>Ga0307378_10013311_pt1 | contig 10414 bp, 5 predicted proteins | sample UN1MG_FD_202238 | JGI IMG/M metagenome (GOLD analysis project Ga0307378, IMG submission 202238) | Soil microbial communities from Risofladan, Vaasa, Finland - UN-1 | ecosystem: Environmental > Terrestrial > Soil > Coastal area > Acid sulfate soil | place: Finland: Risofladan, Vaasa | collected...
GGGGTCGCGGGTGAGGGCACCCGCGGCCCTTTAGGCGGTGTTGGGTTGTGCTGAGGTAGTCGCGGGTGGGGGCGGCCGCGGCCCTTTAGGCGGTGTTGGGTTGTGCAGAGGTTGTCGCGGGTGAGGGTGCGGGTGGCTCTTGCGATAATGGCGCTTGTACGGGGCAGGTGTCGCGGGTGGGGGCACCCGTGGCAGGTGGGAAGCGTGTGAACGTGCGAAAGTAATAATAGTGAAATCAAGGAGTTGTGAATAGAGCGGGGCATGGGTGACGAAATTGTAAAAAAGCTCTTGACATTGGAGCGGGATGTGGTATATTGATATGTAGCTGACGAGGGAAATAACTGGGGTTCATTGGCAATTGAAGGGCCCGGGTGAATGGAGCGTATGCTCTCACCGGGGTCTTTTATTTGTCGAAAGCGGTAGCGGTTTTGGTTCATTGGGGGATCTGTTCCAGTCACTCTCGTAACGATTTGACAATCCGGCATTGATCTGCTAACTTGTTTTTTCTTCTGAGGCCTCCCGGAGGGGAATCCGGGGGGACGGGATTCTGCTCTTTGAAAACTAAATAGCAAGCCGAAAACTTGTGATTCGGGTTTAAAGCCAATACTTTGTTATTGAGCCGGCGGGAAGCTTATTCCCGCGTGCTTGGAAAATCAAACTGGAGAGTTTGATCCTGGCTCAGAGCGAACGCTGGCGGCGGGCTTAAGACATGCAAGTCGAGCGAGAAAGCCCAGCAATGGGTGAGTACAGCGGCGGACGGGTGAGTAACACGTGAGCAACCTGCCTCTCGGTGGGGGATAACGTCGGGAAACTGGCGCTAATACCGCATACGTCGGCGATGCCTACGGGCGTTGCCGGGAAAGACGGCCACTCCATGGAAGCTGTCGTCGAGAGAAGGGCTCGCGTCCCATTAGCTAGTTGGCGGGGTAACGGCCCACCAAGGCTGAGATGGGTAGCTGATTTGAGAGGACGATCAGCCACACTGGGACTGAGACACGGCCCAGACTCCTACGGGAGGCAGCAGTCGGGAATCTTGGACAATGGGGGCAACCCTGATCCAGCCACGCCGCGTGGGTGATGGAGGCCTTCGGGTCGTAAAGCCCTGTCAGAGGGGAAGAAACGGTTGCCGGTCAATACCCGGTGATCTTGACGGTACCCTCAGAGGAAGCACCGGCTAACTACGTGCCAGCAGCCGCGGTAAGACGTAGGGTGCAAGCGTTGCTCGGAATCACTGGGCGTAAAGAGCGTGTAGGCGGGCTGGTAAGCGGGGTGTGAAAGCCCTCGGCTCAACCGAGGAAGTGCGTCCTGAACTGCCGGCCTTGAGTCCGGGAGAGGGCGGTGGAATTCCTGGTGGAACGGTGAAATGTGTAGATATCAGGAAGAACATCGGTGGCGAAGGCGGCCGCCTGGCCCGGTACTGACGCTAAAATGCGAAAGCGTGGGTAGCAAACAGGATTAGATACCCTGGTAGTCCACGCCCTAAACGGTGAGCACTCGGTGTTGGGAGCATTGACCCTCTCAGTGCCTGAGCTAACGCGATAAGTGCTCCGCCTGGGGACTACGGCCGCAAGGTTAAAACTCAAAGGAATTGACGGGGGCCCGCACAAGCGGTGGAGTATGTGGTTCAATTCGATGCAACGCGCAGAACCTTACCTGGGTTAGACAACACTGGACATCCCTGGAAACAGGGCTTCCCCTTCGGGGGCCGGTGGTTCAGGTGCTGCATGGCTGTCGTCAGCTCGTGTCGTGAGATGTTAGGTTAAGTCCTGCAACGAGCGCAACCCTCGCCTCTAGTTACCAGCGGGAAAGCCGGGGACTCTAGAGGGACTGCCGGTGTCAAACCGGAGGAAGGTGGGGATGACGTCAAGTCCTCATGGCCCTTATGCCCAGGGCTACACACGTACTACAATGGCCGGTACAAAGGGTCGCGATACCGCGAGGTGGAGCCAATCCCAAAAAACCGGTCTCAGTTCAGATTGGAGTCTGCAACTCGACTCCATGAAGTTGGAATCGCTAGTAATCGTGGATCAGCATGCCACGGTGAATACGTTCCCGGGCCTTGTACACACCGCCCGTCACACCACGAAAGTCGGCTGGACCAGAAGTCGCCAGGCCAACTGATTAACCTCGGAGGCAGGCGCCCAAGGTCTGGTCGGTAATTGGGGTGAAGTCGTAACAAGGTAGCCGTAGGGGAACCTGCGGCTGGATCACCTCCTTTCTAAGGAGTCGTGGGCCTTAAGATGAGCCCACCAGGTGGCGGCAGGATAAAACCTGTCCCACTACTCCAGGTCAATCCCGAATCCGGGCCGTAAGCTTGCTATTTAGTTTCCAGGGAGCAAATCCCGAAACGGCGCGCCGTCACGGCGCGTTACGTTTCAATGCTCCGGCTCTTTGACATTCATGGCGGTTAAATTAAAAGCGTCACGCGCTTAACACCGAATATCGGACCCACCGCCTCCCCCGATGTTCGCTCTCGGAGAAAAGGCTCTCCGTCATTCATGGGCCTATAGCTCAGGTTGGCTAGAGCGTCCGCCTGATAAGCGGGAGGTCGGTGGTTCAAGTCCACCTAGGCCCACCAGTTAAAGTAGTCAGTAGACAGTAGCCAGTAGATAGGGAAGAGGGCAAGGCCGCTGTTCCCTGGTCCCTGGCTACGGGCTACTTGCTACTCTCCAACGGGGGCATAGCTCAGCTGGGAGAGCAAATGGTTTGCAACCATTAGGTCGGCGGTTCGAATCCGCTTGCCTCCACCATTATGAGGAAGGAACCCATGAAGAAGAAAGAAAAGCTGGTTCTTCATAATCTCATTATCAAGGAAGATGGGCTATACGCGGCTATCTGCTTGGAATTCGATGTTGCCTCGCAGGGGGAAACGGTCGAGGAAGCGGAAGCTAATATCAAGGAAGCGGTAGAGTTATACTTGGAAGATGTATATGAATCTAGAGATGAAAAGGACTTCATACCACGACCCGCGCCTCCCGAGCTATGGCTTAAGTACTTCAAAGCCGAGCAAAGAAAAATCAAGCGACAACTCCAGGCCGAGCAAAAAATAAGACGACAACTCGAAGCCAAGGGAAAAAAGCTCAGGCGACAACTTAAAGCCGGACTTGAACCTGAATTGAAGCTGAGGCTTAAGGATTTCAAAGCTGAGGAAAAAAAGCTCAGGCGACAACTTAAAGCCGAACTTGATACTAACTTGGTGTTTGAAATCGCGGTAGCCTGATGAAGAAAGAGTTGCGTAAACTCAAGAGCAGGGAAGTTGAAGGGATTTTATTAAAGGCCGGCTTCAAGTTCAAGAGTCAGAGAGGCAGTCATTGCAAATATGTTGGGACGATTAGAGGGGAGACCAGAAAAGTTACGATAATAGCTAACCAAGAAAGGTTTGCTATTGACACCCTGAAAAGCATGATCCGGCAATCCGGCCTGTCCGAGCAAGAGTGGCTGGCGCTGAAATAGGTGATGATCGCCGCCCGGCGGCGTAATCATATAATACGGCACCCGTAAGTCCGTCATGATCTTTGACAATTTGCGTTCGAGTAAAATGATTGTGTAAGGATCCATTACAATTTCACGGATCAGGCTTGACACAAGTCTGATTCAATCGTTTTTCGGGTGGCTTGATTCCACATGGTGGTATCAAGTTTTTTAGGGCACTCGGTGGATGCCTTGGCACGAGGAGGCGATGAAGGACGTGGTCAACTGCGATAAGCCTCGGGGAGTCGTTAAACAGGCGTTATTACCCGGGGATTTCCGAATGGGGCAACCCGGCGGGTTTCATAGCCCGTCATCGGCGGCTGAATTCATAGGCCGTCGAAGCGAACGGAGGGAAGTGAAACATCTCAGTACCTCCAGGAACAGAAATCAAAAGAGATTCCCCTAGTAGTGGCGAGCGAACGGGGAACAGCCTAAACCGCGCATCTTTAAGCCCGCCGGCGTTGGATGCGCGGGGTTGCGGGATAAGGTCGGAGGCAGCGGCGGCAGCCTCGGGAAGTTACCAAGCCGGTCTGTAGTTGAACGCCATGGAAAGGGCGGCCAGAGAGGGTGATAGTCCCGTCAGCGAAACGGGCCCGGCCTTCCTCGATCGTATCCCAAGTACCACGGGGCACGTGGAACCCTGTGGGAATCCGGGTGGACCATCATCCAAGGCTAAATACTACCTCGTGACCGATAGTGAACAAGTACCGTGAGGGAAAGGTGAAAAGCACCCCAGTAAGGGGAGTGAAAAAGTACCTGAAACCGTGTGCCTACAAGCTGTGGGAGGGCGTTTATCCCGGCGGGGGCAACCCCGCTAGTGGAGAAGCCTGACCGCGTACCTTTTGCATAATGGGTCAGCGAGTTTCCGTCAGCGGCAAGGTTAAGCCGAGAAGGCGTAGCCGTAGCGAAAGCGAGTCTGAACAGGGCGTTTAGTCTCTGGCGGTAAACCCGAAGCCGAGTGATCTACCCATGGCCAGGGTGAAGCAGGTATAACTGCCTGTGGAGGCCCGAACCCACTACAGTTGAAAATGTAGGGGATGAGCTGTGGGTAGGAGTGAAAGGCTAATCAAACTCGGTGATAGCTGGTTCTCCCCGAAATATATTTAGGTATAGCCTCGCATGATCTGTCTCGGAGGTAGAGCACTGGATGGGCTAGGGGTCTTAACGGATTACCAAACCCAACCAAACTCCGAATGCCGAGAACAGCAGTGCGGGAGGCAGTCTCCGGGAGATAAGTTCCGGGGTCGAGAGGGAAAGAGCCCAGACCGCCGGCTAAGGTCCCAAAATACGTGCTAAGTGGTGAAGGAAGTGAAGTCGCTCTGACAACCAGGAGGTTGGCTTAGAAGCAGCCATCCTTTAAAGAAAGCGTAACAGCTCACTGGTCAACGCGACTTTGCGCCGAAAATTTAACGGGGCTCAAGCACGTTACCGAAGCCGCGGGTGTGAATGGTCCTCGGACCACTCACGCGGTAGGGGAGCGTTCCCAGCGGATTGAAGCTGGACTGTAAGGACCAGTGGACTGCTGGGAAGTGCGCATGCTGACATGAGTAACGATAAAATGGGTGAGAAACCCATTCGCCGTAAGCCCAAGGTTTCCTGGGCAAGGTTAATCCTCCTAGGGTTAGTCGGGACCTAAGGCGAGGCCGAAAGGCGTAGCCGATGGAAATCAGGTTAATATTCCTGGACCGCTGTGCGAACGTTATTGAGCTATGGGGGGACGGAGAAGGATAGGCCTACCGGCGGCTGGAAGTGCCGGGCCCTCACTGTAGGGGGACGTCTTAGGCAAACCCGGGACGTCATTACCCTGAGGGATGGGGGGACGCTGAACCTTCGGGGGATGCGGATTGGCTGATTCCACGCTTCCAAGAAAAGCCTCTATGCGAGTTCGTGCGGCGCCCGTACCGGAAACCGACTCAGGTGGGCGGGGAGAGAATCCTCAGGCGTTTGAGATAACCACGGTTAAGGAACTCGGCAAAATAGCACCGTAACTTCGGAAGAAGGTGTGCCCTCTAGGTGTAGGAAATTTTCACGAATCTTCCCAAGCCCAAGAGGGTTGCAGTGATCAGGGGGTTGCGACTGTTTACTAAAAACACAGGACTCTGCAAAATCGCAAGATGATGTATAGGGTCTGACGCCTGCCCGGTGCCGGAAGGTTAAGGTGAGGGGTCAGGGACCAGCAATGGTTTTGAAGCTCTGAACCGAAGCCCCGGTAAACGGCGGCCGTAACTATAACGGTCCTAAGGTAGCGAAATTCCTTGTCGGGTAAGTTCCGACCTGCACGAATGGCGTAACGATAGCCCCACTGTCTCAACCGTGGACTCAGTGAAATTGTAGTGGCGGCGCAGATGCCGTCTTACCCGCGGCAAGACGGAAAGACCCCGTGAACCTTTACTATAACTTGGCAGTGGATTTCTGGCTTACTTGTAGAGGATAGGTGGGAGGCTTTGAAGCAGGGGCGCTAGCTTCTGTGGAGCCAACCTTGGAATACCACCCTGGCGAGTCGGACATTCTAACTCGGGCCCCTGATCGGGGCCGAGGACACTGCCTGGCGGGTAGTTTGACTGGGGCGGTCGCCTCCCAAAATGTAACGGAGGCGCACAAAGGTTCCCTCAGGCTGATTGGAAACCAGCCGTAGAGTGCAATGGCATAAGGGAGCTTGACTGCGAGAGGGACGCCTCGAGCAGATGGGAAACCAGGTCATAGTGATCCGGTGGTTCTGTATGGAAGGGCCATCGCTCATCGGACAAAAGGTACTCCGGGGATAACAGGCTGATCTCCCCCAAGAGTTCACATCGACGGGGAGGTTTGGCACCTCGATGTCGGCTCATCGCATCCTGGGGCTGAAGGCGGTCCCAAGGGTTCGGCTGTTCGCCGATTAAAGCGGTACGCGAGCTGGGTTTAGAACGTCGTGAGACAGTTCGGTCCCTATCTGCCGGGGGCGCAGGACATTTGAGAGGAGCTGCTTATAGTACGAGAGGACCTGAGTGGACGGACCTCTAGTGTCCCGGTTGTTCCGCCAGGAGCATCGCCGGGTAGCCACGTCCGGAACGGATAACCGCTGAAAGCATCTAAGCGGGAAGCCAACCTCAAGACAAGATGTCCCCGCTGGGGCGAAAGCACCAGCCTCAAGGGCCCTTGTAGACTACAAGGTTGATAGGCCGGAGGTGGAAGTGCGGCAACGCATGGAGCTGACCGGTACTAATCGCCCGTGAGACTTCTTACTATCGGAATCGAGCCGCCCGCAAAGCGATTGAAACAATCCCTGAAATTAAATGGATCCAAATCAACCGAACGCAAATTGTCTTAAAAAAGGTTTGAGGTTTGAGGTTTGGGGTTTGTGGTTTCAAGTCCAATCCGACTTGGTTCCCAACCTCAAACCCCCAACCTCAAACCCCAAACCTGATTCCAAGTTTCCGGTGGCGTTGGCGGAGGGGTCACACCCGTTCCCATCCCGAACACGGTAGTTAAGCCCTCCCGCGCCGATGGTACTGCTAAGAGTCCTTAGTGGGAGAGTAGGTCGCCGCCGGATTTAAAATCAAAACGCCGGACCCCCCAAAAGGTCCGGCGTTTTCTTTTGCACCTTCTTGCCTTCACACCTTCTTACCTTCACCCCCACCCACCTTCTCACCTCCCCACTACCCTACCACCCATCCCAAGGGCCGCGGGTGCCCCCACCCGCGGACCACTGCCAGCGCCAACCATGCCAACCGTCTATTTTTTTCTTGACACGATAATATAGGAATGTATAATGATGGCAATCACCGGCGACTCCGCCCTGAAAGGGCCAAAACAGGATAGCCCAGGGTCGGCCGTCCCCGGCCTACCCTGGGACATGGGCGGCCATCAAATCCTTTCCAGCCCTGAAGGGGCGTGACAAAAAATGCGCAATACGCCGTTGGATGGAGGACGGACCACGACCGATCACCCGAACCATCTCATCGCCGAGGTCCCGGCGAAGCAGGGGATAAGCCAACCATGCCCAATCATGCGCATCCCGCGGCCAAGCCGCCCACATGGAAATCTAGGTGGGTTACCCGCTAAACCAGAGAAAAGAAACTTGATAACCCGAAAAAGTTTTTATCCTTGACTTGGTAATCAAGAATTGTATAATGGAAGGATGGGAAGCGGAGAAAGGGGAGAGAGGAAGGATGTATATCCATCCTAAAGGAAATGGGTGTGGGATCCCCCGATTTTATTTGATGATATAATAGTGTAAAGGAGGAGCATAATGCCTTTTGCATTTCGTAATCTTGACCAGCAGACACGTAGTTTCATGGTAGAAGAGATTGAAACCGCCAGAATTAATGACGATATATATTTCAGCCGCCGATTCAATTCAGCAGGTATCAATTTATGGCCAGAATTATTGCTCGAAGCAGCTCGAAGCTACGACGAGCATTGGCTCGCGTACCAACTAGAAACCCGCGGTCTGATGAAGGGGATGGAAGGTTGTCACACTCCCTCGGGAGGATACACACTCAAGCATGTGCCCGACACGGCGGCGGAGACCATTTCTGAAGGTCAGTTCAATCGTTACTACATCCTTGGTGTATGCCGTCAAGCTATTGCCAAAGGAAAATCAGAGGTATTCGTATATCGTGCCAAGCCTGTTCATGTAGCTCGTGATGAATCAGAAATGCTTAAAGGTAGCATTTTCAATCCATCCGAGTTGATTGATCAGATTCGTCCACGCCAATCAAGTCTCGGTCATAAGCTCCTTAAACCTAATTCGGGTCTAAGTATTTTTTTCCGGTAGGGGGTCAGACCCTTGTTTTGGGAAACGGTGGGAAACGGTGCCTGGCACCAACTTTGGGAAACGGTGCCTGGCACCAACTTAATTAACTTAACTCTCTCCGGTATCTTCGCCACATGCAACTCGTCCGCGTGCTTGCCCTGCATGTGTCAAGCTGGCGGCAGGCGCCACTCAATTACATGGAGCCTTCGGAGGCGCTGGAATAGGGGGAGGCCCAGCGGCCTTTTGTTTTGGTGCAGGCCCGTGCTTTAGCGCGGGTTTACGAGGCGCCGCATTCCTCGTCCGGACCCCGTTTTAACGGGATTCTCGAAATAGAGGATTTATCCGGCTGAAGCCGGTGCGCGAGAAGGACGTTAAAACGCCCTTCACCATTCTTGCCGCCCCCCGACACCCGCCATAAATGACGGGCCTATACGCCGGGAGCAAGCCCGATGAATCGGGCTAATGAACTGTCCGCCCCCGGGTAGGGGGTCAGACCCTTGTTTGTTAGTTTAACTCCCTTTAGCAGGAATCATGATGCCGTGCGGCGGGCGCCGTAGCGTTTGTGGCGGGTAGGGGGTCAGACCCTTGTTTGTTAGTTTAACCTCCTGCAGTGGAAATCATGATGCGGTGCGGCGGGCGCCGTAGCGTTTGTGGTTGGAGACGCGGGAGTCGTCGCGGAAGGAGTCGTTGGGGTGGGGGCCGCGGTAGCGGGAGTCCTGGCGCTTGGGGAAACGGGAGACGTTTTGTTTGGAGAGGGGTTTGACGGCCGCGGCGTTGGCCGCGGTTTCGGAATGGTACTGGTGGTCGGTGACGACCTGGATCTGGTTGCCCACGAGCCGCTGGATGTCGCGGAAGTACATTTTCTCGTCGGCCTCGCACAGCGAGATGGCGACACCGCTGGCCCCGGCGCGGGCGGTGCGGCCGATGCGGTGGATGTAGCTTTCCGCTTCGTTGGGGATGTCGAAGTTGATGACGTGGCTCACGCCGACCACGTCAATGCCGCGCGCGGCGATGTCGGTGGCCACCAGCACCCGGATCCTGCCGGCGCGGAAGGCGGCGAGCGCCCGCTCGCGCGCGTTTTGCGCCTTGTTGCCGTGGATGGAGTCGGCGTTGATGTTGTTCTTGCAAAGGTGGCGGGTGACCCGGTCGGCGCCGTGCTTGGTGCGGGTAAAGACCAGGGCCATGGTGATCTCCGGGTCCTTTAACAGCGCGTTCAGCAAAAATATTTTCTGCGACCGGTCCACGAACATCACCTTCTGCAGGACGGTGTCCACGGTGGTGGCCGGCGGCGTCGCTTCCACCCGGACGGCATTGGTGAGCACGGTCCGGGCCAGGCTGGCGATGTCGCTGGGCATGGTGGCGGAGAAGAGCATGGTCTGGCGGGAGCCGGGCAGGCGGGCAATTATCTTGCGCACGTCATGGATGAAACCCATGTCCAACATGCGGTCGGCCTCGTCCAGCACGAAGATCTCCAGGTTCTCCAGCCGGATGAAACCCTGAGCCATCAGGTCGAGCAGCCGGCCGGGGGTGGCAACCAGCACGTCCACGCCCCGGGCCAGGGCATTGACCTGCTTTTGCTGGCCGACCCCGCCGAAAATCACCGCCTGCCGGAAGCGCAGACCCTGGCCATAGGTGGCGAAACTGGCGGAGATCTGGGACGCGAGCTCGCGGGTGGGAGTGAGGATCAGGGAGCGGACAAAGCCCGGGGCGAGGCTCTTGGGATGCTGGGCCAGATGTTGGAGCATGGGCAGGGCGAAGGCCGCGGTTTTGCCGGTGCCGGTCTGGGCGATGCCGAGCAGGTCGCGGCCGTTGAGCAGGTGCGGGATGGCCTGCTGTTGAATGGGAGTCGGGGCCTTGTACCCGGCCTTGCGGATGGCGGCCTGGATCGGCTCCATGAGATTGAACTCTGAGAATAGGGACACTTTTTCACCTCTTGTTGATTGAATTTTTTTTGCAGGGTCCACAGCGTGTTGGATTGACCGGCTTTTTTAAAGGCGGGGTAATCAGCATAGGCCATGCAGTACAAAGTCATTATAGAGCGGCCGGGCGGGAATGTCAAATATCACTCTTGTCCAAAATAGGCCGTAAGAAAACCGCCAAGCCAAGAGCGCCAAGGATCGCCAAGTAAATCATGATGTTTCTTTGCGGCCCGGCAAAGAACAGCTCCGGAGCGTTGGCCCCAACCGGCTTGGCGAACCGGCCGACGGG
>Ga0307378_10013317_pt1 | contig 10412 bp, 7 predicted proteins | sample UN1MG_FD_202238 | JGI IMG/M metagenome (GOLD analysis project Ga0307378, IMG submission 202238) | Soil microbial communities from Risofladan, Vaasa, Finland - UN-1 | ecosystem: Environmental > Terrestrial > Soil > Coastal area > Acid sulfate soil | place: Finland: Risofladan, Vaasa | collected...
TTCATGTTGGCCTCCTTGCCGGATTAAGGGATTAAGTGTTATGTGCCATGTTAATCCTATCGGCAAAAAGACCTAACAGACTTTATTTCGTGGACTGAGTACTAGGATTCAATGGCCGTTTTCACCTGTCGCCAATTCACCGGGGAATAGGGACAAAGAGGGTAAGGGCAAAGACGGTGAGGAATTCAGTCAAAAAAAAGCTTTGGATGTGTTGCAATGTAAAGGAAATTTTGATATTTAGACAGAATTGGAAAAGTTGGTTAGAAGGTTGAACAACAAGCGATGTTCTTATGAAACTCAGGGCCAAAAAATTATTAATTGCCTGTATCTTAGCAGCTGTGATGCTGTTATCCCCTGTCTGTTGGGTTGAATCGGTACAGGCCGAGACAGAAACCAGAGAGTATCGCGATGACCGGATGGCCTGGTGGCGCGAGGCACGATTTGGAATGTTTATCCACTGGGGGCCAGTGAGCCTAAAGGGCACGGAAATCAGTTGGTCGCGTGCGAACTCGAATCCTGCATGTCCTAACCGAGGATCCATTCCTGTCGAAGTGTATGATAACCTCTATAAGGAATTTAACCCGGTTGAATTCGACGCCAAAGAATGGGTTGCCATAGCGCAGGCATCGGGCATGAAATATGTAGTCTTGACGGCGAAGCACTGTGATGGTTTCTGCCTCTGGCATTCAAGGGTGGCAGATTACAACATATCGAAGACTCCCTTCGTGCGTGATGTGTGCGCGGAATTGGCTAAAGCAGCGCACTCCGCGGGAATTAGGGTAGGATGGTATTACTCGCCGATGGATTGGCGTGATCCGGATTGTCGAACAGAGCGTAATGCCAGGTATGTAGCCTCGATGCAGGGGCAATTGCGTGAGCTTCTGAGCAACTATGGGCGAATAGATCTGCTTTGGTTTGATACTGATGGCAGGTCGGCACTATGGGACCAGAAGAATACCTACAGCCTTGTCAGGCAACTTCAGCCGCAAATCATAATCAACAATCGTTTGGACATGGGTAGTATGGCGGACTACAAGGCACAGCAGATTGGGCCCAATGCCGACTACTACACCCCAGAGCAGCGAATCGGGGAATTTGATAATCAGCGGCCGTGGGAAACGTGCATGACCTTGGGAACGCAGTGGTCGTGGAAATCCAACGACAACATAAAGTCTCTGAAGGAATGCGTTCACACCCTTATCAAATGCGTCGGCGGAGACGGGAACCTGCTGCTGAACGTCGGGCCGATGCCCAACGGCAAGATTGAGCCACGCCAGGTGGAGGTGCTCAAGGGGATTGGGAACTGGCTAGGCCGGTTCGGCGAGAGCGTCTACGGCACACGTGGCGGCCCGTTAAAGCCCGGCAGATCTCTGGTCAGCACCAACAAGGGAAATGTTGTTTATATACATGCGCTGGAATATGACGGTAATACAATCACACTGCCGGCATTGCCACGAAAGATTGTCCAGAGCAATGTTCTGACAGGTGGTGTCTTGCGGTTGGCGCAAACCGAGGCATCTCTCTATTTGACTGTGGTCAAGGACGATCAGCGGGAGATTGACACTATAATCAAGCTGACGCTTGATGGCCCGGCAGCTCAGATTCCACCTGTGACAATAGAAAAGTGAACAAATTGAGTTGGAGCCTGTTTCATAGCTGGAGAAATAGCCCAGTCTAAGGATTTCTGCTATGACAAGCCTTCGAGCAGTCTCCTTGGAGATGGGAAGAGGAATCATCATGAAGGTTTTTGTACTTGCGGGGCTGGTTCTGGTAGTGGTGGTTGGCGGGTGTTCGTCGGTAAGGACACAGCAGCTGGTGCGAGAGGAGCCACCTAAGGTGCTACTGGTCCGGCAGACGGAAGATTTTGTCATAAGCGGTCGTGGCGACGCTTCTGCCTGGATGAAGGCCAATTGGGAGCAGCTTGACCTGCGCAACGCTGATGGTCATCAATATGAGACGCACATCAAGATGCTTTACTCCAAGAGCGGACTGTACGTACTCATGGAGGCGGAGGATCGTACGATCACCGCCAAGATGAACGAGGACTTTCTCGATTTGTGGAACGAAGACGTGTTTGAGTTCTTCCTTTGGCCAGATGAGCGGTACCCGGTATATTTCGAATACGAGATTTCACCGCTGGGTTTTGAACTGCCGATTCTCATCCCAAATTTCAGCGGTGAATTTCTCGGCTGGCGGCCTTGGCACTATGAAGGGATGAGGAAAACGCAGAAGGCCACTACTGTTGTGAACGGCTCTAAGCAGTCAGGTGCCCATGTCACGGGTTGGAAGGCCGAGGTGTTTGTTCCCTACGATTTGCTCAAACCCCTTCAAAACGTTCCGCCAAAACCTCAAACTCGATGGCGGGCCAATTTCTATCGGGTCGACTACGATGAAGGCAAGACCACGAGTTGGGATTGGGCCCGAGTCGGAACGAGCTTTCACGAGTTTGAGAAGTTCGGCACTCTCATTTTTGAGTAGAGCTGGGCTTGCGGCGGACACAAGCCGCTCTCTACGAGCAACGCCTCGAGGAAGTATAACCAAGCCTGCTGATGGGCGTGGGTATCAGACCGTTTAGACGATGGATTCCACAATGCGGTTCGCTCTTATTGGTTTCGGGTCTATCGTTTTCAGGATACCCATCTTGACCAGACTATCCTCATTATGGTATTATCTTTAGTGATTCTGGAGAGTTGGCAATTGCAAGTAGTTCCTGGAAATATACAAGGAAACAATACTCGTTAGACACAGGAGATATTATGCATCAAAAAAAGACTCTTTTCGGTTCATGGATTGTGCTTGCCGGCCTATGTGCAATCCACATTATGATATGTTCGATATCGGCTGCAGAATCCGACACAATCACATTTAAATCACTTCTGGAAGAAATGGTCAATCGGGATTGCATAGCCCGGCTGCCGAAGCCAGCGTATACCTGCAGGCAGTTCAGCAGTTACGACCGCAATTCCACTGAGCCCGGTTCTCCCACCTGGTGGGCCAATTGGGACCGAAGCTACTTTGTCCGAATTGAAAATAAAAATGGCAGGAAGGAACACGTGCTGATGGACGCCGATGGTCCCGGAGCAGTCGTGCGTTTCTGGGCTACATGGCATGGGCCTGGTGGCGGCGAATTTAGCAACGGTACGTTGCGTGTTTATCTTGATAAGGAGGCAAAACCGGCTATCGAAGGACCTGTGGCCAACCTGATCAGCGGCGGTCTGTTGGTCGGGGAACCATTGTCGCAGGGTGTGTCACCGGAAACCGCGTACAAGCATCGGGGTCATAACCTTTATCTACCTATTCCCTATGCAAAACATTGTAAGATCACTTATGAAACCAAGAGTTTTATCGATGAGGGTGCGCGCAAGGGTGAAGCCCTTTACTATCAGATTAACTACCGTACTTACGAGCCGGGAACAAAAGTCGAGTCTTTCACCATGAAGGCCCTGGAACAGAAGCGCTCGACCATTAAAGACGTAGAAAGGATGCTTAAACTGAATGAGCGTACCGGCCTGGACCAGTTGAAAGAGCAGATTTTAGAAGGGAGTATCTTACCCTCTAAGGAGCGCTCCATAACCATTGACGGCTCCAAAGCAATTCGTTCTCTGGAGTTTCAATTACAGGCTGATGATTTATCCCAGGCGTTACGGTCGACGGTCATCATAATGACCTTCGACGGGACCACAACAGTCTGGTGCCCAATCGGTGATTTTTTCGGCACAGGTTACCACATACGTCCCCATTCAACGTGGTACACAAGTGTTTCCGCTGACAAGACGCTATCGTGCTATTGGGTCATGCCGTTTCAAAAGCAGGCCAGGATTCATATTCTGAATCTTGGCTCTCAACCAATCAAGTTAACCCAGGGGCGAATCCGCAGTGGTCCCTGGGAGTGGGATAATCGGTCATGCTATTTTCACGCCGCCTGGAAACAATGGTCCGATGTTAAGACACAATCAAATGATAAGGCCAAAGACCATGGTGCTTTTGACCTAAACTGGATTACCGTGAAAGGCCAGGGCACTTATGTCGGTGATGTCCTGACATTATTCAATACTGCAAATACCTGGTGGGGAGAGGGTGATGAGAAAATCTACGTCGACGGTGAGTCCTTTCCATCCCATATCGGCACAGGCACGGAAGACTACTATGGCTACGCTTGGTGTAAGCCGAATTTCTTCGAATCAGCGTTTCATGCACAGCCGAGCGGTGACGGTAACCTCAAGCCCGGTTTTACAGTCAATTCCAGATACCGCTCTTTAGACGCCATTCCTTTTCGAAAATCCATCCGGTTCGATATGGAACTATGGCACTGGGCACAGACCACTATGAGCTATGCCCCAGCTACCTTCTGGTATGCCAGGAGCGGCGCAAAATGGGATGTCAAAACTGATCCAAAAGAGGCAAAACGTCCCATTCCGCGAGCCGTGGATGATATCATCAAACCCAGAATTGTTAAGAATGCCATCGAAGGCGAAACCCTTAAGATCACGGAGCGAACCGGAGGGGTCACGGAAATACAGGATATACCCAGGTTCAGATGGAGTAATAACCGTCAACTCTGGTGGAGAAATGCCAGGGAACAGGACAGTCTGGACAGTCTGGTCGTGGAGTTCAACATTGAAGAAACAGGCGAATATGACGTGACGCTTGGCATTACCAAGGCTGTAGACTACGGCATTGTATGTATTGCAATGAACTCAGAGACAAAAATAGAATCGCTTGATCTCTACAATCCGTCGGTGATTGCCACTGAAGTGAAGCTGCCTGCGTGCCAACTCCGTAAAGGCAAGAACAGACTCAAGGTGACCATCCTGGGCGCTAATCCTGCTGCCGTGAAAAGCCACATGTTTGGACTTGACTATATCCTTACCAGCAAACGTACAAATTAAGCGGTATTTCAAAGAGCAACGACGTCTAAATATACAGACCGTGTTCAATGAGCAATAACGAAACAGCGGAAATGCAAGTTTTTGTCGGTCTGAACCTGTAGAATTAAGATTAGGATGCAACAACGCATGAGAATTCTCTCCATCGCATTTTCATTAAACCTACTGTTTACATGCCTCAACCGAGGCAACAAAGATTTTGTCGAACTGCTTATTGCAAAGGGCGTTGACGTGAATGCAAAGAACAACCGGGGCCAGACGCCTCTTGATATCGCAGTTAAAAGAGGTCACACAGAAATCGCAGAACTTCTTCGCAAGCACGGGGCTAAGGAATGATAGAAGTCGATTGAAGGCCTGCAGATATCCAATGGTTTGAGCGATGATTCAGAAAGGTACGGGAGCTATGGTTATGAGAAAAAGAGAAATAGACCGGCGTCAGTTTTTGAAACGGGCTACGCTGACTGGTGCAGGTGTTATAGGTTTTCCGTGCTTTGTTCGCTCGGCAGCACTGGGTAAAGATGGCGGTGTCGCACCGAGTAACCGGATTACCGTCGGTTGTATTGGAGTGGGTGGCCGAGGCACCAATAACATGCGGGCTTTCATGGGCAGAAAAGAAACGCAGGTCGTCGCGGTTTGCGACGTCCACACCGACAAGCGAAGCAGGGCACGTCGTTTGGTCAACGAGCACTACGGCAACAAGGATTGTGACGCCTACAATGATTTTAGAGAGCTGGTGGCGCGGGAAGATATTGATGTTGTTTCAGTCACCACGCCGCCCCATTGGCACGCCATACCGTCTATTGAGGCAGCCAAGTCAGGTAAGGATGTTTTTTGTGAGAAGCCGCTGTCGCTTACTATCGCCGAGGCACAGGCCATGGTTGATGCGGTCGGGCGTTATGAGGGGGTGTTTCAAACTGGCAGCCAGCAGCGCTCGAGCTGGAACTTTCGCTTCGCTTGCGAACTTGTTCGTAACGGTTACATCGGTGAACTGAAGACGGTGACGGTTAATTCTGGGGGAGCTCCCAGGCCATGTAATCTGCCGCCAGAACCGGTGCCGGACTATATCGATTGGGACTTGTGGCTGGGTCAAGCGCCGTGGAGACCATTCAATAAACGGCTTGTCGCCCGCCAGGGTTGGGGTTATCGGGAGTATGCCGGCGGGGGAATGACCGGCGCCGGATCACACGACGTCGATATCGCCCAGTGGGGTATGGGTATGGACGACAGCGGACCAGTTGAAATTGTTCCTCCTGATGGCAAAGACTATAAGCGACTCACCTTCAGATATACTAATGGTGTCATTATGACCAATGGTCCCTTCAAGACCAATGGCAGGGCCTGGATCGTTTTGTTTACCGGCACTAAAGGGAAGGTCGAAGTCGGACGTGGGCATTTGCGCACCTGGCCAGAGGCTCTCAAAGATGTGAAGATCGGAACCAACGAAATACACCTGTACGAAAGTAACGACCACAAAGGTAACTTTCTCGATTGTGTTCGCACTCGGCGTCGAACGATCTGTGATGTCGAGATTGGCTGCCATTCTGTGATTGTCTGTCATCTGGGCAACATCGCCTACTGGTTGAACCGGCCTTTGAAATGGGATCCGGCCCGTGAGGTGTTTGTCGGCGACGACGAAGCCAATCGGTTGCTGTCACGGCCGATGCGTAGTCCGTGGCGTCTATAAGCTTAATCGTGACCGTTCTCTGCTCTGGACCAAGGATCGGGGTCTAAGGAAATGACCGCGTTTGTCAAGCGATCATCGGACCAGTGCAATATTGATCCAAAAGGGACTTCCCAAGAGCAGCAAAATGTCAATGTTTTTCAAAAATCCATGTCGCCAAAATGTCTCCACCGATGTTGATCTTGCTCAGAGTGACCACAAACTAACATCAGTTTTTTGTGGAAAAATGCAATTTCTCCAAAAATATTGTGCAATTTTCGGATTCAATGTCCGAGATCAATCAATACAGCAAGAAGGGCTTTCGAATTTGAAACCATTCTTGTTCGTCCTTCCGCAAGCGCTTATCCAAATCAGAAGGTCTTGCACTGGGATCATCCACCCAATTCCGCAGGAATGTCCCACCACTAAGGAGGTCGAACGCAAGCCGTTCGGTCTCATACTCGTAATGAAATTTTCGCCAAAGCTCATAATCGGGATATTCCAGCCGAATAGCTTTTAGTAGAAGGGCAACAAGTCGATAAGGTCGGAATTGTTCGTGTCGGTATGAGGTATTGTCGGTGTGAATTTGGATCCCCGAACACATTTTTCCGGCGTGTTTGTGGAAAGTCGGCTCGTAATAGCATCTTCTGAGGGAACACCCAGCTAACCATTGTGGCGTTAGAGAAGCCATCCGTCTAAGTATTAAATCGAAATCAATATCTGGCGCCCCTACAATCTCCAGAGGCACCGTGGTGCCCCGTCCCTCCGACAGCGTAGTGCCTTCAAATAAAACAGTGCCTGGGAAACATCGTGCCATGTTGAGATTAGAAGCATTCGGACTGGGATTTACCCATGCAAGCTCGATGATGGGCCAGCCATATCCAGGAGCTGCCTCAGGATTGTAATTGGTCATTCGGACGACGTTTAAATCCACATCAAGTTCCTTGTGAACAACGAACCATTTGGCAAGTTCCCCAAACGTAAGCCCATGCCGCATAATAAGTGAAGATACTCCAACAAAACTCTCCCAGCCATCCTCAAGAATTGTGCCTTCGACGGGTCGTCCGATCGGATTGGGACGATCCAGAATCCAGATGCTTTTCCCATGTTCGGCACACGCCTCAAGCACATACGTAAGTGTCGTTACGTATGTGTAGATTCGAGTTCCCAAGTCCTGAAGGTCCACAAGCAGCACGTCAAAGGTCTCCATCATCTTATTAGTAGGTCGTCTGGTATTACCGTATAAACTAAAGACAGGAATGTTATAGTAAGGGTCAACAAAATCGTCCGTCTCGATCATGTTGTCTTGCTTATCGCCTCGCATACCATGCTGTGGCCCGAATGTGGAAACTACATGCACTTCTGGACAAACCATTAGTAAATCGAGGGTATGACGACATTCACTCGTTACAGAAGCGGGATGCCCAAGCAACGCGATGCGTTGACCTTCGAGTGGCTTTCGACAGGATGGATTTTGCAAGAGTTCTTCAACTCCCAGGTTCATAAGGCCCTCTGTATATACAGTTTCAAGAAAGATAACGTTTCAATTGAACGCCGAGATAACATCCTCTTGAATGAGTGGTTATCTGGCGGCTGAAATCTCGTTGTGAAACTTGATTGGATTGAGATATAGTTATTCTCTCTTTTACTAACTACTCAACTTACTCCTGTCCTTCCGTAAAACTCAATTACGCCGGATGTCTGAAGCTTCAAATCCCTGGCTTTACTTGTCAGAATATAATTTTTGGCAGGGACATATACAGAAAACATCAGGACTAAATTTCCCGCGTACGCTATATAAGGTCAAATGTGCCACGTTCAGCTCGTATTGGAATCTATTGGATGATTCACCAAAGCAAAAACTGTGATATCATCCTGTTGAGGCAGCATTTGACGAAAATCAGCCACACCCTTTGCTATTAACTGCACGAGGTCTTGCGCAGAATGAACGTCCGAATTTGTCATCAATTTCACTAAACGGTCCATTTCAAATAGGTCGCCATTAGGCGAATTTGCCTCAGTAATCCCATCTGTAACCACGACCAGGCTTGTATTAGGATGAATTGTTTCCACACCCATCTCAAACGAGCCTTCAAAAATTCCAAGGGGTACGTTAGTTGCTTTGCCAAATGGCTGGGTACATTTCCCATGCCGCATAATCAGTGGCTGGATGTGTCCGGCGTTAACGTATGCTAATTCGTTCTTTGATGGATCAAACAAACCGAGAAAGAGTGTTACAAACATATCCTGTAGATTATGACATAGATGCCGATTAACATGCTCAACCACTATAGATAGCCCTGAGCAGAAAGTCATAGTAGTCCTCAGAGCCGCTTGTAAGTTGGACATTATCATCGCAGCAGGCAGGCCTTTTCCCGATACGTCTCCAACTGCAAAGGCGATCCGGCCGTCTTCTAACGACCATACGTCATAATAATCGCCGCCCACCCACATAGCAGGCTTGTAAAACACTGCCACGTCAATCCCAAATCCACGCTCCAGCCCACGTGGAGCCAGTCTAGACTGGATGTCACGAGCAAGCGACAATTGTTCGTCTAATGTTCGTCTTTCAGCCCTTGCTGCGGATAAAAGAAGGCTTTTTCGCACAAAGTTGATCTGCTTACTTACTGCCTCCACAAACTCATACATCTCCTTTGGTGCTTTATCCTCCAGGATATCCACGTATAAAGCGTCCACTACTCCGCGTACGTCGCCATCGTTTACGCGAGCAGAGAAAACGAGATGAGGTTCGTGTTCGTCAACAACTGTCAAATCCAGATTTTGTTTGGAAAACAAATGGCTGCTTGCTATCACCGGTGTATCCATTGATCGCACTGCATCAAGTACACGCTTGGATAAACACAAATTGCATGTCTGCTCGCCTGCAATATCTGTCGCATCTCTGCTGAAATGGCACGCAAGAACATGTGGAGAATTCGGCAGTGGTTCTGAACTGGGCGGCAATCTTACAAAGGCCACAAGCGCTTCCAACATCTCACTCAGGTAATGACACGCTTCCGAATATAATTCTGAGGGACTGGACAGCCCGAGCAAACGACCGATGATTTCATTGAGGTGCCGAATCAGTGTGGCGGATAAAATGGCATCTCGGTCAGCTTTATGAGATATAACTTCTTCCTTTAAGCCATCATCAATAACCAAACTTGTACTTTGAAACGACGATTCTGGAACCATCTGTTGGTCAAATTCCTGCAACAGAGATAGTGTGAATGGATGTATACTGATCTTCTCGTCAGGCAACACTGCTTGTGCTTTAATGTGTCGACCTTCGATCAATACACCATTTTGACTTTCGAGATCTTCGACAATCCAACGACCAAACGGGTCTTGGAAAAGCCTGGCATGAAGTCGTGATACATTGTCATCGTCAAGTACGATATCGCAATCCGAACTTCGCCCCAAGGTTGTGCCTTTGGGATCGAGCAATACATGTTCGGTACCTCCCGGTCCGGATATAATCAGTTTTGTCATTGCCATATTATATTCCCGTGATCAAAACTGCTCCGCTAATGCTTTTGTTCTCGCCTTTATCGAAGAAAACTCTGGTAACATTCCTCTGGGTTGCCCTTGTTGTTTCTTCCTGCATAGTGTCACAAAATCTTGTATGCAAGTCTTTGTTTCCGTTCGTATTCAAGACCTTCAGCCATTTACGACCTTTCCCCCTGCGAGAATCCGCGTCATCCAATCCTTCATCCTTTTTCAACAATCCGCGTTTCCTCTGTAACATTAGTCTACATAAGACATTTAGCCAGTACCGATCCGAAGCCCGCTACCGCAGAGATTAGCGAAGTCAACGTAATCCAGCATGAGCAGTTCACTTTAACTCTTCCCAGAACTTCTGCTCA
>Ga0307378_10013318_pt1 | contig 10412 bp, 9 predicted proteins | sample UN1MG_FD_202238 | JGI IMG/M metagenome (GOLD analysis project Ga0307378, IMG submission 202238) | Soil microbial communities from Risofladan, Vaasa, Finland - UN-1 | ecosystem: Environmental > Terrestrial > Soil > Coastal area > Acid sulfate soil | place: Finland: Risofladan, Vaasa | collected...
ATATAAAGAAGAAGTAGTGTTAATTATATTAGTAGGTATACGGGGATAATGTTTTTTAGGTAAACCTTCCTTATACCATCTATCAATTGTTTGACCCCAAAAGCCAAATTCCCATTTTATGGTCCTTGCACTTCTATTAAAATTCATAACTTCAATAAAGCGTTCTCTAGAATTCATAGTTACATACCTTAATATAATTTTTAAAAATTTTTACAAAATAAAATCTCTCCAAATAACATATTAAATACTAATATTAGGCCCTGGAGTTTTTGTTATTTCTTTCCTATATTTTTCTACTTTATATTTCATCATCAGTTTTTATTTCATAAGCATCTGCTCATAAATCTTTAATCTCACCAACTGTTTTTTTGCCTTGCTGTAATCAGAAACATAATTTGCCACAACACTACATCCTTCTTTTGCCAATTCCAGACATATTCCTCTCCCTATTCCTCTGCTACCTCCGGTTATCAAAGCCCACTTATTTTTAAGTTTCAACTCTTGTCCCCTGCTATTCCAATTATAACCAGTACTACACTCAATAAAACACTCTTTACCTATGTTAATGAATTATTAAACTTTTTAAGTTGAATTTCCCAAATAATAGATTAATTAATGTAACAATTTTCCTTATCATTTGTATATTTAACTACATTAATATGAAATAGACCTCATGATTAGATTTTGTATCTATATTTATCACCTAATATTAATATAAATAATTTACAGAATTAAATAAATCAATTACCAAATCTGTATATAAAACAAACAATTACTTTATATTTTGCAATAATTTTAACCAACCTAATTAAAATTAATTTTGTGCGGGAGAAATGTATCTCCCGCACCATCTAGAGCTAACAACTCTTAGAATACATCCTTGAAATCATCAATGTTATCAATATTAAAGCTGAATACACCACCTAGATAAACAAGACCATTTTCAACACCTTCTTCTTCTTCGATTACATAATGGCCTAACCTTCCTGCATCAAACTCTTCACCAGGTGCTCCTGTAATTTCTCCAGATGCAAGTAAATGCGTGATATACGCATTTACATACCCTGAGTCAATCGGATTCCAGAGACCAAATTCTTTACAAGAACCGTTATGCACATATTCTGCCATTTCACTTGGTAACCCAAGTCCTGTAACCTCTACCTTATCAATTAAGTTTTGATCAGTAACTGCTCTAGCTGTAGCTGCAATACCTACAGTGGTTGGGCTAATAATTCCCTTAAGATCAGGATATGATTTGAAAAGCCCAAGTGCTTCATTATAGCTCTTCTCACGAACATCATCACCATAAACTATTCCAACAAGTTCCATATTGTCATAGTCTGATTTCTTAAGCTCTTCTTTCATGTACTCAATCCAAGTATTTTGATTAGCCATTGTTGAAGTAGCACTTAGTATTGCAATCTGTCCCTCATAGTCAATAAGTTTTGCCATAATCTTAACTTGATCGGCTCCAATTGATTGTGATGACGCTGGTAAAACAGATATATCTCTACTATCTGGAACTATGATTATTTTGCACCAAGATTTAATCACAAAATAAAAATTGAAACGAAATATTACACCCCCTCTCCTATAATTAATTATAAAATTGAATATTTAAAATTAAATTTTAATTCTCTTTTTAAAATCATTCTTTTACTGCTCCTGCTGTCAGGCCTCTTGCCATGTACTTATGAACAAAAAATGTAAATATTAACATTGGAATAATCATAAATATGGCAAGAGCACATATTTTACCCCAAAACGTACCCCACATGGTTATTTGGAGACTCAAAATTATAGGCACTGTTTGAGATTCCATTGAACTTGTAAGAATTGAAGCTAATATATACTCATTCCAACAGCCAATTATTGAAAAAATAGCAGTAGCAGCAATACCTGGCGCAATCAATGGTATGATAATTTTAAATAATACTCCAAACAATGAAGCACCATCTACCCTTGCACTTTCTTCTATACTTTTAGGAATATCACTAAGAAATCCTGATATCATCCAGATTACCAGTGGCAGTATCATAAATGGATAAGAAATTATAAGAGCCATTATATTATCAAGTAATTTTATATATTTAAATAATAGAAAAAAAGGAATTATCATAACTACCGGTGGTAATACACGCACGATTAATAAACTGATAAAGAAAGCCACTCTACCTTTAAACTTAAATCTATAAATACTGTATGATGCTAAAATGCCTATAACAAGTGATATTGAAGTTACTATAATTGTAACAACAAAACTATTGAAAATTGCTCTAATTGTTGTCTTTGATGAGAATAATTCTGTGTAATTTGTAAAAATAGGAGTACGTGTAGGAAGTAATGGATTTAACTGATAAATATTTACAACTGTTTTAAAAGATGTTAGTAGTAACCAATAAAGTGGTAATATAGAAACAAAAATAGCTGCGGCTATTAATATATATCTAAATATTAATTTTAAATTCTTACTAGCATTCTTTCTTAAAAAAATACTCTCCATGTTTCTCCATGTTTCGTATTTATATATTAAATTTTATTGCTCTAATAAATGACCATGCGATAAACCCAGACATTATCATCATAACTATAGAAAGCGCAGCTGCGTAACCGAAATGATAACCAGTAAACGCTACCCTATATACAAACAGACTTAAATTTTCAGTCCTTCCTGCTGGACCCCCTTTTGTAAGCATAATTATCTTATCGAATTCTCTGAACGCATCAACTGATCTAAATATAAAACCAATTAAAATAACAGGTTTTAAAAAATTAAGAGTTAAGTACCTAAAACATTGCCAATTAGACGCCCCATCTACCCTTGCAGACTCAAATGGCTCTGTAGGCATACTTTTTAAACCTGCAATCATAAGCAACATAAAAAAAGGAGTTGTCTGCCATATATCAACAAACATAACAGAAGCCAAAGCAAATTTAGCATCAGCTAACCATATTGGTAAAGTATGATTACGAAAAAAAATACTAAGTAATGCATTTACAACACCAATATCAGTTTGATAGAGCATCCTCCATGTTGTTCCAATCGCAACAGGAGCAACCACCATTGGGGAAAGAAGAATCGTATTAATAATTCTCATGCCTTTAATCCTATCATTGTCCAAAATTAAAGCTAAACCTAAGCCAATTAAAAATTCTAAAGGAACAACTACCATACAATAAATTATAGTAATTTTTAGACCGTTATAAAAATTAGAATCGCCAAAAATTTTTATATAATTATCCAGACCAACAAACAGTTGACTACTTGTTTTGAGCATATCCCATTTGAAAAAACTAAGTCTAAAGGAATAAATTATTGGAAATATAACTACAGAAAAAATAGTAATCAATGCAGGTGTTATTAAAAGATAAGCTAATATTTTATTTCCTTTTTTCATTCTCTTTTTCAAATCATTTTTTAAATTTTGAGGTGTAAAGACCTTAAGTCTTCTACTTAAATCTTTACACCTCAATTCTACTTAATACCTAACCACAATTAAATCTCAAACTTACAATACTAAAATATATAGTTAGTATTACTCTTCTAAATATCCATTATCTACCATAATCTGCCTTACATCTTTGTCAATTGCTTCTAAAGTCTCATCAACTGTAGTCAAACCTTGTACCATTCCAACTAAATATCTGTCTACGAGCATTTGAATCTCAGACATTCCTATAATACTCGGCTCTTTAACTGCAGTACTAAGTTGCTCAAGAACTACTGAAAAATCTGGAATAACCTCAAGCATTTCAGGAGCCTCTCCTACACTTTTTCTCGCAGGAATCCACATTGTCCCAGGATCTGTAGCATATTTTAGTAGATGCTCTTTATCTTCAAGATACCTCATTACTGTCCATGCCGCTTCTTTATTTTTAGATTCAGAAATTAGAGAGATATACCATGGCCCTGCATAGGGATGTGATTCTCCTGGAATTAAAGCTGTCATTACTTTATCTACTACTACAGAAAGTTCTGGATCCTGGTACATGCCTTTAGAGTTATTCCACTGTATAAACATTGCACCTTTTCCCAATTGCATAGCTTCCTGCCCACCAGGCCAGTCATAGTTAATTGCATCAGGAGATGCATACTGCATTGCTTCCATCAGTATTTCAGCAGCTCTTTTACCTTCTGGAGTATTCATAGTAGGTTCATAAGTATCTACATCAAAAACAAATGGAATACCATCAACATTTTCTAATGAAGAAAGAATTGCAATAAAAGTATAGTAAAGCTGGATACATTCTTTAGCCATTATTATATTCCCATAAACACCCTCATCAGGATTATTAAGAGCTTTTGCAGTAGCTAAATATTCATCCCATGTCGTAGGAGGTTCCAATCCTGCTTCTTCAAATAAATCAGTTCTATAGAATAAAACCATACTATTTGCAGTTATTGGAAGTGACACCAATCCCCCTTCTTCAGGCCAGGTACAGAAAGTTTCCATAAAGCCAGGGAAAAAATCATCATAATCCCAATCTGAAGGAGTCAAATCAGTATTATTTATATACTGTTCTAAAGGTTCAAAATAGCCTTGTCCTCTTACTCTGGATTCAGATCCTATAGTCCAAACTACTAAATCATATTTTCCACCTTCTTCTTTCAAAGCAAGTTCCATTTTCGTTTCTATGAACTCTCTATTTGGAATATGTGACCAATCTAAAGTTATTCCCTCTTTTTCTAATAATTCCCCTTTTGAATCTTCAAATGCATTATTAAAAAGAGGAGTTTCATGAGTAAGTATATTAACAGTCACACCATCATAGGGTTTTTCCTTGGCTTCTTCAGCAGGAGCTTCTTCAGTTACTTCTTCTTCGGCTGGTGCAGCTTCCTCTGCAGGAGCAACCTCCTTCTTACAACCGGAAAGTGTAAAACTTACTATCATTGATATACTTATTACTAGAATAGTTAACCATAATAAATATTTTTTCATTCTAAACTCCATTCTAAAAAATTTATAAAATTATACATCTACATCATTTTAAGCTTAATACCTTATCATTACTCAATTATTAAACTTAATATGTTTTTATACTTTTTTATCTCATCCCCTCCCTTCTTATACATAATTTTAAATTATTTTTATATAGCCTCCTTTCCTAATGTTAACATTTTTGTTACTAATATTTTTAAAATCAGCTCAATAACTCTACATTTTATTTCCAATATCTATCTTTATTTTTCTAAATAATTTTTCTAAATATTTTATTCATACTTCCTATTAATAATATTTTTCATTACGTAAAAACAATTTCTGCTCCATACCTATTAATCATCTTAATTAACTTTTTCTTAACACTGGAAATTCAGTCACTCGCAAATTACTACTCCCGTAAGGAATTAAGGTCAGTTCATCTAATGGTTCATTAGAGCTTATTGGGCTCTTTGGGGGTGCAGCTGCAGCATTCTTATCAATTTTCCATTCAGGAATCTTTCTTCCCTTTACCTTTATTTCTATTGGTGCACCATCAGGAGAAAAAGGCATGTCATTTATTTTTTTTATTTTTAATTCTATTGATTTAGCTAGGTCTTTATCATCAATATCTAAAGCATAATTCCAATCAGTCAAGGGGTAAATTTCAGAGTCTAAATACTTTTTTGAAACTTCATCGTTTATTTTTTCTTTAAGAGGCAATATTTTTTTCCATTCTTCTTCAATCTTTAATGAGTAAATTAATGGACCTCTGCTTAAAGAAATTGAATTGTTATATCTTCTTTCAGTAATTATATTCATAGGTAATTTAACTTTAATCTGAGTAGTATCGGACCACAATCTTTTTATGCTATGATAGCTACCAGAATTTAAATTAGTTATTTTTCCATCTATTTCTACTGTAGGTTTATAAGCCCATTTAGGAACTCGAAAAGTGAATGGAAATTCTATTGGTTGGTCTGTAGTTACTATAAAATTCAGTTCTTCACAAAACGGGTAATCTGTTATAAGCTCAATTTTAACATTAGTATTTCCAATTTTATCTTCCACTCTGGTAGGAGCTAGTGCTACTGCTGCATAACCCCCATCATGGGTTTTCATCCAAGAATGAGTAATAAACTTAGGCCATCCTTGGTGCATGTTTGCTGTACAACAGAGAAAGTTTGGTTCAAGTCCAAATAAATTTGCCCTTGGACTATTAGTGGTATAAACTCGATTGTCTGGATTACGAATATCTCCAGTTTCACAACAAATAACTTGATTTGCTTGTTGAATATATTGATGAGTCCACATATCCGGACTAAAAGTTGCTGGAAGTGCATTATAAGCAATTTTTTCCAAACGATCTCCATAAAATGGATCACCAAATATATATATAAGCACTTCAAGAGAATACATATATTCAACTACTGCACAGAGTTCTGTCCCCTGTGAGGGCATCCTTCCTGCAAGACACTCATCTCCACTGAATATTCCAGTTGCTTGTCCATGATACTTATCTAAAGTCATTATTAAATTTTTAGCAAAATCATTGTTGACTAAAGAAGGATAAAGTCTGTGTATTATTCCAGGAACTTTTATAGCCATAGCATGGTTTACTACATGTCTATCTAATGCCCATCCGGAACAAAACTTTTTTTGATCAACATACTTCTCTTTATATGGAAAGTTTAAGAAATATTTTAACCATTTATATCCATGTAAATCCACTCTTCTAGCAAGGTTTAGAATCCAATCATCACCAGTTTTTTCGAATAACCAGAAAAGACTTATCAAAAGATCCTGCCACCTAAATTTATTAAAACTTCGTAAGGAGTTCCAGTCTATATATTCATCAAGCTTTTTACACCATTTTTTCATAGTATTAATCACACGTTCATCATTTGACACTTCATAATACTGAATCATAGCTTTGAATAAAGGGAAAACAGGCCATATATCACGATTATCAAAATTTGTAATAAAAATGCCCGTAATATTATTAGTTTTATTGACTCCTGGTCCTAACCAGCCGTCTTTCTGTTGATGTTCAATAATATAATCCATTGCTTTTTCAACTTTATTTATAAGAGATTTATTTCTTAATAAATACGCTAATGGTACCAACCCATCTAACCAGTAGGGAACTGTTTCATCACAAATATCATCACTTTTATGTTTAGTTTCTCCTCCTAACCACTTGGAGTTCTTGATTGGTGGCCAGAATTCATCTAAATATCCACTTAGTCCATTAGCTTGTATTTGAAGTTGTTTCAATATCCATCCTATGGGCTGAATCATTCCTAAAGATAATGGTATAAAACTTAGCTCTTTTAATTTTTTATTTTCCATAAATTCATTCAGTAAAACTTATACTTTAATTTTTTAAATTCATAATAAGTTTTGCTTTAACTATTAATTAAATTTAAGATTTATCTTTCTGGTAGACTTTCTTATAATTAGATTTGTGTCTAAGGTATTTATCAATGGTTTATCATTAATAAAAATTTTATCTTCCTCAATTTTCTTAATTAATGAAGTAATACTCATATTCAGAATAATACCTTCGTCATCCCTGTTCTCTGAAACATAGCCCATACCTAATTCTATAGCTGTATTAGGATGAGTAATTTTAACTTCCTTACCTCTTATAAATATCTTTCCACTGTTTGCAGGCTCCATCCCAAAAATTGCCTTAACGACTTCCGTCCTTCCGGCTCCCACTAAACCGTAAAATCCTAAAATCTCTCCTTCATGAAGACAAAAAGATACGTCCCTAAATTTTCCTTTCTTGGATAGCCCTTCAACCCTGAGAAGTTCACTGCCCTGCTTTACCTCCAGCTTAGGGAAAAGATTTTTCAATTCTCTTCCAACCATCATCTAGATCAGCTCATCTTGTGAAACATACTTCATATCTTTTGTGCCAATATAATTACCATCTCGCAGCACTGTTACTCTCTCTGTGACATCAAAAATATCCTCAAGCTTATGTGATATAAAAATAATTGAAGTTCCTTTTTTCTTTAAGTCATGCATGATAGAGAAAAGTCTTTTTGATTCTGAAATACTTAAAGAAGAAGTTGGCTCATCCATTATCAAAATTTTTGCATTCGTGGAGAGTGCTTTAGCAATCTCAACCAATTGCCTTTCGGCCACACTCAGTCCTCTTATCCTATCTCTTGGTTTAATATTCACATTAAGTTCATTCATTATTCTATTAGTCTCTTTATATAGATATCTCCAATTAATTTTCCTGGTAATATTATTGTACCTTTGATGTCCCATAAATATATTCTCAGCTATGTTTAAATCAGGGAAAATTGTTGGTTCCTGGTATATTGCAGCTATACCTCTTCTAATAGATTCTATTGGGCTATGCCATAATACAGATTCACCTTCATAAATAATATCCCCTGATGTTTGAGGATGAATTCCAGTTATAATCTTCACTAGAGTTGATTTCCCTGCTCCATTTTCACCAACTAATGCATGAATTTCTCCATATTTTAAGTCAAAGTCAACATTATTAAGAGCAACTACTCCTGGAAATTCTTTTGTTATATTTCTTAATTCTAAAATTTTCTCATTCATACCTTTCACCATTCAATTATTCAATCTATACTAATCATTTTACCGCTATTACTCTATTTACTGCTATTATCATATTTGAATGAAACTATTGAATGAAACTAGTTGTTGTATTAACAACAAATCTTCTATTGTATTTAAACTTTTTATAAACCTCTACCTATGATATTGAGCTTATAATTTAGCTTTCTAATTATTTTCTTATTTACTTTTTTGTTTATTCCTTAATGTTCACTGTACGACTTAAAGCATTAAAAACTGTAGAAACAGAGACGTTTGCTCCTATGATTATTTTTTTATAGTGTTTTTTTAATTAATACCTTATCTAAAACGAATTTCAAAAAACGTTTCTTGTAAAACGTTTTTCATATTATAATAAAAAATAAATAATGTCAAATACATGTTGGATAAATAATTGAAATTTAACCATAAGAACTTAAAAACCAATAAGAATAAAAGAGAAACCACTAACAAGGTAGAATTTAAACTAAAATGTTATTTTAGAAAATTAATAATCAGGTTTGCGATTTTAATGTTTCAGGTAATAGGTCCGATATATTACGGTTCCTTGGTTTTGCCACGCTCTGCCTCTCTATTAATTTTGTGGGAAGTATTATATTCTTCTCTTTTACCCTTTTGCCCTTTATTATATCCAGCAATAGATTTGTAGCTGTAATACCCATCTGCTTTTTAGGTTGTTTTATAGTCGTTAGAAGTGGATCAGTATACAGACTCATTAATATATTATCAAATCCTACTACAGATATTTCCTCAGGAATTTTAATTTTAAGTTCCTTTAAAGCCCTGATCACTCCTACAGCTATGAAATCAGAGGCATTCATAATTACACTTGTAATATTTTTAAAATTAAGAATTTTTTTAACTGCTTCACGAGAACCCTGAAGTTCATTTAATCTAAGAGCTTCACTTATTACAACAATATCTGGATCAAAAACAAGTTTACTATCCTTCAATCCCTCACAATAACCTTTAAATCTTTTTTCAACCGTGGTTTGATTATCATAAGTATATGAAATATAGCCTATCTTTTTATGCCCTAATCTATGTAAATAGCTTACAGCCTCTCGCATAGCCCCAAAGTTATCTATTAAAACAGACGGTACTTTTGCATCTTCTAATTCTCTGTCTGCAACAACAACTGGAACTTTATCATCATTTAATTCCTTTATGTGGTCAAAGCTATTATAACCAGAAATAAACACAAACCCATCAACAAATTGTTTTCTTAAAATTTCTATACTCTTCTTCTCTTCCAAAACGTCATAATAGGTGCATGCAAGTAAAACATTATATTTTCGTAGTCTTGCTACCTCCTCCACTCCCTTTATTACCTGAGCAAAAAATTGGTTAGATATATCCGGGACTATAACAGCTACTGTACTAGTACTTCTTGTCTTAAGCCCTCTTGCAATTATATTTGGCGTATAATTTAAGTTCCTAGTAATTTCAAGAATTTTCTCTTTTGTCTCTTTTTTTACATATCTTGAATTATTTAAGGCATTAGAGACTGTGGATATTGATACTCCAGCCTCCCTTGCCACATCTTTAATTGAAGCTGTTTTATATTTACTTTTCAAACCTTACTCCCCTTATTTTATTCGCATCTTATACTCATACAATCATAAAGACCATAATTAAGTAAAGCAATTATTTGCTCAATTTATTGTTTTTACAAAAGTTAATTTATTATCATTTTTTGTAAACATTTTATTTATAAAATAAAAAAATCATATTTTATAAAACGATTTTATATTTTATTTTTATATAAGTCAAAATCTCGAACTTCTTTCTTCAAGTCTAATTGAAATTGTATCAACTCCTGTCCTTTTAATGTTATTATAAAATATTTATTCATATATTTCTGCCATTTCTTGTTTATTTAAA
>Ga0307378_10013320_pt1 | contig 10410 bp, 10 predicted proteins | sample UN1MG_FD_202238 | JGI IMG/M metagenome (GOLD analysis project Ga0307378, IMG submission 202238) | Soil microbial communities from Risofladan, Vaasa, Finland - UN-1 | ecosystem: Environmental > Terrestrial > Soil > Coastal area > Acid sulfate soil | place: Finland: Risofladan, Vaasa | collected...
ATCTCGCCCGTGAATTCAAGGTCGAGCGCCAGCCGCTGCGCGGCCTTGTTGGTAAGCCTGTCACCCAGTTGGAGCTGGCCCGCGCCGGCATCGTCACCAACGAGATGGTCTATATCGCGCACCGCGAGAATATCGGCCGCCAGCGTGCTGCCGAGGAAGCGCAAGCGCGCCTCGCCGACGGCGAGAATTTCGGCGCGGACATGCCGTCCTTCGTGACGCCGGAATTCGTGCGCGCCGAGGTCGCTCGCGGCCGGGCCATCATCCCGGCCAATATCAATCACCCCGAGTCCGAGCCGATGATCATCGGCCGCAACTTTCTTACGAAGATCAACGCCAATATCGGCAACTCCGCCGTGACGTCTTCGGTGGAGGAGGAGGTGGAGAAGATGGTGTGGGCGACCCGCTGGGGCGCCGACACGGTCATGGATTTGTCGACGGGCCGCAATATCCACACCACGCGCGAATGGATCATCCGCAACGCGGCGGTGCCCATCGGCACGGTGCCGATCTATCAGGCTCTCGAGAAGGTGGACGGCGATCCGGTCAAGCTCAACTGGGAGGTCTACAAGGACACGCTGATCGAGCAGTGCGAGCAGGGCGTCGACTACTTCACCATCCATGCGGGCGTGCGGCTCGGCTACATCCATCTTACCGCCGACCGCGTCACCGGCATCGTGTCCCGCGGCGGCTCGATCATGGCCAAGTGGTGCCTGGCGCATCACCGGGAGAGCTTCCTCTACGAGCGCTTCGCGGACATCTGCGAGATCATGCGCCGCTACGACGTGTCGTTCTCGCTGGGCGACGGCCTGCGTCCAGGCTCGATTGCCGACGCCAACGACCGGGCGCAGTTCGCCGAGCTCGAGACTCTCGGCGAGCTGACCAAGGTCGCGTTGGATCATGGCTGCCAGGTGATGATCGAAGGGCCCGGCCACGTGCCGCTGCACAAGATCAAGGTCAATGTGGAGAAGCAGCTGAAAGAGTGCGGCGAGGCGCCGTTCTATACGTTGGGTCCGCTGGTCACCGACATCGCCCCGGCCTACGACCACATCACGTCGGCCATAGGTGCGGCGATGATCGGCTGGTTCGGCACGGCGATGCTTTGCTACGTAACGCCGAAGGAGCATCTGGGTCTGCCCAACCGCGACGACGTGAAGACGGGCGTGATCACCTATAAGATTGCCGCGCATGCTTCCGATCTCGCCAAGGGCCATCCGATCGCGGTGGAGCGCGACAACGCGCTATCGGAGGCGCGGTTCGACTTTCGCTGGGAGGACCAGTTCAACCTGTCGCTCGATCCGGAGACGGCGCGCGCCTATCACGACGAGACCCTGCCGAAGGAGGCGCACAAGCTGGCGCATTTCTGCTCCATGTGCGGCCCGAAATTCTGCTCCATGGAGATCACCCGGGAGGTGCGCGACTACGCCGCCAAGCTCAACGACAAAGAGATGCTCTCAAGTCGCGAAGCGTTAGAGCAGGTAAGGAAACAGGGCATGGCGGAGATGAGCGAGAAGTTCCGCGAGATGGGCAGCGAGGTCTATGTGGAGGAGGAGTAGGGCGCGCAAGCGGAGACCCTCGAGACCGGGTCTCGGCGCGGGCGCCTTGGCAGCCATTATGGTGGCGATCGCTATGGTGGCGGCCGTTTCATGTGCGGTGGACGCTTCGCCGCTCGTGACGGGCCGCTCGTCTGACTCTATTTCCTCTCGAATCTCACTGCTCCATCGGGTCCTGATCTACGCCAAAGAAGGCACTGGGAAGCTCGTCGACGGGCGCTGGAACCTCAGCCAGGCTGAGTCCAAGCTCGGCATCAAGCTTTCAGCCGACGAGACGAAACAGCTGATGGCGTGCACGGGGAAGATCGTGTGCAGCAACCGTGGGGACGAGGTTTTCGCGTCCGCGTCGAGCGTGCTGAGACCCGACTTGCTGGTGACGGCGAAGCACGTCTTCGCCAAAGGCAGAGGCGGAGCGGTGTCCCCTGGATGGTGTAGCTTCCGCAGCTTCTTGCATCGAAACGTCGCCATTCCCATTCGTGTCGAGAAAGACCAACGGAAGGGATACTTTCTGAACAATGAGGATTTTATCGTCGTTCGCCTCAAGCGCGCATTGAAGGACTGCACTTCGTTCGCGATAAACGATTCCGATGCATCTCTGTCCGAGGGAGAAGAGATCTTTTCGGCGACGGCTTACCAGCGTCGCAGCTTGAATAAACTTTCGAGCCGAGAACCGGTGCTCGCGAAGGGAACGATCAGAAGCGTCTCCAGCGGAGTCTTCGGGGGGCCGCCGTTCTACTACGGCGAAATCGACCTCGACGAGGGCGGTTCGGGGGGCGCGGTTTTCGCTCTCAAGGATGGCCGCCCGGTTTCGGATGACGAAGGCCGCCTCGTCCTGAGGGGAATCTTGGTGGCCCACGGACCCAATGCGAAGAACGGTAAGCCCTACAGCGAAGAGCGAAACTATACGATCGTCGTTGGTCTTCAGGAGGAATTTAGGGACCTGGTCGAGGGCAAAGCCCATAGGCCGCCGGTTGCCGTGGAACAGGCTTTCTGTCTCGAAGACGGGGCGGCTAAGATCGATGTGATTTCAGAATCCGTTCCGGTGCCGCCGCCGGAAACGCTGGCACCTCTCCTTCAGGCCGTCTTGGTCATGATCATTGGTTTCGCGCCGGATGTCTTTGCCCGCGCGCTCTACGCTTATCCGCTGCAGGGCCAGAGCCCCGAGCAGCAGGAAGCCGATCGTGCCGCTTGCGCCGAGTGGGCGGTCCAGCAGAGCGGCTATAGTCCGACCGGACTCCCCATCGTCGTGCGAGGCAACCGCCCAGGCATCGTCACCGGGCTGATCGTCCCGATCCCGAGCGGTGCCGGCATGACGGTGGCGCTAGGACCTGAGGGCGGCGTCATTGGCGGCGTCGTCAGCCGCAAGCAGCTCGCCAACATCGAGGTGCTTTATGCCGATTATCTCGCCGCCGGAGCGACTTGTCTCACGGCACGCGGCTACCAGGTTTCGATGTAAGAGGGATGATGATGCGTAATTCAATCTCTGGTGCGGTCTTGATTGCATCTGCCTGCCTCTTCCCTGCGGCGGCGGCTGCGGCGACGGGCTCGTATATGTGCGCCTTCACGGACGTCTATGAATGCGAGACCGTGACCGGCTGCAAGCGGGCCTCATTGGACGCCACCAACATCCCTGAATTCATCGTGATCGATGTCGACAAGAAGCAATTGACTGGCGCCTCCATGGCCGACACCCACCGCACGGAAGACATCGAGGGCATGATTTCGACCGACAAGCTGATCCATCTCCATGGCACCCAGGACGAGGAAACCTGGAACGCCACCATAACGCTGGAGACGGGAACCCTGGCAGGCGGCATCACCAGCGGGCAATCGTCCTTCGCTGTCTTCGGCAATTGCACGCCCAAATAGCGCGCGAGAGCATCGACGCGGGTCAGTCTCCGGCTACAGCCCGGCCTCGATGGCCCGGAGCAGCTTGAAGCGCAGCGCGCCGTTATTGCTCTTGAGCGAGATCACGAAGCGCACCTCGCCGTGCTTGGCGGTGTCGGCATAGCCCGCCAGCGTGCGCACGCCGGGAAGGGTGCCGGTCTTGTACGCGGTGCTTTCGTTGCCGTGGAGCAGGTTGGCGTGGGGCTCGAAGAGGTGGAGCACCTTCGCCAGGCCGCGGGCGGTGAAGCGTGTGCCGCGGCTGATGCCCGAGCCCTCCTCGAGGTGGATGGCCTCTTCGAGTTCGTGCTTGGCGAGGATCTCGTTCGCGACCTTCAGCGACTTCTCGAGGCTGACGGGCCCGCCTAGACGGTGCCCGCCGATCTCCAGGAAGACCTGGTTGGCCATGTAGTTGTTCGAGCCCAGAAGCATCTGGGTCAGGATGTCCGAAAGCGGCGGCGACTGGTGAACATAGACCGGCTCCAGGCCTTGCGGCACGGTCCCGGTCTTGATCTCGCCCTTGACGCTGCCGCCGGCGCGGTCGATGAACGCGGCGATCAGCTCGCCGGCATAGTACAGGCTCACCGCGGGGTCCTGGGCCAGGCTGATGCGGCCGCGGCCCTTGGGACCCCGCGCCCGGAACTGGCTGATGGCCAGCGGGGTGATCGGGGTCTGCTTCTCGGCGGAGCGGACCGTCTTGCCGCTCCGCACGGCAGCGATCGTGTTGAAATTCACCGCGAGCGCAGAGTTCAGCGCGTCGTAGGCCCTGTCGGTGTCCTCGATGCCCGGGATGCGGATGTCGGCGGGGTAGTAGCTTGCGTCGAGCACGATGCCGGTGATCGGCTCCTTGCCGATCGCGGCGACCAGCTCAGGCGCGAACCGGGCCAGCTCCTCGGAGATCAGGTAGGGATCGCCGCCGCCCTGCACATACAGCACCCGGTCTTCGTCCAGGTAGAAGCGGGTCTGGAAGCGGTAGTCGCCGCCCAGGACCTCCATCGCCAGCCAGGCGGTCACGACCTTGGTGACGGAGGCCGGGACGAAGGGCCTGTCGGCGTTCTGGGCGATGAGCTCATTGCCCTTTTCGTCCATCACGAGCACCAGCCCCGACGGAGCGAGGCGCGCGACGTCTTTCGCGGCACCGGCCAGGGCCGGGGCGGGCAGCAGCAAGGCGAGGACGATTAGGCGAGACCACATGGCGACTCCAGGCGATCTTCTTACAGGCTCAGGACCCGACCCGGCAAACCCCCCTCGTCCGTTATGTGATCAGAGGTTAGGCGCCGAAATTTATCCCCGCGCGCCAAAGCGCGCATACAATCCTGTCACCTCGTCCAGATGGGCACGGTCTTGAGGAAACATGACGATGCGCAAAGCCACTGCCAGAATTTTGATTGCAGCCTTGCTATTGGCCGTTGCCGGTCCGGCGCTGGCCGATAGCAAGTCGAAACAGTCTGGCGAGGTCACCGTCGCAAAGAAGCAAAAGGCTAAGAAGGGCAAAAGCACTCGCTCAGGGCAACACTGTAAACGTGTGGTGCCGCCGTTCATGCGTAACCCCCGCTATATGAACCGCGGGTTCTTCAAATGCCGGGATCAATAGGCGGCGCAGACCTCACTCCCGAACAAATGTCCCCAATCCCGTCCGGTCGTAATAGTCGAGCACGACCTTGGTCGCCTTGCCGTCGTCGCCAAGCGTGAAGATCGCGCCGGCGAGGCCGTTGGCATTCTCGCCGATGGTCTCAAAGCTGAATGTGTCGCCGTCGAAATGGGTGAGCGCGAAGGTGACCGGTGTGCCTTGCGGTCCCATGGACATGGAGAGTCTGCCGCCATCGACTTTGACGGTCAGCGGGCCGTAGTAGCTATTGCCGTATTGGCCGGCATAAGCCGCGAGGTCTTGCGCCGGCTTCGGCTTGGCCGGCACGTCGGCATAATCCACTTCGGGCGCGTCGGCCGCCGTCATCTTCTCAAAGATGCCGCCCAGGAAACCGACCCAGTCCACGGTCTGCTTGCCGTTCTGCGCCACGTCGACGAAGGCCGCGCCGACCGCCTCTGCCACGCCGATAGGCTGGCCGTTGGTGAGCACGACGATGCCGAGATCCTCGCCCGGCATGAACGAGATATTGGTCGCGGTGCCGAGCTCGAACGCACCCGAATGACCGATACGGGCGCGGCCCTCGTCGTCGTAAGAGACGTTCCAGCCGAAGCCGTAAAAGCCGGCGCGGGCGGCCGGAGAGCGGGGCGGGCCGGGGATGACCCGCGGCTCGTGGGGAGGCGCGAGGGCGTCCGCATCGACGATCGTCTTGCCGTCGAGCGTGCCCTTGCCGAGCTGGAGGCGCATGAAGCGCAGCATGTCGTTGAGCGAGGCGCTGGCGCCGCCGGCCGGAGCTTCCGCGTCCGGATCGCGATCGTACAGCGCGGCCCAGCTGCCGTCCTTCAGCCGGGCGTGGATGTGGGCGCGGTCCTCGTGGCCGAGATAGTCGGCGTGACGGTAGCTCGCGGTCGTCATGCCGGCCGGCTCGAACAACGCCTTGTCGGCAAGGTCTTCCCAGCTCAGGCCTGCGGCGACCGCCGCGGCGACGCCACCGGCCGTGTAGCCGAAATTGCTGTAGTGATAGGTGGCGCGGAACGGGTCGAGCTTCTGCTGATCGAGATGGGACAGGATGTCGTCCCGGTCGAAGCCGAGGTCCTCGAGCAGGTCGCCGGCGCCGGTGTGCAGGCCGCTGCGATGAGACATCAGATCGGCAATCGTGGCGTTCTCGGTGACGTAAGGATCGTTCAGCGCGAAGGCGGGATTGTGCCCCTTCGCCTTGTCGTCCCATTTGACGACGCCGTCCCCGACCAGCTTGGCGACGACGGTCGAGGCGATGGGCTTCGACACCGAGGCCAGCATGAACACCGTGTCGGCATCGATGGCGCCTTTTTGGCCCAGTTCGCGTACGCCGAAGCCTTTGGCGTAGATCACCTTGTCCTTGTAGACGACTCCGACCGCGATGCCCGGCACGCCGGTCCTGGTCATGGCGTTCTCGACGATCCCGTCGAGTGCGACGGTGGCTTTGTCGATGGCGGCTTGGTCGAAGAGCGGCGGGACCGGCGCCACGGGCGCCTTGAGAAGCGGCTTGCCCGCATCCTCCGCAAGCGCTGGTGCGAGCGACAGGCCACAGGCGAGGCTCGCGCCCCACAGAATAGCGATCACAGCGCGGCGAACATTATGCGAGGCGAACCAGACATCTGGCGCGGCAAGAATCGGCATGGGGTTTTCTCCGAGGGTTGGGGCGCGGCCCACTATGCCACGAGCACGAGCGTCGATGACAGTCAGATCGCGCATTCCGTTGCTGGTAGTGAGGAGCGTCAGGCAGGGCGCGCTTTGCATTGTGCTCCGCGGCATGAGGCGCAATCTAACGGTCCCTTGGGCTTGCGAACGGCCTGCGGTCGGGGCTACTAGATCGCCCGGACATCAAGCTTATGCCCGGGGCATAACAAAATGGACTCGCCGAGACCTGCCCGCGAACGCATTCCCATAAGTCCCGAGATCATGAAGACATCGAAATTCACCCCCGGCGGGTTCCGCCTTGCGGTCAAACGCGCCAGTGCGGGGCGCGGTTTGTTTGCGCTCGAGTCCATCCCCAAAGGCGCATGCATTATCGAATACACTGGCCCCGCGCTCACGGAAGAGGAATGGCTCAATGCCCGCAACCGCTACCTCTTCAAGGTCACTGAGAAAAAGACGATCGACGGCTGGAACAAGGAAAATACCGCGCGTTACATCAACCACTCCTGCCGCCCCAATTGCGAGATCGAGATCCGCAAAGGGCGCGTGTTCGTCATGGCCAAGCGCGCCATCAAGCCGGGCGAGGAGCTGGCGTATTATTACGGCAAGGAGTATTTCGACCAGCACATCAAGCCCATCGGCTGCAAGTGCCTCAAGTGCATGCTGGCGGCGCGAGTCAAAGCGAGGTGAAGGGTTTTAGATCTGCGAGGATCGCGCGCGCCGCGTTGTGCCCCGGCGCTCCCGTCACGCCGCCGCCTGGATGGGCGCCCGACCCGCAATGATAGAGTCCGCCTATGGGCCCCCGGTAGTCCGCATAGCCGAGCATGGGCCGCGCCGAGAACAGCTGGTTGAGTGACAGCGCCCCGTGGAAGATATCGCCGCCCACAAGCCCGAATTCACGCTCTAGATCGAGCGGGCTCAAGGCTTGCCGCGCCACAACACTTGCGGCAAAGCCGGGCGCATAGCGATCGACGGTCTCGATCATCAGATCGGCCACCTCTTCCCGCGCGTCATCCCACGACCGGCCGTCGGGCAGCTCGGGTGCCACGTGCTGACAGAAGAGGCTGGCGACATGAGCGCCCGGCGGGGCGAGGCTGTCATCGAGCGTCGAGGGGATGACCATCTCGATGACCGGCTCGCGGCTCCAGCTATACGCCAAGGCATCGCGATAAGCCCGGTCCATGTAGGCGAGGCTCGGCCCGATGATGATGCCGGCGCCGTGGTGCGCTTCAGCCGTTTTTCCAGGGAGAGCCGTAAAACTCGGAAGCTCCGACAGCGCCACGTTCATGCGGAACGAACCCGAGGCGCATTTGAAGTTTTGCATGCGTTGCGAAAACTCTGGTGGCAATGCGTGGTCCGGCAGAAACTGCGTATAGAGCAGCTTGAGATTGACATTGGCGGCAAGCGCCTTGCCTCTGACGATCTGACCGTCCTTCAACGCGACACCCACCACTTTGTTCTGTTCGATCAGGATTTCGGCGACCTCGGCATCGGTCTGGATGTCCACGCCATGCTCGGTTGCGGCCTTGGCCATGGCCTGCGTGATCGCGCCCATGCCGCCGATGGCGTGGCCCCAGGCGCCCTTCTTGCCGTTCACCTCGCCGAAGGCATGGTGCAACAGCACATAGGCGGTGCCGGGATCGAAGGGGCTCGCATAATTCCCCACGATCGAGTCGAAGCCGAGCAGGGCTTTGAGCGGCTCACTCTCGAACCACTCAGACAAGAACTCCACCGCGGACTTGGTGAAGAGATCGAGGAGAAGGCGCTGCTGCTCCAGATCGAGTTTTCGCATGGTGTTGCCAAGCGCCGCGGCGCGCAAAAGCTCCCGCAAGCCGCGCCGCCCGAAGCCCTTCACCACGTTCGGCGGCGCCCGCAGGGCCAAGTCTCGCAAGATATCGGCGACGACCGTGAGCTCCGCGCAATAGCGATCGTAGCGTTCCGCGTCGGCGGGGCTGAACTTGCCGATTTCGGACTTGGTGCGTCCGTCACCCGTCAACAGATAGCCGCCGTCCGGGAGCGGCAAGAAATTCATCGCGGGCCGCTCGACAATCCTCAGCCCGTGCCGATGCAACTCCAGATCGGCGATGACCTTCGGATTGAGCAGGCTGACCGTGTAGGCGGCAACGGAGTTGCGAAAGCCGGGATGAAATTCTTCCGTGACGGCGGCGCCACCGACGACGGCCCGCCGCTCCAGCACCTTCACTTTCAGTCCGGCGCGAGCGAGATAGGCGGCACAAACTAGACCGTTATGGCCGCCACCGATCACCACGACGTCAAATTGCTGGGCGTCCCGATTTCTGCGGATGGAGGCTGGCACTTTCACCTGCGGTCCTGCGCGAGCGAGATAGGCGGCTCACCGCCACCGATCACCACTCGATTTCTCCGGAAGGCTAGCATAGTGCTGATGGGACGGTCTTGAAGCTCCAGTTCCGGACAGGGCCCTTAGAGATACCAACAGCCTCATTGCCTTAAATTGCAGACAATTGGAGTCGAATCGGCCATGCGTCATGGTCATTGGGATGGAGCCAAGCCGCTCATGCGGCTATAAGGCTTTCTCTTTTTTGGAAGGTATGAACCGCATGACGAAATCCGAGCTGATTCAGAAAATCTCCGACGACCTCGCCTTGTCCAAGAAGGACGTGAAGGCCGTCATCGAGTCCCTGGCCACCGTGGGCTACAAGGAGATGAAGAAGACCGGCGAATTCCTCCTGCCCGGCTTCGCCAAGTTCGTGGTGGTCAAGAAGCCCGCCACCAAAGCGCGCAAGGGCATCAACCCGTTCACCAAAGAGCCGACCGTCTTCAAGGCGAAGCCCGCCCGGAAGATGCTCAAGGTTCGTCCCGTGAAGGCGGCGAAAGACGCGCTCTAGGGCGACGGGAGAGGAACAGGTCAACCCCATGGTAGACCAAGCAGTGCTGGCGGAGGTCGAACGCCGCATCCAGATTGTCGAGGACAATCTCCGCCAGCTCACGGAGCAGGCCGCCGCCTATTCCGGCGCGGCCGATGAAGAGCGCAACGCGGATCGGATCGCCGATCAGCAGGCGAAGCTCGACGCGCTCCTGAAGGAGCGCGCGGCGCTGTTGGGCAAAGGCTAGTCGCGCCTCGCCGCCTCTCGCTCGTGGTGTTCGGCGCCATCTTCTTTTTGATCTATCCGCTCGGCCTGGTCTGGCCCGCGGGCTGGATCTGGCATGGCGGAGAGGGCGCCTACTACCTGCAGATGATCTGCGGCATCTATGCGGTCCTCGGCATCTATCTGATCGCCGCGGCAAGGAAACCATCGGAGAACCGGAGCCTGATCGCTTTCACCATCTGGTCGAGCGTCGTGCATGCGGCGATCATGGGGCGCAGGCTCTTACCGACAGCGGGGAGCACGGCCACCTCATCGGCGATGTGCCGGCCCTGCTGCTGGTCGCAGGCGTTCTGTGGTTTCTGTCGCCGAAGGGAGAACGGCTTGCCGGAGCGACCGGGTAGTTGGGCTCGGATGTTGACGTAGGCGCGGAAGCGGCGGAGCGGAGCGGATGACGGAAGACGAAACGGCCATTCGCACGCTGGTCGCCACTTGGATGGCGGCCACCAAAGAGGGCGATCTCGAAACGGTGTTGAGTTTGATCGCGGACGATGTTGTCTTCATGGCGCCGGGGCAGGAGCCTACCGGCAAGGAGGGCTTTGCTGCGGCCGCGCGTTCCATGCGGGACCTCCGCATCGAGGCGACGAGC
>Ga0307378_10013322_pt1 | contig 10409 bp, 9 predicted proteins | sample UN1MG_FD_202238 | JGI IMG/M metagenome (GOLD analysis project Ga0307378, IMG submission 202238) | Soil microbial communities from Risofladan, Vaasa, Finland - UN-1 | ecosystem: Environmental > Terrestrial > Soil > Coastal area > Acid sulfate soil | place: Finland: Risofladan, Vaasa | collected...
TCTGGTTATCGGGTGTGCGCAGGCCTCGAGCTGCCAGTCGTGCGTGAGCAATCTGCTCGAACTCGTTCCTGACAGCTGCACTAGCTCCGTCCGAAACAGCCTCGCCAGGAATCTCATAGGGATAACATGCCAATATCTCGTGGTCAAGAAGGACGGCCAGGGCCGGGCGCTCGCTATGGAGCTGCTCGTCGCGACGCCTGACGTTCAGCAGATGATCAGGAACGATACCCAGATGCTCTATTCGCTGATGGAATCGGGCACTGCGGGGATGCAGACCAAGGACCAAGCCTTGCTGGAGCTCTACAAGAAAGACCAGATAGATTTCGGGACCGCATTCGACATGATGGAAGACCCCGCTGGACTCATCAGGGCGGGATAGGGAAGACCTATCTGCGGCCGGCACGTGGTGCCGTGTCTCCCTTGAGGTGGTGTGAGTTGCGCATGATCTCAGCCGGCGCCGCCGACCTTACGCTGACGACATCCTGTCAGATTCTCTCTCGTTCGGCCCACGGGTGTTGAGCCAATTGCACATCTTGCCATATAATATCGGGTTTGATGACACTTCGGAGATGATATGAGACTGTTCTCAGGGCTCAAGAGAGGCCAGCGTGTCTGGCTTATTAGCATTGTAGCGGTTGGTTTAATCGCGAGAGTGGTGTGGATGTTCGCCACGCCCTATTTCGTTCCTGTGACCCAACAGGCCGACCCCCAGGAGTACAACCAGTTGGCCAAGAACCTCGTCGCTGGAGAAGGCTACTGTCTGAAAGGTCTTTCTGGGCGCTTCCGCTTTCTGATGCGCGAGCGGCTCAACGAGCCCAGCGCAAGACGCCCGCCTCTGTACCCACTGTTTCTGGCGCTGGTCTATCGCATCTTCGGCGAGAGATACAGGGCCGTATTCTTGCTTCAGTGCTTCTTCGACGTTGTGACGATGTTCGCGGTCTTTGCGCTCTCGAGGCGACTCTTCGGCAGCGTGAGTGTGGGTCTTTTAGCGACAGGCCTTACTGCCGCATATCTTCCGTTTTTTCAGCAAAACATTGTCTTAATGGCGGAGAATCTCAGCATGATGCTGACTACTCTGTCCCTTTGGGCAATGGCCGAAGCCATAGCGACGCCCAAGATCAGGCTTTTTGTCCTAAGTGGGCTGTTGCTCGGCGCAGCGGCACTGACCAGACCTGAATCGTTCGCCTTAGCTTTGCCCCTCTCGATCGTCCTATTCTTTATTCTGAGGGCCGAAAAGATCGGCATGAGGCGCGCCGCCCTTATGCCGGTGCTCATGTTGCTTGCCGTATGCACACTCCTGTCTCCCTGGGTGATTCGAAACGCTCTAGTTTTCCATAGGTTCTTGCCTGGGACGACCCTGGTCGGGACAAACATGATGGAGGGGCTTTATATCCCCAGCCAGCGCAACGTTGCCGGACTCGGCACCTCGATTCCGCCTGATATCGACTCGAAGGTTGACGGCCTGCCTGAGGTCCAGGCGAACGACATTCTCCTTCGCGAGGCCTTTAAGTTCCTATGGCGTAATCCCTGGTCTTGGCTGAGCAACGCACCTCAGAAAATAGTGAACCTCTGGCTGAACGCCGCTAACTGGGAGGAGCGATATTTTCTCTACTATCCCACGACGAATCGCAATCACTACATCCAGTATAGTTTTCTCATTCCCAACGTTGTGCTGCTCATCTTCAGTGCCATAGCCGTCTTTTGCTACCGCGGCCGGTGGCTGCTTCTGGCCTCACCGATCCTTCTTACATTGGCGTTTTTTACCTTCACCGAGACGTTCACCGTAAGCGTGGGGCGTCACTCCATGAAGATGATGCCCTCTCTCATAGTCCTCGCCTCGTTCGGGCTACACAGGACGTTTATTAAGAGTTTTAGGTTATTAAGCTCTTGAGAATGACGACGACCGGCCAAGCTAACTGTCCCGAAAACCGCAATCCTGACCCTCATTGACAGCAGCGAACCGCTGGTGGCAGTATTATAGTGAGATCGCAGCCCAATCAGGACGGGATAAGAGATTTGGATTATCAGAGTCATTTGCTCCGGAGCTTCATTAGCCTGTTAATACATGCAATCTCCCCGGCCTTTCGCTCCGACTTCGGTGAAATCAAGACTCTACACGAAATCAGGGCAGGCCTCTTCAACGAGAAGCTGACCGGCTATTTCAGAAGATCAAGAGCGGTGCGTGCGGTGAGTATGGCTCCGATGTCGTTGAGGCAGCGGTATGCGGACAGGGAAGTGAATGGGAGGATGCCTGACATTGCGCAGTAACGAGCTTTTCGGCATGTGGCAGAACACGCGGATGATCGTTCTGACCGCTGTGGTCGCCGCCATGTTTGTCGCAGTGCTGTTGCCCTTCAAGGGCCTCGTGATTATCCCTGGCTATACGGAGCTTAGACCTGCAAGCCTCGTTCCGCTTGTGTGCTCGCTGCTGTTCGGTCCTGCCGCGGCTTGGGGCTCGGCGATCGGCAACTTGGTTGGCGACGTTCTGGGCGGCATGTTCGGCCTGGGAAGCATATTCGGCATGTTGGGCAACTTCATGCTAGGGTATCTGCCCTACAAACTCCTTGAAAACCTCTTCAGGAAAAACACCAATGCCACAAGTTACCTCCTCAACGTTATCGTTGGCATTCTAGCCGCGCTCGCCTGTGCAAGCGTAATTGCGTGGGGTGTTGACCTGCTCGGACTGGTGCCTTTCCCAGTTCTCGGCGTCCCGATCGCGGTGAACAACTCGGTGGTTGCGCTTTTCTATCCGCTCCTGTTTTTTCTTCTCCATCCTCGCATAAGCAAAATGAAGCTGCTTTACTCTCAGGTAATCCCTTCATACCAGCCAAGGTCGGGCGCTTGGGCACAGATCATCGGGCCGTTTCTAGTCATTATTGGCTCGCTTGGTGCGCTATCATGCGGAATACTCCTTGGTGTCGTCGAGGGCGCCGGGGCGATCAAGCTAGCCGTAACCCCTTTCATCGCTGCGGTCTTCGCCGGCTGCCTGATGTTGTGAGCGGGGACTCTGTGCCGAATCATCCCGAACGCATGTCAGATGACGCCGGCTGCCCAGCGGTTGAGGCACACGGTCTCTCGGTTAAGTATCAAGGTGAGGGCCGCCTTGCACTCGAGAATGTGGATTTCGGCCTCGCTCGTGGTAAGGCAATCGCCATAATGGGGCACACGGGCGCCGGGAAATCTACTTTTCTCAAATGTCTTAACGGACTTATTCCCAACTTCCAGCGCGCCGAGATAACCGGCTCGCTAAGCGTCTTTGGGCTATGCCCATCCGAACACGGCGTTGCTGAACTGGCCGGCAAGGTCGGGATAGTCTTTCAGGAGTTCGAGAATCAGCTCTTCTGCACAAACGTTGAACAGGAGGTCGCCTTCGGTCCTGAGAACTTGGGCGTGGACCCAGATGAGATACGCAGGCGAGTCACGGAGTGCCTGGAGGTCGTTGGCCTCTCGGGTTTCGAGGACCGAGAGCCAGCATCTCTCTCCGGCGGTGAAAAGCAGCGCCTGGCTATCGCGTCTGTGCTTGCGATGCACCCGGACCTTTTGCTTCTTGATGAGACAACTACCGACCTGGACCCCGAGGGAAGGGCCGCCGTCTATCGGGTTGTGAGTCAGCTTCGTATTCTGGGAGCCACAGTCGTTATGATCGAACACGAGGTAGAGTCTCTAGTTGATTTTGACGGCATCGCCCTGATGCAACATGGGCGGCTGGGGTCTTCTTTGAGTCCTGGGCAGCTGTGCGGGCAGCCTGACGTTCTCTCTCGCTCTGGTATTCGCCCTCACCAAGTAGCCGAGGCCTGCCAAGCGCTTGGAACCGACGAACTTATGCTCGGCGTCGATGATGCTTACAAAACTATCAGCCATTCGTTCGTGCCCAACCATGCTCGCTACGAGGAGCTTCTGAAGGCTGAGCGCGAAGACGTGATGAGACGGCGCCTTCCGCTGATCGAGGTGCAATCGCTGTCGCACTCTTATGAAAAGGGCAGATTCGCCGTCCAAGACATATCGCTGTCAATCGGCCGGGGTGATTTCGTTGCGCTCGTCGGCCGGAACGGCTCGGGCAAGACCACTTTTGTAAAGCATCTGAACGCTCTTTTGAAGCCAACGGCGGGGAAGGTGCTCCTGCGTGGAAAGAACGTGTCGCGGATGCGAATCTCCGAGGTTGCCAGGGACGTCGGTTTCGTCTTCCAGAATCCGGACAATCAGGTCTTCTGCGAGACGATCGAGCAGGAGGTCCGATTCGGGCCTGAGAACCTGGGCTACTCAGAGAAGCAGATCGAAAGGCTCGTTACATCTGCCATCGAGACGGTTGACCTGGCTGCGAAGAAGAGCTCCGATCCTTTTTGCCTAACAAAAGGCGAGCGGCAGCGCACCGCGATCGCATCGACGCTTGCGTGTGACCCCGAGATTCTGATCTTGGACGAGCCTACTACTGGCCTCGACTATTTTCAGGAGCGGAAAGTGATGTCCATGCTGTCCAGCCTCAACAGTCAAGGTAAGACGGTCATCTTCATAACTCACTCGCTTCACCTCGTGCCGGAGTACGCGAGGCGCGTCATTGCTTTCGTGAAAGGCGGGATCGTATATGACGGGCCGGTGCGAGCTTTCTTCGAGCCGCAGAATCGAGAGTTACTCGCTCAAGCAGGCCTCGTTCCCCCGAAAATCGTCGAGCTCTCGCACCGGTTCGGGATGACGGCGCTGAGCGTCTCCGAGTTTGTTAGTCTTTTCGACAAGAGTGGTTAAGCGGTCGCGATGCACCCACAGACAGCCGTCGGCCAAAGCCTATGGCGGCGGACGATTACACGGATTTCGCAGATTGACCTTGACAAGGGGCATCCCGGCGCAGCTCTGGCCAATCTCAAAGAACTCACCGAGGGGCCCGCGGGCACGCCTGACCTGCCCCCAACCTGACCGATGTCCAACAAGAGATACGGCCTATACAGCCCCCGAATCACGCCTTTTCATAAACTTCATCCGCTCACCAAGCTGATCTGCGCCTCGCTCCTACTTGTATCGCCGCTTGTGATGTCCGACCTTGCGGGCTCGCTGGGCTATCTGGTCGGCCTTCTTATTGTGGTAACGTTCGCCCGGGCCTGGCGCTCGGTAAGGACTGTCTTGCCCATCATCCTGATAATGGCGGTTGTAACGGTTGTCGTCTGGCCGCTATTCTTCAGGAGCGGGGAAGAGGTCGCGAGCTTCCTGGGCCTATCCATTACGAACGAAGGCCTCTTTCGTGGAATCACGATGGCCTCGAGACTGATCTCGCTCGTCCTTGTCGGCGTGGTCTTTCTAACCGTAACCAGGGTCGAGGAGTTTATGGCTGCACTCAGAATGCTGGGCATCCCATTTGTCTTCACGTTCACGCTGATGCTCTCGTTCCGACTGGTGCCGACGTTCATCTCGACGGTCGGCCTAATTCGTGATGCCCAGAAGGCCAGAGGCCACACGCTCGACCAGGGCAATCCCGTGAGGCGCGCGATAAAACACATCCCGTTGATCGTTCCAGTCGTCCTTCACGCGCTCAGAGCAACGGACGTGCTCTCGATGGCGCTCGAATCCCGTGCCTTCGGCAAGAAAGCCAACCGCACCAGCATCCTGCGCCTCAGGCATTCTTGGCGCGACCCGCTGGGTTACGGTGTTGCGGTGCTCGTGCTCGCTGCCGCGATCGCCTGGCGCTACCACTTCTGAGACGGCAATCAATGGTAGCTGGGTGCAGCCGCAGCGTGCCCCCAGCCCCCCCCGCTGCTTCTGCCATACGCTCATTGACAAATAGACCCTGACACGGCACATAATCTCGGACGTGAACCGCCAATTGTTAGAGGACAACGCCCAATGGCTGCTTCAATGCGTTACGAGAGCTCTGATTGGCGGGGAGGGCAGTGGACGGGATTCTGACCATGATGGGCTTGAGTATAAGTCACTCTGCGAGCCCATCGACCGCATAATAGACGGCGAGATTCGGGAGCTCGAAGGAAACGGGTGAGTCTGTCATTATGTGCGGCGCTTGAGCAATGAGGCCCGATTATAGACTAGATGCTGCGACGGGCGTGGGACTTTCTAGAATTCTACGACCAATTGTAATGTGTGGGGCTGGTACTGTAGGATTTGGTGCGGGCGAGCGTTTTTTGTGGACAGCTCCTATATGAGGGAGGATATCCGTGCAGGTTGACGTGGCTACTGAAGAAGTGCTTGTTGATATTGCGGAAACTCTCGGTAGGGCGGGGCCGGTCATAAGGGTAATCCTCTATGGTTCCCGGGCCGCTGGCACTGCGGGAACTGAGAGCGATATCGACCTAGTTATTGTTGAGGCGGGCGCCCCGGACAAGCGGCGCGAGCAGAGGCGTTTGCGGGCTCTGTTGCCGCCCGATTTGCCAGTATGGGTTGATCTCTGGGTGATGGGCGAGGAGCAATTCCAGGAGGAAAAAGACGTCATAGGTGGCCTTGCCTATCCAGCCAACAAGTATGGACGAGTGCTTTATGAGAAGCCGTGAACGGGTGGTTTGGGACCTTGTGCATCAATGGCTTTTCAAGGCCGATAGGGACCTCGAGGCCGCGCGCATTCTGCTCGAAGAGCTCGATCATGATTACGAAGCAGTAGGTTTCCACGCTCAACAGGCAGCAGAGAAGTACCTCAAGGCTCTGCTTATCCGCCATCAGGTGGAGTTTCCGAAGACGCACGACATAAGGCAACTACTTCGCCACTTGAAGCCGGTTGACGCGAGACTCTGCAAAGTGTTTATGGGAGCGACCGATCTGACTGTCTATGGTGTCGAGTTTCGGTATCCGGGAGACTACCCCCCTGCCGACAAGAGAGAGGGATCTCGCTTGCTCGAGCTTGCTGAGACGGTTAGTCGTGGTGTTCTCGAACATCTGAAGATGTATCTGGACGCGGGTCCTCCGGTCTGATAGGCAAGCGATTTCGGGCCAAAACAAAAAAAGCGCCTCGCACCGCTGGGGCACGAGGCGCTTCGCTCTTGCTGTTTAATTGGCGCGTTGCTTATGCGTCGAGGATTTTGTCCACTTCTTCCTTGTCCACGTCCATGGTGTATGGGATGCCAGTGAGCGCTTCGCAGTCCCTGGTCAGGCTAGCGAGGTCATGGCGGGTCATGTGCTCGAGGGCGAACTTCCTGGCACCGGCCATCATCTGCCTGATGCCTTGGGCCAGCCTCTCGTAGTAGGTATAGACGCCGATAGCGCCGGTTGGGATATCGTCAAACTTGTCGCCGTATTCCTCTCTCAGCTTGGGCGCTGTGACGAATATCTCGTCCTTGGAATAACCGAAGCGCTCGATGAACACCGGCAGATCGCCCACCTCCAGCCTCTTGCCTATTGTCTTTCCAACCATCGCTGCCGCCAGCGGTGAACGGGCCATGCCAATTAGTTTGGCGTAAGGCGAACATAGAGCCAGTGCCTTGAATATCTGGTCCTCGAAGGTGAAGCCGCCAGCCAGAGCGATATCTGGGACATACTTACCCTTCTTAGCCAGCCTGTCGCAGAACTGGTATGTTAGAGTGTGAAGCTCAAGCGATGGGATGCCCCACTCGTTCATCATCCGCCACGGGCTCATACCGGTTCCGCCCCCCGCACCGTCAATGGTGAGCAGATCGATGCCAGCAATAGATGAAAACTTGACCGCCCGCGCGAGGTCCGCAGGGCGATAGGCGCCCGTCTTCAGGAACACTCGCTTTGCGCCCGCTTTTCTGAGTTCCTCCACTCTCTTGAGAAAGTCATCGAGGTTGACCATGCCGACTCTTGAATGGCGCTCGAACTCGCGGAATGAGCCGTGGTTGAAGGCATCGATTACCACTGGATCGGTCGGGTCAGGTAAAACAATATAACCACGTTTATAGAGCAATTGTGCCTTTTTCAGGTCCTTGATCTTGACCTCGCCACCGATGTCCTTTGCTCCCTGTCCCCACTTGAGCTCCACGGTCTGGGCGCCGCACTCCCTTATGGCATATTCCTGTATGCCGAGCTTTGTGTCCTCGATGTTCGCCTGAACAACAATGTCCCCATAGCCGTCACGCTGCCAATCGAAGAAGGTCTTGATCCTCCACGCCAGGTCAGGCGCATCGACTACCTTTCCATTCTTGATCGTCGATTCCACATCCATCCCAACGACGTTTTCACCGATGGTGACGATTGTGCCCGCAAGCGCAGAGCCGATGGCGAGTCCCTCCCAGTTCTGCTTGGCGATATTGGTCGAACCAAGCCCCGGTATTACGAATGGGAGCTTGACCTTAATCGGGTTGTTCTTGCCGATCTTCCTCTCAAGCGTCACGTTAGGGAAGAGCGCCTTGTCGCTGTCGGCCTCGATTCCGACGGCTCCCACGGCGGTGCCCATGATGTTAAGGTAGGAATAATCAACTGGGTAATCCTTCTCAGCGGCAGTCGTGATGATGCCAAATGGCTGAGGATAGATCACCTCATGGCCTCGATACGCGGACTTGCCTATCTCGCACATCCCAACGCAGCCGTCGATACAGGTAACACACATTCCACTACTGGGACAGACAGACCCCTCAGTCCTGTTCTTTGAGAGCGTCGCGGCAGTAGCGTTCAGTTTGGTTAGGGTCATTGGTTCCTCCTACAGGTCTCTCGCAAAAACAAACCTATTTTCTTATTGTTTACTCAGCTAAAACTCTAAGCTTCATCTTTCTTTTTCATGTCCGACCGGAACGGCCCCGCCAGCTCACAGGCCGCACATGGGTCAAGGAAACACATCTTATCTTCATAGGTGTCGAGGCACGGGGGTTCCAGGTTCAAGCATCCATTACAGACTGTGGTCTCGGCGTCCGGCCCCTGGCATCGCAGCTCACAGCACGGACATATATACATACACGCGCCGCATTGACGGCAGACCTCTGAGGTCTTGTCGAACGGCGTTGTGATCACCATGTCCTTACCCCTCTGGGCAAAAGCAATTGCGCCCGACATCATCTGCTCGTTACACATCCTCACACAGAGGCCGCAGTGGATACATTCCTCATGTTCCGGCTCGAACCTGCACTGCGTTACGCCAAACTTCGAGGCGAGGTCCTGAATGGTCTTCGAACTTGAAACTGTTGCCAGCATTAACTCTATGATCAGCTTTCTGAGCTTGATTACTTTCTCTGAGTTCGCGCGAACGTAAAGTCCATCCTCCGCGGGATAGATGCACGAACTGACAATTGTTGACCGTGGTGGCTTGCCTATCTCCACAATACAGAGCCTGCAAGCGCCATAGGGAGTCAATCCATCATTGTAGCAAAGCGTCGGAACATTGATCCCCAGGAACCTAATCGCCTCTAAGAGCGTGGTCCCCTTTTCCACCTCCACCTCAATCCCGTCGATCGTCAATTTAGGCATTCCAGCATTCCTTATTGTTAAGCAATATTTATCGCGTCGAACTTGCAGACCTCAGCACACGCACCACACTCAATGCATTTGCCCGTGTCAATGTTGTGAACCTGTTTCTTTTCACCGGAGATTGCACCGACTGGGCAAGCCCTCGCGCACGCACCGCAGCCAACACATTTATCCTCAAGGATAGAGTAGGTAATAAGCGCTTTGCAGAAGCCGGCTGGACATATAGCCTCTCTAATGTGCGCATCGTACTCATCCCTGAAGTAGCGAATGGTGGAAAGGACTGGGTTCGCGGCGGTTTGCCCCAGAGCGCACATTGAGGTCTCCCTGACCATAATCGCGAGCTCTTCGAGCAGCTCAACATCGCCTTCCTTCCCCTTACCCTCGCATATATTTGTCAGTATCTCCAACATGCGTTCAAGGCCCTTCCTGCAAGTGAAGCATTTGCCGCACGACTCGTGGGCAAGGAAGTCTGTGAAATAGCGCGCGACATCGACCATGCACGTCTTCTCGTCCATAACGATGAGGCCACCGGACCCCATCATGGACCCCACGCTTTTGAGGCTCTCGTAGTCTATCGGCATGTCCAGCATCGATTCTGGCAGACACCCTCCCGATGGGCCGCCAGTCTGGACTGCCTTGAACTTTCTACCACCCAGGACGCCCCCACCAATCCCGTAAACGATCTCCCTGATCTTGATCCCCATCGGGACCTCGACCAGGCCAGTGTTGTTGACCTTCCCGACTAGCGAGAATATCTTCGTGCCTTTGCTATTCTCGGTCCCCAGCCCGGCGAGCCACTCGCCGCCTTTGAGAATGATCTGCGGGATATTGGCCCATGTCTCTACGTTGTTGATGTTGGTTGGCTTGCCCCAGAGCCCTTTCTGTGCTGGGAAGGGAGGACGTTGCTTTGGCCTTCCGACGTGTCCCATAATGGACTGCATAAGCGCTGACTCCTCGCCGCAGACGAACGCACCTGCGCCTCGCACGACGGACAGAGTGAACTTGAGGTCACTGCCAAGGATGCCCTCACCCAAGAGCCCATTCTCTTCCGCCTGTTTGATCGC
>Ga0307378_10013326_pt1 | contig 10408 bp, 5 predicted proteins | sample UN1MG_FD_202238 | JGI IMG/M metagenome (GOLD analysis project Ga0307378, IMG submission 202238) | Soil microbial communities from Risofladan, Vaasa, Finland - UN-1 | ecosystem: Environmental > Terrestrial > Soil > Coastal area > Acid sulfate soil | place: Finland: Risofladan, Vaasa | collected...
GTCGCGCTGGAGGGGGAGGGGAACCCGACCACCTCCCGCGGGAAGCGACTTCTGGAAGGGAAGCTGCTCACGCTTCTCTCCCCGACGGCCGTCGCGGCGTTCCCGCCTCCGCCCGGGATCGGGGGGATTCCCCCCGGGGACCACCCGTCGGGGGGCGTCGTCCGGGCGGCCCTCTACTATCTGTTCCTCCACCAGCCGGCGGCCCTCTCGGAGATCGGACGGGTGACGGAGCGCGAAGGACGGCGCTACCTTGCGTTGGACGAGACCGCCGTCCGGACGCTGGAGATCTTCTCCACCATGTCGGGGGAGCGGAAGGGAAGCCTTCTCTGGGCGGTCGACCGCACGCGGACCCCGATGGGGGCCCGCATGCTGCGCGCGTGGCTCGCCGCGCCGCTTCTCGACGTCGAGCGGATCGGGGACCGGCACGACGCCGTGGGGGAGCTTCTCGAGGCGCACGCGGTCCGGAAGGCCCTTTCTCCTCTGTTCGACGCGATGGGGGACCTCTCCCGGCTCGCCTCCCGCCTGGCGCAGGACCGTTCCGGCCCCCGGGACGTGGCGGCGCTGCGCGACAACCTGGCGACGATTCCCGCGATCGGGGCCGCCCTCGGGGAACCGGACGCGAAGCGCCTGCGGTCGGTGAAGGAACTCCTCGGGGACCACGCCGCGGTGGTCGCACGGATCTCCTCGGCGCTGGCCGATCCTCCTCCTCCCGGGTACAAGGACGGGGGCGTCTTCCGTCCGGGCTACGACGCCCAGGTCGACGAGCTGACCCATCTCCTGACCCACGGCAAGGGGATGCTGGCGGAGATGGAGACGCGGGAGCGGCAGCGCACGGGGATCGCGGGTCTCAAGGTCGGCTACAACCGCGTCTTCGGCTACTACATCGAAGTGACCCGGACCCACCTCGACAAAGTCCCCTCCGACTACATCCGCAAGCAGACCCTGGCCAACGCCGAGCGATACATCACGCCGGAGCTCAAGGAGTTCGAGGGACGGGTGCTGCGCGCGCAGGAGGGGCGGGCTGCGCGGGAGGAGGAGCTCTTTCTCGCCCTGCGGGATTCGCTGAAGGAAACGCTTCCGGCGGTCTATGCGGCGGCGGAAGGGATCGCCGAGCTCGACGTCCTGCTTTCCTTCGCGGAACTTGCGGCGGAGAACGGCTACGGGCGGCCCGAGGTGAACGGCGGGAAGGAGATCCTCATCGAGAACGGGCGCCACCCGGTTGTGGAAAAGATCCTCGGGCGGCACGCCTTCGTCCCGAACGACTGCATCCTCTCGCCCGACGGGACGCGCCTCGCCATTCTCACCGGCCCGAACATGGCGGGGAAATCCACGTACATCCGCCAGGCGGCCCTCATCGTTCTGCTGGCGCACGCGGGCTCCTTCGTCCCCGCGGACCGCGCGGAGATCGGCATCGTGGACCGGATCTTCACGCGTATCGGCGCCTCCGACGACCTTTCCCGGGGGGAGAGCACCTTCATGGTGGAGATGCGCGAGACGGCGCGGATCCTCGACGGCGTCACCGATCGGACGCTGGTGGTTCTGGACGAGGTGGGGCGCGGGACCAGCACCTACGACGGGTTGAGCATCGCCTGGGCGGTGGCGGAGCATCTCCACGAGGCCCCGTCCCGGCCGAAGGTCCTTTTCGCAACACACTTCCACGAGTTGACCGACATCGTCTCGACGTGCGCGAACGCGCGCAACTTCCACGTTGCGGTGCGAGAATGGCAGGGGGAGATCATCTTCCTGCGGCGAATCGACGAGGGGAGCGCGAGCAAGTCGTACGGCATCCAGGTGGCGCGGCTGGCCGGCCTGCCGGCCTCCGTGGTCGAACGCGCCCGGGATATTTTGAAAAACCTCGAATCCGCCGAGTATAATGAATACGGGCTTCCGACGCTGGCGGGCGCTCGGCCCGCGGATGCGTCCGCCAACGCCCAGATGGAGCTGTTCTCCCGGCGCGTCCGGGGCGACGAGGACGCGGTCCTGGACCAGATCCTCCGGTGCGAACCGGAACGGCTCTCCCCGCTGGACGCGTTGATGCGCCTCGCGGAATGGAAGGGGAGGCTCAAGAAAGGGGCGACTTGACACTTCTGCGGCGACTCCTCGGCGCGGCGTTCCTCGCCGTCCTCCTCTGTGCGGCGGGTCTTCCGGGCATCGCCCCGTCCGCCGCTTCCGCGGCAGGCGCCTCCCGCGTCTCCGATATCCGCGCCTGGACGAACGAGATCTACACCCGCGTGGCGATCGACACGGGAAACGAGGTTACCTGGCAGGCGGACACCCTTCCCGCCGACCCGGTGCGCGGCCTTCCCCCCCGGATCTTCATCGACATCCGCGGTGCCGGCATCCGCGAGGCGATCCTCCACCATCCGGTCGAGGTCCGCAACGGCCTGCTTCGGCAGGTTCGGGCGGGGCGGTTCAACCACGACACGGTGCGTGTGGTGATCGACCTCGAGCGGGAGAGCACCTACCGCGTCTTCGCGCTCCCCACCCCGTTCCGGATCATCGTTGACATCGACGGAGAAGGGGAGGTCCCCGCACTTCGGACGTTTCCCGGTCCCGTCGACGCGGGTCCATCGCCGGAGGGACCGGTTCCCTCCCCGGCGGCTCCTTCCGCATCTCCGGCGGTCCCGCCGTCGCTGGGATCGCCGCGCGCGGCCCCTTCGGCCCCCTCCCCGGTCCGGAAGCCCCGCGTCCGGGTGATGATCGACCCGGGCCACGGCGGGAAAGATCCGGGGGCGATCGGCCGGACCGGGCTGAGAGAGAAGGACGTGGTGCTGGATATCGCCCGGAGGATCCGCGAAAAACTTTCGCGCACCGGGGAGTTCGACGTGCGGATGACCCGGGACAAGGATGTCTACATCCCGCTGGAGGAGCGCACGGCGATGGCGAACAAGGCGGGCGTCGACATCTTCGTCTCCCTCCACATCAATGCCAGCAGGAACCGGAGGGCGGAGGGGTTCTCCACCTACGTCCTCTCCCGCGGTGCGTCGAACCGCGAGGACCTCGAACTGGCCGCCCGGGAGAACGGCGTGCCGGTCGCCAAGCTCCAGGGGATCAAGTTCATCATCGACGACATGTTCACCGGAGCGCGCAAGAACGAGTCGCTGCGCCTGGCGAAGACGGTGAACGACTCCGTCGTCCGCAACGTCTCCACCCGCTATCCGGGGGCGCAGAGCATCGGGCTGAAGCAGGCCCCGTTCTACGTTCTCGTGGGCGCCCGGATGACGGCCGTCCTGGTCGAGGCCTCCTTCATCAGCAATACCCGCGAAGAGGCTCGTCTGCGGGAATCCCCGTACCTCGACGGTATCGCCGACGGCGTGGCGGAAGCCGTGCGCTTCTACGGGCAGAACGGGATTCTCGCCCACTCGGATTACTGAGTGGGCCTCCCATCTCTTTCCCGAGACCTGCTGCGGACCGACCTCCCCGACCGGGATTTCCTCGACAGCCTGAAGGAGTTCCTCGCCGCCACCCACGTTGCCGTGCGCGAGGAGGAGCGGCAATGCCTCTGCAGCGGGACCGAGGCGTGCCGGATGCTCTCCGACGCCATGGACGCCGTCCTGTCGATCCTCCACGACCGGGCCCGCGGGCGATTCCGCGGCTCGGCGCAGGAAATGTCCTGCCGGATGTCGGTCATCGCGGTGGGCGGCTACGGGCGGCGCGAACTGTGCCCCCACTCCGACGTGGACCTCCTTTTCCTTCACGGGTACAAGGTCGACAGATTCGTCGAGGCGATGACCGAGTGGATGCTCTACCCGCTGTGGGATCTCGGCCTGGAGGTCGGACACAGCGTCCGCAACATCAAGGAGACGATCCGGCTCGCCGGCGCGGACGATTCGATCCGCACGTCGCTCCTCGACCACCGGCTCGTCACGGGGGACGACACCCTGTACCGCGATTCGGCGCGGGAGCTGGACCGGTTCCTCTACTTCCAGGGCGGCGACAAGTTCATCGGGAAGAAGATCGGGGAGATGCGTTCCCGGCACGCCAAGGTCGGTTCGACGGTCTACCTGCTGGAGCCGAACGTCAAGGAGGGGCGCGGGGGGCTGCGCGACCTGCAGACGGCGGTCTGGGGCGCGCGGATCAAGTACAAGTGCAACGACCTGGCGGAGCTGCGCAGGAAGGGGGTGGTGGGGGCCCGGACCGTCGAGGCGATCCGGCACGTCCTCGACTATCTGCTCCGGGTGCGAAACGAGCTCCACTACCTGCAGGGGAAGAAAGTCGACGTCCTCGGCTTCGAAGAGCAGGAGCGGCTGGCGGAGAGTTTCCGGTACCGGCAGCTCGGGTCGAACCAGGCCGTCGAGCGGTTCATGCGGTCGTACTACCTCCACGCTGCCTCGGCGGCCCGGCTATCCGACGAGGTCCTCGAGGAGGTGGGGCGGTTCCTGCCGGAGGAGGGGGGGCGAAAGCCGTTCTTCTTCCTGAAGCGGAAGCTCGTCGGCGAGGGGGGGATCCTCTACAAGGGGAAGCTGCAGGTCAAGGACCGCGGCTCCTTCGAGAAGGAACCGATCCGGATCCTCGAATTCTTCCGGTCGATGCAGAAGACGAAATCGGACCTGTCCCCGCAAGCCCGGCGGAATATCCAGATGGCGTTGCCCGCGATGGGGGCCGCGTTCCGCGAGGACCGGGATGCCGCGAAGCTGTTTCTCGAAATTCTCGCAGACCCGGTCCACTTGAGGGAGACGCTCCTCGCCATGAACGAGTGCCGCTTCCTCGCCCGGTACATCCCGGAGTTCGCCCCCCTCTACTGCAAGGTGCAGCGGGACATCTATCACGTCTACACGGTCGACGTCCATTCGATCCGCTGCGCGAGCGTCCTCGCCGGGATCGAGACCTCCTCTTCCCGCACGAAGGAGGAGGCGGAGTTCCACCGGATCCACGCGTCCGTGCGCAACCGCGGGCTGTTCCACATCGCAATCCTGTTTCACGACATCGGGAAGGGGAGGGGCCACGGCCACAGCAGGATCGGCGCGGAGATCGTGGCGCGCATCGGCGCCCGGTGGGGGCTTGCGGAGAAGGACGTCTCGGACCTCGTCTTCCTCGTGGAGCAGCACCTGCTGATGGCCAACGTTTCCCAGCGGCGCGACCTGCACGACATCGAGCTGATCCTCTCCTTCGCGGACACGGTGGGGACGGTCTCCCGGCTGGACATGCTCTACCTGCTCACCTACGCGGACATGAAAGAGGTGGCGCCCGAGGTCTGGACCCAGTGGAAGGCGATGCTCCTTGCCGAGCTGTACGAGAAGGGACGCAACGTTCTGGACCAGGGGGCTCTCAAGCGCCCGTTCGAGGAGCTCGCGTACCGGCGGCGGCAGCAGGTGCGGGAGTTCCTTGGTGGGGAGCCCCGGGGGACGGTAGATCGCTTCCTCGCCCGCGTGGACGACCGGTATCTCCTGGCGACGCCCGACGGCCGGTTCGTCGAGCATTGCCGGACCCTCGAGGCGTTCGACGGGAAGACGCCCGTCATCGTGGCGACCGACTCGCCGGAATCGGGGACCACGGAGTTCCTGGTCGTCTGCCCCGACGAGCGTGGGCTCTTCGCGGAGATCGCGGGGACGTTGTCGGCCAACAGCATGAACATTCTCACCGCCTCGATCGCGACCACCGTGGACGCCGTGGCCCTGGACACGTTCCACACCAACTATCTCGGCAAGTCCCTGCAGGGGGACCCGAAGAAGGAGCGCGTCATCGCGGACCTTTCGCGCGTTCTCCGGGGGGAGACCACCGTGGAGGCGCTCATGGCCGAGCCGCGGGCGGGGAAGTACGTCCGGGACCGCGTTCCCCGGTACCGGCCCACCCGCGTCGTCTTCGACAACTCCGTCTCCTCGCGCAGCAGCGTGGTGGACATCTTCACCTATGACCGGATCGGGCTGCTCTACGACATCACGAGCACGCTGACGGGGCTGGGGATCGACATCGTGCTTTCGAAGATCTCCACGAAGGCGGACCAGGTGGCCGACGTCTTCTACATCGTGGACCGGGACGGGCGGAAGATCTCGGCCCCCGACCGACAGGAGGAGATCCGTAAGGCGCTCCTCGCGTCGATCGGCGCATAGTAGTGCAGGCGGCACCCCCGTGAAGGTCGGGATCCTTTCCGACTCCCACGACCACCGGGTCGCCGCGGCGGGCGCGCTCCGGCTTTTTCGCGCCGAGGGGGTGGGGATGGTGCTCCATCTCGGGGATGTCTGCTCGCCGACCGTCCTCGCGGGGTACGCCGATCCGGCGCTCCCCCTGCTTGGGGTCTTCGGCAACAACGACTTCGACCGCGACGGGCTGCAGGGGGCGACCGGCGGGGCGTTCCGTCAAGGGCCGCACATCGAAACGGTGGACGGGCGGACGATCCTGCTCGCGCATTCCTACGACCAGCTGCAAGGGGAACTCTCCGGACAGGGGCGGTTCGACCTCGTTCTCTTCGGCCACACGCACCGGCCTCTCACGATGCGGGTCGGAAAGGCGCTGGTGGTGAATCCGGGGGAGTCGTGCGGCCTGGTGGGGGGGAAGAACACGTGCGCGATCGTCGACCTTGCCACGATGGAGCCGCGGATCATGGAGATCCCCCTGCCGGGGGCCGACTGATGGACAACGACGCCCTCCTCGACGCGTTTCTCCTCCACCTGAAGACGGAGCGACGTCTTTCGGGAAACACGCTGTCGGCGTATGGCGCCGACATGCACCGGTTTTCCGTCTTTCTCGCGGAACGCGGGATCGACGCAAGGAAGTTCGCCCGCCCCGACCTCCTCGACCACCTCACATCGCTCCGGGACGGCGGCCTCTCGGCCCGTTCCACCGCCCGGCACGTCTCGACGCTGCGCTCCTTCTTCCGGTTCCTCGTGCGCGAGGGGGTTCTCGCCGCGTCCCCGATCACCGGGGTCAAGGCGCCGCGGCTCGGGCGGCCGCTGCCGAAATATCTCACCCATACGCAGGTGGACAGGCTGCTGGCCGCGCCGGACGGGCGCACTCCCGAGGGGATCCGCGACCGGGCGATGCTGACGATCATGTACGCATCGGGGCTGCGCGCCTCCGAGCTGGTGACCCTCCGGCTCCAGAACGTCGACGCGAACGCCGGCTTCCTGTACGTGCTGGGGAAGGGCGGCAAGGAGCGGGTGGTGCCGGTGGCGGACGTCGCCCTGGCCGTTCTCGGGGAGTACATCGCCACCGCGCGGCAGTCGTTCCTGGGGAAGCGGCATTCGAACGACCTGTTCCTCTCGCGCCGCGGAAAGGCGATCACCCGGCAGACGCTCTGGAACAGGATCCGGCGATGGGCACTGGCGGCGGGGATCGAGCCGCGGATCTCCCCGCACACCCTGCGCCACTCGTTCGCCAGCCACCTTCTGGCGGGGGGCGCGGACCTGCGGGCGGTCCAGGCGATGCTCGGCCACGCCGACATCGCCACCACACAGATCTACACGCACGTCACCCCGGAACGGCTGCGGGATATCCACGGCAAGCACCACCCCCGCGGCTAGTGCACCGTCTCGCAAATATCTTGGCATTCGAACGCCGCTGCATCCGCTCCGGCTTCGTTGCACTCCCTCACCGTACTTTCAAGTACGCTTCGGTCGTGCGCCTTGCCGGGCGCGGCGCATCGACGTTCTCGGTGCTTCAAGCTACTTGCGAGACGGTACACTAGCGCCGCCATGGACGTCATCACCACCCACCTGAACGCCGACTTCGACACCATCGCGTCGATGCTCGCGGCGTGCAAGCTTTACCCCGAGGCGATCTGCGTCCTCCCCGGGTCGCAGGAGGAGACGGTCAAGGGGTTCCTCGTCCAGTCGGCCTTCTACAACCTGCCGATGCGCAAGCCCCGCGAGATCGACCTCGACAAGGTTACCCGCCTGATCCTGGTCGACATCCGCACCCGCTCCCGCATCGGGATCTTCGGGGATCTGATCGGACGCCCGGGCCTCCCGGTCCACATCTACGACCACCATCCCGACGAGGACGCCGACGTGAAGGGCGACCTCGAGGTGATCCGACGCGTCGGCTCGACCACGACGATCCTCGTCCAGATCCTCAAGGAGCGGGGAATCCCCATCACGCCGGACGAGGCGACGCTGATGATGCTGGGGATCTACGAGGACACGGGCTCGCTCGGCTTCCCGTCGACCACGGTGGACGACTACCTCGCCGCGGCGCACCTGCTCTCCTGCGGGGCGATACTCACCCAGGTGTCCGACATCCTCGCCAAGGATCTGACCTCCGGGCAGATCTCCCTGCTGTACGACCTGCTCCAGGGGACGCGGGCGTACATGATCCGCGGGATCGAGGTGGTGATCGCCGAGGCGCGGCGGGAGGAGTACGTGGGGGACCTGGCGCTCCTCGTGCACAAGTTGCGCGACATGGAGGGGGTGAGCATCCTCTTCGCGATCTGCCAGATGGGGGACCGGGTGGTGCTGGTGGGACGCAGCCGGAAGCCGGAGGTGGACGCGGCCGCGGTGATGCGGGAGTTCGGCGGCGGCGGGCACGCCTACGCCGCCTCGGCGACGGTGAAGGAGATGACGACGTTCCAGGTTCGGGAGAAGATCCTGCGCGTGCTCGAAGAGAAGGTGATCCCCAGGCGCTCGGCCGCGGACGTGATGGCGTCCCCCGCGCGCACCGTGGACGCGGGGGATACGATCCTCGAAGTGCACCACGCGCTCACCCGGTCCAACATCAACGCCGTGCCGGTGATGCGAAGCGGCAAGGTGGTGGGGATCCTCACCCGGCAGGTGGTGGAGAAGGCCGTCTATCACGGCCTGGGCGAGGAGCGGGCGGGGGAGTACATGAACGCCGACTACGAGACGGCGACGCCCGAAACCGGGATCGAGCGGATCGAGGAGATCATCATCGGGAAGAACCAGCGGCTGGTTCCGGTGGTTCGGGGGAAGGAACTCCTCGGAGTCATCACCCGGACGGAACTGCTCCTCTTCCTCTACGACATGCGGGACGTGGAGCATCCCGGCTCCGTGGAGGATATCGATGCGGAAGGGGTGATGGCGCCCCGCAAGAACGTGGGGAACCTGATGCGGGATCGCCTTCCCGAGCGCGTTTGCTCCCTGCTGCGGGGGGCGGGGGAGTGCGCCGAACGGCTTGGGATGAAGGCGTTCGCCGTCGGGGGGTTCGTTCGCGACCTCGTGATGCGGGTCGATAATCTCGACGTGGACATCGTGGTCGAGGGGGACGGGATCCGGTTCGCCGAGACGTTCGCCGAGGAACAGGGCGCCCGCGTCCGGCCGCACCACAAGTTCGGCACCGCGGTGCTGGTCTTCCGGGACGGCTTCAAGATCGACGTCGCCACCGCGCGCGTCGAATATTACCTCAAGCCGGCGGCCCTCCCCACGGTGGAGTACAGTTCCCTCAAGCAGGACATGTATCGCCGGGATTTCGTCATCAACACCCTGGCCGTGCGGCTTTCCCCCGAGGGATTCGGGGAGGTGATCGACTTCTTCGGCGCCCAGCGGGACATCAAGGAGAAGGTCATCCGGGTTCTCCACTCCCTGTCGTTCGTCGAGGACCCGACGCGGATCCTCCGGGCGATGCGCTTCGAGCGGCGGTTCGGGTTCACCATCGGCCGACACACGTTGAACCTCATCCGGAACGCGGTTCGACTGGACCTGCTGAAAAGGATTCCAAAGCCAAGATTATACAGTGAGTTAGAACTAATACTTAAAGAGAAAGATCCTGTTTGGATCGTCCGGCGTCTCTCCGAACTCGGTCTCGGGACGGCGATCCATCCCGCCCTGGTACTCGACAAGCCGCACCTTTCGCTCCTCGGAGAGGTGCGGGAGGTGCTCGGGTGGTTCTCCCTCCTCTTCCTCGAGGAGAAGGTCGAAAAGTGGGCGGTGTCGTTCCTCGCTATGCTCGACCCCCTTCCGGCGGACGATGCGAAGAAACTGGCGAAGGATCTCGGCGTGCGCTCGCGGGTGCGCGAGTGGGTCAGAATCTGCAAGGACGAGGGGGAGAGCGTGATCCTCCGCCTGATTTCCACGCCTTCCGTCTCCCGGAAGTTGATCCACGACGTTCTGTTCCCCTTGCCGACCGAGGTGATTCTTTACTTGATGGCGCGAGCAAAAAACCCCGATATAAAAAGGTATATATCGCTCTACTTCACCCAGCTGAAAAACGTCCGCCTCCACTTGAGCGGGCAGGACCTCCTCGAGCTCGGGTATTCTCCCGGCCCGCGCTTCAAGGAGATCTTCGACCTCCTCCTCGAGCGGAGGCTGGCCGGCGAACTCCGCAACAAGAAGGAAGAGATCGCCTTCCTCCTCTCACACTCCCCCCCAACGCCCACTTCGGTGGTAGAATAGGGCCTTCCCGAACAGAGAGGATGAACGTTTGCCCGACATAGCGCAGTTCCTTCACAAATTGTCCGTATATGCGATCCCCGTGATCCTGGCGATCACCTTCCACGAGGCGGCGCACGGCTGGGTCG
>Ga0307378_10013327_pt1 | contig 10408 bp, 7 predicted proteins | sample UN1MG_FD_202238 | JGI IMG/M metagenome (GOLD analysis project Ga0307378, IMG submission 202238) | Soil microbial communities from Risofladan, Vaasa, Finland - UN-1 | ecosystem: Environmental > Terrestrial > Soil > Coastal area > Acid sulfate soil | place: Finland: Risofladan, Vaasa | collected...
GCTTGAGGCAGGAATCAATTATATCTGGCCGTTTGAAGTGGCAGCCGGGAATGATACCGTTGCCTTCAGGAAGAAGTACGGGAAGGATTTAATAATAGGTGGCGCCATTGACAAACGGGCACTTAGCAAGGGGAAGAAGGCTATACGGGAAGAGATTATGTCCAAGGTGCCGTTCTTACTGGAACAGGGAGGCTACCTCCCATGTGTAGACCACGCCGTGCCGCCGGATGTAACCTTTGAAAACTATTGCTACTACATCAACTTGATGCGGGAGGTGGCTGGACTGGAGAAGCTATCGTTCTAGTGAATAATAAATGGGGTTCTCGATGAGCATTTCAAATAGAGAGCGGTTCCTAGGCATTTGCCGATTTGAGAGACTAGGGGACTTATAAATACATGATGACTTCCAGCAGCAAACACTAAGCAGTTGGGTAAAGGGAGATGCTCCTGAGCAGATACTAAACGAGCGCTTTCGTGCGGATTACTTTCAACTCGATTTTGTACCTTGGATAGCTGATATCAGGTCTGGTTTGTGGTGGGCAGGCAAACTAACCGACCTTGGTCATGGAATTACGGTCAGTGAAGAAGGCCCGCCTGTAATTCCCGCTTTTGAACCTAGAATCATTGAAGAGAATGAACGAACTATTACATACATAAATGGTAAGGACAAACCCTTCTACTAGAGACCTGAGTGACGTCTCTAGTAACGTCTCTGGACGCATAGATATAACCATGTTTCGTTTTGCGGGCCTGCCTAACTTTCTATCGGTACAGGTTGTTTAGACTAGCTTCAGTCTATATCTACCTCCTCGGCTCATTCAGGTTGTCTAGAGCCGATTTCTCCTATCTATGGTCGGGGTGGGCGGATTTGAACCGCCGACCTAGCGGTTAACAGCCACATATCAATATTTTTAATCACTTGCTTTTTCACCCTTATTCGTATCAGCATTCAACTGGGAGGTAACGAATAATGAAGAAAAGGGGGTACGTGCTAATTGATGCTGACAAAAGCCAATCATCTTGGTAGTTATTGCATTGAGTCAGAAGCCTGGAGTTCTGGCGGCTGATGTCGTATGGGAACCACATGATGTAGTTGCTATAGTTGAGGCAGATGATATTGATAAATTAATGCATCTCGTACAGAGCGACATATCATTAATCGAGGGTATCGCTCATATTGACACTTGTTTACTAGTCACAGGGCACTGACCTTCCCATATTAAATTGTCCGATTATCATAATCGATAAAGAAGAAATAATTAAGATTATTAAGAGGAGTTAACCATGAATGTTATATGGGTAATATCAGATACTTTTCGTCGTGACCATCTTGGTTGCTATGGTAACCAAGTAATCCACACACCATCGTTGGATGCTTTTGCTTGTAGGTCGGTGCGCTTTGACCGCCACTACATAGCGAGCTTTCCAACCATGCCAGCTCGTGCTGACTTTCTTACTGGCCGCTGGACAGGCAGCTTTATGGGTTGGGCGCCACTCCTTAGAGACGAGGTGACCCTTCCCGAGATTCTCAGAGAGAAAGGCTTTAACACTACAGCAGCTGTTGATACACCATGTTACCTACGTAAGGAGATGAATTACGACCGTGGTTTCTCAAATTTCTTCGAAGTAACCGGGCAAGTCGGTGGTAAAGGCTACTCAACCGACATATGTGCGGGCATGGTGCTTGAGTCCGACCGCTTTGCTCCTCGGACCTTCATCGAGGCAACGCAGTGGTTGGAGCACCACTACAAGGAGGACTTCTTTCTCTTGGTAGATGTGTGGGACCCACACGAGCCTTGGGACCCTCCTGGTTTCTACACAGAACTCTATTGGCCTGAGTATGACGGTGAGGTCGTAAAGCCTGTCTATGGACGTTGGCAAAATAGGCCTGACATTAACCTTACTGAAGAGAAGGTCAAAAAGGCGCATGCTTGTTACTGTGGTGAGGTTACAATGGTTGATACCTGGTTTGGCTACTTCCTAGGGCGACTTGAGAATATGGGTTTAATGGAGAATACGGCCATAATATTCACAAGTGACCATGGCTTCTATTTCGGAGAGCACGGTGGTCTCTTTGGTAAGGCAACCCTTGCCCAACATCCAGATGGCACTCTAATTTTGAAGCCGCGTCAAGAATGGTCATACTCGCCGCTCTACGAGGAGGTAACTGCCGCCCCCCTTCTCATTTATGCACCGAATATTCCACCAGGAGCTTATAGCGGCCTAACCTCAGCTATTGATTTAGCACCGACAGTCCTAGATATCCTAGGACAGGAGATACCATCTAGTGTGGAGGGGCAGTCATTATTGCCAGCGATGAAGGATTCCTCTGTGACTGTCCGAGAGTATGTGGTCAGTGGGCCCCCATTCGTCAACGTAGGTGACTCTGTTGCATGGGTGGATGGCTGGCTGCGTATTATGGAAAAGAATTCTTCTGCCACTGTCACCACTCAAGAGTGGTCTTTAATTTATGCCGTTGAACCAGGCGTGTCGGAGCTCTTCCACCTGTCCTCAGACCCCAAACAAGAGAAAAACGTTATTGATGAGCACACAGAGGTTGCACAGGAACTCCATCAGCAATTGGTCAAGTTCCTGCGTGAAACTAATGTTCCGACATTATTACTGAAGCCCCGCCTGGAGTTGCGGTAATCTAGGTGTAATAGATTCACGAAAGAAACAGAAAGTGCCAAGGAGAAGAACGCCTATGATACAAATGGGGGCAAGCACAGTCCCTTCTAGACTAACATTATAACTGGACTCCTTTTTGGGGGGCAGGTCAGCAATACTAGCTAGCTTGACACGACATATTGCCCTTGATAGACTATAGCTAAATAAAAGATTTATTTGCTAATTCCTAAATACCTTAGTGAGCTAGAATGGCCCCGTGGTGTAGTGGACAAACATGCCACCCTGTCACGGTGGAGATCGGGGGTTCGAATCCCCCCGGGGTCGCCAGTGATATCTTTTGTGTGACACTCGTAGGATAACTTGAAGAACGGTTCAAGGTCTAGCTTAGGTTTTATAGCAACAACCTTAGATTCCCTTATCAATGTGGTCTAGCAGGCAGCAGATAGTACCGGCATGAATGAAGTGACGGTCAAGGAGCGCCTCTTGCTACTATCAGGCAACGGCTCAGATTATGTGTCGCGCGCTTTTGGGGACTACCTTCGCTTTCAGCACTGGCGAGCAGGATTTCTTTGCTAACAAAGATTTTACCAATGAGCCCAAGCGCTGTCCTCAGCACCAACGAGCACAAGGGATTGACGAGCAGCGAAAAGATATATAATAATAGCAGGTAAAATAATGAAGGAGGCAATTTTCTCATGAGATTTAGCGCTAGTGAAGATGTTATCTCAATCACCCCTCTCAATCCCTTTGACCGCTTTGACGATGGTCGTCCCAAGGTCCCCGATGAACTGCTGGAGCGTATGAAGCTGGTCGAAATGGAAGCGGCATGGAAAGTTCTGCAGGCGCACGGCTATTACTATCAGTTTGAGGGAAGCCTGGTTAATCTGCATCCTGACCGTACCATAATAGGGCGGGCTCTAACTGCCACTATGGTGCCGGTACGCCCTGACCTGGATGATGTAGTGTTGGCTCAGGGGAAACGTGAGGGGCGGGAGCAGCACCCGAACCGGTGGGCACTTAACGCTGTGGGAGACAATGATGTGCTTGCACTTGATATATTCGGCAAGGTACAGTGGGGGTGTTTTCTCGGAGATTGCATGGCCACTGCTGTTGCGAGCCAGGGAGGAGCTGGATTGGTCATCGATGGGGGCATACGTGACCCGCAGGGGATATATGATATACCTGACTTCAACGTGTTCTGCCGCGGCTTTGACCCTACCACCGGTAAGGATGCAACATTAATCAGCCTGAATGGACCAACGCGGATAGGTCAGGCTACTGTTCTTCCGGGTGATATAGTAATGGGAAATCGCGCTGGTGTCCTATTCATACCGCCACATTTGGTCGAGGAAGTAATCACGACTTGGGAGAAGATTAATACCTATGAGACGTTCGTGAGGCAAAGGCTACAAGAGCATAAGTACCGAGCAAATCAGGTTTACGTTGGGGACGTTGGATCCGCATGGGGGGATGACGTAAAAGCCGACTTTGAAGAGTGGTGCAAGCAGCAGGGCTAAGTAAAGAGCCAGCTAAGCCGGGAATTAAGGGTTACCCATTACCATATCTGTTCTTGGTGGATAAAGATGTGAGTAATGTTAGCGAATAATCTCAGGACCAAGTTGCTTGGTGTTTAGCCATGAACCGCTTCATTCTGGATAGGGCTTCCTCAATGTCAGCTAATGAGGTTGACAAGCAGGGAAAAGATATATAATAATAACAGACAAAATAATGAAGGAGGCAATTTTCTCATGAGATTTAGCGCTAGTGAAGATGTTATCTCAATCACCCCTCTCAATCCCTTTGGCCGCTTTGACGATGGTCGTCCCAAGGTCCCCGATAAGCTGCTAGAGCGTCTGAAGCTAGTCGGACAGGAAGAGGCATGGAATGTTCTGCAGAAACACGGCTATGACTACCAGTTTGAGGGAGGCCTGGTTAGTCTGCATCCTGACCATCTTTTAATAGGGCGGGCTCTAACTGCCACTATGGTACCGATGCGCCCCGACCTGCATGATGTAGTGGTAGCTCAGGGGAAACGTGAGGGGCGGCATCTTACTACCCCGGGCAGGTGGGTGCTTAACGCTGTGGGAGAAAATGATGTGGCTGTGGTTGACATATTCGGCAAGGTAAAGTGGGGAAGTTTTGTTGGGGATTGCCTTGCCCTTTCTGTTTCGACCCAGGGAGGAGTTGGATTGGTCCTCGATGGAGGCATACGTGACAAGCAGGGGGTATATGATGTACCTAACTTCAACGTGTTCTGCCGCGGCTTTGACCCTACCTTTGGTAAGGATCTAACATTGATAAGCCTGAATGGGCCAACGCGGATAGGTCAGGCTACTGTTCTCCCGGGTGACATAGTAATGGGGACAAGCGAAGGTGTCCTCTTCATACCACCTCATTTAGTCGAGGAAATAATCACGTATTTCGATAAGACCCATACCCGTGAGACGTTCATAAGGCAAAGGCTGGAAGAGCATAAGTACATGGCATATCAGATTTACGGTGGGGAATGGGGAGATGAGCTAAAAGCCGACTTTGAAGAGTGGTGCAAGCAGCACCAGGGCTAACCAAAGAGTCAACTAAACCAGGAATTGAGGGTATCATTACCATGTCTGTTCTTGGGGGGTAAAGATATGAGTAATGTTAACGAATAATCTAAGGGCTAAGCTGTTTGGTGTTTAGCCACGAACCGCTTCATTCTGGATAATGCTTCCTCAATGTCAGCTAATGATGTTGCATAGCAACAGCGGACATATCCCTCACCACACTGCCCGAAGGCTGAGCCAGGGACTACTACCACCTTTTCTTCAACGAGGAGCCTTTCCGCAAATTCCTCTGAGGTCATGCCAGTACTCTTTATTGATGGGAAGGAGTAGAACGCGCCTCTAGGCTCAAAACAGGGTAGACCAATATTATTTAATCCCTTGACTATAATTAGTCGCCGCCTATTATATTCCTCAACCATCTTAGCGGCACTGTCCTCGCCTGATTTTAATGCCTCAATAGCAGCTACCTGTGCCATTGTTGGGGCGCACATCATAGTATACTGGTGAATCTTGGTCATGCTGGCAATAATCTCTCTGGGAGCGGCAGCGTAGCCAATACGCCAGCCGGTCATAGCATAAGTCTTGGAGAATCCACCTAGAAGAATGGTGCTCTCTTTCATCTCGGGTAATGTGGCAAAGCAGGTATGTTCTACACCGTAGACTAACTTGGCATATATCTCATCCGAGATTACTAATAGCTGGTGACGCCAGGCTACCTCCGCTATTTCTGCCAGTTTTTCTCTGGTCATCACGGCTCCAGTAGGATTGGCTGGGTAGCCGATAAGGATTGCCTTAGTTTGACTGGTAACTCTTGCCTCAATATCAGTGGCACTAATCTCAAAGTTAGTTTTTTCGTTAGCCAGCACCATAATTGGTGTACCCCCTGCCAGAACGACGCAGGGCTTATAGGAGACATAGCATGGGTCGGGCATAATAACCTCGTCTCCGGGCTCAAGGGTGGCTCTCATTGCCAGGTCTAGTGCCTCGCTAACACCGACCGTAATCAGAAGCTCACTATCGGGGTCATATTCAAGGTTATAGCTATTCTTCAGGTATCGTGACAGCTCTTGGCGCAGCTCAGGCATCCCTGAATTTGAGGTGTACATGGTATAGCCTTTTTCCAGTGAGCTGATAGCTGCCTCACAAATATGCCAGGGGGTGGCAAAGTCAGGCTCACCAACCCCTAGCGAGATTACTCCTTCAATAGAGGCTAGAAGGTCAAAGAACCTCCGTATTCCTGAGGGGGATATTTGATTTACGCGCTGCGGGACATAATATTTCCCGTGCCGTTTTCTAGGATTAGTTGACATAACAATCTCCTGATTAGGTAACATAGAGAGACAAGGAGCTTATCTCTAGAGTGTTACTGGCTGTCGCTTAACCTCTTCCCTTCCCTCTATAATCTCACCATCCTCCTTGTATCGTTTGAGTAAGAATTGGGTAACTGTCTCTTGGACTCCTTCAATGGGGGCAAGCTTCTGTGATACAAAGTCGGCTATCTCGTGTGAGGTTTTGCATACTACCAGAACAATCAGGTCATAAGTTCCTGAAATCAGATAGACAGTGCGAGTCTGGGGAAAGCGGTAGATGCGCTCGGCAATAGAGTCAAAGCCAACATCTTTTTGGGGGGTGAGCTTGACTCCGATTAAAGCCCATACCTGTTCGTCTTCCACCTTGTCCCAATTAATTACAGTTTTGTATTTCAGGATGGTTCTGTCTTTCTCGGCTTGCTTAATTGCTTTGGCTACTTCATCCTTGGAGACGCCGGTCATAGTAGATATTTTTTTAGTGGTGATTCGGGCATCACTTTCCAGTATCTTGAGTATTTCTTTTAGCATAGCTCTAACTCCTTACGAGCTCGGTTAGTGACCACTCTTTTTCTGCCTCATTATAGCAGAGTTGGAATAGTTTGTTATCCCTGGTTCTGACTTGGAAGTGCTTTTCCCCTGGCTCCTGCCAGGCTCTTTCTATCTCATTCACCTCATATTCTATACCTTGCCACTGGAAAGACCTTGGTCTTTCGGCATAAGTATGACCTGAATAGCAATTGACTTTAAGCTTATCCAACCCCATTTCTTTTCCCTTTGATAAAGGAGGGGGAATTATTTATATAAGAGAGGCTTCGTCTCTCTTTAACTCTCCTTGATTATTACCCTTTACTGTTAAGAAGAGGGTTGCTCCATGCTTTCTTACCAAAGGCGTCCTCAATTTCTAAGCGCGCGAAAGCCCAGTCGTCAGGTATCACGAAATTGGTCTTTGTCATGTTCCTTTCGTCGACCTCGGCTCTCCATTTCCCCTTTGTAGCTGGGCCGATCAGGCGTGCATGCACTATGGGCGAAGTTTTGGCTACTACCCGGTTTCCCTTTTCTATGTAGATGGATTTGAAATCTGGACTGCATGAACTGTAAAAATTGCCCTTGCGGATTGAGGCCATTATGGCTTCAGGTGAAAGTTCGGGGGCGTTGACCATTATCCACCCTCCTACCTGTGGTGGAAAACCCTCACGGAAGTGATTATCGTCCGTAGCCAATCCGAGCATATCATGCTGTTGCTCGAGTACAGAGTCCCAGTGAAAAGCTCCATTTCCTTTGCCATAGGCTATCTCACAGAGATGGTTGTACACTTCTATACCGTGAAACTCGTGACGCAAGACATCTGCCACTGTATTGCCTGACCAATGCGGGTGAGCCCAGATTAGGAAACTTCCTTGTGACCTGGCCTTTTCTAGAGCTTCCATCAAAGTCATATCTTTCGAAATACCATCAACCCCACCAATGCAAACCACATGACAATTTGAACCCTGATCGTCCTTTCCCGACAGCTCTATTCCGTCTAAAATCATGATAGGTAACTGATCGCCTAACTCGGCTCCGATAAACGGAACCATATGGTCGGTAATAGAAATGAAATCGTAGCCGCGCTCTACGTAATAAGCGGACGCCTCGGCTAAATTCAGGCGACCGTCCGAACGACTCGTGTGCATGTGGAGATTACCTTTGAACCATTTACCTGAACAATCATACCGAAAACGCTCTTTCATGGACATGGATTTATTCGTAATTAACCTCCCGCAACTTATTATATTTCTGCCCTCCTCTTATGCCACCCTGTTGCCTGCTGGTAGGCGTAGGCGATTTTGAGGATGGTTTCCTCAGCAAGGGTCTGACCTGAATAGCAATTTACCTTAAGCTTATCCAACTCTATCCCCCTTTAGACTGTCCTCTGCGATGGCTTTTAGAATCGAGGCAACCTCTTTAATCACAGCATCCCAGAGCTTTGCCCCGAGTTCGGCGCTGGCTTGGGTTGGGTCTCCGATAACACCTGTTGAGGAATAGCGACTGAATTCGAGGTTAGGCTCAGCCCAGTCAACCTCCTCGTTATGAGGGTTAATTATTTTCTCAGTGCGGACAGCATCTGGGCGGAGATAAAGTGCTATTGAGGTTGCAAAGGCATCAGCGTGACCGCCTGGGTTGGAGGGGTCGCCGATGCGGCACCAGATGTCGTGATATGGGTGACCGGGCAGATAGGCTCTGGCTTTTCTTTTATACTGCCCGTTGAACCGTGCCACTGTACTTTTCAGGTCATGCTGACCGCAGCCTCGCCAGACAACTATGCGCCGGAAGCCTTGCTCTGCTAGAGACTTGAGGATGGCGACGACTAACGTCTCGTGCTGCTCTTGAGGGATGTCGATGTACCCACTGCCGTAATTGCGGTGCTCGGGTGTAGGCCCGAAGGGCATGACAGGCAGAACAAGAGAGTGGACACCGAAGTCACGCTTAGCCTTCTCTGACGCAGCCAGGCATACTTGCTCTGCAAACCATGTATCGAAATCTACGGGCAGGTGGGGCCCTTGCTGTTCCGTGCACCCAGTGGGCACTATGGCTAGCCATCCTTGCTGCGCTCGCTCATTAATTTCCTCGTAGGTCATGTCACCATACCGCATATTTAAAACCTACCTTGTTCATACTTCGGGCTTTCTCTTATGCCAGTCGGTCGCCTGCTGGTAGGCGTAGGCAATTTTGAGGATGGTTTCCTCAGCAAAGGGCTTGGCGATAATCTGCATCCCTATCGGCAGCCCGTCGGCAAAGCCAGCGGGAATGGAAATAGCCGGTAAGCCGGCAATGTTTATCGGTAGGGTGCAGACATCGCTCAGATACATCTGAAGCGGGTCATCCACCTTCTCACCAATCTTGAAGGGGACAGTGGGGGAGGTGGGGGTTACCAGGGCATCAAATTTCTCAAAGGCCTGGTCAAACTCCTGCCTTATTAGAGTGCGAACCTTCTGAGCTTTGAGGTAATAGGCGTCGTAATAACCGGCGGATAGGGCATAGGTTCCCAGCATGATGCGTCTTTTTACCTCGGCACCAAAGCCATACTGGCGGGTCTTTTCCATTGCCTCCCACATACTATCGGTATCTTGATAAGAGAAGCCATACTTTACCCCGTCATAGCGAGCCAGGTTAGCTGAAGCCTCCGAGGGGGCAATAATGTAGTATACTGCCAGGGCATAGGGGGTGTGGGGTAGTGATACCTCCCAATTTACCCTCGCTCCCAGCCCTTCTAGCTTATTAATAGCGGTTCGTATGGCTCTTTCCACCTCGGCTTGCATTCCCTCAACGAAATACTCCTTAGGGACACCAATACGAAGCCCGTTGAGGTCAGCATTAAGGCATTGGGTGTAGTCGGGGATGGGGTAAGGAACCGAGGTGGAGTCTCTGCTGTCATAGTCAGCAATGGCATTTAACACCAGAGCGCAGTCAGTAACATCCTGGGTTAGAGGGCCAATCTGGTCGAGGGAACTGGCAAAGGCAACCAGACCATACCGACTTACCCTGCCGTAAGTAGGTTTTAAACCGGTAACGCTGCAGAAACCAGCCGGCTGGCGGATACTCCCCCCGGTGTCTGAGCCTAAGGCATAAATAGCCTCACCGGCAGCTACGGCGGCTGCGGAACCGCCGCTACTACCACCGGGGACACGACTTAAATCCCAGGGGTTATGGGTGGTAAACAGGGCAGAGTTCTCCGTGGAAGAACCCATGGCAAATTCATCCATATTGGCTTTGCCCAGAATTACGGCACCGCAGTCATTTAATCTTTCCACCACGGCGGCATTATAGGGCGGCACAAAATTTTCCAGCATTTTTGATGAGCAGGTGGTTCGTGTCCCTCTAGTGCAAATGTTGTCCTTGATTAGCACCGGGATGCCAGTAAGGGGATTGACATCACCGGTAGCAATA
>Ga0307378_10013329_pt1 | contig 10407 bp, 4 predicted proteins | sample UN1MG_FD_202238 | JGI IMG/M metagenome (GOLD analysis project Ga0307378, IMG submission 202238) | Soil microbial communities from Risofladan, Vaasa, Finland - UN-1 | ecosystem: Environmental > Terrestrial > Soil > Coastal area > Acid sulfate soil | place: Finland: Risofladan, Vaasa | collected...
ATACGAACTGCAGGAGCGGATCGTATTGGTTGTGCTGCTGGTCGTTAATGCCTCCCTGGCAATGTAACGCTTCAAGGAGGAAAATTTAGCTGGCATGAGGCAAGTTTTTCGGGTTTTAAGAGTTCGGCTTTGGTATTAATCCAGCCGCTCTTGATCGGGCTCTGCACAAATGATCTGTTAAAGTTAAAAGCTTTTCGGTTCGATAACTAATGATATGGGGAACTCTGCCGGAAAAGAATGTGCGGATGATTCCTGGAATGTTGCTCCTGTCCGGTCTCCGGAGCTGGTGTCCGGGGGCTGTTTCAAATTCAATCGATTTTTCCCTGACTATGACTAGATGGATTGGAATACTGCTTTGCCTGGCTCTGGCTGTCCTGACTTTTACCGGTCTGGCTTATTCTGAGAATCGCGCCCTCAAAAGCAGGGCCAATGTGTATGAGCTGCCGAATACCAATGCAGTGATCCTGGATATTCTCACACCAGGCATGACAGTCGAGCTGGTGCGGATGCAGGGCGCCTGGGCGCAAATCAGGATGCCGGGTACTGCCGAGATGGGCTGGATTGAAAATATGTCCCTGGCTGAGCCCGGTTATAAGGGCCAAGCCGGTCGGCCTTCGGCTGCTCGGTCCGCTATCACCGATTCCGAGCTCAAAGGGATAGTCGGAAGGCTTTACTCGATGGACCAGAACCTTCAAGGACTCGAGGACCGGGTGGATAGGCTCATGGTAAAGCTGAGCCCCCAGCCTCCGCCTTCCCAGGCTGAATTGAAAATGCCTCGAGCCCCGGTTGGCAGGGAAAAAATAGGCGCGGGTGAAGTTGGCATCGAGATGACAAGGCTTGAGCCTGGGAAATACCCATGGCGCAACTTTTTCATCCTGGGCAAGTATTTCAAGGGCAATGAGGATTTTTACGGCCTGGGTGTTTCACGCCTCCTGGATCAGGGGGGACACAACTGGGTTGATGCAGAAATTCAATATGCTGTCGGCGGCGCCCCGGGCAAGGCGGATGATTTTATCCAGTGGAGCCTGGGTTTCAGTTTCAGCCTCAAGCCGCAAAGCTATCGAATCTATCCCTTTCTCGGCGCCCATTTCGGGATGCGCCACCTGGTAGATGGCACAGCCAATCCCGACCGGTATCTTGTCTGTATGCCAGGACTGGGAGTCATTGCCGAACTGAATCACATTTTCTCCCTTGCGGCCGGTGCGCGGGCGGTTTTTCTTTTCGACAAAGGCAACCGCATTGATGAAGGCCGGGCATCTTTCAGTTGTCTTTACCGCTGGTAAAAGAGGAATCCAAACATTTCTCCCCTGCAGTAATCCTGCATCCGAATCTCTCGCCAGCTTTCGGCACCACTCCCTGAGCTCACGCCGTTTTTCCGGAAAAGATCGGCAAGCGAAAAGCGGATGTTTTTTATGCGATCTGTTCGGATTTCACCCCAGGGGCGAATGTCCCGGCCTGTCCCGGTCTAGCGAAAAAACGCGCTTTTTGCCCGCGTGTAAAATTTGTATTTATAGACCCTCGTACCAAGGATTACTCCCTGCATGTGGCTAACCGCCTGAATGTCAGCAAACCTCGGTCGTACTTCGGCAATTACCTTCCTTTAAGCTTCACACCTCCGAAAGGTCAGATATTTAGCCTGTCCGGATTTTGCTTTGAATAATTGTCAGGAAAAGAGAATCTAATTCTTAAAGCCCGAATCACATTCAGGGTGGGCCTATTTATACTGGTGCGCTAAAATATTATGTCCTGCTGATTAGTAGTCTGTCAACTTTGAAATGCAGGGTAATTTGCACCGTTGAAATGAGCGAGAATATGCAAGCCTGCTAACATCAGGCTGGAGGCTGTAGGCTATAGGGTTACTATACCAAGGTTTAAACCTTATGTCTAGGCTATCGATTGTAAAATGTACTCTGTAGATTTGATTTTGCACCCCTACAGTCTACAGCCTACAGCCTAAAAACGCACATGTTGGCTAAAAAAGACCCCCCCTGTACCCTGTAAAATTAAGTTGACATAACACTATATAAAATACCTTGAAATATCATAGCCGACTGTTTCTTTTCTCAATTTTGAGAAAAGAAACTTCGATTTTGAGAATTTTCTCTTGACTTTTTTCCCTTTTCCTTTACTCTTGACTTAATCACTATCCTATTATATTCTAATATTAAGAAATAATGATATGGATATTGATTTATTTATAAAATTGAGAATTTATAAGGATATGTTTGTAACTTTACATACCCTTTTCGACATTCATATCAAAAGGATAGTTGCTTTTCTTCTTCCTGCTTTTTATCCTTCAACCTTATCGGGCCGCACAGGCTCTCATAATCTGATTATGCCCGAAAGCATCTCTCAAAATATTAGAAAAGCAATTATCTCAGATTCCGGTATGGAAGATCCGCTAGTTATGTGGTTGGTTACTCGTTTTAGTCCCGAAATAATTTAACTCAGGAGGTCGATTCGAAATATTACTTTGAATCGTCTTTACCAAATCTGAAGCCGTAATAGATCGGGAAAACGGCTTTATTAACTTTAAACCAAAGGGGGTGTCGATTCTTACAAAAAAATTAGATCAGCTTAAGATCTGATAGAAAAGCTCATTCAGGAGGATACATGTCAAATAATAGTAAGTCTTTCGGTTTACTATCAACTGTGGTGAGCTCGATCGCTGTGGCTCTGATTTTTACACTTCCTGTGTTTGCACAATTGAGCACCGGAAAGCTTGAGGGCACAGTGAGAGACAAGGATTCCGGCCAGCCTCTGGCCGGCGCCCAGGTGGTAGTGGAAGGCACCCAGTTGGGTAATGTTACCAATGCCGACGGGTATTATTTCATTTTAAACGTTCCTCCGGGCCGTCGGGATATCACCTTCACCTTCACCGGATACCAGAAAACCACAGTCGCCAATCAATTAATCCTCGCCGGACAGACCACCACCATTAACGCCAATTTAAGCTCTACAGTGGTTCAGCTCGAAGGGATCACAATCGAGGGTGAGGCTGAGCCGCTCATCCCCAGAGACCAGACAGTATCCAAGCAGCGTTTGACAGCCGAAGCACTTACGCAGACGCCGGCCACTGAAATGAACGACTTGCTGGTTCTGGAGGCTGGAGTGCAGATCGGCGGCGAAGGCGGCATGGCCCGCGGCGTACGCATCCGCGGGGGCCGTTTGGGCGAGGAGGCCATGGTAGTTGACGGCATTATCGTGCGCAACTACACGGCCAATCCTTTCCGCAGCGGAGCGAGCTGGGTTTGGGAGCAGGAGCTCGGCTCACGCGGTGAGGATACAACCCCGCTGGAGTTTTCCACCGGGTCTGTGGAAGAAGTCGACATTGTCACCGGCGGGTTTCAGGCTGAGTACGGGAACGCCCAGTCCGGCCTGATCAACATCGTTACCAAGGAAGGCGGCCCCGACCTGCGTGGTAGGGTCAGGATGACCAGTGACGAACTCAACCCGCGCACTGCGGATTACGGTTACAACCAGTTGCAGGCTGATATCGGCGGGCCGGTTTTCGGTATCCCGAATTTGTTTTTCCACGTTTCGGGTGAGATCCAGGGTAAGGCGGACAATAACCCCACGCATGCAGACGAAGGTTTCCGTGGAATCAACCAGGATTTTGTTGATCGCCTGAACGATGCAGTGAGGAACGACCAGATTCTAGGAACGCAGTTGCCGGTTTATACCCTGGAGATGTTCGAGACTGGACAGAAGTTTTTTGCCGATAATACCGGGGAGGAGCCGGTGGGTGTGTTTACGCCCAAGAACCCGGTGCGCCAGCCCAACAACTGGGGAGACAGGACCCTGACTTCAGGGAAGCTGACCTTTTCCCCGAGGAAAGGCTTGAAATTCCTCGGCACCGCCAACTTTTCCCGTATTCAGCGGTCCTGGCCTACGGACTATTTCAACTATGGGGCGGTCGATTCGGATATGCTCCCCAAACGTGGCTGGGACACAGCCAAGGGGGACTGGCAGGATGCGAATGGGATGTGGCATGCGATAGTGCCGATAAACCTGGGCCGCAGGACCCGGACTACCAATTTGCTCTTGGGCGCCGACTATGATTTTTACCGTTCCTCCCAGCGCAACGCCTCCCTGCAGTTCCGCTTTTCGAATTTCAGGACCCAGGACATCAATAATGCAGACCTGAAGGATAACTACGTCCGGGAAAATACCTTTATGAGCTGGTCTTCCCATGATATTCCGTTCCTGGTGGAGACTTTCCCGGGGCGGACCACTCCGCAGGATCCTGAGGGCGCTCGTAAATACCTGCCGGACGGAGCGACGGCCTATTCTATCGGCGATTACTTTTATGCAACTCCGTTTTATTATGTGGGTCCGGCACAGCTTTATTACCTGTATTACGGCTACCAGTACGAGAAACAGTACAACTACAAGGCTGACCTTGATTTTCAGTGGAACAGGGAGAACCGGGCCAAGTTGGGTTTTCAGATGACCGACTTTAAAAACCGGATGTTCACGATCGCAAGTAGCAGTCTGATTCGGGATCTGGACAACGAGTTTAATTACGCTCCACAGCAGATAGCTTTTTACGCGCAGAACAGGACAGATCTTGGAGACTTTGTTCTTGATTATGGGATTCGCTGGGACCAGTTCCGTCCAAAGGACAACTGGGGTCTTCGCTCCGGAGACACCTGGGAGGAGAGGTTCTTCCCTAAGAATATCAGCGAGTGGTCGCCGCGTTTTGACGTGGCTTTTCCGGTTACGGACAAAGCGCAGCTCAGGTTCGCCTACGGAGTATTTACCCAGCTGCCCAGTTTGACTTTCATTTTCTCAGGCTCGAACCCCGGGGGTCTTGAGTACTCCCGCACCGATGCCTTCGAGGCGGGCTTGAGCTACCTGCTTTCCAATGACGTTGTTATGGACATGGTGGCCTACTACCGCGATGTGGATGGAAACCTGGCCACCAAGGAATTTTTCCAAAACTACTACCAGTGGCACAGCGAGCGGCTGATCCGGGGCTGGACCACAGGCTACACCAACAAGGACAACGGGAATATCAAGGGCATGGACTTGACCGTGAAGAAGAGGTTCTCCAACAACTTCTCCCTGAACGCCATGTACACGCTCCAGTTCTCGCGCACCACCGGGAGCCAGTACAACAGTTACTCGGACTGGTGGACATTCCTTGATCCGGCCACTGGGGAGCACTTCACACCGCCGGATGAGATCCGTCCGATCAACGGTGACGTGACCCATGCGATGACAGTGTTTTTCAACTACCTGTTCCCGGAAGACTTCCAGACCGGTACCCTGGCCAATACGATTTTGAAGAATTTCAGGGTGTACACGGTATTAAGGCTCAGCAGCGGGGCTCCGCTCGGCGACCGGATTCAGAACAACTATGTCGAGTACAACTGGCTTACGGCTGTGCAGTGGCAGACCCGGCGCGGCGGCACACCTATCGGCGGGCTAAACTATTTCCGCGGCCGCTGGTATATGGACATCATGCTTCGGTTATCCAAGACCTTTACTCTTGGCGGCAGCAAGCGTGTGAGCGTATTCTCTGAGATATTCAACCTGCACAACCGCAAGAATCCTGTCGAGTACCCCTCGGGGTACACTTATGAAGGATACCGCTATGGCTGGACCGGAGGAGTGGACCTGAATTGGGACGATCCGACCCTGGCCAGGAAACAGAAGTGGCTGTTCCATTCCGACTTTAACGGGGACGGCGTATTGAGCGTGCGGGAATCGGCTTTAGGCTCAATTGCCAACAGCTTTATGGGCGGAACGACGGACTGGGAGGCCTGGGGCATCGCCAGGCAGATCCGCGCTGGTGTGGAATTCACCTTTTAAGGGCCATTTAGGACTTGCCAATAACCCAGGTTGAGTATTCAATGGGTAATAAAGCAGGAGATTAATTATGCAAAAAAATATGCATTTTTTGAGTAAGCTGATCCTGGTTACCCTGGTTATGTACCTGGCCGGTCCCGCCTATGGTATTATGACCCGGGTGAGGAGCTCCCAGGGCAACAATGTTCAGTTGGAAATCCACAGCGACGAATCGTCCGTGTTTTGCGGCACCAGTATGTTCCCCAAGGGCTCGGGCAACCTGATCCCCAGCTTTGAAGGCGGCTGGGGAAACTGTATAGCCGTGGCCAGGGACATAAATGGTGACGGAGCAATGGAAGACTCCTGCCACGGTTCCGGCAGGGCGAGGTCGATACCCGGGTCGAACTGCAGCCTGGAATCCTATGCCGAGCTCGAGGCGCTGTTCAATTCCGGAGAGCGGATGGACCAGGCTGCCAACCGCATCGAGCACAACCGGGTCTGGAGCACGCTTGACACTGATGACCTGGCCGACTGGCCTCCGGAGTTCCGCGCGGGCAGAACCGCCAGTGGAGCGATAAATAAAATCGGCGCGGAAACCATCAGCACCAGGTTGGGTGATTGCTTCAGCAGCAGCTTCACCGGGGGTGTTCCACCCAGGGGTGTCTCTTTCGAGTACAGTTTTTACTTCCTCAATTTCGGCGAATCGAACAACATGGTCTACGGGCACCTGTTCATTCGGAACATGTCCGAGTACCTCAAGTGGAGCCCGAACGAGGCCTTCAGGACACAGGTGGCCAATACGCCTAACGGCCAGAAATGGAACTTCTGCCTGAACTATTTCACGGGCTACTTCGGCATCGGCTCCAACGCGGTGAGTATGGATGAGGGCTGGGCCATGCACCCGGCCAAGGAGATTGTGGCCGTGACCGATAGGGATGGAATGGAAGACGGCTTTACCCAGGGCGGTATCGCTTTCTCTGTCGGCCACAAGATGCTCCGCGCCCCTCAGTTCAAAGGGCAGCAAGCGATTTTCACCGGCATGCACGGGATGCGGTGGGGCTCTGATTTCGGCGGTCCGCAGACCAGGGATCTCTTTCAGACAAGCGATGCGGGTTTGGTCTACCGTGCTTGCCTTGGCGAGCTGTACCCGAATCTTGACGAGCTGGCCAATCAGATGTACGGCGGACAGTTGAATCCGCTTACCGGCAGGCCCTGCTGGGGCTGGCCGGGTCAGCTCAGGCCGACAGATCAATACTATAATCTCTGGGTTTGGGGAAACCAGGGTAGGACGCAGAATGCCATCTATGCGGAGATCACCGATTTCGGCCCCCGGGACTCCACAAGCTGCGATTACGTGCTCATGTTCGTCTATCCCGCCAATGCGCCTTATGTATATAAGACCCTGGACATAGCGAACATCTACGACCCGGACCTCCAGGTGCACATGGTTCCCATGCAGAATCACGCGGAAGTGGCCCAGGTGGTATACGATGGTGCGTATATACTGCCTGAGACGCCAGTGGCGCCCCCGCTGACTATCGTCCCCGGGGACAGAAAAGTCACGATTACCTGGAGCAATGTCAATCTCAACACCCCTGATGCATACTACTTCTTCATCCAGCAGCATCCCGAGATAGATCCCGACGGGCTTTACCGGGAGTATGACTTCGAGGGTTACAGGCTTTACCGCAGCTTTGTGGGGCCTTCTGACTCCCACTCCGAGCTGATCTTCGACTGCAGCCTCTCGGATAACAACATCCATCGACAGCTCTGATCTGGATCAGCCTTACTACAGGCTGCGTGACGGCTTGAAAGTCTGGTATGCCCTGGTGCCTTTCGACAAAAATTATGATCCGGCAAGCGGCGTGGAGTTCAGCCTCCCCGAGCTCATCAGCGGAAAGACATGGAACAGGCCGAGGGAGGGTCTGTACACGGTCACGCCGCGCAGCGAGGCCTCAAACTTCAAGCCGGCCAGTCTGGGAGCTGTTGCTTACTTAGGACAGGCAACGTTGGAAGGACCTACAGTCGAGCTCGCAGGTGACGGTGCCGGGAAGCTGACTGAGGCTCCCAAATCCCTTATCCCTCCGCTGGATTTCTCGTTCGAGGCTGTAAACAGCGAAAGGATCAAGCAGGATCTGACCGTTTTTGTCGCCTGCACCGGGCTTGAAGTCGACTGGGGATGCTCTTACTGGGCTTATCCGATGAGAGAGATCTCGCTGCTGGACGGCAGCAACAATTCGATATCTGCAGCGCCTCCTTTTCTGACCCGGGATCCATCAGCAGAAATCATCTTGATGGATAAGGCGGACGCCAGCGGTGTCAACTACGCTGTCCATGTATTGTGGAACCACCCCGGCTCGGCAGGCGGCAGAGACTATGCCCCTGTGTACATAGACTTCAATACCGGGGGATACACCGGAGCAACGGTGGCCAATCAATTCGGAAGCTGCGTATCCGACCGCATCGGCACCGGCCCTTCGATCGGGTCCTATATCCGGACAGGCGTGTTCGAGGTGGCCTGGAAGTCTGCCGGAGGCGGCTTGAGTGTTGATGTCACGGATAAGACCCGCGGGGAAACGGTCCCCTTCAGCCCGTATCGTGAGGACAAGGCCTGGGGATTCATGCCCGGCGGCACCTATATGGATTTCTTTGATGAGGTAAAAGCCGGGGTGTCCAAGTCGGAGCGTGCCAACCTGATGTCAGAAACGATTCCAGCCGACAATACTGACGAGTTTGCAATTTCTATCAATGGTATTGTGTGGGCATTTACGGATATAGCCGCCATGCCTGCGTCCGGGACAGTGATGACCATCACCAACGCTTTCGGCGAATGGAACGGCGATCAGACCGTGTTCACCCAGTATGCTGACGCGCCTTATCCGGGAGACAAATGGCAGATCCAGATCAAGGGCATGACAATGGATCCCGAGGATGCGGATCTCACCAAGATCCGGGTGGTTCCCAATCCGTATATGGCCACTTCCGTACTGGACCTGTCTCCGCTCTCCAGGAGGATCGAGTTCGTCAATCTTCCGGACCGCTGCACGATTCGTATTTTTACTCTCGGCGGCAACCTGGTCAACGTGCTCAACCATGTCGGCAGCAACAAGTTCGGCTGGGGTAATTATACGGATGTGGACCGGATAAAACCGGACAACACTGCCGAGGTGTTCACCGGATACGATAACCACGGGGGCGCGGAGCCCTGGAACCTGAGGAACCGTTTCGGCCAGACTGTGGCCAGCGGATTGTATTTCTTCCACGTGACGGACTCTCGCGGGGAAACACAGACCGGTAGGTTTTATATAATCAATTGATCGCTGGCTTTTGCCAGAAGAACTTTGATAATTACCGGTAACGATAAGTTTCCTCGTGAATCTACGGAGGTAGATATGTTAAGAAAAATGGCCATACGAGTTTTATTGACAGCCTGTCTGGCCCTGTCGTTCGTCACGATGCCCGCATTCGGCCAGGGTGTTGCGAGGCAGGAATATACAGGCCTGGATAAGTATCAGGAGCAGGGTCGGCCAGCGGCTTCATCTTTTGTCGGAGTGAGGGCCGCGGAGTTTCTCACTATCCCTGTCGGAGCTCGCGGCATCGGGATGGGGAGCGCTTATTCTGCGGTAACTGACGATATTACATCCATCTGGTGGAACCCTGCAGGCTTGGGATTTCTTCAGAACCGGGAAGTGATGGTCACAGTGGTGGACTACACCATGGACCTGACTTACAGCTACGTGGCCGCAGCGGCACCGCTGGCTGACGGCCAGGTTGTTGTGGGCGGTTTTTTCGGCTACCTGTACATCCCGGACATGGAGATCACCACGATCACCAGCCCTAACGGGACAGGGCGTACTTTTAACGCCTATGACTTCCAGATGGGCGGATCGGTCGCTTACAACCTCTCCGACCGCTTCACTGCCGGTATCAACATGAAATACGTGCACCAGGATATGTTTGCGAACATCTCCGGCAATGCATTTGCTATCGACGCCGGCGGTATATACCATACCGAGTTCATGGACCGGGAGGTCAAGTTCGCTTTTGCAATCCAGAACCTGGGAACGAACATCAAGATGAGCGGACCGAACCTGATTTATGAAGTCGGCCCGGAAGATCTCGGTGGCAGTATTCCCACAGGGTACGGGGATTATTCCATAGATCCCAATGCGATCTCCAAAAGAGCGAACCGCCAGGTCACCCGGCTCACCCACACCTACCGCCTGCCTACAATAGTAAAGCTCGGTCTCGCTTATAACCTGTACACCAGCGAGAGTGCCAACTGGCTGGCGGCGGGCGAGATCTGGCGCAACAGCAACATCCCGATCAGTTACGCTGCAGGCACGGAGCTGAACTACCACTTTACTCCGTTCCTCACCGGAGCCTTGAGGATGGGTTGGAAGATACAGACTGATGAGTACACCGGGGGTACGGACCAGTCCGGGTATGATTATCTGGGCGATGATCCCACATTCCGCGGCATAAGTTTTGGCGGCGGCATCAAGCAGGTTTTTGGCAGCCGTCACGTATCGTTTAACTATGCCTACCGGAACAAGGGACGCTTGTCCGCTGATAACTTCTTCACTGTGTCCTTAGGCTTCTAACCTTAAC
>Ga0307378_10013332_pt1 | contig 10406 bp, 7 predicted proteins | sample UN1MG_FD_202238 | JGI IMG/M metagenome (GOLD analysis project Ga0307378, IMG submission 202238) | Soil microbial communities from Risofladan, Vaasa, Finland - UN-1 | ecosystem: Environmental > Terrestrial > Soil > Coastal area > Acid sulfate soil | place: Finland: Risofladan, Vaasa | collected...
CCAGAAGGACAAGAATGCCAAGCCCGCCCGCCGGCGCGACCCACCACTTCGGGCGATCCATGTACCGGAGCAGCCAGGGAGGCAGACGGCTTTCCTTCGCGGGCCGTCGGCTGGCTTCGGCCCGCGTGCGGTTGGCTGCAAGGCGGCCCAGGTTGGTCAGGGACGTGCGGACGGCCGCCGAGGGCGCCCGGCCCAACTGCAGGGGGGGGGACGGCGATTCCTCGCAGAGGTCTATGATCGCCGCGGCCGGCGGCTTCAGCAGGTCGGGTGCGGGCGCCGTGGCCGGCGGCTCGGGCGCCTCGGCCGATTCGTTGATGGCCGTGATGCCCAGACGCTCCTTGCCGTAGCTGGTGGCCTTCTTCGGGCGGCCGTTGCGGCCGGCTGCGGGCCGCTGGCTCAACCGCCCGGCGGCAAGATCCAGGCCTTTCTTCGTGTCCATGTGTCGGGCTCCGGCGCGTTGGCGACAGGCCGCATGACCGGGTCAGTCGCCTGGATGTAACTCATTTGTCCGCAGCCGTTTCTACGGGTTTCGTCTCGGCGTCTGAGGGGGGCGGATCCTTGGGGGCGTCCTCGCCGTGGCGAATCTGGCGAAGGTACGCCCGCAGGGCCGGGAATGCGTCGTCCGCCCCGGCCGGTTTGGGCAGCGCCGACTCTGCCGCGGCCTGCTTCTGCTGGAGAAGCCTCATCAACGCCGTCTCTTCCTCCACTCGATGGGTCTCGGCCGGGCCAGGTGTCTCATCGGGCCGTCGGACAGCGGCGGAGTGCCCGCCCGCGGCGGGCTGGGGCTTCTCGGGCGGCGCGCTCGCAACGGGACTGCCTGCCGCCGGCGGCTTGGGCTGGGTCGAGAACGGCCTGGCCGGGCTGCCGGCCTGGGTGAGCGTGGAGGCGGAGAGGCTGGGCTTCGGCTCGGCCGGGGCGTCGCCGAGGGCCGGGGGACGGTCGCCTTCCTCGGCAAGCAGGCGGCCCTCCGCCTTGGCCAGCCGATCCAGGCAGGTCGCGAGGTCCTTGCTGGGGGGCTTGGCCTGTCCAGGCGGGGCCGTCGAGGCCGACTGGAGCGGCTTTAGCTCGACCGACTGAGGTGTCGAACCGGTCGAAGTGCCCCCGTTCGATGGGGCGCCGAGAGGAACCGGCGGCGCGATGCGGCCGGGCGCCGGCTGGTCCTTCCACTTGGCCGGCTCGGAATGGAACGTCTGCGTCGATGCGGAGGGCGCCGTGCCCTTCAACGTCGGGTCGGCCCGGAACATCGGCGCCGGGCGATCCGGAGGCCCCGCCGAGGGCGAAAGGGCCGCTGCGGCCATTCCCGCCGCCGGTGCCGCGACGGGGAGGCCCGTCTCGGCGGGGGGCTTGCCGGCTCCCGAGCCCGCCGAGGGCTCCGGCCCGCCGAAGGGGGGGTCGGTCGGCTTGGGGGACGTGCCGAGCGCTGCCGCGGCCGGGGTGGCCTCGGCAGGGGTCTGTGCGGCGTCTTCGGCTTCGTCCTTGGCGGCGGAGGGTTTCCTCGCCGCGGCCCGCACGCTGGCGGCGGCGTTGCTTCGCAGCTCTCCGATCGAGCACCTCTCGGCCTGGGGGACCTCGGCGCCCTCGTCGTCACGGGCCCAAGCGGCGGGTTGCTGCCAGGCATGAGGCCGGGCGATCATCTCCCTGGCCAGGGCGAGGTAATCTTCGGCGGCATGGGACTCCGGCGCGAAGGACAGGATGCTCTGCCCGGAGGCCGGGCACTCCCGCATGCGCACGTTCTCGCGGATGACCGTCTCGAACACCTTGCCGGGCAGGGCCCGGCACAGCTCATCGAGGACCAGGCGGCTGAGGCGTGTCCGCCCGTCGTAGCGGCAGGCCAGCACGCCGGCCAGGACGATGTCGTGGCCGAAGCCGTCGCGGATGTCCTCCAGCGTCGTCAGCAGGATCTTCAGGCCGTCCAGGGCGAGGATGGACGTCTCCACCGGCACGAGGGCGTGTGTGGCCGCGAGCAAGGCGTTGCCGATCAGGCGGTTGCCGAGGCTGGGCGGGCAGTCCAGGAGGACCAGGTCGTAGCGGTCCTGGATCTGCTTGAGGATCTTGCGGAGCTGGCCGCCCTGGCTGGGGCGCAGGTCGTGGGCGACGGAGTCGAGCTTTCCCGTGGCCGGGGCCAGCGAGACGCCGGGCGCGACGTTCTCGATGGGCTCCAGGCTCCCGCCGTTCAGCATGGCCTCGGAGAGGCGGTTGTCCTCTTCCACGCCCAGCCAGCGGCTGGCGGCGGCCTGGCCGTCCAGGTCCACCAGCAGCACCCTCCTGCCGAGGCTGCCGAAGGCGGCCGAGAGGTTGACCGCCGTCGTCGTCTTGGCGGTGCCCCCCTTCTCATTGACAATGGCTATGGTCGGCATGTTTCCTCACCGATTGTGGCAGCCGACGCCATGTACCGCGGCGACAGCACCTGGTCTGCGGCGCCTCCTCCGTTCCCGCCGGGCGCCGCGGAGATCCGCTCCATGCTCCTCGATCCGTCCCGCCCCGCGTTTCGTGCCGGCTCAAGCAGCCTGGGGTCCGCCCAGGCTCAGGCCGATCGCCACCGCCCAGCGAGGCTGCGGCTCGCGGCGGTCCAGGCCGTTGCTCTGCCCCGCCCCCTGGGCCGTGCCGATCTGGACCAGCGGGTCGCCGATCTGGGCCGGCAGGTTCAGCCGCTGGGCGATGGTCTGGCAGAGCCGCTTGTTCATCGCCTGTCCGCCCAGGAAGATCAGCCGCTCGATGGCATGGGCGCGGAAGACCGCTTCGTAATACCGAAGGCACTGGGTCAACTCGTCCACCAGTTGATCGACGGCGCGGGACATGCAGGAATGCAGCTCCATCACGCGGGGGTCGTCCGGGTCCTCGCCGTCCAGTTGGCGGCGAATCCCGTGGGCCTCCTGCGGGGTGGTGCCCAGCGTTTCCGCCACGGCCTCGTCGAAGGTGCGCCCCGCGATGTTGACGTTCCGCGCAAAGACGACCCGCCGGCCGTGGCTCAGCACCACCTGCGTGCTCGCGTAGCCCAGATCGACGAAAAGGATCGCCCGGTTCTGGTCGCTGGCCCTGCGGAACACCCGGGCAAAGCAGTCCACGATCGCGCACGAATCGACGTTGATGCCGGTGACGTCCAGCTTGGCCCGCCGGGCCATGGCCAGTTGGGCCTGGATCGTCGCCCGCCGGACGGCCACGACGATGACTTCCTGACGGGGCTGGCCCTCGCCGGCGATGTCTCCGGCGATCACGTGGCGGATCTCCGCCTCGGCGGCGGGGAAGGGCAGCTTGCCGTTCAACTCGCCCAGGACGGCCTCGTGGACCTGCTCGGGCGGGCGTTTGGGGATCTTCACGTGGTGGACGAACGACGCGCTGGCCGGCACACTCAAGGTGCATTGCCGGCCCCGGAAGCCGTTGGCACGAACCACGCCCCGGATGGCCTTCTCGCAGAAGTCCATTCTGGCTTTAAGGTTATCTCCGAGTTCCGGCGGGACGTCCACCGCGCCGGCCGCGACGAGATCGTACGTGCCGTCCGTCTCGCTGAGCTGGGCGAGCTTCAGGGAATTGGTGCCCAGGTCCACCCCGATCGGCAGGATCTTTCCCTTGACGATTCTGACTGCCATTGCCAACTCCACACGAGGCAGGCGGAAGAGCAATGCACAGGCCTCGAGCGCACCAGGGCGTGGGCACAAAGGCACAGGCACGCCGGCAGCGCTGCACTCTCCGGGAGATTCAGCGCCCTGCGCGCCAGCCTCGCGACGGGGGGGCCTTCTTCCGCCTGCGGTGCCTCTTCCTGTTGGAAGCGTACATTTCCTGCCGCCTTCGAGCAAATCCCGACCGTCGCGCTTCCCATGCCCGAACCTATCATCGGCGCGGGAGCCGGGCGCGTTGAGTAGGGGCTATTGACCCAGAGGGTTTTTCACGCCTCGGCCAGGATGTCCGCCAGGATCGTATCGCTGACGAACAACGCCTCCTCGGCGATACGAAGATGACCGGCCGTGGCCTCCAGTGTCCCCAACTCCTTGTGGCGCAAAATGCTGCGAGGGAAAACCTCCCCGACGTCCCGCCCGTAGCGCTGCCGGAAGTCCGCCCGGCACAGGCCCTCCCGCAACCGCAGCGCCAGCATGACCGTCTCGGCCATGGCCGAACGGCCCGTCAGCTTCTCGCGGGTCGCCGGAGGCCGGTGCCCGCCGGACACGGCCACCAGGTAGGCCCCCAGGTCCGGCAGGTTCATCCGGCGGACCCCGCCCAGGTAGCTGGCCGCCGCCGGCCCGATGCCCAGGTACGGCTCGTTCCGCCAATACGTCAGGTTGTGCCGGCACCGCCGCCCGGCCGCGGCGAAATTGGAGATCTCGTAGTGCTCCATCCCGGCCTCGCGGCAGGCGTCGATGGCCTGCCGATAGCAGGCCTCCTGGACGGCGGCGTCCATTTCCTCGACGCGTCCGGCCCGCAGGTCCGCCGCCAGGCGTGTGCCGGGCTCGAAGCTCAGCGCGTAGCAGCTCAGGTGCTCCGGGCGCAGGCCAAGGGCCTCGGCCAGCGAGGCGCCCCAGGAGGCCGTCGTCTGGCCCGGAACGCCGTACATCAGGTCCAGGCCGAGGTTGCCGATGCCCGCCCGCCGCAGCAGACTCACCGCCTCCCGCGCCTCGGCGGCCGTGTGAATCCGCCCCAGCCGGCACAGATCTTCGTCCTGGAACGACTGCACGCCCAGCGAGACCCGGTTGACGCCGCCGGCGACGAGGGCGTCCGCGGTGGCTGCGTCCACCGTCCCCGGATTGGCCTCGATGGTGACCTCGGTGTGCGGGCCGATCCATGGCCGCAGGTGGCCCAGCAGCTCGGCCAGCAGCTCGGGCCCCAGGACCGTGGGCGTTCCGCCGCCCAGGAAGACGCTGGCCAGCGGGGCGGCCAGCTCGTGGCGATGGACCGCCAGCTCGGCGGGCGCGGCCCGGACGTACGCCCCGGCGGCGTCAGGGCCGAAGGGGACGGAGTAGAAATCGCAGTAGGGGCACTTGCGGGCGCAGAAGGGAACGTGGACGTACGCCGCGCGGCAGAAGCCGCGAGGAAGTTCATCGCATTTTTCCTTGCAGGGTCCGGCGAAGATCATAGAATAGGCACGTCGAACGAGTTTGGTTCACTCTCTCATTTCAACGTGTTGTCGCCTCTTGAGGAACTGATAGGACGACCAATGGACGTCAAGCTTGTCATGTTCAAGGCCAATGGGGCTCGGAAAGACTTCCCGGTCACCAAGGACGTTGCGGTCATCGGGCGCGGGGAGAACTGCGACCTGCGGATCCCCCTGGAGGAAGTCTCCCGCCGGCACTGCGAGATCCGCGTGGTCGGCGAGAAGCCGAAGGTGAAGGACCTGGCCTCGTCCAACGGCACGTACGTCAACAACAAGCGGATCAACGAAGCGGCCCTCCAGGCCGGTGACCGCCTGGTCGTCGGGCCGATCGTCTTCACGGTCCAGATCGACGGCGTGCCCGAGGAGATCGCCCCCGCCAAGACCCGCGCCGAGCGGGCCGCCGCCTCATCGGCCCCGCCCGGCGGCGAGGAGATCGTCGAGCTGGAGGCCGACGTGGCCGAGATCGACGACGACGACGTCTTCGCGGCGGTGGCCTCGGACGAGGATTCCGAGGTCGACCCGATCGCCGCCCTGGAGGCCCTCGCGGCCGAGGGGCAGAAGACCAAGAAGAAACCCAACGGGTGATCCCGGCGGCGCCGATCGGCGCCGCTTTGCTCGGGCCGCTTGCGAGGGGCAACTTTCCGTTGCCGACCGCGAACGGCCCGCTTTTCGCGCTGGAAGCCGCCCCGTCCGGGCCGTTGCGGGCCGCCCCCGCCGTGCGCGGCGACTACGGGCCCTCCGACGGCTCGGCGTCCTCGGGGCGGAGGGCGCATCGGGGCCCGTCGGCCGCCAGGAAGCCCCTGAGCATCTCCGCGGCGGCGACCGCGTCCTGGCGTGCCTTCTTCTGCTTGCGGGTGAACAGGCCCGCGAGGGCCTGGTCGGCCGCGAAGCTGCTCAGCCGCTCGTCCCATAGGCGAATGTCCGTGGCCAGTTCCCCTGCCAGGCGAAGGGCCGCGTCGCGGGCCAGACGGCCCTGGGGACCCTCGGTGTCGTCCATGTTCAGCGGCCAGCCCACGACGACCCCCTCGGCGCCGTATTGTTCGATCCGCTCGCGGAGCCGGGCGACGAGGGCCTCCCACGGCCGGGCGGCGACGACGGCCAGCGGCGTGGCCACCCCGTCGGCGGTGCTGCCGACCGCGATGCCGATCCGCTTGGTGCCGTGATCGATCCCCAGCCAGCGGCCCATGGGCGGCGTTCCTCAGAGGTACCTCTGGCCGAACCTCCGCGCCAGCTCCTCGACCAGTTCCTTGAGTCGCTGGGCGTCGGACTTCTTGCAGACGAGCGTGGCGTCGGGCGAGTGGACCACGATGCAGTCGTCCACGCCCATCACGGCCAGAAGGTGGTCGTCCTCGGTGACGAGGATATTCTGCCCGCCGTCGATCACGACGGCGTTCTCCGCCACGAGGGTGTTGCCCTCGTCGTCGGGTTCGCTGACGTCCGCCAGGGCCGGCCAGGAGCCGATGTCCAGCCACTCGCAGCTCAGCTCGACCATGAGCACGCGCCGGGCCTTCTCCATGACCGCGAAGTCGATGCTGATCTTCTCCAGCGACGGGTAGATCTCCGCCAGCAGGGGGGCGATGTCCTGGCCCCTCGCGGCCGCCTCGCCCACGGGCTGGAGCTTCCCGGCCGTGTCCGGGAGGTGCTTCCGGATCGCGGCGCGAATGGTGGCGACGGTCCAGACGAACATGCCGCTGTTCCAGAAGTGCCGGCCGTCCTCGACGTACTGGCGGGCGACGGGGCGTTCGGGCTTCTCTTTGAAGCCGAGAACCTGGTGCAGGCCGTTGGCGACCTCCCCGCCGCAATGGATGTACCCCAGCCCCGTGTGCGGCCAGGTGGGGCGGATGCCGAAGGTCACCAGGGCGTCGGGGTGGCTCTCGGCGGCGTCGCAGGCCGCGGCCACCGCCTGGACGAACCGCTCCTTCGGGCGGATGACGTGATCGGCGGTGAAGACCGCCATCGTCGCCGAGGGGTCCTTCGCGGCGATCAACTCGGCGCCGAGGGCGATGGCGTTGGCGGTGTCGCGCCCGACGGGCTCGCCGATGACGTTGCCGGCGGGCACGTCCGGCAGGGCCTGGCGGATCGCCCCGGCGTACTGATCGCCGGTGATGATCCAGAGGTGTTCGGGCTCGAACGCTCCGGTCAGCCGCTCGACGGCCAGCTCCAGCAGGCTCTTGCGGCCGATCAGCGGCAGCAGTTGCTTGGGCCGGCCCGTCCGGCTGAGCGGCCAGAGCCTGCGGCCGGAGCCCCCGGCCATGATGACGGCATACCGCATACGCGATTCTCCTTACCCGACCCGGCGACCGGCAAGCCGCGGCGGTTGCAGGCAGCCCGGTCAGTTCACACGGATCGTTATCGTCACTTCGGGGCCCCCGCCGCCACTGACTTGCTGCCCACGGCCGGAACGCCACGCCAAGGCGGCAGGGACACACAGTCGTCCAGCCGGTGACGAGCCCTCCCGCGGGTCCGCCCGGTGCTCCCAGTATACCGTCCCGCCGGCCCAAAGGCACAAGCCCCGGGCGGACAGGGCCCTGGCAGCCTTTGGCTTGGGGGGCCGGGGCCGGTATAATCCCGGTGGCATGTCCATCGGATCGGCCAGGTTTCAGGAAAGGAAGCGCGTTGCTTTATCGTGAGCTCGGACGGACGGGGCTGAAGGTCTCGCAGCTCGGCTTCGGCGCGATGCGCCTGCCGATGACGGGGGAGGGCGAGGAGGAGCGGGTAGACGACGAGCTGGCCATCCCCATGATCCACCGGGCCTTCCAGGCCGGGGTCAACTACATCGACACGGCCGTGGGATACTGCGGGCGGGACAGCCAGCGGGCCGTCGGCGACGCGCTGAAGGGGTGGCGCGAGAAGGTGATCGTCTCCACGAAGAACCACTACTACGGCGAGGACGAGGCGGAGTGGTGGAAGAACCTGGAGGACTCGCTTCGGCTGCTCCAGGTGGACTGCATCGACATCTACAACCACCACGGCATGCGGTGGAAGACGTGGGAGGAGTCCGTCCAGCCGCGCGTGGGCAAGTGGATGGCCAAGGCCCGCGACCGGGGCCTGATCCGCCACGTCTGCATCTCCTTCCACGACGACAACGAGGCGCTTCGGAAGTTCGTGGACAGCGGGTACGCCGCGTCGATCACGCTCCAGTACAACCTGCTGGACCGCAAGCTGGCCGACGGCATCGCCTACGCCCACGAGAAGGGCATCGGCGTGGTGGTGATGGGCCCGGTCGGGGGCGGGCGGCTCGGCGTGGCCAGCGAGGTGCTGGAATCGGTCGTGCCGGGCGTGAAGCGCGTCCCGGAGCTGGCCCTGCGGTTCGTGCTGAGCAACCCGAACGTCACCGTCGCCCTGTCGGGCATGAGCACCATGCAGCAGGTGGAGGAGAACCTCGCGACGGCGTCGGGCCCGGCCGGGCTCGGCGAGGACGACCGCGCCGCCATCGACGAGCACCTCGAGCGCCTCAAGAAGATGGCCGACCTGTACTGCACCGGCTGCGGCTACTGCATGCCGTGCCCCAGCGAGGTGGCCATCCCGAAGATCTTCGAGCGATACAACCGCGGGCGGGTCTACGGGCTGTGGGACTCGGCCCGCAAGGCCTACGGCGAGCTGGGGGTGATCCGCTGGGACAAGGGCAAGCGGGCCGACGCCTGCACCGAGTGCGGCGAGTGCGAGGACAAGTGCCCCCAGGACATCCCCATTCGCGAGCAGCTCAAGGAGGCCCACAAGGCCCTGGCCGAGGGGTGATGCCGCGGCGTGGGGCGCGCGGCGGGCCTAGAATGTCCAGACGGCGCCCGGGCGACCGGGCGTGGTGGTCCTGTCTTGATCCCATGACGGCAGCGAAGCGGGCCCGACGGGTCGATCGGTGGAAGGCCAGGTCATGAAAGGAAAACGGTCCGAGGAGACCGGCGGGGGTGACGGCGACAAGGAGCTGCGCGATCTCTTCATGCTGTCGCAGTCCATGCTCTGCATCGCGGGGACGGACGGCTATCTCAAACGGGTCAACCCGGCGTTCGAGCGGACGCTGGGACACAGTGCCGAGGAGCTGCTGGCCCGGCCCTTCGTGGAATTCGTCCACCCCGAGGACCGGCAGGCCACGCTGGACGAGGTCCGGCGCCTGGCCGAGGGCGTCCCGACCATCCGCTTCCAGAACCGCTACCTCTGCAAGGACGGGTCGTACCGCTGGCTGTCGTGGGCTGCGACCCCGGCCGACGGCGGCACGCGCATCTACGCGACGGCCACCGACGTGACGGACGTCAAGCGGGCCGAGCGGGCCATCCGGGACAGCGAGGCACGCTACCGCCGGCTGCTTCGCGCCGTGACGACCTACACGTACACGGTCCGGCTGGAGGGCGGCAGCGCCGTCTCGACCGAGCACGGGCCGGGCTGCCTGGCGGCGACGGGTTACGGCCCGGAAGACTACGCCGCCGACCCGAACCTGTGGATCAAGATGGTCCCCCCCGAGGACCGCGCACTGGTGCTGCACCGCGTGCGGCGGGCGATGCAGGGGCAGTACGCCCCGCCCATCGAGCACCGCATTCTCCACAAGGACGGCAGGACCCGCTGGATCCGCGGCACGCTCGTCCCGCATCGCGACAAGGACGGCGTGCTGGTGCGGTACGACGGGCTGGTCGAGGACATCACCGAGCGGAAGGTCGCCGAGGACCGCTTCCGCCACCTGCTGGAGTCCGCCCCGGACGGCATGGTGATGGTGGATGACAGCGCGAACGTCGTCCTGGTCAACCGCCAGGCCGAGCGGATGTTCGGCTACGGCCCCGGCGAGATGCTGGGCGAGCCGGTCGACCGGCTCGTTCCGGGGGAGATGCGGGCCCGGCACGCGCAACGGTGCCGGGCGTTCCGAAGCGACGCCAGGCCGCGGACCATGGGCTCGGGCATGGAACTCCGCGGCGTGCGGAAGGACGGGACCGAATTCCCCGCCGAGATCGCCCTCAACCCCCAGCACATTGACGGGGCGCTGCTGGTGACGTGCGTGGTCCGCGACATCACCCTGCGCAAGCAGGCCGAACGCACGATCCTGGAGAACCAGATCCAGTTCCTGGCCGCCCAGCGGATCCAGGAGCACCTCCTGCCGGAGGCGCCGCCGAAGGTGGAGGGCTTCGACCTGGCCGGGGTGACGCGCCCGGCGGACTTCGCCGCGGGGGACTACTACGATTACCTGGCCATGTCCGACGGCGCCCTCGGGCTGGTCGTCGCGGATGTCAGCGGGCATGGGATCGCGTCGGCCTTGCTGGCCGCGTCCACGCAAGCGTATCTCCGGTCGCTGGCTCACCATCATCCCGACATCGTTGAGATCCTCCGGCTGGTCGATGAC
>Ga0307378_10013335_pt1 | contig 10405 bp, 11 predicted proteins | sample UN1MG_FD_202238 | JGI IMG/M metagenome (GOLD analysis project Ga0307378, IMG submission 202238) | Soil microbial communities from Risofladan, Vaasa, Finland - UN-1 | ecosystem: Environmental > Terrestrial > Soil > Coastal area > Acid sulfate soil | place: Finland: Risofladan, Vaasa | collected...
CCACGGCACCCACGAGCGATCCACTTGATAGGAGAGCCTGACCTGCTCGGGAGTCATCATCCGCTGCCGATATGACTCGGGTGGGATGTACGGCCGATGCGCCTCCATGTAATTCAGGAAGACGAAGAACGGGTGCTGGGGGTCGCACTGTTTGAGCCAGCTCTCGACGCCGTGCTCGGCCAGCTCCCCGGTCGCCTTGATGCCCCAGGTGGAGGTGCGGCCGCCCTTGATCTGGCCCGTCAACTCGCTGCTACGATCGTGCGGCGGGATCTTCCTTCGCACGATGCGAAAGGCATCGCGCTGGTACTTCCGGTCCCAAGGGTGCTCCTCCACGTCGAAGCCCTGGTCGAAGTTTTCCTGCCGCGATATGTTCGGGTTGGCGGAATACATGTACGTCTGATACCCGTTCTGAGACAACAGCTCCGCGATCGTCACAAGACGCCCCGACAGATAACGCTGCTGATCGTTGGCCCCGTGCTCGCTCGGCATCAGCCCGGTGAACATCGAGGCGTGGGCCAGCGTGGTGGTCGGCGCCGGCGACGTGCAATTGTCGAAGACGCGGGCGCCCCGGGCCCATTCCTCCAGGTGCGGCGTCGTCGGCTTCTCATAGCCGTAGAGACTCAGGTGATCCACGCGCACCGTGTCCCACAGCACCCAGAGCACGTTGGGCGACGTCTCCGGCTGCTCGGCCCGGTTGCACGAGAGTGACGGGCCGGTCAGCAGCCCAGCCACTGCTGCGAGCAGCAGCGCGCCCAGCAGCCGTCGGCCACTCGCGTCGGTCGGCATGGCCGGTATCCTCCGGCGTCCCACACCAGCGGGCCAGGCCGGGCGTGAATGCGACGGCGGTATCGAATGGTGCGCAACTCTGGCCATGGATCGCTTGACCTTATTCCTCCGAAGCCACACTGACTGTATCGGTCGGCATGCGCGCGAGTCAAGCCGCTGGCCACATGCCGGGGGCCGCGGTGGAGCCCGACCGGCTGGATCCTTACGAAAAGCTCGCAAGGCAGGTCAAGGAACGAGACCCGCCGATTGATTTGCCGATTGACTGTGGCAGGTGTCGCCGCGCTGCACCCGCCCTACGCGCCAGGTCCATGGATCACTCGTGCGTGATCTCGTCCACGATGCCGATGATGACGGAGCGGATCGCAGCCCGCGGATCGTTGACCACTTGCCGCGCGGAGTTGCCTTCGTTGATGACCAGCACCGTCTGGCCGATGCCGGCGTCAACCGCATCGATCGCCACCAGATACTCCCCCAACTCGTTGCCGTCGGGATCGATGTGGTCGAGCAACAGCATCCGCCAGTTGGCATACACCGGATGCTTGATGGTCGCGACGACCTCGCCTTTGACACGTCCGAGGATCACGGATTCTTCCATCCCGGTCGGCTGACCTGGTCCACGATGCCGACGATGCTGTGATCCACCGGCACGAACCACGGATCGAGCGCCAAGGCCGCCTCGCGCCCGCTTTCATACGTCACCAGCTCGCCCGGTCCGGCCATCCTCACGGCGTCGGCGGCGACGAGCGGCTGCCCCTTCGGTTCGCCCGTGCGGTCCAGCGGCTGCACAATCAGAAACCGCACCCCCTCCAGCCCTTCGCAGCGGACGCATGGTACGACCGTCCCAATCACCCGACCTAGCTGCATCCGGCGCCCCCTCCGTCTACAACCACCCGAACGGTGGCAGTCATCATGCGTAGTACTCCGTGGCGTGCTCGATCCGCTCGCGTAGCTCGTCATGCTGGATCGGGATCACGATGTGGCGGGTGGTCACACCGGGTCGCGTGGCGACCGCCACGCCGGCGGCAACCGCTGCCTGAACGTCGCGCACGGCCCCGCTCAGATGTGTGATGCCCTTGCCGCCGAGCCCGTCTCCCAGGCGAATCTCGACAATCGTGACCTCCGCGGTCTTGACCGCCTTGTCGGCCGCTACCACGTTGATCGGAATCGCGGAGGTCTCGATGATTCCGAGCGCGTCGCCCGCGTTGGGCTGCCGCTGACCGCTCACCGCCGCAAAGACCTGCGCGTGCACGTCGGGCAGGAAGATCTCGTCGGTGATCGCCTCGCCGCCGACTCGCAAGCCCTCCCTCCGCGACTCCTCCACGGCCGCAACCGAGCCCCCGATAAGGACCAGATACTTGCCCGGCTGCACCGTCCCGATGCGAAACGTCGTGATCGGCGCCTTTTTCACCATCGCATCGGCAGCGTGCGTGCCGACCGCGATGCTGTCGAACTCGAACACGGCAATGGCAGGTGGTGTTGTCATTTGATCCCGAGTCCTCACACGATCCTGAAATGATCGACCAGTACGCAGCGTCGCTCACGCGAGAAGCTGCGCGGGCCCGTCAGACCCTCGCCGGTCGGGCTGGCGATCGAAAACGACGAATACCCTTCGCCCCCTTCGCCCAGCCCGGCGCATGCCGGGCCGTTCTTCACGAAGATGCTACAGTTCATCACGCGGGCCATTCGGCTGAGCTTGTCAATGTTCCGCGAGTGCATGACGGCGGTATGTCGGCGTCCGGCCTCGGCCAAGACAGCCGCGTCAATGGCCTCGTCCGCATTGGAGACCCGAACGACCGGTATGACCGGCATCAGTTGCTCCGTCCAGACCAGCGGATGGCTGAAGCTCACATCAATCACCACTAGACGCACGTCGTCGCCCACGTGCATGCCGATGGCTGCGAGGATGACGCCGGCGTTCTTGCCGAGCAGGTCCTTGTTCATTACGCCGGCGGCCCGCGGCCCGTGCCGCTCCTCGAAGATCGCGTTCTCGATCTGCTTTGTCTGGGGGGCATCCAGAACGACCGCGCCGTTTTGGCTCATGGCGGCCAGCAGGTCGTCGGCCACCGACGCCACGACAAAGACCTCCTTCTCGTCCACGCAGATGATGTTGTTGTCAAACGACGCGCCGCGGACGATGTCCCGCGCGGCCTGGGCGATGTCAGCGGTTTCGTCAACGACAACGGGTGGGTTTCCCGGACCAGCACAAATCGCGCGCTTACCACTTTGCATCGCCGCCTCGACCACGCCCGGTCCGCCGGTCACGACCAGCAGGCGAATTCCGGGATGTTTCATCAAGGCCTGCGCCGACTCGATCGTGGGCTCGGCCAGCGTGGTCACCAGGTTCGCCGGGCCGCCCACGCGCGTGACGGCTTCATTGATGATGGCGACATTGTGGATGGACACGTTCTTGGCCGCCGGGTGAACGTTGAAAACCACCGCGTTTCCGGCGGCGACCATTCCGATCGTGTTGCAGATGATCGTGGATGTGGGGTTCGTGCACGGAGTGATGGACCCGATGACGCCGAACGGGGCCCGTTCCATGAGCATCAGGCCGCGGTCCCCGGTCTTGGCCACGGGCACGAGGTCTTCCGTGGCCGGCGTTTTCTGGGCGACCAGACGGTTCTTGATCACCTTGTCCTGCCAGCGGCCGAGACCCGTCTCTTCTTGAGCTTCACGGGCCAGGACCTCGGCATTGGCCAGCAGGGTCTCACGGATACTCGCGATGATCTTGTCGCGGGCTGCCAGGCTCATGGCGTCCAGCGCGTGAAATGCCTGCGTGGCAGCGTCCACAGCCGCATCAAGGTCCGCGAACACCCCTGGTGTCGTCGGCGCCGACACGGGCTTGGCAACCGCCGGCCGTGAGGTCGCGGTCCGCTCTCTCGATGAGTCGCGCGGCGCGAGCCCGTGCATAACTCGCCGGGCGATCCGGTCAACCTGTTCGCCGGTCAATCGAGGCACGTTGACAGCCCTTGCCGGTACCCGCGCGATCGCCTGCGGCGCGTTCCGCTATCGACGGCCGCGCTCCTGTTCACCTTTGTGATACTTGATCTCACCGGCCACTTCCCAGTTGTCCACGATGGCCATGATGACTGCGTCGCACGGACGTTGGTCGGTAAGCCGCGTCTGGCGCGCGGAACTCCCCGTCGCGTAGAGGATGTACTCGCCCGGCCCCGCACCCACCGCGTCCACCGCGACGACGTGCGCTCCGGAGGCCTTCTGGTCCACATCGACCGGCTGAACCAGCATGAAGCGCAACCCTTCCATGCTGGGTTCCTTCTTCGACGAAACGACTGTGCCGACAACCTTGGCAAGTAACATCAGCGTGCTCCAACGCGCTGCCGCGAATTCGCGCTGCTCCACGACGGGCGTGACCCGGGCGATCCGGATCGCTCGCGGCACCGCCGTCTCGCGGCTCGCCGCTCGGTAGCGCCGGCGCCCGTCGCCGGCGTCCCGCGACCACAGAGTACCGGGTTCGCAGTGCGGCTAGCGTTTCTTGACTTCAGCCGCAGCCTGCTCCACCCGTCCCAGCGGCAGCACCATATCAACGTTCGTGTGCGGACGGGCGATCACGTGCACCGTCACGATTTCGCCGACGCGCGAGGCGGCCGTTTGCCCGGCGTCGCACGCCGCCTTCACCGCCGCCACGTCACCGCGAATGATCGCCGTCACGTAGCCGCCGCCGATCTTCTCGTACGAGACCAGCTCGACCTTGGCGGCCTTGACCATGGCGTCCGAGGCCTCGACCATGGCGGCAAAGCCGCGTGTCTCAATCATTCCCAAGGCTTCTGCCATTGTTGCGTTTCCTCCTTTTCGGACACGCGTCGGACTGTCTTACTCTCGCTATGTCCTTTCGACGACGCGACCGGTGACACTCTCGACCGCCGCCGCCGCGGCCCGGTAGCCGACGTCGATATCGCGTTCCTCCCCGCCCAGGTACAGCCGACCGAAACTGCCAAACGAGCGCACTTCCAGAATATTGATCTCGGCGGCCTTTTCGGCCTCATTAGCTGCCAGTGCCGAATACGCCGCCGGTTCACACTCCAGGATGTATAGCGTCTGGCCCGGGAGAATCATGTTTCCGTGCCGCATCCGATTGATAAGCTGCGTCTGGTAGTCGTCGATCCGGCGAATTACCTGACTCGACGCGACGGTCGGTCTGCGGCGATCCTCCTCTCTCAGATCCAGCGCGTCCAGGATAGCCCGGCCCGCCTGCCGGATGTCGGCCTGGGAATCCGAGTGGATCTCCAGCATCCCATAAAGCCGCTCGACAATCTGCATCCCGGGGGTCACGCGCGTGGACTTCAGCGCGACGTCCGTGACACGGTTGATCTCGATCCCGGGTGAGATCTCCACGAACAGTGCCGCCTGACCCGCGACCGGCAGGAAGCCCTGCGCGACCGTCGCCAGGAAGGATGCGTACTGTGCCTGGAGACTGTCCAGGAAAACGTACGCGCGTAAGTCCACGTTACTCATGGGCTTCGACCTTCGTTCGCTCTCGTGCCGCGCCATCAGCCGAAACGGTCAAGCCCTTGGCTTCCTGCATGATACGCACGCCGGCGCTGGCGCCGAGTCGGGTTGCCCCGGCCCGAATCATCTTCTGGGCGTCTTCGTAGGTGCGAATCCCGCCGGCCGCCTTGACGCCCATGCGGGTCTCCCGGACGACCTCGGCCATCAACGCTACGTCGTGGGCTGTCGCCCCGCCCGGACCGAAACCGGTGGACGTCTTGACGAAGTTCGCTCGGGCGCGCTTCGCGGCCCGGCACGCCCGCACTTTCTCGTCGTCCGTCAATAACGCCGCCTCGATGATGACCTTGCAGATCGCCCCCCCGTCCATACAGGCTTCCGTAACCGCCCGGATGTCACGATAAACCAGCTCGTCGTCGCCGCCCTTGAGCGCCCCGACGTTGATGACCATGTCAATCTCGCGGGCCCCCTCGCGGATCGCTCGCCGAGCTTCCAGGGCTTTGATCTCCGGCACGTGCGCTCCCAGCGGGAACCCCGCCACCGAGCAGACTTTCACCGGCGTCCCCTTCAGCCGTTCGGCCGACAGCCGCACAAACGTTGGATTCACACAAACACTCGCGAAGCCGTATCGCTTGGCCTCGTCGCACAGATTGAGAATCTGCTCCGCCGCGGCGTCGGGCTTGAGCAGGGTGTGATCGATATACGTGGCCAGATCAGACGGGAGGGTGCCCGCACCAGGCACGTGCGCCACCCGGTCGGCACCCATGCCAACAAGCTGCCTGACAGAATCAGGGTTCGTTTCGACATGGGTCTGGCAGAACGCGCAGGCCAGATTGGGGCAGGTCTCTGCGTCTCGCGTCCCGCTCGTTCCCCCGCGCGAAAGCTCGCAGATTCGTCGAACGATTCGCTCAATGTCCGCCTCGCTGAGATTCTCCATGCCTTGCTCCTGGCCGCGTTCGGACCCGGCTGGGCCGGATTCGGCGACGACGTGGGCCGCCGTCTGCGACGGCTCGATCATGGCAGCCCGCCTGAGGTGACGTTCCGCGGTGCACTCGCTCGTCAGCCACAGGTCGACGATCTGCAAGGCCAGATCGGGACCAACCAAGCCGGCTCCGAGCGTCAGCACATTCGCATCGTTGTGCTCGCGGCTGTTGCGCGCCGAAGACAAGTCGTAGCACAGCGCGGCCCGCACCCCGGGCAGCTTGTTCGCCGCCATCGCCGAGCCGATACCGGCCCGGTCCACCACGACGCCGCGGTCCACCTTCCCCTCCGAGACGGCCCTTGCCACGGCGTGAGCAAAGAGCGGATAGTCAACCGGCTGCGTGCTGTGCGTACCGCAGTCCGCGATGCGGAAGCCCCGCTGTTGAAGGTACGACTTGATGGCCTCCTTGAGTTCGAAGCCACCGTGGTCTGCCCCGAGGGCAATGCGTCGAACTGGATCAGGATCGGGCATAATCCAACGTCTGAAAGCTTGCCAGACCGCGCGCGCTACCCGGCGCGCATCCTCTACAGGCGTCAACGGCGCGCCCGTTGCACTCCGCACGTCCGCAGCGCGTCGTTATCGACGCGGTCAATCAATCTCGCAATCAAACTCCTCTCTGCGCTGGGCGTATACTCCTTTGTCAAACCCGGCCGGCTGCCGCTCGCCTGGGACGATGCGCTCGGCCAAATCCGCATAGGACTCATCGACGAACTTCGCGTAGACGCTCGTGATCCGGGGATGAGCGTGCCCCAACTGACGCTGCACGAAGAGCAGGTTCCCCCCGGTGCGCAAGTACGCCAGGTAGCCGTACGTGTGCCGCAACAGTTGCACGCTGGCGCGGTCGCCAAGGCCGGCCTCCGTCAGGATCTTCACGACCCGGCGATACAACCCCGTCCGTTCATACGGCCGTCGATGCTCATTGAGTACCAGGGGCTGCGTGCGGTCGCTCGGATCGACGCCGGGGGGAACGAACCGTCGTCGGACCCCGTCAACGTACTGGGCGATCAACACGCTCACCCGGCGTGGGACGAACACCGTGCGACTCCGCGCGGCAGGCCCGCGCACGACCAACGCGGATTCCCCGCTGCCGACGATTGTGTCGCCCATGGTCAGGGCACAGAACTCGGAGTTGCGCAATCCGGATAACAAAAGCGCGGTTATGATCACCTCGTCCAGTTCAGCGCTAACCCGTCCCGGACCCTGTGCGGACTCCGTCCGCTCACGCAGGAAGGCCATTAGGCCATCAGCTTCCGTCTCGGAGAGCAGTTTGTTCCGCGCCAAGTCCAAAGCCGCCTCAGCTTGCAACTAATCAGAGCTATTTTGTTGATAGTATACTTCAACCCAAGTGAGATGTAAAGATGACAGTCCCGATTTTTCGTCTCCGGCCCGGTGGCGCTGGCCGCGCTTGCCGAGAACACCCCCCCGGGTAGTCGGAAGGCTCGGTGAGGGGCCGAGCGGGTGGGTTGGGGCGAGCGCAGCACGTCGATTTCCCTCGACAGCGCCCCCAGAATGCGTTTTTTGGTCGACGTCGGCGGATGAGGGCCCGAGCCAGCCGGTCCGGGCAAGCGCGCCCGGTAGATGTCTTCCGGGCTTTCCAGTAGGTCAGGGCGGCGTTGCCGGTAGGGCGCTCGGGTACTCGAGGTGCGGGATCGAAGCACGGCCGAGCCGGAGAGCCGTAGACAGTGCGCGACAAACCACTCGCCCAGACACGCCCTGAGCAGGCCCTAGCCAGTGTGGACCCCGCGCCGAGGGAGAACGGCCAGCCGTAAGTGGCTGGCTGGCAGAGATCCACCGGATTAGGGGGGAGAGGTCTCGAACCCACGACCTGCAGCCCTATGGGCGCGTTCCCGGGTTTCGCCCTAAACCGTTATCTCACAGCCAGTTATGGACTTGCGGAATCTCCCCGGGTCGGCAGATGGCGGCAAAGCGCGGCGACTCGGCCCATGCCGGCAAGCCCTGGGCAAGCCCAAGCGACGCTCCCCCGTCACCGTCCCCCTGACCAGGGCAGCGCCCGGCCACATTGCCTTATCGAAGCCTCGGCTACCCAAGTAAGCTGCATTCGCCGTCCCTGACGGCCCCGCCGGGTATCGCTGAGGTCGCCACTGGCGTTGCCGGGAGCGGCCGCGGGCAACAACCGCTATGACGGTTGGCCTGCTGCAGCGGCACCGGCAGGGCCATAAGCCGTCATTACGGCCCGGTGCCGCAGCCCCAGTCGGCTGGCAGGGTACCGAGGCCGGACTGGCCGACGTTTCAGTTGTAATCGAGATCCCCAAGGCAGGGTTGCGGGCCTGTCCCGCCGTACTCGTACGCACCGATGTCCACGACCGGTAGGATGCCGCCGCCGGTATCGTCGGTATCCCGGTGCACCCGCGTCTGCCAGTCGGCGTGCTCCGCGAGCCGGATCATTACCGGAGCCGCAAGTAGCACGCATAGTTCCATCGGGGGATTATCTCCTGCTGCGCCTCGCGCCGGTCTCCCGATGCCGGTGTAGCGCGAGACGGATGGGAACCGCGGCATTCGTGACTCCGCTTCCATTCACTATCATTTCCTATACCGGAAGTGTTCCGGGCGCGGCATCAGTACTGTCCGGCCCTGCTGCGTGGCCACCGTTCGGTTTTGGCCGGTGGCTGGTCGTGGCGGTCGATCACACCCGGTGGACAGAATCCACGACACCTGCAACTCTGATTACACGATTTGGTGCTGATTATAAGATACAGGGCGAGCCGGGCAGGGTATCCTGCCGGCAACACAAGCGCCGCGAGAAGTTGCCATGGGATCGGCCACCTTGACAGTTTTCGTCATCGTAGGGGTGCTGGTGGTGCTGGGCGCGGTTATCCTGTGCGCGGGCAGTTGCCGGAGGAAGCCCCGACGCACCTGCCGCGTCAAGGACTGTGGGCACCCGAACCCGCCGGACGCGCGCTTCTGCGCGCAGTGCGGACACAGATTGAACGGTAACGACACCGGGTATCGTAACGAGGAGTGAACTGATGCCGGTTGTAACACCACCACCACCCGGCGGCCCGCGCCGCGGCCCCGTGGTTCGTCCGAGCATCCCGCCGCACATCCCCCGGTATGCCTGGCTCGCCGTCATTCCACTGTTGGCGATTCTCGGCCTGGCCTACTGGTGGCTCGTGCAGCGAGTCGAAGTTGGCGCCGGCGAGGTGCTCGTGCTGGTCCACAAGACCGGTCAGCCGCTGCCGCCGGAAGCCGATGGTCAGGTCGTGCTCTATCCGGCGTTGCTGGAAAAATTGGGCGAACCAGCCGGGTCCGTTAAGTACAAGGGCATTCTGTATGAAGTGAAGGCCGAGGGTCGTTACTTCTACGATCCATTCCTCTACAAGCGGATCGTCACAAGGGCGACCTTCATTGAGCAGGACGAAATCGGCATCCTGGTTCGCAGGTACGGCGAGCCACTGCCGCCGGGCAAGATCGTCGCCACCGAGCCGCATGAGCGCGGCCCGTTGGCTGAGGAGTTACGGCAGGGGCGGCACAACATCAACCCCTTCGCGCACGACGTCAAGCGGGTCAAGCCGGTCCGCATCCCGGAGGGCAGCGTCGGCGTGCAAACGCTTTTCTCGGGCGCGGACCCGGCCAACTCCAACCGCTACGTCGTTGAACAAGGCGAGCGCGGCGTACAGCCGGACGTGCTGCCACCCGGCTTGTACTTCAACAATCCCTACGTACGCCGGATCGACATCATCGACGTCCGCAGCCACACGCTCGACCTGCGCGAGGACGACGCGATCCACTTCCCGTCGAAAGACAGCTTTAAGATCATCATCGAAGGCACGGTCGAATACGCCATCCGCCAGGACCTGGCGCCCTACGTGCTGTCTGCGATCGGCGATCACAACGACGTCAAGAAGAAGTTGATTCTGCCGTATGTGGAGTCGTTCGCGCGCATCGAGGGGTCAAAGCTGGAGGCGCGTGAATTCATCTCGGGTGAGACGCGTAAGGCGTTCCAGGACCAGGTCTTTGAGGGACTGTACGAGCAGTGCTCCGCGCAGGGGATCGAGATCCGCGCCGCGCTCATTCGCCGCATCGAGCCGCCGTCCGAGATTGCCAGCCCGATCAGCGAGCGCCAGGTGGCCGAGCAGCAAATCAGCCAGTACCAAAATGAGATCAAGCTGGCCCAGTCGCAGGCGAGACTCGTCGAGCAACAGGAAATGCAGA
>Ga0307378_10013336_pt1 | contig 10405 bp, 7 predicted proteins | sample UN1MG_FD_202238 | JGI IMG/M metagenome (GOLD analysis project Ga0307378, IMG submission 202238) | Soil microbial communities from Risofladan, Vaasa, Finland - UN-1 | ecosystem: Environmental > Terrestrial > Soil > Coastal area > Acid sulfate soil | place: Finland: Risofladan, Vaasa | collected...
GTCATCGCTCCGGCTTTCTTGGCCTTCCTGGTTAAGGCCCCTGGATGCTTGATGGCTCCCTGTATCCAGTTCTTCTTAGCCATGCTATTTAACCTTCTTAAAGGATTCCAGTAACTGCTTGATCACTGACGCAGTACGCTCTGCCGACCAGCCATCTAATACCTTCTTGGCAGTACCCTTGGCAACAGACTTTGCATGCATGACAGCCAGTTCTCTAGCGGCCATCATCTCCTTCTCAGTCAGCTTCCCATCGTCTGAAACTTCCTTGGCCTTTCTCACGATCTCGTCCTGAGCCTTGTTCATGCCCTCAAGTAGATATTGGATCGCCTCCTTATCCGCTTCACTTGCATCAATCTTTTCGATCAACCGATTTACGAGTCTCCTAACTAAATACAGGAGACCAGCGCCCAATGCACTCGCTATCGTTCCCAACAGGGGAACCCACCAGTCCTGACTCACAATCACTTCTTCCATTCCTTTCCTCCTCCAAAAAGAGACCTAGTACTCGTCGAAATACACCCACGTTTCATCATGTAGTTCATCTACATTATTGATAGTAACTCGAACCAGTATCTTGGCTAACGGATTCACTTTACCAGCTATCTCACATAGTGGACAAGTGTATACGCCATTCACGATATCTACTGTTGCTGTAGCCCCATGATTCTCTCCGGGTTGTATGTTGACCCAAGTTAGTTCGATAGTTGGCTTACCCTCAGTATCTTCCTCAAAAACTCTGGCAGTAGCCTCACCGCTGAAACTGGTATCTATCACGTCGTTCTTATCATAGACAGTGGCTGTGAAATCAAACTCATTTGTATAGGATGGGGCTACTTCGGTACATGTCGAGGTCACAATCATCCTGCCTCTATTTATCCACGCCTTGTCGGTAATCTCCAAGTATGTTCTTGCACTTAAGTCAGAGAGTCCTGTTATTGGATACTGGTCACAGGGTTTCCACTTATAGACATAAGTATAGTCACAAAGTGTCATATGCGATACGTCTGAACCGTTTCCTCCGGTTATGTACCAATCGGCGGCAGAAAACTCGCCGCTGCCATTCAGTGTGATGTTATTGCCTGCGTAGCCGGTCACTAGCCTATCAGCTGTATCAGTAGAACCTAATGCGACATGCAGTACCAATCCGGCACTCCCACCACTAATGGCTACTGAGAAAGCCTGTTCCCGTGTTACAGAGGCCGGAGAAGTATCCCAAGTAAGTGTGTCACTCGGGGCATCGACTATCCGGAACAGCGGCGTTGAGTCTTTTAGGAAATCATAAGTCATGTCATCTATTACGATATCCGAAGCGTATATTTCTATACTGGCCTTTGCGGCTCCTGAGCCACCAGTGATTGACAAAGCTGCGGATGTCCAGACACCCTGCACGAACTCTATATTCGTGGTGTTTAATACGTCAGAACCATTAGTCGGATTAAAGGCTAATGCTGCCGAAACATCCACGCTAACTGGATTATTAAGCTGGTCCTTTATCGCTGCCGAGACTGTGAAGGAAGTTCCCCTTATCGTCTTGGTTGGTTCGTTAGTAATCTCAATCCGCAAGTGGCCCTCTTTACCATCGTCCTCATCATCAGGAATAAAGTCGCCGCCTTCCGGTATCGGATCATTACCATTTGGTACCAAGTCAATAGAATCAGTCGGAGTCCCATCAAGGGGTATCTCATTAGTGAGATGGTCAACTGGATTACTTGGATCACCCCGCCACCAACCGCTATCTTCCTCTGGGTAATCATCCCCATCCACGTCACCAGCCTTAGAATAGAGAGTAGACTCTATAGATAAGGCATGTGTATCTGTATCATGGGATATTGTATCTATGATGCCTCGTATGGTATTCGGACTTAACTTGTCAAGTCTGTATGTTGCTGTATCAAATGGATCTATTATGACTCCATCTAAGAACGTGTTATAAGAAATCTTTCTCCACACATTTGATAATCTATAGCCCCAGAAGTCAGCAAATAATTCGACTAACTCTTTCTGGTTATATATGAAGAAGTCTCGCTCCTCCTCCTTGAGTCCGAATAAGTCTACATTACTTGTATAAATATATTCCTTTTCTACGTCCTCATCACCAGAATAATCCTTACGCCATTTAGCCTTGAGTCTAGTAACTATACTCTCAGTCTCTGTGAATGATAGACTCATCGTCTTTAACTCAACACTCGCGCTGTTCACGGCAAATATGGCAGAAGGTTCCTTAGTCAGATTCTTAATATAAGCTGTATTGTCTCTTATTATTATTGCACAACCAATCTGCCAGGCTATATCATTTACGAGAGTCAAGACGTTAGGTCTATCTAGCACGGCAAAGTTAGCTGGATAGTATCCGACTTGCGCTTTCACGGCAGTAAAGGTCGCGGAATCAACAGAGATATTAGAATAGTCCTCTAATAGATGTTGGATAGCCCCTGCCGGGTTGCTTCCCCAAGATGACATAACTGTAACAAAGATTTCGGAATCCCATCCATCATCAGATAGGGACTCCATGGAAAGACCTTCTTTGAATGTTATAGTTGTTGGGTACTGACCGTCATATGCTACTGTACCCAAGTCTATATCAAAATTATCTGCTGGGACAGGAGTCATCTTCGTGTATTCACTTATGTTAGTGACAGTAGGTCTGAAACTTAAATCGAAGTTACCTTCTATTAGCTTCACAGGAGAAGACTTTCTAGCATAGACTCCTAATACCTGTTCACTTGGCAGCACATTACAGACATAAGTATCGAGAACATCTGATACTAACTTAATCGGAGTCCCAGCTGGAAAGAATCCTGAGTCTGCAATCGGTGCATAAAAGATGCCAGTCCGAACAAAGTTCAAATATTCCATACCAACAATCGGGGCAGGTAATATAACATCCTGGGTCCAGGAGGCTTGCGTAGTACCCGCTACTGAGACAGTTTCACCGTCCCTAATCAAGACGCTGAGATTCTGACCCTCATATGTTCTATGGAAATCATAGGCAAACGTGCAACGATTACCAGACTGTGCTGTACAGAAATTAGTCATACCGTCTATGCTAACAAACTTATGGAGTATTGACGTACCAGTTGTTAACCATATTACACTAGCGTCATCTTCCCAACCATTTCCTACTTTGCGTGGACCAGTAGTAAGTTCATATAGTTCAACATTGAATGTTACAACTGTAAAGATTCCATTGGTGAATGTTCCTAGACACCATACCGGATATTCTTCACCAATCTGAACCATAACAAGTTCTGGAGCCTCAGGATCATACTGTGGAAAAGCATCTGCATTCTCGACCTTAAAAGCCAGAATCTTTTCACTTACTGATTGACCAAGTGTGCCTCTTACCGGTTTCTTGATTCTAACAGCCGGAACAAGTTGTGGAGTACCGATACATATAGGCCAAGGTACACCAACTGCATCCTCATGCAGATCAGCAAAAGCACCTTCTTCTGGGGCGTATCCAACCTCCTCATCTTCTATGGTAGTTTCGCAAGAGAATGATAATGTATGCTCACCTTCATCCCAAACGATATCACTTACTATTTTTCCTGTTAGGATCGGAATCATATCTGACTGAAGCGTGCCCTCAAAATACTGATAAATAGTTACTGGTAAGCCTTCTATGATTTCCGTATCTACCTTGTCTTTAAGCCAGCCGATTGTATCAATTAGCGTAATAGATGCACTCGATATCTCGCTGACAAGATCTAGCTTGCTTTGTGCTGATACCGCAGCGAAGTCTTTAATAGCACCCTGCATAAGATTATCCAGAGTGAATGTTTTCTCTGAATAATATTCTGTACCCGCCACCCACTCGATCTTAACAACTATTATAGGTTCAGTACCAAGATTCTGTGCTAATTTTCCAGCAGCAGTAGGTGTTACTATCCTAACCATTAGGAAGCCCTTCCTCTGAATTCAATTGTGACATTGTAGAAATGCTGATTGACTGTAGCTATTTCTATAGGATTACTAGTTAGTACGCCCAACCAGACTGTAGACTTGTAATCAGTATACTGGACTCTATTTCCACTTGCATACATAAGAAACGTAACTAACTCATCCTTCTTCGCTTCGGTCAAAGAGTTGAACGTTAGATTCAGTATCTCAAGTTCTGGTGTCGATATATAACTTCTTAACAAACCGGACATTGACTCACGATACTGTACCTTGATATCAAGATTCTCAGCATCACCGAGGATAGGATTCTCTAGTTCTATAGTATATGTTTCAGGGGTTGTGAATGGTGTCGTGAACGTTACCACGGTATCTCTCCTCTGAAGTCAAATGATATATCATTGCTACAGATACCTCTTACTCTTATCATTTCATTAACAGGTGTGAGAATTACACCTACCCGTATAATACCTAAATGGTCAACTGTCTGCATCTCTTGTCCGGCATAATCTATAAGGAAATCCTTAAACTCATCTACCTTCTCATCAGTTATCCTTGTAAATGTATATCTGTAGATTTGCGAAATCGGCCAAGTTACGTCCCGGATAGTAACCTGTTCACCGCGCCTAGTTTCCGTATTCACAGTATTTGTGTTTACTCTTATTGAGTCACCGAACTCAGGACTCCTAAGTATTACCTCCACATCTGGGTATCCTTCGAAAACGAAAGGATACATCCAGAAGTAGGCTAGCATATCAGTATTGCCGTCGGCGCCGTATTGTAACTTAAACATTATTCATTCCAGTCGATTTGGTAATTGATCTTAACATCATCCCCGCTCTCTACATTCACACCAGTAGTACCATTTGGATCACTCTGGAAAAAGGCTGTGGCCCATAGTTTACCGCCTGTTCCAGTATCCACACTTGCTAGAAACATCCCCTTGACCGTTGCCGAACCAGTCACGGCAAAGGATACGTCATCATTGATACTCTGGTCAGTAGCGGCACCAGGTTCCCAAATTCGCCTATTCCCCGAGTAACCAGCTATCTCAGTCCAACCTGGATGCGAAACCAGTGTATCAGCCTCATTAAATGTTACACTTGCACCGCCAAGTAGTCCAACATACCACGATGTTTTTATAGTCGTACCGAATCCAATATTCAATAATTCATTTAATCCCTCAAGGGTTGTTCTATTATGGATTTTGGAGTCATAGACTACTGAGCCATTTCGCACTACCTGGATACTGAATGTACCTTTGAAGCTCATATCTTCACCGTACCTCTCCTGATGCCTCTCTGGAGCAGCTTGCCTAATCTTGCTACGTCATAGTCAGGTGATGTTGCCGCTGGCATGTTGACGTTGATATCCCCAACACTTATATTCTGGACTGGTCCGCCTGAGGCAAATCCACGCGCACCACTGTTCATGGCTACTAACTGACTGTAGAATCTCTTACTGGCCTTTGCATTTATAACAAACTCGCCAGGAGTGAGCATCGCCGGGACGGTATCTGATCCGTGAATCATTCCGCCCTTTGCAAACAGCATTGGTTCAGTTATATCTAGTGAATCTGGGCCTTTGAGTGTGATACCTACCTGTCCCTCATAAAGGCGGAGAAGTTCCAGTGTTTTATCTATTAACGATTGGACTGAATCTTCTGTTCTACCATTTTGCTCTACCTGTGTGTCAGCAACTCTCTTAGCCGCTTCCTCAATAACAGTATTTAATCCAAGTAAACTTTGCTCCTTATTGTAAGTATCAGTTATTAACTGTCCAAGAGTCTTTCCACTTGCAACTTGCGCATCTACCGCTGGCTGTAATGCCTGTATATCAGAAAGAAGTTCTCCTACAGGGACTCTTGAGCCAATTTCTAGTAAAGTTTTATTTGCGGCATCGAACGCTTCCTGTACTTTTTTCGCGGATTCCGGTGTCTGTATATCTCTGAATAGTGCTAAGGCTTTTGCTGCGTTCAGTAATGTATCTTTTTGGGCGCCGGCTACAGTTTTATCATAAATTGGTACTTCAGCACTGATATTTACTAGATCCACCTGTAACGCACCAAGCCGCTCAGAATCTGACAACTGTGCCTGTAATACTTTCTCTCTGGCTATCTCTGTTTCTAAAATCTTTTGTCTAGCGACTAGCTCATTCTGTGAATCTGAAAGCGCATCTAAGGCTTCTCTCTTACGCAATATCTGCAGTTCATTAGTCAGGTCTTTCTGGTCCTGTGCGGTTTTCTTTTCAATCTCGGCCATTTGTTCCGTTGTGTAACCTAACTCCTTCATGACCTTAAGTAGTTTTTCTCTATTACTAAGCTGGTCGGCACTCAACTTAGCTATTGATTCAGCAGATCTATTCTCGTCAGTTACAGCTTTCAGAGCATCGAAACTGCTTGCCTTCTCATGTGTTGCGTCGAAAGTCTTTTGCTGTAGATTGAGTATCCTGAGTCGCTCCTCCTCTGCTTTTTGTTCTGCCTTCTTCTGTTCAATCAACTCGGCAATTAGCCGTTTCTGTTTTTCTAGCCGATCATTGACCCTATCCTCAATATCTATTCGGTCAAATGCAGTTATATTAAGGGCGTCTACTGCTGTCTTATTCTCTTTTAGTTTCTCTTTATGTTCATCATCGGCTTCTTTTCTAGCTTCTTTATAATCAGCTAATGCTCCTTGTTCGTCAGCAGCTGCCCCTGCCTTTAGACTTCGTTCCTCTGAGATACTACTGCGAATTGCCAGATGTAAATCAAGTCGATCTTCTTGTGTTTTCTTTTCCTTAGCCGCATATTCCTCTACTAAATCTTGTCGATCCTCTGCATTCTTCTTTAAATCTTTAGTCAGTTTCTCTTCAATCTTTTCTTTGGCTTTCCTAAGTTGCTCTGCATCCTTAAGTCTTTCTTTATTATACTCCTTATCGGTTTTAGACTGGTCTTCAGCAAGTTTCTTCTGATCCTCTACTACCTTCGTATTATTCTTGTCTGTATCACGTTGTATCTTTTCTGCCTGTTTCTCCAGTTCAAATAGTCTTTTACTTGTATCCTTGAATGCGTCAATATCTTTAGTCTCAGCTAATTCTCTATTTAACTCTGCCATCCTCTTTTTAATTATTTCAAGTTGCTCGGCTGGATCCTGATCTCCCAAGTTCAACTGGAATAAATAATCCTCAGCCTCAGTAGCACTGTCCTTAAGAAACTGCTGTGCGTCAATGATTTCATCCTTGAGTTTCTCAATAGCATCTTCAGATTTATTAACGGCTTCACTAATAGAATCAGAAACTATATCGAAGAAATCCTCAATAGATTCTCCCATTTCCTTATTACTTTCGGCGTGATCTTTTGCTATCTTATAGGCAGCAGCACTTACCAAGGCAAGTGCTTTTTCTTGAGCTTTCGCTATAGTATCAAAACTTTCTTTGAAAATCCTGTTTGACTGCTCGGCGGCATCCTTAATTACCTTAACTCTATTTCTCCAGGATTTTCTTTGGGCGTCCTCCTCATCCTTAATATAGTTTGTGTATAGTTTTGTAAGAGAATATACAGCAGTAATTGCCGAGACTATTCCAAGAGCTACTGGTACACCTGGTATAGCCCAAGCCGCCACAGCTAAGGCAGCAAGAGTTTTTATAGCGTAGCCCGCTGCAAGAGTCATCGCGGCCAAAGCGGCTACTACTATCACTCCAATCACCGTCGAGAGATATTTGAAACCACCCGTTAAATCAGATACAACTTGTAGAATATCATCACCGACTGTTAAGAAGATATTCTTAACTTTATTAAGTTCAACCTCAAGTTTCTTACCAGAATTGGCCATAGCTATTTCTACGGCTTTAGCATATGATTCAGAAGAAGTTTCTAAAGCTTTGAAATCTTGCTCGACTTCTCTTAACTTATCACCTGTTGTCGCCAATATACCAGAAAGTCCGCGGACAACCGGAAATAACTTGGCCATCTCTGTGGAACTTCCTTTTGTCCTCTTACCTAATAAATCAAAGAGGCCAGCCATCTCATAGATTCTGAGTGCGGCTTCACCAGACGGTGCACCTATCTCTCTAAAGAACTCTTGCATCTCTTTTGTTGGCTTAAGGAGTTTGAGAAGGATTCCACGAATCTGTGTGGAAGCCTTCGTCATCTTGATACCTTGAACAGTCAAAGAAGTTATGAGGGATAGTACACCGCTTAATGGTATATTTAACTGTTCAGCCAATACCTGCATATCACCGAGTGAACCACTTAACTCGTCCAAACGTACTCTACCAAGTTCGACTGTCTTGAATAATTTAGCCGATATATCTGCTGCATCAGAAGCATTCAATCCATAGGCATTGATTACAGATGATAAAACATTGACTGATGTATCTACAGATGATACTGTAGCAATAGCTAATTTGGAGGCTTCGCTCATGAAGTCGAAAGCTTCTGCACCCTTAACTACCTGATTTGATATAGCTTGATAAGCACCTTCCACCTGGGTGAGTAGTGGTAATCCGAACTCATCAGAGATACCTCTTAGACTATCACGCCACTCAAGGAAGGGTAATTGGGCATCCTGTGAAATCGTCTGGATTTCCGAAATCCGTTTCTCTAATTCAATTGACGCAGTAACACCATCTCGTATACCCTGTACTAACGATGTGAAAATGCGTCTCAATGTCTGATATATGAAAACTCGTTCTAATGATTTCCAAGAGAAAAGCAATTCATTAGTAGGCTTAATAGTTGCTTTTGTATTATTCTTGAGATTTACCTGTAGCTTATTCAGCTTAATCATGCTTGACTGTATTGGGGCTAATTTACCCGTGTAAGTTTTCAATTCACCATTAGTGACTTCTTTCCATATTCTACCAATATCACGCTGATGAACATTATGTTTAATAACATTTGCTTCTAACTTTGCCATTTCAGCATTATATTTTACAACTTGACTTGGGTCGAGTCCTTCCGGTCTACCTCCAATAGTCCCCCTAGTAAATGCTACCTTCTTCTGTGCGGCTTCGGCTGCTTTTGCAGCGGCTAGAGTTGCGCCTGCTAACTGCTTTTGTTTAAGGGTATTCTCCGTTAATGCTAGCTTTTGCTGAGTTAATTGGTGGAGATTTTTAACAAGTACGCCAGAGAAAGTAGCAACACCCTTTGTAGTCCTGTAAACGGCAGTAACATACTCAGATTGTTTCGTCTTGTTTGTGGCCGTAACCTTAACTAATTCTGCTTCAGTACCAATCATCTTAACAAATGCTGCATTTGCCCGTGCAGTCTGGTCAATTAGGCTACTGAAATCCGCACTAGCATTGTAGTCTGGCATCGTAATCTCCTACTTTCCTATTAGAAGCAGATTAACCAAAGCCTTTGTACTTAGATACTTTGGATTAGTTAAGTTATCGTGGAAATAAGTGAGAAAAGCATTCTGTGCCCTATCCATACTCTGCCAATGATTCCCTGATTTATTATAACCATAGTCATTTAAGTAATGCTGAAGAACTACGATATGAAATTCAAAAATTAATATCGGTTTCGCCGGTGTGCCAAAAGTAAGAGTATGAGCATCTTGTCCTAATTCCTCACCGAATGCTTTACTCTTAGGTCCATCATTATTATTAGCAAACTGCCCATAGGCTGTTCTATGCCCCGGCTTAATTTTCCCACTACCGATCTTAGATTCTATAAGTGTTCTAAGTCTTACCTGTGTACCTAGCGGTAATAAGGAAGCCATTGACATTCCTGTATCCACATGGATATATTTGATAGCTTCTTTTATAAATTCGCGTACAGAGTCTTTCCACAATCTTATAAGCCCATCATGGACATATTTATGAATATGTCCCACTCCCTTAGGGCGTTTCGGGAATCCGATTTTAATATCTGTACCCATAATCTTAATAATCAGGTGGGTCCCGAAGGACCCACCCAACCCCTTTACGTTACCTTACAGCCGAGAGCCTTGTACAGTTGAATCCGTTCTTCAGATTCTTCGTGCTGTCTAATCTGATCGTAGGCTATCATCTGTGCTTGGCCCCAAACACTACTAGCTTCCCACGTTTCCTTCACATCCGGCGGTCTGATTCCCCACCGTTCGCAGCTACGCCATATCGCATATAACTCCTTACGAAACTTCGGAATTATTCTGCGGCTGACGTTGCTGCCTGACCAGCTAAAAAACGTTCTGTGGCCTCGTCAATCTTTTCCTGACTCAGACCACAGGCGTCTATAGCTGCCTGAAGTATTCGCTGAATCTCGGCGGGAGATAAAGACGCACCGACCATTTCTTTTCGGTAATTAGACCAAGTAGTATGATCCGAGTAATCAACTGTTGCCCACTCAAGTCCTTCAGTGGCCTTCAATGATTCCAGAACCATCCAGTCAGTTTTCTTACCGGCCCACTCCATCAGTTTAGTATTGTAAGCCTTATCGTTGACATCTACAGAACGGCTCCCACCTGGAAGCATCTTCTCCGGTGGTGTCGGCACTGGACAAAGCTTCTCAAATGCCATGTAATCCAGAACAGCTTGGGCCTTGAAA
>Ga0307378_10013337_pt1 | contig 10404 bp, 10 predicted proteins | sample UN1MG_FD_202238 | JGI IMG/M metagenome (GOLD analysis project Ga0307378, IMG submission 202238) | Soil microbial communities from Risofladan, Vaasa, Finland - UN-1 | ecosystem: Environmental > Terrestrial > Soil > Coastal area > Acid sulfate soil | place: Finland: Risofladan, Vaasa | collected...
CTTTTTCGCTCTTCAGCCCACAAACGCATCGCAGTTGCAGGGACCATGAAAACAAACAATAACGGCAGATTCATAAAGAACAAACGCATATCGGCCTGCCGCATTTCGTAAAAACCCTGGCGGAACGTCATGTAACCGGAAAAAAACAAAAACACTACCAGGAATACGTATGCCAGGGGCGTCTGGAAATAGCCTTTGAATTCCCTTTTTAGTACCGACCAAAAACCATGCATATCGCAGACTCCTACGCAACTTTAGTTCTGGTAATTTTGCGGAAGACCTCGTCCAGACCGCAATTATACTGCTGTTTGAGTTTTTCAGGTGTTGAATCCACAAGAACGCGGCCTTTTGAAATTATAATCGTTCTCGAACAGACGGCCTCCACTTCTTCGAGAATATGTGTTGATATGATTATGCACTTATTCTCAGCCATTTTGTTTATGAGCTGTCTTACCTCGTGTTTCTGGTTGGGGTCCAGGCCGTCGGTGGGCTCATCGAGTATCAGCACGTCGGGGTCGTGAATGAGCGCCTGGGCCAGGCCCACCCGCCGCTTGTAGCCTTTGGACAGTGTCTCGATGGTCTGATGGTAAACCGATTCGACCGAGCACATCGGCACTATCCGGTCGAGGGTCTGTTTGCGTGTTTTGCCGTTTATTCTTCGCACATCACAGATAAAATTCAGAAAACTGCCCACCGTCATTTCATTATACGCAGGGGCATTTTCAGCCAGATAGCCCAGGCATCGCCTTACCTTAACGGGGTCTTTAAGGATACTATGGCCGCAGACGCTGGCGGTGCCGCTGTCGGGAGCCAGAAAGCAGGCCAATATTCGCATAACGGTAGTTTTGCCGGCGCCGTTGGGGCCGAGAAAGCCCAGTACCTGGCCCTTATCGACCTCGAAGGACACGCCGTCCACAGCCACGATAGAGCCGAAACTTCTGTGAAGGTCTTTAACGCTAATCATTTTTGCCTCCTGACAGGCTTAAAACCTCTTTGGTAAATTGCACAAATTATGCAAAAAACCCGGCAAAAATCAAGGACTTTTTTTACAGGCGGCGATGGTCTTTTCAGGTAAAGCAAAAGTGGTGCAAACGCGCGGCCCGCAGGGCATTACGACGGTAAAATCAAAATTCAAAAACAGTAATTCCCGGCATTCGGACAGGTTGCCGGTGTTAGCCGACAAATCAGGAACTTTTGAGAAAACAGGTATTGACGGAACTTCCGGCAATGGTAGAATAAACGGAGCTTTGTTGATTTTGGCAGCAGTATGGGGGCCGATAAATGCAGGACTACCAGATTACAGAAGATAAGCTGGACGAACACGTTGAAAAAATATCTGTGGGTTTGAAACCGGAGTTTGAGCCAAAGCTGGAGCGGGTGCATGTGTGTGATTTTTACGATGCTCTTGTGGAGGAGTTTCCGGGTATTTTCGAAACTCTGATTCACAGCCCTACGGAATGCCAAATAAGGAAAACATTTGTGTTTCCGGGCAAGATGGACATAGAGAGCGTAATATTAATATGTCAGCGGGGAGGGATGGATTTTGTAATACCAAGGCGGTTTGCCCTGGTTCAAGAGAACACTGCTTTAGAGGATACCCAGGAAATTGCCGCCGGGTGTATCAAGCTGATTCGAAAACATTTTCCGACCAAAAGGATTTATGGATTGGGGCATATAAATGAATATATTTTTGGCCTGGAAGAGCATAACGGGCCTGAATTTATCGCGTCAAGATTTACGAAGATAACGGTTCAGGGACAGGATGAGGAAATATCGGTAAGGGTGAACAGGCCGGACAACGATTATAATAAAATAATCGATTTAAAGCCCGTAGTGGAATTTCAGGCAGGGCAGGAAGGTGTCACGAGATGGGGTATGAAGGTCTCGGTTGATTTCAATAACCGTGATACGACACGGGACCTGACGCTTGATGACGTTCGGCTGATTATAGAAAAATCCGGCCAGTTCAATCGTGACGAACTGTATGCATTTTTGAATGCGACAGAGACATGGCAAGGATGATGGCTTGCCGCGCGTTTTCAGCACAGTACGAGTAAAGCGGTGCGAAGAGAAATGAACATTGGCTAACATCTTATCCGGCGGGCGCGCTGCTCAATTCCGTCTTATATATTGAACTGGACACTACGTTATTGCCGCTGCCGTAAAGGCGTACGAAAGACACCGGCTAATAGCTTGTGTTGACAGGGACCGGCGGTATCTGATAAGCTGGTTTCATGGCGCGGGTTATAAAATCGGCACTTTTTGCTGCGGCAATTGCCTGGCTTGCCGGCTGTAACGGCAGCCCCAAAGACACCCCTATCTGGGAAAAAGTCAAAATTACAGACCTGGCCACCCCCGAGATTAACGAGCCTGTCGGTTATCCGTCACCGATACTAAAAACCATAAATTTCGATGTCTATACGTTCCATCTGCCGGCTGAAAACATAAACGCGCTCGATAATATCCTGCAGATGCTGTACACGAAGCCGCTGTGGTTCAATAACTACGATGCCTTCGAGACCAACTGTTTCGCGGCCGGCTTCGGCCAGCTTGACATCTGGGACAAAGTGCGCGACCTGTTAGTTGCTGCCGGCGCAGAGAAGGCCTCCGGCACGGCTGTAATGCTGCCCGACGGCCAGGCGAACAGGATTTTCGTTACCAGATTAGACAAGGAACAGTCGGTTTTCTACAGCCGCACAGGCGATTCAATGGAGGCGGTCAGTATCGGGCCGGGCACAATGACGCTGCGGCTGCAGGCTGAGAAAATTGCCGGCCTGCGAGGCCAGTGTCAGGTCAGTATCCAGCCGGCATATTCGCCCCTGATAAGAGCAGACGCCCGGCCCGAACAGGATGTTCAAAAATACGGGGATTACTTCTTCGATTCGGCGGGGTTTAAATTAAGAATGAGCGGCGGCGACTTTGTCTTGCTGGGGCCGAAAAAACTCGTAAATAACCGCATAATCCTGCCCGGCCTTTTCTTCACGCAGCCGCAGCCGAAACCGCTTATAAGAATTTTTTTAATTATCTGCACGGCAATAAACCTCTGACGATATGAATCAGCCCACCGTAGCACTGACCCGATGCAGCGATTATCGCCAAACAACAATCGCACAGGCAATCAAAACACAGTTCGAGCTGCTTGGCGGGCTGGAAAAATTCGTATCCCGCGGCGACTCGGTACTGCTGAAACCGAATTTCATCGCGCCGAAGTCCCGACGCTGCGCTACGCAAACCGACCCCGCGATAATAATAGAAACGGCGCGCCTGCTCAAAGATTACGGCGCCAGACCTTTTGTGGCGGATTCGCCGGCGTGGGGAAACGTGTTCAAGTGTGTCGAAAAACTGAAATTATCCGAACCTTTGCGGAAATTATCCGTTCCGGTCAGGCAGCTTAACAAACCCAGAAGCTGCAGATTAAAAAACCACAACAGCACCATAGGCATCAGCTCGGCGGCGCTGGATGCCGATGTGATTATAAATTTACCCAAGTTCAAGTCGCATCAGCAGCTTGTCACTACATTTGCGGTAAAAAACATGTTCGGCTGTGTCAGCGGAAAGCGAAAGGCGCTGCTGCACTTTACGCACGGCAAAAACGAATTTGAGTTTTGCAGGCTGCTGCTCGACATCTTTGATTTTCTCAGACCGGCTGTAACGCTCATTGACGCCGTGACGGTTATGGACGGCGCCGGGCCAATCACAGGCACAGCCAGGCCGCTGGGCTTTCTAATCGGCGGAACCGAGCCGGTGGCCTGTGAAACCGTCTGTGCAAGGCTGGTGGCCATCGAACCCGACAGCCTGCCGATAATCAGAACGGCAAAGCAGATGGGATTCGGCTGCTGCGACCTGCAAAATATAAAAATCGTCGGCGACGGCTTCGCCCAGGCCGTATGTACGGACTTTCAGCTGCCAAAACCAATCCCCATAAGGTTTTCGCTTGCGCACGTATGCAAAAGCGTATGCAAGCAGATACTGATGCTGGCCAGGCCCGCGCGATAAAATATTGCTCAATCCGGCGGCTCAATGAGAACCGCTGGGCATGTCCCTGCCGCCGGAGACAAGGAAATCCACCAACTGCTGATTGCGGAAAAACTCCGGACAGACCTCGTGGCCCTTTCCCTTTATAACTATCACTTCGGCCCTGCCGCCGAGAATGGCGTACCGGCGGACAAGCTCGCCGCTGTTTTTTTCAAGGACAACCGCTTCGTCAGCGTCACCGTTCAAATGCAGCACCGGGACATCGGCTTTGGCCAGGGCCCAGAGCCTGTCGATGGGATTGTGGTCGTGGAAACTGACCTTGAATTGCTCTACGCTTCTGCCGTAAGCCTTCGCCATCCAGGGCTTGTCGAGGTAGTCTTCGAGATTTACCAGGGGATATATGCCGCCAATGCACTGTACATATTGGGGATTTTCAGCGGCCCAGTTAAACACCATCAGCCCGCCGCGGCTTACACCGAGCAGACAGGCCTTTTCCGACAGGCCGAATTCCCGCACTACAAGCTCGTGGAATCTGCTGTAAAACCGCCTGCCCCTGACATTACCGTACGATTCACCAACATCTACACCGCATACGTAAACACCGTTTTCCAGAAACTTTCTGCACATCCATTCATGGTCGTCGCGCGGCACTTCTATACGGGGGTTCTCGTGACCTATGAATGTCGGCGCAAGCCATACCCAGGGTTTGGTGCCGTCGGCCCTGGGCCTGGCAGGCACCATTACAAACCCTTTCCGCCGGCCGACCGGAAAGTCCAGTCTTGCAGCACCGAATTGTTCCGATTTTATGCACGAGGCCTGAAAATCCGAGCCTTCCGGCCCTGTCATAACCTTACAGCCCGATGAAAATAACAATACCAAACAAGCCAAAAACAAAAACCCTCGCTTCATAAAAAATTTCCCTTAACCAAAATGATACAATATCGTCCGGCCCTATTGACCTTCAGAAGGCATATTTCTGCCCTGGGAAATGAGGAAATCCACCAGTGCCTGGTTTTCCATAAATTCGGGGCACACTTCGTGTCCCTTGCCGTTAACCACAACCACGGCCGCCCTGCCGCCGAGGATTTTGTAGCGGCGGACAAGCTCTGCGCTGTTTTGTTCCAACGGAACGGCCTTGTCTATGTCACCGTGCACGTGGAGAATCGGGATGTCAGCCCTGGCCAGACTCCAGAGCCTGTCAACGGGGTTGTGCTGGTGGAAACACACGCCGAACTGGTCCTGGTTCATACCGTAAGCGCTGTAGATTCTGGCTGCATCAAGATAGTGTTCGAGATTGCACATAGGATAGATACCGCCGATGCACTGAACACGCCGGGGATTTTCGACTGCCCAGTTATAGACCATCAACCCGCCGCGGCTTTGACCAAGCATACAGGCCTTGTCAGACAGTCCGAATTCCCGCACAACCAACTCGTAAAATTTACTGTACAGGCGTCTTCCATCGGGGCTGCCGTAGGACTCACCCACGTCGATGCCGGCTATGTAAAATCCGTTGGCCAGCAATCGGCGGCATATCCAGCCGTGGTGGTCGCGGGGAAGTTCCTTACTGGGTTGGGGATGATGGACAAACGTAGGGGCAAGCCATAGCCAGGGCTTTGAGCCGTCCGCTTTGGGCTTTGTCGGCAGGATTACGAAACCCTTGCCCTGACCAACGGGAAAGTCAAGCCGTACAGCATCAAACTGCTGTGACTTTACACACGAGGCCTGAAAATCGGGACATGCCCGGCCCGGCATAACCTCACAGCCTGCAGAAAACACCAAAATCAAACAGGACAAAAACAGAAACCAGCGTTTCATAAAAACCTCCCGTCCATAAAAAAATTGATTACAGTTCTCACAGATTTACAGATTGAACAGGTAATAATAAACGTTCGGCCATCAGCAATCAATATAAAATAGCCGCAAAAAGGTACGTCGCCGCTGCCGGCGACGGCTAAACAAATGGTTTTGAGATTTACAGAAGCGGTTTTTTTGACTAATATCGTGTTTATGGCGAAAAAGAACGATTCGATAAACATTTTGGGTATCGAAACCAGTTGTGACGAGACCGCTGCGGCGGTGGTGACTGACGGTCATACTATCAAGTCATCGGTGGTGGCTTCCCAGAGCAAACTGCATGAAAGGTACGGCGGAGTTGTGCCGGAAATTGCGTCCCGCGCCCATATAGAAAATATATATCCTGTTATAACCGAGGCCATCGAAAAAGCACAGGTGGACAAAGATAGCATCGATGCCATCGCTGTGGCCAATCAGCCGGGGCTGACCATTGCCCTTATGGTAGGTGTAACCGCTGCCAAAACACTTTCCCTGATGTGGGAAAAGCCCCTTATAGCCATCGACCACCTGCACGCCCATCTGCAATCGGCCCTGCTGTCAGAGCAAAACCCGTTATTGCCGGCTGTGGCGCTGATTGTATCCGGCGGCCACACCTGCCTTTACGACTATCGGTCACCGCTAAAGCCGGAGCTTATCGGCCGGTGCATCGATGATGCCGCAGGCGAGGCATTCGATAAGGTCGCCACAATCCTGAAGCTGCCGTACCCCGGCGGGCCGGCCATCGAAAAGGCCGCTGAAAAAGGAAATCCCGACGCTATAAAATTCCCCCGCTCGATGCTGGAAAAAGATTCGCTGGATTTTTCTTTTAGCGGTATAAAGACCGCTGTTCTTTATTATTGCCGCGGGCAGGATATGAAGGGCGAAAACAAAGTCGATACTATGACCAGCGAGCAGATAGCCGACATTGCCGCATCATTCCAGGCGGCTGTCATCGACGTACTTGTTGAAAAAACAATGCTGGCCGCAGAAAGAATTAACGCCAGGACGGTGCTTGTCGGCGGCGGCGTGGCGGCAAATAACAAGCTCAGAAGTGACCTTCAAAAAAGATGCGATGCGGCGACACCGCCAAAAAAACTGCTGGTGGCTCCAAAACAGTATTGCACTGATAATGCCGTTATGGTAGCTTCTTTGGCGTATCACAAGTATAAGGCCGGTCTGTTTGCCGATTTAACGCTTGAACCGAAGGCCTGTAGTTACCAGTAACGAAACCTTTCTGAAAAGGCACAGACAAACATTCAAACAGAAAAACTGAAAAAACTGTTACAGCAGGTCAGAGCAGGCAAACTCAAAGTTGACCGCGCAGTCGAGCAGCTTCGGCTTTTACCATTCGAGGACCTTGGGTTCGCATGCGTGGACCATCACCGCCAGCTTCGCCGCGGTTTTCCGGAGGTCATTTACTGCCCCGGCAAAACGGCTGAGCAGACGATAAAAATCTTCGCCTCCCTTGCTGAAAAAGGCAACAATGTCCTGGCTACGAGGGCTGAGCCTGCCGTTTTCAAGGAATTGGCCAAAGAGTTCCCCAATGCGCGTTACGATAAACTGGCAAAGACCATCGTGCTGGAACAGAAGAAAATCGCTGCATCGAAGTCGGTTTTACCTATAGTCACCGCCGGCACAGCCGACCTGCCCGTGGCTATTGAGGCCAAAATTACGGCTGAGATTATGGGCCAGAGAACAGAGCTGATTTGCGATGTGGGTGTGGCCGGTCTGCACAGGTTAATCGGCAAGCTGCCGAAGCTGCAAAAGGCTAACATTATTATTGTCGTTGCCGGAATGGAGGGGGCTTTGGCCGGTGTGGTTGCAGGTATGGTCAGCTGTCCGGTAATTGCCGTGCCCACCAGTGTCGGCTCAGGGACAAGTTTCGGCGGATTATCGGCGCTTTTGACCATGCTCAACACGTGCGCTTCCGGTGTTACCGTCGTTAATATCGACAACGGTTTTTCCGCAGCCGTGACCGCAACCTTAATTAACAGAAAAATTGACCAGAAGCGCTGACCGGACTATGCGGGTAATAAAGGACATACCCAGACTAAAGCCAAGGCCCAAAGACGCCCACAAGGGAACTTTCGGCAGGGTCTGTATAATAGCAGCAAGCACCGGTATGAGCGGCGCAGCGGCGCTTGCCGGCCGGGCCGCTTTGCGGGCAGGTGCAGGGCTTGTACGTGTGGCGGTACCGAAAAGCGTTCTGCCGATTGTCGCATCAATAGAGCCGTCCTTTACCACCATACCACTGCCGGAAGACTCGCACGGGCGCATATCCGCTAAAGCTATCAATACCATTCTCGATGCCGTCGAACAAAATGACGTGCTGGCCTTCGGCCCGGGGGTGGGAATAAGCAAGGACCTGCAGTCTATACTTCAAACTCTTTTGCAGCAGCAGACACACCTTGTAATCGATGCCGACGGACTAAACAATCTAAGCAGAATAACAAACTGGCAGGCGAAGAAAAAAGCCGAACTGCTGCTTACGCCTCATCCGGGTGAAATGAAAGGATTGTGGGCGGCCCTGTTCAGGGAACAGCCGCCTTCGGACCGCAGCCAACAAGCCGCGGCACTTGCAAAACATACACAAACCACGGTTGTCTTAAAAGGCGCAGGAACGGTTGTCACCGACGCCGACAAAATCTATGTGAACACAACCGGCAACCCGGGTATGGCCACCGCCGGTTCAGGCGATGTGCTTACCGGCGTTATCGCCGGCCTGATAGCCCAGAATCTTGGCATTTTTGATGCTGCGGTACTCGGCGTTTATGTGCACGGCCTGGCCGGTGACATCGCAGCAGAAAAAATCGGGCAGGTAAGTCTAATCGCCACCGATATCATTCAGGCACTGCCTGAGGCTTTTATGAAACTTTAGTGCTGCCGGGCCTATGGCAGCAGTCACTTTGTCTGCAAGTATTACATCAGGCGGTATATGTGCACGTCCCAGGGTTCGAATTTGTCCCTGAAAACACCGTTTATAGACTCAATCGTTCGGCTTTCTCCGAGGACCTCAACCGGCTTTCGGCCTTCTATGCCGCCGAGCGTAAAAATCGCGTCCGTGCTGCCTTCGCGCATACCCACTGCAAAAACATAAACGGCGTCTTTATATTCCTTCATCATTAATGCTATGGGGACATTTTCGTTACTGGAAGCAACACATGCCCTGCCTGTGACGGTGGAACTATTCAGCACCGGCGCCAGTTCCGTGACCTGACGATTGACGGCCGTTACCGCTGCAAGTATCTCTGGGTCGTCCAAAAGGGCCGCTTCGTTGAACTTCGGCTGCCATTCGTGGACAAAATAAACCAATCCCATCGAGCCGTGAATGATGGACATCCATACCTCGCATTTTACCTGATGCGGCGTTGCCTTTTTAAGCTCGGCATTGTCTATGCGGGTACACTCAATACAGTTCCAGACGACTTTTTCACCGGCGCCCCATTTAACCAGCCGGTCAACTCCCCTTGCCACGTACCACAGCTTTCCGGTCACTTCCTGTTTGTTGTGAACAACGGGATAGATGTCAAATGAAACTATATCGCAGCCCTTCATATACTCAGGATAATCCTCGAGACGGCGTGTGCGAATACCTCTGCCTACGTAGTTATCATAGGCCACACCCTGTCCGAGGTTGAGAAATACCGGGCGGGACGGGTCAGCGGCCTTGACTTTAGCATAGCCAGCCTGTATGTCCTTCGGCGGAACAGGCGGACCCCATTTGCCCCATTCTTCAAAGGTTTTTTCCGGTGCATCCGGCCAGGCCTGCTTAATACGGGAGACGTCCTTCCACTGTCTCTGCATATCCTGGGCGTTGTCCGGCTCATCGCCGTGCATCCAGCCGATAATAGTCCGGTCGTTAATGGGATTGAGACCTGTAGCGTTCTGTGAGCAGATAAGTTTCATACCGGCCTGTTTAAGCTGGGCGAGCTGCTTTTCCGTCGGCCCCTGCCAAAGTCCCACATACGTGTTAATGCCGGCAGCTTTGTACTTAGCGGCATTGGCAGGGTCTTGCAGCCACACAGCGATGGGGAAGAATTTGTCACTGTGGCTCGGCCCGTTTTTCCACTTAACATACGGACTGTTTTCTGTCATTGCACCACATGTTGCCGAACCGGCGGCACAAACAAAACAGCCGCAAACAAATACAACAATCAGTAAGCGCTTTGTCATCTCAATAACCCTTTCATTTTGTGTCAAGATTATTCAACCGTGTTAATACTACAGCGCAACTCCACCTGCCGCGGATTTTTCTTTCCTATCTGATTCGATAGATGTTCACATCCCAGGGTTCGAATTTGTCCCTGAAAACACCGTTTATAGACTCAATCGTTCGCTTCTCTCCGATGACCTCAACTTGCTTTTGGCCTTCTATGCCGCCGAGCGTAAAAATCGCGTCCGTGCTGCCTTCGCGCATACCCACTGCAAAAACATAAACAGCGTCTTTATATTTTTTCATCATTAAGGCTATGGGGACATCTTCGTTACTGGAAGCAACACACGCCGTGCCTGTGACGGTGGAACTATTCAGCACCGGCGCCAGTTCCGTGACCTGACGATTGATGGCCGTGACCGCTGCAAGCATCTGTGGGT
>Ga0307378_10013341_pt1 | contig 10402 bp, 8 predicted proteins | sample UN1MG_FD_202238 | JGI IMG/M metagenome (GOLD analysis project Ga0307378, IMG submission 202238) | Soil microbial communities from Risofladan, Vaasa, Finland - UN-1 | ecosystem: Environmental > Terrestrial > Soil > Coastal area > Acid sulfate soil | place: Finland: Risofladan, Vaasa | collected...
CGACCGCCAGTTGCCAGAGCCTGCCCGTATTCTTGGGCTTGGGGGGGCCGACCTTATTGCGTGCCCGGCATACGGAGGCTGGGGACAATGGAATACCAAACTGATGGAGGTCAGAGCATACGAGAACCAGGTGTACGTAGTATTCACTCATCCGGAACAAAGCCTGTTTATTAACCGTGATGGAAATCTGCTTAAGGAGTGCCGGCGTGATTCTTTTATCATCGGCGAAATACCTTTGTCAGGTCATAAAAAGACGCGCAAGTCTGTTATCCATCGCAGGGTTGAAACTTATGGGCCTCTGTTAAATGAAGGGCAGAAATAAGCAGTAAAAATTAACGGCTGGTTCCGATTAGCTGAGCCGGTCGGATTTGACTTGAAGAGTTGTGATAATTTCGGGATAATTGCGGCTGATTATGGAAGAGAATAAAACCAGGAAACTTCTGTTTGGTCGGTTCAATGTGAAAAGGCTGATTTCGTCGTTTGCTTTTATTTATGCGGCTATTCTGCTTTTTATATATTTCTATTCAGACAGGATGATTTTTCTGCCCCATCCGTCAAGCTATGAGGACGGGGACGATATTCTCAAGATTGAGACCGAAGACGGGGTTTATATCTCGGCGTTGTATCTTCCGAAAGAAGAAGCGGAATTTACGATATTGCACAGCCACGGGAACGCCGAAGATATCGGCGACCTTCGAGAGTTGCTGGAAGAGTTTAATAATAAAGGTTTTTCCGTTTTTGCTTATGACTATCATGGGTACGGGACCAGCGAAAGCAGGCCGTCAGAGAAGAACACATACAGGGACATCGAAGCGGCGTATAAATACATGGTGGGGGAACTGAGGATACCCGCCAATCGGATTATCGCTCTTGGGCGGTCGGTTGGTGCAGGTGCGGCGGTAGAACTGGCCCGGGAGCATGAACTGGCGGGGCTAATTCTTGAAAGCGCTTTTGCCTCAGCTTTGCGTTGGGTAATGCGCATTCGGCTTTTTCCTTTCGATAAATTCAACAACATTGGCAAAATTAAAGAGGTCAAGTGTCCTGTTATTGTAATTCACGGCAAGGCCGACAGTATAGTACCCATCCGGCACGGAGAGAGGCTTTTCGAGGAGGCGAACGAGCCGAAAACTTGTTTCTGGGTCGAGAGGGCGGGACATAACGATTTGGCCATGGTCGCAGGTGACAGCTATTGGGATGCGATAGCCAAGTTTGCAGACACAATCAAATAAGAATCTTAGCAGCTTAAATAAAGTCATATCTTTGACAGCTCCAGAAGTTTTTGCATGAGGAAGTCATAGGTATCTTTCTGGATGGTTTTCGGTATGCCACCGGTATCCATAAAAATCCATCTGCCGTTTTTGCCGGCTTGCTCAAAGAGGGTTTCCAGATAGGCGTTCTGCCTGTCCCTGTCCCAGTCAAAAAAGAACTTGTGCAGGCCTCCTACGGGTATTGTATCTGAGTCGGATTGGAGAAATTCGACGAGGTCCATAGACTCGTAAGAATCAAAGGGATTTAGCATGTCAAAACCGGCGGTGAGGATAAAGGGTAGAATCTTATTAATATTTCCGTGGCTGTGGAGGTGAACGAAGGCGCCGCAGTCGTGTGCCAGGGTACAAAGGGCCGTGTGCCAGGGAAGAATCCACTGCTGGTAGAGTTCAGGGGCAATGAGGAGGTTCTGTGCGGAGCCGAGGTCGTCACAGAGAATAATGCACTCAGCGCCACGATTTAGGAGCTCTTTTGCTGCGGCGATATTCCAGTTGCCGATAGTGTCTATGAGTTTTTTGGTGTTTTGAGGGTCGAGGAGTGTGGACATGAGGAACTGCTGATAGTCGATGCAGAAGTAGTGAGGTGCGCTAAAGAAGCCGTTGAGGTTTGCAGTGATGAAAAAACCGGCTTTTTTGAAGAATTTGACGTCTTCTTCGAAACCTTTGTAGCGGGCCGGGTCTGAGGGGTCGGGCAGGCAAAGCTTATCGATATCGGCAACGGACTGCATAGGATAGTCGAAATCGCGATAGAAATGGGGGTTTTTTCTTACGAGGCGCTTGACCTTAGTTTCACAAATAAGGGTGCGCTGGTTTTGTTCGGCTTTTAGCAGGTCGAAATGAAATTCACCCGGGCCGCCATGGCCGAAAGACATATTTGCGCCCCAGCCTATAGTGACGGTGGGTTTTAAGGTTGCGGTGTTGTAATTAATTGTTCGGCTGCGCTCGGCGTCGGAGATGCGGTCCCAGGGGAAGTTATTTTTTTCGGGGTTGTGAGAGAGATTGTCGGGCAACCTGACGTGTGGGTTTAATTTTCGGGCTAAATCCTCATTTTCAAAGCCCATAAGCCAGATTGGGACGGCTGGGTGAGGCTCGTTGTTTAATAGGGCGAGCATGTTTTCTCTGTGGGTCATTGGAATACCTTTATTTTTAGTCTGTTCAAACAGGAGCCGGTAATGAATGTATTAAAGCGGGTGGATTTGGTTTGGGCAAGAGAGATTTTGTCCGGTTTTTTAGTTAAGGTATTGTGAACAATGGGATTAGCGGGGAAATTACCAATATGAAGGGGAATTATGTCAACTGCGTTCTTTTCCGGCCGGTTTGCTTTATTTGAAGCCAATTTTTGGGCCAAAAACAGGGGTGGGATTGGCTTTGTTTGGGTTTGATTGGGTTTGAATTGGGTTTGTTTTGCAGGCACAGGAAGGGGCGGTCTTTGTTCGTAAAGGTTTTTCAAATAAAAGTTTATGTTCATTTGGTTATTTAGAAAATTGGGTTTGTTTTGCATAAAAAGGCCAGAACCATTTAAAACATTAACCGCAACCGCGGATTTCACTGATTTCACGGATTTTTATTAATTATCATTTTGGCTTCGGTGACCATAGAAAGAATCTCCAATGAATGGGGAGTTAAAAAATATGCCTCCCTATAATTAGATGGACTTGCGCATTTGATGCTAAAATACAGGTAATCGGCTGTGTTAGAATTTGCTTAACAGGTTGTGATTAAAGCAGTAAGAAATTTTTTATTTTTTCCTGATTATTGTTGTGAGTACTTGCGCAATCGGTACGATTTTTGGCCGCAACCGCGGAGAATTAAAAGCGGGGAAAAAACGTCATAAAAAGGCGAAAAAAGAACAGGTTTTGAGGGAAAAAGCGGAAAAATTGAAAAAAAGCGAAAAAATGACTCGTTTTATTGTGTAAATTTATAAAAAATAGTACATTGTTTTTCAATTCGTGGATTGGTGTTAAAATAAGCAACTTTGGAGCGAGCCGAAGCGTCTAATAGGACTTTATGAATGGAACTTTATAATTTCCTTCAAATTATTGCATTTCTGGCTATCACAGTAATCCCTGCTTGTTTTGTTCACGCTTTCCTGAAACGATATTTTTTAGCGGTAATATTGGCGACATTTGCAGGCACGTCATTATTTCTTTTGTGTTCATATATTGAAATGGGTTATTTAGACCGATTCCTGTTGGTAGGCCTGATTCCCCTGTTACTTTCATCTTTTGTCATAAGTTTACTTGTTGGATTGCCATTTGCACATATGCGTCAAAAGCGTGGGAGCAAAAATGGTTGACGGACCTGACGAATGAAGTTAATGCCGTTAATATAGTCTTTGATTACGCCAATTATGATACGGTGGGGAAGCGAGAATGAGAATTGAAGATTTGTTGAGAAAATGAGGTTCAGTTATGATAGGCTTTCTTGCTTTTTTGTTCATTACTATATTTTGTAGTTGCTTAGTTTTTGGTAGTTACCGAAGATGGCACCGGCAAGCAAGTGAGTTATCAGGGTATATCATTACAATTTTATTAGCGATGCTGTCTGCATTTATTTCCACGATTTTATTTCAGGTAGCCGGGTATTTTGTTGTGGGATATTTAGACCCTTTTTTTTTAATAGCTTTAATCGGCGGATGGCTTGTATCTTTTATAATAAGCCTGATTATCGGTTTTGTATTTTTAGCTTCAGGGGAGAACAAAACGACGCCGTAGGATAGTTTCCATCCACCAGTTAAAACAGGTGGCATAAAAAGCGGAAAAGTAAATAACCACCAGTTAAAACTGGCGGCATTTTAGAATTCAAGAAGAGTCGGCCCCGATATTTTCTTTGCCCTGCATTTGGATATATTTGCCTGTCGTCGATTCACTTATGCCAACCGTTGATACGCAGTAACCACGCGACCAAATACCACTTTTAGCCTTGTCTAAGAGCGGAAATTTATTATGCATACTCAGGCTGGTTTTGGCTTTCACGATTTTAACCACATCGCTTATCGAAATTACGGGCGGAATCGAGAGCAAAATATGAACATGGTCAGAATCAGTATTCACTTCGATTATCTCTACCTCAGGAATCCGGCTGCCGATAGCAATAATCATACTCTTGAGATATTCGCCAAAAGCGTCTTTTAGTATTTTCCTCCTGTATTTGGTCGCTATTACCAAATGATAGCGAGTATAGTAAACACAATGTCCCTGTTTTTTGTAATCCATCCTTCTGAATTATACAAGAAGACAGCGGATATTTCCATTGAGGGGGAAAAATAAAAGATAAGCTACGGTTTGGCGCGGCGATTTTAAACATATCGTCTCAGAACAGCGGAAAAGGGGGCGAAAAAGGCACATTTTGCTTAAATCGGGGTGGTTTAGTTAAATAAGATATTGCTAAAGAGGTGATTTTCATCTATACTAGTCTGGGTATTTTTTGAAAGGATTGCTATGGAAACGACGAAAGAAAGTCAAAGCGATGTGCTGAAAGTAGATTCGGCACTTGCTTATAAGGTAGCAGATATTTCGTTAGCTGAGTGGGGGCGGCGAGAGATGAAACTGGCGGAAAATGAGATGCCGGGTCTTATGGCTGTGCGGGAAAAGTACGGTAAGGAGAAACCCCTGAAAGGTTTTAAGATAACGGGCAGCCTGCATATGACGATTCAGACGGCGATGCTGATTGAGACCCTTGAGATGCTCGGGGCCGATGTGAGGTGGGCGTCGTGCAATATATTCTCGACGCAGGACCACGCGGCTGCGGCAATTGCCAAGGTGGGAAAAAGCCCTGTGTTTGCGTGGAAGGGTGAGACATTAGAGGAATACTGGTGGTGTACTGAGCAGGCACTTACGTGGCCGGACGGTTCAGGGCCCGATATGATTGTGGATGACGGGGGGGATGCCACGCTTTTTGTGTTCCAGGGGCTGAAAGCTGAAAAGGACCCATCTTTGCTTGAGAAGAAATACGACAACAAGGAGTTTCAAATAATCATCGACCGTCTCAAAGAGAGCGTTAAAGCCGGCCCTGAGCGGTGGACAAAAGCGGCTGCCAATATTCGCGGGGTATCTGAGGAAACAACCACCGGTGTGCATCGGCTTTACCAGATGGCTGAGGCAGGGGAGCTGCCTTTTGCGGCGATAAATGTTAATGACTCTGTAACGAAATCGAAGTTTGATAATCTGTACGGGTGCCGGGAGTCTTTGGCCGACGGCATTAAGCGGGCGACGGATGTGATGGTGGCTGGTAAAACAGTTGTTGTCTGCGGCTATGGCGACGTTGGTAAAGGGTGTGCGCAGTCGATGAAGGGGCTTGGTGCGAGGGTTTTGATTACAGAAATCGACCCGATATGCGCACTTCAGGCGGCGATGGAGGGGTATGAAGTTTTGACGATGGAGGAGGCGGCAGGTGTCGGGGATATATTTGTTTCGGCGACGGGCTGCTGTGATGTGATTTGCGGCGAGCATATGGAGCAGATGAAGAACGAGGCGATTATCTGCAATATCGGGCACTTCGACAGCGAGATAGAAATGAGCTATCTCGAAGAGAGCAAGGGGTGCGTTAAAGAGAATATCAAGCCGCAGGTCGATAAGTGGACACTTAAATCGGGACGGTCGATAATCGTTTTGGCTGAGGGACGGCTGGTGAATTTGGGGTGTGCGACGGGACATCCGAGTTTCGTAATGAGCAACAGTTTCACTAACCAGTGCCTTGCGCAGATTATGTTAGCGACGGAAGAATTGGAGCCTAAAGTTTATACGCTGCCCAAGAAGCTGGATGAAGAGGTGGCGAGGCTTCATCTTGGGCGTTTAGGGGCGAGGCTTACGAAGCTGACAGAGAAACAGGCCGAGTACCTTGGGATTGACGCAGATGGGCCGTTTAAACCGGAATATTACCGGTATTGATGAGAGCGAAATTTGAGGCAGGAATAAACGATGGCGGGGACTATGAATAATAAAGAGACGGAAAAGACACCAATAGCAGCTTCGAAGTCTTTTATGACTATTGGGCCGACGCTGCATTACAGCCATACGAATGTTCAGAGATGCTGGCTGCTGGCGGTTGTTGCGTTCGCGATAAGCTGCTCGTTCTGGTCTAAAATACTGACCGGGTCATTCTGGTCTTTTAGTTTCGAGACGGTTACATCTTTTGAACTGTGGCATTTGGGTCAGTCAGTTATAAGCGGTGTGAGCATATTCGAATATCCGTGGCAGATACTTGTTTTAGGCTTGCTGATGGGTATTTTAGGGATTGTTCCGGTTCTGATATCGCAGCTTATGAGCTTCGGGTACAGTTTGCCTTTTATAGTTTGCGTGTTTTTCTTAGCAGATTTGCCGGGTTTAGCATTTTGTCTTTTGATAAGCTGTATTGCCGCAGCGTGCCGGCCGCTTCGTTTTCGGTCCCGCTTTACGGCGATAGCCCTGTGCACGGCTCCGCAGCTTCTTTACTGGGGATATTTCGGCGGCGTAAGGGGGATAGAGCCAATTAGATGGGGATTAACTTTGACGCCCTGGATTTGTGCATGGCTTGTGTGTCTATGTATAGCCGGGTTAGTAATCGGCATAGGGCATTTTACTCGTTATCGGCCGGGACTGGTCTGGGCGACAACTACCGCCATGCTTTTGATAGCAGTGGTAGTATTCGACGTGAAAATCGGCTTCGACGAGCTGGACTATCAGTTGTATGTTGCCAAGAACAATCCGGAACAAATCAGCGAATTTCGCGACCGGAGCATAACTAAAATACTTGATGAAACTATTGGCAATCCTGCTATGGAAAGATATTTTGCGAGCTTTTTTTATCCTTCCGAGCCGATTGCACTGCGTGCGGAGCTGAAAAGAGAAATCCAGAACCGATTGAACTACGACCGCTGGCCAAGCTGGTTGATAGTGCCGGAGGAATTTGATTACCAGGGGAAAAAACAGTGGCTGTTCGAACAGTACGACTTATTTATAAACCTGAGGTCCAAAAGCAAGCGGATGCCTATAGCACTTTACTATAAGGCGCTACTGAGCGAGTACAGCCCGGACATTCAGGTTCTTGAACAAAATGAGATATTGCATTTTTACAGTGATTATCCATACGAGGGTTCCCGGAAGATATGGTATCGTCTGTATAGCCAGTTCGGAGACAGTCCTGAATCGATAGAGGCTCGGTGGCGGATAGCAAAGCAGTGGGCCGGGCAGGGCAGGTTTGAACAGGCTGATGAGCTGCTTGCAGAAGCACAGACTAAGCTTAACGAGCGGTTGAAACTTTCCGAAGTACAAAAGCCACAAAACGACACTTTATTCAGCCCGTTTCAGCCGGCGGCAGATTCTGTGATGACGGCATTTAACTTAACCGAGTTACAGCGAAAATTAAACCAGTTACACCATCTTATCGGTTCAGAAAACAGAACCGACAAGCCGGACACGAGAGAAAATCTGGCGAAATTTGTTATGCTGAATCCTCACGACCGGCGGTTTGCACAGGAGCTTGATGGGTTGCTGGAAAAAATGAAGGATGACAATCCGCTTCGCGACAATGTACTGCTGGCTAAGACCAAACTCGTTGCCGATGAGCAGCTTCGGGCGGAACAGTTAGCCAAGCTGCACAAGGACTTCCAAGATACCGATGGTGGGATGCAGGCGTTATATGAGCTGGGGCTTTTGAAGATTAGCCGCTGGCGACAGCAGGGTGATTCGAATCCGGAGCAGAAGAAGGGGTATTTAGCCGATGCAAGAGCAACCCTGATGAGCTTTATCAGCCTGTATCCTGACAGCATTTGTGCCGGGCAGGTGAAAAAGAACCTTGAGGGCCTGCCCACGGTTGAATAGTCAATTTCTTCTTATGTTTAGCGTACCTTCGAAGTTGTTCGGAATAAACGTACGCATTTTGTTGGTGAGTCGCCTGTAGTCTGTGGGAATGGGGGTTGACATTTTTGCAGATTATGTTAAGATAAGGGCCGATAATAAACTGTTTTTTTTGTAACCTATAGGGCTTTTTGCTGTGAAATTGCGAGGAAAAAAGAAACGGTATGCCGGATTTTAACAAAGACCAGTTTCGAACCACCCGTGCTGAAATCGATGCGCTGCTTGGAGGTGAGAGTTCAAAATCGCAAAATGAGGAAGTCCGCAGGGAAATAATGAAAACTTCTGCTTTACCCGCTGTTCCAAAAGCACAGGAAATTATGCTGGCGGGCGATATCAGCAGGGCGTTTTTGGATGTCGATGCTGTCAGGAGACTACCCTGCCGGGTTCACGGCGATATTCTTGATGCAATCGATGAGGCGGCAGAAAAAAGCTTTGCAGTAATTGGTGTTGTGATGGCTGGGTCGCCGGCTAAATTTAGCTCGGTTCTTAAGTACTTAAGAGAAGTCAGCAGCGGTGCGAAAATTGTACTGTTGGCTCAAATATATGAAGAGCCGATTGCGACAAAACTGGTTGGCGGGGACTCTAACGGAGAAAGCCTTGCTGACGACTATTTGATTTGTCCGGTTGATTTTTTGTCTCTGGTCAGTTGTCTGCGGTCAGTCAAAGAGGAGGTGCCCACACAACTGCGGCAGGTAACGGAGGCGGCTGTGACGGTTACCGTCGATGCAAGTACAGAGATGAAGATAAGGGAACTTGAGAGGCTGGCTACCACCGATGAGCTGACGGGTCTGAAGAACAGAAGATATATCTGGGAATTTTCCAGGCAGATTATCGAGCGCGCCAAGAAAGAAGAAGGTCGGGTGACATTACTTATATTCGATATCGACGACTTTAAACATTACAACGATGTTTACGGCCATTCGGCGGGGGACGAGATTTTGAAGCAGGCCGCTGTTGTGATGGGTCGCTGCTGTCGTGAGCATGATGTTGTGGGCAGGATTGGGGGTGATGAGTTTGCGGTTGTTTTCTGGGACGACCCGAAGTTAAGGTCTGCAGCTTCAAAAAGCGAGAGACGCTCGGCGTCGGCTGAGCATCCCAAAGAGGCGATATTTATAGCGGAGCGGTTCAGGAGGGAATTAGGCAAAGCTGAACTGCATTTGTTAGGAGAGGAAGGCAAAGGCGTTCTGACAATAAGCGGGGGCTTGGCGAGTTTTCCTCGCGACGGGTCGAGCTGCCAGCAGCTTTTTCAGCAGGCGGACAAGGCGCTGCTGGAAGCGAAACACAGCGGCAAAAACAGAATTTATCTTGTAGGCAAACCGAAAAGCGACATCGCTGATATCGAATAATTTCGAACTGTGTTGCGAATACCGGGTATTGAGCGGCACGAAATAGATTTTACTGATTAATTTTATCGACGGTGAGTTTTATTACTTCGCTGCCGGCCAAGAGAAAGGCGCCGGCGGCGTATTCGTGGGTGTTGGTATACTGTACAACTCCCGGCTCATAATCCGGCGGCTGGACCCAGCCGAGCTTGCCGCTGGGATGAACCGAATTTACCAGTCCAGTCCAGGTTTTTTTCACTACAGGCAAATACTTTTGCCTGTCCAGGCAGCCGTTATTGATGCCCCAGGCCATTGCATAACAAAAGAACGTCGAGCAACTGGTCTCCGGCTCAGGGTATTGGTCGGGGTCTGTCAGATTGGTACGCCATAAGCCGTCTTTGCCCTGCAGTTCTGCAATCGATGCAGCCATCGTGCGGAGCAAATCGACATAATCGTCATAGCGGGGATTGTTAGGGGGAAGATATTCAAGCACGCGGGGGATACCTGCAATGACCCATCCGTTGCCGCGTGCCCAGAAAACCTTTTTGCTGTTTTTGGTTTTTGTCTCGAAGTAGCGATTGTCACGATAGAAAAGTCCGTAGTCCCTGTCCAACAGGTAATCGGTCACATCCCAATAAACCTCATTTAGGTACTTGTAGTATTTCTGCCGGCCGGTGGCTTTGCCGAGCATTGCGATTGTCGGCGGTCCGACATAGAGAGAGTCGCAATAGTCCCAGATTTTGCGGGCGGGCCTTTCGGCGGTTTCAATTTGACCATCGACAAAGGTTCGTATTTTGGCGAACATCTTGGGGTCGTTCTTTAAAAAATATAGTTTCAGATAGGTCTGGCCGCAGGTCATTTTGCAGGCGGGGTCTGTACCGGGGCCTTCGGCCCAGTTATGTTTTTGCGCCCAGCGCATAGCCTGATTTAGAACCTTAGGGTCTTTGGTTGTTTCGTACAGGGCCATCACACCAGTATA
>Ga0307378_10013342_pt1 | contig 10401 bp, 10 predicted proteins | sample UN1MG_FD_202238 | JGI IMG/M metagenome (GOLD analysis project Ga0307378, IMG submission 202238) | Soil microbial communities from Risofladan, Vaasa, Finland - UN-1 | ecosystem: Environmental > Terrestrial > Soil > Coastal area > Acid sulfate soil | place: Finland: Risofladan, Vaasa | collected...
AGACGTGGCGTAATGCTCGTTGACCTTGGCGGAGGGGTCGAAGGGCACCCCGTCGTCGTCGAGCCAGTTGCCGGTGAAGATGGCCATGTCAGACCTCGACCTTTTCTTCGACGTCGACGGGCATAAGCTCGAGCTCGCCGGCGTCGTCGTATGTATAGAAGAGCAGCAATGTGAGGTCAAGGGCGTTGTCTAGCTGGGCCAGGACGTCGCGGTTGATGATGGGGCCGTAACGTCCGTCGGGGAGCATGGGTGGCCGTGGACAGTGCAAGCCGTCGTTCGTCTGTAGGTCCTCAGCGGTGGTGGCGTGCGGGGCGACTTCCTCGAGGTAGCCGCGAAGGAAGGGGTAGCGGGTCCAGACCAGGGCGACCAGGTCCTCCGCGACCGGGACGTGCGTTGACGCCAGGTAGGCGATTCGCGGGATGCTGACGGAGCGGGCGTTAGGCTCGGGCGTCGGGGGTTCGTCGGGCTCGGGGGCCGGGCGGCCGTGGAGGTCGCCGAAGGTCTGGAGGAGGCGAGCGCCGTTCACGGCCGTGGCGTAAGAGCGGATGGACTCGGCTGGCCAGCCTTCGGCTGCCGGTGGTTTTCCGACGTACTTGGCGAGTTCCCAGGCAGCGCTTTGTGTCTGCTTGACGATGGTAATCCAGACGTGCAGGCCCCCGTCCATATGTTCGGACCAGAGCTTCGCAAGCAGGGGCTGCGGGAAATAGCTGCCGTGCGTGATGACGTGGAGGTGTGGATGCCATTGCCCGGTTTCCGCGTTACGGGTGATTTCGATTGTGTAGACCCCGCCCTTGACGCGTGAGATCCATTCGGGGTGCCGCCGGAGCTTTGCGAAAGCCGCGCGCAGTTCGTTGAGCTGCCGCCCCAGGTCGGTGTCGCGGCTGCGGTAGGTCAGGGTCAGGTGGCGGCTGGTGCTCATCGATTTCAGCAGGTCGTGGATCTGTTCGGCGATTCTTGCACTGCGGGCTTTGCCGCAGAAGGGGCAGAGCCTCGAGCCGCATTTCGTGAGCCAGGTTCGGACTCTGGACGTGTCGGGGTCGTGCATCAGAAATGCACTGCGGCAGCAGTCGGCCAGGCGGCCGGCCTGGCGGTGTTGATCGGGGAAGATGCTGCTGGCCAGGGCGGCGACGATGGCGGTTTGACGCCGGCGGTGGGGGTGGTGGATGTGGGTTTGGAGCTTGGAGGGGGCGGGCAGGGTCCTGGGCCATTTGGGCTCGGGGTGGGCCTGCTGTAACGTCATGCTGCGTCGTGCCTTGTTAAGATGTTTGCAGGTGTTCAAGTAAAGGGTCTACGTCGGGGGCCCTGCCGCGTTACGGTTGAGCTGGCGAAGGACGCTACTGGTGGCGTAGCATGCCGCGTTTGCGGGCAGGTTCGGGGGCGGGCTTGGGGTCAGGCCGGGTGTTCCGGATGATGTGGACCGTGGCGGGCCAGAGCGTGAAGAGGCGCCTGCGGTAGGCTGCCTGGCGGCAGGCGTTGCAGCAGTAGGTTTTGCCCCGGTTGCTGGGCTGGAGGGGTGCGTGGCAGGCGGGGCATTCGATGGCGAGCAGGTGTGGGGTTCTGGTCGGCATGGCGTGGCCTCTGGGGTTGGTCCTGCCAGCCCGGCCCCGGGGGCCACTGTCCCGGGGCTGGGGGCTGGGCAGGTCCTGGCCACGTTGCCGGTGCCCGGGCGCAGCCTGGCGGAGCTGGCGGGTGCGGGGCGGCGTGGCAGGTCAGGGAACAGTTTCAATTGCACGTGTGGCCTCGATCATTTATGGGGGCACCTTCACGGGCCATTGCAGGCCGACGGCCTCGGCGGTGGTCCGCGTGAGGCCGGCGAAGTAGTCTCGGACCTTGGCGTCGGCGGGGACCGCGATGGCGCTGGCAAAGCCAGGCTCGCTGGTGGCGCCGTAGTAGTCGGTCACGACGACTCGGACCCAGATTTTGTTGCCGGCGGCCGTGGCGGCCCAGCTCGCTATCCATCCATCGGGGTTGCTCCATGCAGCCCCGTTCCAGTCGAGGTAGTCGGCGTAACGGTAGGGGCTGGAAAAATAGCTGCGGCCTGGCGGGACCTGGAGGCCGACGAAACACATCAGGGACAGGGGAGCGGGTGGCGGGTCGTAGTTGGGGATTGGAAGCATGATCTTGACGTATACGCTGTCTGCCGTGGGTATGACGGAGAAGCCGGGCGGCCAGAGGGGCGGGCGCGTGGGGGCAACCGCGTAAGAGACGGTGCTCGTCCGCCTGTAGCGTTGCACGTTCGAGCGGACGAAGTGGCAATAGCCGCTGAGCTGCTTGGGGCGGCCCCAGCGATCGGGTAAGGGGAACTGCCCGGCGTAGGTGTGCCAGGTCTGGCGTTGCGCCTCGGTGAGTGTGCCGGACCAGTACTGACTGATGGCGGTGATTGCGGCCTGGCGGAGGTCTCGTTCAGCGGACTCGGGCTGCCCTGGGCTGGTGCGGTTGCGGACGAACAAGCCGCCGGTGTTGCGGCTATAGGTTTCCGTGCCCACGCTGCCGCGTATGTCCTGGACAATGCTGCCGGGTACGAGTGTGGCCATGGTCGTCAGGCCTCGGCGATGGTGAGGTCTCCTGATGCGGTACCATAGGACAGGTAGAGGCCGAGGATTTCTGCGGTCTGAGAGTTCCAGCCGTGGGTACCGGGGATGCCGGGTGCCTCCGAGACCACCCAGGCGGGCGGCTCGGGGTCGAACCAGAGGGAGTAGCCGGCCAGATAGTTGCGGTAGGCAGGCTCTCCGCCCTGCGATCCGTCGCGGTAGAAGCCACCTGTGGCGTCGGGGCTGACGGTCCCTGTGGCGAGGAAGTCAGCCGCTATGAGGAAGGGGCCGCAATCGCGGTCGCCCAGTGGGGGCCGCTGATTCGATAAGATTCGTCCTGGAACATGGCTGAGACGGTCACCCGCTGGCCGGCGGCCATGGTGTAGGCGGAGGCGATCTCGAGGGGGTAGGACGGGGGCGCAACGGAGTTGCCGGCGGTGTGGGTGAGGTAGCGGAAGCCGGGCGGCGTGCTCAGCCGGCCGGCCTCGGTGGGGAGCCCCATCGACAGCAGCAGGAAGTGCCCGTCGGTCGACTTGCTGAAGGCCCCGCCGGGCTCAGCGAGCTGGAGCTTGCTGGTGTCGCTCTCGGCCGCGAAGCTGAGGGTGACGCCTCCGGCGTGTCCCATCGCCAGGGGGGCGGCCGCGATGACGGTGCTGGAGTACAACAGGACCAGGGCGTTGACTCTGAGGAAAGCCGCCAGGCCGTTGATCTCGATGACGTCACCGAGGCGGTTGGTCCAGGTCGTGCCGGCCGCGTAGGCTCGCCAGTCGTCCCTCTGCTGCTCGGTGAGGGCGTTTGACCAGTACTTGGCAAGGTGGCCCATCCTGGCCCGCCGGGCGGACTGGAGGGTGCTGCGGGGGTTGCAGGGCTTCATCCTCGCCCTGGCGTAGTTGCCGCCCTTGTTTCTGGCGAAGGTGCTGCCGCCGATGGATCCTCGCATGTCCGTGACTCCGCCACCGAACTTGATTAGTGCCACGTCTGACGCTCCTTGTCAGGGCCGGAGGAGTCGGCCGGGCCGTTTCCGACCCGGCCGACCCGCCGGCGGGGGGCCTTTGGACGTCCGACCTGGGCGTCGTAGGTGCTTGATCTTGTGCCTGTGCGTAACGGGTTGTCAATAGGTAGTGTAACAATTTTTTCGGGGGGTGGCGGGGTGGAAGGCAACCGGCCCGCCAAGCAAGGCGGGCCGGTGTGCGGTCCAGGCGAGGGGCAGGTGGTGGCTACTTGGTGGCCTTTGCCTTGGGCGTGAGCAGTTCGACGGCGCTTCGGAAGGCGTCGAGCTCGTCGGAGGCGAGGTCGGCGACGAGCTTAGTGAGGTCCTTGAGGCATTGAGGGCTTTCGGGGGTCACGGTCCATCCGAGCAGGCGTGGGCCGGGCTCCTCAAGGTGCCACTCGCCGACATTGAGGATGATGCTGAGGCGGTGGGCGGCCCCGGCGCATACGCGGGCGGAGAGAACTACGTTTCTTTGCATCATAGCGGTGCTCCTCATTCTAGTGAGTCCGCCCGGGGCCGGGGTGGTCAACCATGTGACACGTGAGGCGTGTTCATGCACCCCGGGTCCCGGGCGGCAGTTGTTCGGTGGCAAGGTTCGTTGATCGCATCGCATGATTGACGGGTGCATGGTAACATGGAGGGGGGTGCATGTCAAGGGAATAACCCGGAATTCGGGGACGGAATGCAGTTTTTTTCGCGGAGCTTCACTGGATGAATCTGGCCAGAATAAGCAGGCTGTCTCACAGTGCGGAACTTACGGCGCACTTCGGGCGCACTTCGGGCGCACTTCGGGCGCACTTCGGGCGCACTTCGGGCGCACTTCGGGCGAATTTACGAGCTTGCACGAGCGGCGCTCGGAGCTTGCACGAGCGGCGCGCGGAGGGTGGGCAAGTGGTGGCCGGTCCCTGGCCGGCGGGGGAGATCGCGGCGGGAATTTCCGGCAAAGTGGGGGAGCGGCCCTGCCGGGGCCGCATGGGCGGTTGCAGGTGCGGCCGTTGCCGGCCCCCGGCGAAAGCCGATTCGGGGGCCGGTTGCGGCCGATGATGTAACTTTCGGCGGCGTAGCCGCGTCCTTGTTGGTGTTTCTTGTGCGCTGGCTTGTGGTGAAGAGTTCCCAAGGGCAGGCCGCGGCTGCGGGGGGCGGCGGGGTCGTACAAAGCCGGCCCGGCCAAGGAGGGCCGGGCCGGCTTTGTGCGAGCGAGCGGGAGCCATGGAGGGCGGGAGCGAGTGTGCCCCGCGGCCCCCCGCAGGTGCGGGCTGCCCTGCGCAGTGGTGTGGACTGCCCCCCAGGCCCGGGAGCCCGCCGGCCCGGTTCGGGGCATGGAGGCCCCGAACCGGGGGCCCCCCGCCAGCAGGCGGGGGGCAAGGCGGGCGTGGGGCCCGCCGGCACGATGCCGGCGGGCGGGCCATCGCCGGAGGAAGGGACGGTTCGGTGCAGCGGGCGGCGGGCTGAATGCCCGCCGGCCGCAATCCGGGCCGGCCCGGCCGGCGATGGGGGAATAGAGGACTTTCTCGCCGTAGGCGAGCACCGCAGAGTGAGGGCCGCCCCTGGGGGCAGGCCATCGCCGCGGAGCCGGTGGACACCATGGGGGGAGGTTGGGCGGCAAGGCCGGAGCCGCCCACCGCCGAGGAACAACGCAATTGACGCGGAGGCCTCGGCGGGGGGCGGCGCAGGCCGGACTGCCTGAGGAAATAGCAAGAGGCATGCCAGCGGTTTTTGCTGGCATGACTGTTGCAAGGACGATGACCGTTTGGATTGGCGCTGCTAAAGATGGCGGGAGGCGTGCCGAGCGGAGCGGCCGCGACCGCAGGGAGCGGCCGCGGAGCGGTAGACCTTCCTTCGGAGCGGAGCGGCCGCGACCGCAGGGAGCGGCCGCGGAGCGGTAGACCTTCCTTCGGAGCGGAGCGGCCGCGACCGCAGGGAGCGGCCGCGGAGCGGGGGTGACTCAGTGTGTTTTTTCCCGTTTTTTTCGTGGTGAAAGCGCCGCTTTCCTCTTCCCCGGTCACCGTCCAAAGGCCCCCCATCAGAAGAGACTGACGTGTTGTCACGGTAAGGGAGACTCGTTTTCCCGGTGGCATGGGGGAAAAATCCTCTTTCCATCGCGGCATCATCCTGACCACGGGCCACGCAACCTCCCATCCCCATCCCGTGGGCGTCATGGCAACGTCGCCCCGATGGCGGGGGATGTGGCCGAGTCGGCGGAGCGGGGCCGTGTTACGGCCCTGCTGGCCGCTGGGCTAACGATTTCGTAGGCAGGGCCTATAGGTTCGGGTTTTTGGGGTTTTGCTGTCTGTGGGGGCGTGAGGGGGCTTCTGGGGCAATGGGCCGCTGCGATCGGAGCGACAGGAGGGTGGGCAGGTGGAGGAACTCCACCCCGGAGCCGTGGCGGCTGGGAAACTGGCCGTCGGCCAGGTCGATGGCATGGCGGTGCATGAGGATTCCGACCAGGCAGGCCCAGCAGATCGTGCGGATGAGGGTCGAGGCCTGGTCGGTGGGGGTGGCAACCGTCTCGGCGAAGCCTATGGTCGCTCCGCAGGTGTCGCAGTAGGCGTACTCGAGCATGCACGGACTGGTGCGGAAGTTGGCGTGCTCGGCCAGCCAACGGGACACCGCCGGTCCCAGCTGAGGAGGGTCTGGGACCGGCGGGTCCGCCTCAACGAGAGGTCTGCGGTTGTGGTTTCGGGGCACGCGTTAGACTCCGTCGCGGTCGGCCTTGTCGGTTTCCAGGGCGGCGAGGCGGTCCCTGATTTCGGTAATGCTGCCGTTGGCGGCCTTCCGCGTGGAGTGGATCCACTTGCCGAGGCCGCCGAAGCCCACGGCGGCCAGGACGGCCGCAAGGCCCTCGACGATGGGCGGGGCCTGGCCGGGGGCTGCGGGCTGCGCCGGCAAACCGGCGGCAACCTCGGCCGGGTTGGCCGACCAAATGGCGTCGTCGAGGCGGCGGGCCATCTCGCAGCCAGTCAGGCAGGGCAGGATAAGGCAGGCAGCGAGTGCGGCCAGGTAGAGGATTGCGGCGGCTACGGTTCGACGGTCGGTCATGGTGCGGGGTCCCTTGTTCAAGGTGTCACGGAGTGTTCGGCGTGATACTTCCACCAGCTCGCGACTCGGCCGCGGAAGTAAAGCCGGAGCAGTTCGCCGGCGGCTACGGGCCAGGCCAGCGGTACGGTTGCAACGTATGGAAGGGGGTCGAAGTCTTCGGCCTGGGCCAGGTCGATAAGCCGGGTGTGCCTCCAGGGAACGGAGTCGCGGACGTGTGCGGGGTCGACCTGGAAGGTGGCAAAGCGGGCGTGGAGCCAGTTGGGAATTTGAACGTCCGCGTTCACCTCGAGGGTTACGGTCTGATCGCCGAGGTTGACGTCGGTTATGACGCTGCTGAGGAAGGTGCGCGGGGTCGAGGACGGCCCGACGACGATGGACGGGGGCTCGGCCCAGAGCTGGAGGAAGTCAAAGGCGTTGAACATGACAAAGCCGTTGGTGGGGGTGCGGTCGAGGGTGCCGCGGCGCGAGGGGCCGGCCTCGCCCTCGAGGGCCCAGGCTTCCTGGGCCCAGGGGGGTAGGTCGTGATGCCAGCGGTGGGCGCTGTAGCGGATGGCGGCGGCAAAACGTGCTCGGCCTCGGCGGGGGACTTGGCCGGTGCGGTTGAGGCAGGCGGAGCCAGACGTGGCGTAATGCTCGTTGACCTTGGCGGAGGGGTCGAAGGGCACCCCGTCGTCGTCGAGCCAGTTGCCGGTGAAGATGGCCATGTCAGACCTCGACCGTGGCGTCGACGTTGACGGGCATAAGCTCGAGCTCGCCGGCGTCGTCGTACGTATAGAATAGGATTAATGTGAGGTCAAGTGCGTTGTCTAGCTGGGCCAGGACGTCGCGGGCGATGATGGGGCCGTAACGTCCGTCGGGGAGCATGGGTGGCCGTGGACAGTGCAAGCCGTCGTTCGTCTGGAGATCGTCGGCGGTGGTGGCGTGGGGGGCGACTTCCTCGAGGTAGCCGCGCAGGTACGGGTAGCGGGTCCAGACCAGGGCGACGAGGTCTTCCGCGACCGGCACGTGCGTTGAGGCCAGGTAGGCGATTCGGGGGATGCTGACGGAGCGGGCGTTAGGCTCGGGCGTCGGGGGTTCCTCGGGCTCGGGGGCTGGGCGGCCGTGGAGGTCGCCGAAGGTCTGGAGAAGGCGGCTGCCGGAGACGGCCTGGGCGTAGGCGCGGACTGAGACGGCTGGCCAGCTTTCGGCTGCGGGGGGTTTGCCCACGTACTTGGCGAGTTCCCAGGCGGCGCTTTGTGTCTGCTTGACGATGGTAATCCATACATGCAGGCCCCCGTCCATGTGTTCTGACCACAACTTAGCTAGCAGGGGCTGCGGGAAATAGCTGCCGTGCGTGATGACGTGGAGGTGAGGATGCCATTGCCCTGTCTCCGCGTTACGGGTGATTTCGATAGTGTAGACGCCCCCTTTCACTCGAGCGGTCCACTCGGGGTGCCTGCGCAGCTTGGCGAAGGCCGCGCGGAGCTCGTTGAGCTGCCGGCCGAGGTCTGTGTCTCGGCTGCGGTAGGTCAACGTCAAGTGCCGGCTGGTGCCCATGGATTTCAGCAGGTCGTGGATCTGTTCGGCGATTTTTGCACTACGGGCCTTGCCGCAGAACGGGCACAAGCGGGAGCCGCACTTCGTGAGCCAGGTCCGGACCCTGGACGTGTCGGGGTCGTGCATGAGAAATGCACTGCGGCAGCAGTCGGCCAAGCGGGCGGCCTGGCGGTGCTGATCGGGGAAGATGCTGCCGGCCAGGGCGGCGACGATGGCGGTTTGACGCCGGCGGTGGGGGTGGTGGATGTGGGTTTGGAGCTTCGACGGTGCGGGCAGGGTCCTGGGCCATTTAGGCTCGGGGTGGTCCTGCTGTAACATCATGCGGGGTCGGCCTTTGTTAAGATGTTTGTAGGTGTTCAAGTAAAGGCATTATGGCTGGGGTCCTGCCAGGTTACGGTTGAGGGGCTGGCCGGTGCAATTGGCGGCGAAGCACTTGGCGTCAGGGTTGACGGGCTGGGCCGCACAGCGATGGCGGTGGGGGCAGGTGGGTGATCGGTGACAGATCCATCTGGCAAGCTGGTCGAGGGTGCAGGGTTTGTCAGGTGTTGGCCGTGGGGTGGGCGGGGCGGGGTCCGGGGGCCCGGGGGCGTTACAGTCCAGGCCGTGCAGGATGCTACTTTTGGCGTAGCATGCCGCGTTTGCGGGCAGGTTTGGGGGCGGGCTTGGGGTCAGGCCGGGTGTTCCGGATGACGTGGACCGTGGCGGGCCAGAGCGTGAAGAGGCGCCGGCGGTAGGCTGCCTGGCGGCAGGCGTTCGAGCAGTAGGTTCGTCCACGGCCGTTAGGCTCAAGGGGCTCGTGGCAGGCGGGACATTCGATGGTGAGCAGGTGTCGGTTTCGGGGGGGCATGTGGTGGCCTCCGGGGTTGTTCCTGCCGGCCCGGCCCCGGGGGCCACAGTCCCGGGGCGTGGGGCGCGGCAGGTCCTGGCCGCGGGGGGCTTGCCGGGTCGGAGTCTGGCGGAGCTCCGCGGTTTGGCCCGTCCAGCCAGGTCTGGGAACAGTTTCAACTGCACGTGTGGCCTCGATCAGTTATGGGGGCACCGTCACGGGCCATTTCAGGCCGACGGCCTCGGCGGTGGTCCGCGTTAGGCCGGCGAAGAAGTCTCGGACCTTGGCGTCGGCGGGGACCGCGATGGCGCTGGCAAAGCCAGGCTCGCTGGTGGCGCCGTAGTAGTCGGTCACGACGATTCGTACCCAGATTTTGTTGCCGGCAGCCGTTGCGGCCCAGCTCGCTATCCATCCATCGGGGTTGCTCCATGCAGCCCCGTTCCAGTCGAGGTAGTCGGCGTAACGGTATGGGCTGGAAAAATAGCTGCGGCCTGGCGGGACCTGCAGGCCGACGAAGCACATGAGCGACAGGGCGGCCGGTGGCGGGTCGTAGTTGGGGATTGGGAGCACGATCTTGACGTATACGCTGTCTGCCGTGGGTATGACGGAGAAGCCGGGCGGCCAGAGGGGCGGGCGCGTGGGGGCAACCGCGTAAGAGACGGTGCTCGTCCGCCTGTAGCGTTGCACGTTCGAGCGGACGAAGTGGCAATAGCCGCTGAGCTGCTTGGGGCGGCCCCAGCGATCGGGTAAGGGGAACTGCCCGGCGTAGGTGTGCCAGGTCTGGCGTTGCGCCTCGGTGAGTGTGCCGGACCAGTACTGACTGATGGCGGTGATTGCGGCCTGGCGGAGGTCTCGTTCAGCGGACTCGGGCTGCCCTGGGCTGGTGCGGTTGCGGACGAACAAGCCGCCGGTGTTGCGGCTATAGGTTTCCGTGCCCACGCTGCCGCGTATGTCCTGGACAATGCTGCCGGGTACGAGTGTGGCCATGGTCGTCAGGCCTCGGCGATGGTGAGGTCTCCTGATGCGGTACCATAGGACAGGTAGAGGCCGAGGATTTCTGCGGTCTGAGAGTTCCAGCCGTGGGTACCGGGGATGCCGGGTGCCTCCGAGACCACCCAGGCGGGCGGCTCGGGGTCGAACCAGAGGGAGTAGCCGGCCAGATAGTTGCGGTAGGCAGGCTCTCCGCCCTGCGATCCGTCGCGGTAGAAGCCACCTGTGGCGTCGGGGCTGACGGTCCCTGTGGCGAGGAAGTCAGCCGCTATGAGGAAGGGGCCGCAATCGCGGTCGCCCAGTGGGGGCCGCTGATTCGATAAGATTCGTCCTGGAACATGGCTGAGACGGTCACCCGCTGGCCGGCGGCCATGGTGTAGGCGGAGGCGATCTCGAGGGGGTAGGACGGGGGCGCAACGGAGTTGCCGGCGGTGTGGTTGAGGTAGCGGAAGCCGGGCGGCGTGCTCAGCCGGCCGGCCTCGGTGGGG
>Ga0307378_10013343_pt1 | contig 10401 bp, 14 predicted proteins | sample UN1MG_FD_202238 | JGI IMG/M metagenome (GOLD analysis project Ga0307378, IMG submission 202238) | Soil microbial communities from Risofladan, Vaasa, Finland - UN-1 | ecosystem: Environmental > Terrestrial > Soil > Coastal area > Acid sulfate soil | place: Finland: Risofladan, Vaasa | collected...
AGATAAGTGCTGTCCTTCTCATCTAGAGTAAAACCTTTACATTTTACACATACTAGTTCATCATCGCAAACTGAACATTTGTGAATATGAACCGTATTACCACTATCAATTGTTTGTTCTGAATTATCTTCGATTAGTTGGTTTTCTTCTGGGGATTCATAAACAGAAGTATTCTCATTATCAAGAACTTCATCTAACCATAATTTCAATTCATCTAATTCCAACTCATCAATAACCTTTAGTTCAATAGCATCCTCTACACCCTTTGAAGTCAATAGAGCTCTTGGGTTAGCAGGGATTGAAACTAAACTAATCTCCAACAGTTCCTGACCATTGAATGTTGCCCTTGGTTGTTTATTTCCATCACCATATGTAATCTTATCACGATCAGGACGGAAACCTACACTCGTGGCATTCATAAAACCATTTGAATATAGTTTATATAGAGTATCGCCTATTGAGGATACTTCCGGAGTTGGAAATTCAATATCAAACATCAATGCTTTCTTTTCTTTATCAATCCACACTTTCTTTGTTTTAGCAACTGGGAAATCGAATGGATTATGATTAGCAAGCACCACAGGATTCTTCTTATAACTTCTTAAATCCCAACCCTCTACCATAACTCTTTCATTGTCACGATCAATAGATTGATCGCTTCCAATAAATCTCAACACTCTATCTTCTTGCTTTTCTGGTGTCTTGGTTAAATACTTGATAATTTTGTCTTTCATTTGTTTATGCTCCTATATACGATCTGGTTACATTTTTTATAAACTAATGGCTGCATGAATTGAACACAAACAGTTGATAGATTTATTACCTGGAAACTGCTCTCCATTTTGGAATGGTTGATTAATTGCTACAGGTCCTTGATTTGCATTACCTTCGTGGTCTGCTCTTCCATTTCCAGATGTCATCCATAGTTTATATTGTATACCACTTGTCTTATAGACTCCTAATGAAGTCTCATTAATCAATGAACTTGACTCTGTTCGTGCAATCGTGAATGATCTCTTGTCTGCAAACTTATAAACCTTCTTAATTCTAGTTGAGATATCGTCGATTGATTCTCCAGCATCAACACCAACAGCTATTTCCGCCTTCAATTGATTAAATATGGTCTTATTTATATTTTTTAAACGATTAACTCTTTTAAATAGAATCTCTTTATCAAGTTGATAATCAATCTTATTATTGATAAAGTCTAAAGACATTTTTCCAGCATCTTCCATAATGCTTTGGAATACTGGTGTTATAGCAGTAATTAATCTCTCATCCTCTCTCTCAAATATATTTATACGAGATATTACTTCAGATATTGAGATCTCTTTCTGTTGATATAATCCCTTTAGCACATTAGTTCGTTGTGAGATAAAATACTTCTTGATCTTCCCTAACAATATTCGTTCATTTCCTGTTTGATGTCTTAAGAATATCTGTCTTTGTCGACTTATTCTAGCTGATTTCTCATTTTTTTCTACAGTTTGTAACGCAATTGCCTTTTCTGGTTCTTGTTCAGCTAATGGTTCTATATGCTGTCCAACCTTAACTGTTTCCATTTCTGTATCAATTAAGTTAATTGGAACGTATTGAACATCTCCAGTTGGAGAGTCCTCAAATCCTAATCCGAATCTTGTATTCAATTCATTTCTTGAGAATCCCATACTGAACAATGTAGTTGCAGCATTAACATCCTCTTCCATTGAAGATTTAAGTTCATCGATCTTTGAGAAATCAAACTTACCATGGATACCATTTGTTACTATATAGACTAGACGTGAATTGATTACCTCTTGCATACGAAGCATCTGTGGTTTTACAGTTTCTTGCCAAAAGATTCTTTTCTGTGTATCTGATGTTGCTCTGTTAATTCCTTCTGTGAATCCAGCTAGTGTTTTTGGAACACCGAATACAGATAAAACAACATCTCTGGTAAATGCTCTTGAATTGATATAGTCCATTTCCTGTTGATTTAACCCAACAGTTTCAAATGTCATACCTCCTCTTAAGATACCAGTCTTTCCTGCATTAGTCACACCTTGATGTCCTTGTTCCCAAATCCTTACAAGTTTCTTTAATTCAGCTAATGTTGAGTTGTCATCTTTGTCTACTTGTAATACCATACCAGGTATTGCATTGTTATCAAAAAATTTAGCTTGATAGACAGAAGCTTTATAATCAGACTTAACTTCCATACTAACTGCATCCAATGGACTCAATCCTCTGAATCTATTGTAAGGGTTTGTATTCTTAAATTGAATTACTTCATCAAGTGAAAGAGATACGCTTCCATTGTATAACCATCCTAACAATTCACCGGTATCAGGAGATACAACATCTTTCATCTTCCTTGGATCAAGGACTATAATCTCTGCCGGTATCTTTGTCGTGCCCATATTCTGACCCACACTTCTTACAATATACCAGAATGCTTCACCATACAACGTATAGAAGGTAGATGTAGATGACCATAAATCAAATCCTGACATTGTATCGTTTGGGTTTTTAAATAATTGGCATAGTGGATGGCTCTCTGAAATGGGTTGATCATTATCTCCTAATAACACAAATGGCGCCTGTGGGAAGTTGTTTGCGATTACAGTTACACACTTGTAAACCAAATAGCTTTGTGAAGCAGGAGTTACAATTTCACCGGCTTCTTGCCCACCCATCATTAGCGGGGAAGCCTTAAGCCACGTGTTGGCGTAATCTTTTGTGAATTGATCTGCTATCTGTTTGTTAAGCACATCTGCAAATCCATCAAGTTTTTGAGAAACAGCTTTATCAACTGCCTCTGTGAATCTTGGGTCATTGTCATATGATCCTGTTGTCATATCAATCTCCTATGTATGGTGCCAAAATTCATGACACTCCTTACAGATGATAATCAGGTTTTCCCTGTAATTATGCTCTCTGTTTGTATCTTTATGATGCATTTCAAGTATACGTTCTGATTTACAAAGACAACAATTGGTGTTTATTTTTTTTAATTCTTTTGCCCACCACTGGTATTTACCACCTCTCCAATTATATTTATTTCCTTTTAGTGCCTTTTTTATTTTTCTTTTTGTTTCTTTGGAATGTTTTATTCCTTTACTTGATTCTCGCATCTTTCTTATAGTTTCTTTAGTGTGTTTATATCCTACTGGTCGTGACATATCTTTTCTCCTTATCAGAAATTAGGGCGGAGATGTTGATAAGGAACATCTCCCTTACGTCCGTCGAACCCTGGTTAGGCGAAAGCTATTTGAGCTTTGGGTCTTATTTTGCCATAGTGCGTATACAATGCATATCTAAAAGAGTCACAGGTGTGGTCATTGAATTTCAATGGATCTTCTAGTGTATCTCCATCCTTCGTTTCTTTATATTTATACGATTGTATTTCTTTGACCAGGTTATTGCTTCCTGCGTCAAGATGTAGTTTGTTTCTTCGACAAAAGTCAATCCCGTCTTTGACTGATTTGTCTGCTGGTTTACAAATGAATCCAGCTCTGTTTATTTCTTCTATGCGTGCTGGTTCGGCGTTGTCAGCATAGATGATTCTATTACGTCTATGCTTCAAGGGAATCATTATAATAAGTTTCTTAATGAGATCAGAGTTTGTTAATCCCCGTTGATAGAGTAATTCTTTAATATAGTATTCACTATCATATTCTCCTATCTCAAGAAGAACACTAGGATCATTAAATCCAAAATCCATGCCATATATTACTTCCTTAAATGTCTTAGGGAACTTTGTTTCTATAACATAGTTGTTATAGATAACTGCCTTCAATTCCCCCCATTCTCCAAGGGTGTATATTTGATAGTATCTTGGATCTTCCCTTTCAAGTTTATTTAATCTTTCAATGTATTCTTTATCAAGGAATCTGTTATCTTTATATGTTGAATGAAAGACTGTTGCATCACTCTTTGGATTCATGAAAAATTCATTGTATGGCCAAAGAAGTTTGCTAATTGGGTTGAATGATATAGCTATTTGCTTATAGCTGTCTGACCTTCCTCTTAATCGTAAATCAATCTGTCTAAAGTCAGGAAGAGATAGTTCTGTTGCTTCCTCCAACCAAACTCCTGTAATACCCTGAATTGATTTGAGTTTCTCCGGGTCGTCCAAGCCACCGGTTAGTATCTGTGAATCATTTACAAATGTGAATGACATATCTGACTTGTTTGGAGTAACCAAGTCTGTCAAGTTCCATTCACTTATTATACTTTTAAATTCTGCAAAGATTGATTGTCGGCATGATGGTTGAGTCTTTCTTAAACATAAAAACTTATGATGTATACCCTTTCCCATCCCAACAAGAATTCTTAATATCTTTTTTTGAGCAATGAATTTAGACTTACCTGATCCTGCTCCACCATATAGCACCATGTAACGATTCCTATCTTCTAAGTATGGATAGAATGAGTCGTTAACTACATCATGCAAATTACTCAGGTCAATGTTTATGTTCATAGGTTATCCCCTATATGTCTATGTCTTTAGGTGCATTGAGATGTACGTTTAAACTTTTAGTTTCTATTTCTGCCTCAACGTGTTGTGTTGGGCGACCATGTGCATAAGCAAGTAACAGTTCAATAGCGCGAATCTTTTCCGCTGGTTTAATACGTTCCCATCTATCTTGTCTTTCTTCTTGAGAGTAACACGCCATTTCAATCAAAATATTGAATAGGTCTTCTGTCACTTCTCCAGATGCTTTTCGCAAGTATTTTTGCACTTCTGTCAATTTTGGGCGACCTGCTTGATTTGGAGATGCTGTTCCGGGTAACCATCTACCACGCTCATCAGTTAGAATCTTTCCTGTTTTTTTGGTGTTCATAGGCATTAAACTGATACTCCTTTCATTAGCAACATCCCTTTGGCCTAACTCTAACAGGCCAATCTGTTTTCTCTGCATCCTCTGGACGAATGAGATGTTCCTTACAGCGTGGACAAAATATTTGTCTAAATCCAACTGTAGCTTTATATCCACATCTACCACAGAGAATCAAATGATCAAGAGGATATTTTGGTTTTTGTTTTCTATATGCTTCAAATTCTAATACTAATTCTTCAAGCTCATTTGTCCCATCCAGATTTTCAATTAGTGGTTCAAATTCTAAATCTACTGACCCATCCTCTTTTAGGAATGGTTCATCTTCTTTCATAAGTTTCAAGAAGGCTTCTTCATCATCTGTTATATAGTCTTCTACCATTATGCTGGTCTCCTTATCGTATCGGTCTAATTGTTTGTTCTAAATGTGGGTGGTTAACCAATAAAATTAAATACAAGATATATGGTTCTTATGTGGTCGATTGCTAAAACATTTAGAACAAACCAAAAAAAGAAAATGGTTATTTTTAATTGGTGGGTCTATATATATTAATTATTGAAAGGACTGTTTGTACATTTTTTTGTAAAGGAGGTGACTAAGTGATTACGGATTATAAAAATAAAGGTCCAGGAAAGAGATTTGGTAAATACATCAATCTGAATATAACAGAAAGGATGTATAAAGATTTGAATGAGGTGTCCAGTAAGAATGAGGAAACAATGGCTGAATTGATGAGAAGAGGTATTGCCAAAGAAATTGAAAGGAGTAAGTAGTATGTTAACTAAAGATCTGGGTGGTGAGTTTTAGGTTCTCTTTTATCCTTTCATTCCTTGAAAACTCATCACCCAACTAAAAAAAGGAGAAGCGAAGTGCAAACTAAACTGAATATAAAGAAATTGAAAAAGATCTGTAAGTGGACTCCACAACAGAAAGATATTATTTGGACCGAACATTATTTGAATCGAGCATTTGAAGCACATGAAGCACACGACGGGAATTACGGTTTTATATGGGTTACCTCATGGGGTTCATATGATATTTTAAAAGATGAGAAAGTTGTTTTCATATTGGATATTAATTATGGCCTTACACACAGTAAATGGGAAGCATTAGATAATGTAGGAAGAGTAACTAAGGTTTTAGAGAAACTTGGTTATGAAGTTATAATGGGAAATGGCATAACTACTATCAATAGAGATGCAACAAAAGACCGTATAATTGGTAAGACAACTATTCCTAAAAATACACCGATTGAAACCTTGAACTATAATCAAACATTTAGAGGGGATGATTTCCCTAACCCTTAGAACAAATTAATATAAAACAACTCATTGAGCTTATGCCACGGGGTTGTTAGTATTCTTACTGTGATTTGGGTATTGCCATTGTCCAAATCTCCAAACTAGATTTATTGAGGGGACAGAGCTTCGGCCAGCTTTTTCTACCCTTGTTAGAATTACCCTCAATGAATCATCAACTATCTACAAGGGAGATATCAAAATGAAACAGAAATCCGAGTTAAGCCTTAATCAAATATATAATAAATGTATTGAAATTTTAAGAGATTATGATAGTGGTAAGAAATTATGTAGTTCAGATTGTAATTTTGTTTTTTTGTTCGCTAAACGACATCCAGATGCAGATGAACTATTTGAAGATTGGTCTGGGGATATACTAGTTAAAAATCATCCAAATTATCCCAATAAATGTTTTTGGGTAGTCAAAAACAATGGATACCTTCAACATTTTAGTTTGAAAAATTGTAAAGCTGGTAAATATCCTGATAGTTTAGAAAACTTTAGAAGAGCATGTGGAACAACCATAAGAGATTGTTTAGCAGATTTAAGAAAAGATTGTGTTGAAAGGAATAATTTGGATGGAGTATTTCAAGTTCATCACGCTAAAATAAAACTTAATGATTTAATAGATGAGTTTATAAAACAATATAAAATTGATATAAAGAAAGTTAAATTCAATACTGATCCAATAAGTTTCAAGGATAAGGAGTTATCAAATAAATGGTTTGAATATCATAATAAAAATGCAACATTACAAGTTGTTAGAATTGAACATCATAAATATATACACTCTAATGAGTATAAATATTTTGGAAGTTCAAAATGAATAAGTCCAATGTAGTAGATCCAAATGATGAAGATTTCAAAAAACTAACCACAGAACTTATCAAAAAACAATTAGAAGAAGATCCTGATTATGATGGAAGTTCGTTGGTATTAGGTAGGAGGGATTTGAGTGATAACAACTAATGACATGCGTTCATTTTTTCAATGGTCATTTAATAAAACAGTTCAATTAACAAGAAGTGATGAGATGTATGGATATATTTATGAAATATTGAATTATTATGGTGGGAAGGATAAAGAAGGATTAATGCCAATGGATGAATATCTTAATTTTGATTTCCTTAAAACTGTTCTTGATTTACATTTCACCAAAGACAAATGTATTCCAAGCTCAATATCAAACGTTCTTTCTCAACAAAAATTTAGTAAAAACACATCTTTTATGACCTATTTTCATAATAGAGTAACAGAAGATATATCTGAAGTCCATTTAAAATCTATAATTGATTCAATAGCTTCTAAAATGGAAAAGGTAACAACTCAAATTGGGATACCGGACTTAAAAAAGGTTGTTGATATTCTCACCTCTGAGAATGAAGATGAATGTTATGATTCTGCAAGTGAAGAGCATGATGAATATAGAAAATTGGTAATGGGATTATATGCAGGATTAGAAAAGGCAGATGATGTAAGAGGGTTAACATCTCAATCAGGATATTCTGCTGGTCTTGATAATACCGATGAATTAGAAGAATCAATTGTTAAAAAATCATCACCTGAAAATAAAGTAACATCAGGATTTGCATATATTGATGATTCCATACTTGGTGGTTTTGAAGCTGGTAGATTATACATCATTGCTGGAACTCCTGGTTCTGGAAAGTCTACATTGGTGTTGAGTATGTGTCATAGAGCTGCATTAAGTCCAGATGTTAGAGTTTCAGATGGAAAAAAGAAAATTTATTTTTATTTGACTCTTGAAAATAGAATAGACGAAACACATACAAGAGCTTTATGTATGAATAATGGAATTGATACCCTTCAACTTATAAGAAAATTAAAAGAAGAAAAACAAAGAAGATCTAATGGAGATAAATTTAAATCCCTTGGAGATGAGTGGCGAGAATCCTTAGCTAAAAATAATTCATATATAGAATTTGACCATTTTGAAATTGAGTCAATAAGCTGCTCATCAATATTCAGAATTTTAGATCGTGGAATTAAAAAGTATGGTGGATATGAAAAGGCTGAAGTTAAGTGTATTTACATTGATTATCTTGATCTTATGAAATTGAATATTAGTGGTAAAAAAGATTGGCAGGGATTGGGTGTATTAACTCAAGAAATGAAAAGTATTGCAACCATTCTTGAAATACCTGTTGTATCAGCAACTCAATTAAATAGAGCAGCGACTGAAGTTGAATATGCAGACGATCTTAATCAAGGACATATTAGCGAATCATTTAAAAAGGTAGCCATTGCTGATACTATTATAGCTATATCAAGATGTAAACGTGATAATAATCTTGTTCTTTATAATATGATTAAAAATAGATCGGGTATGTTTAATATTCCCCTTGATATAACTGTTAATTATGCACACTTCAAATTTCTTGATGCTAACCCTGCTAAAATGAGAAAAAAGAAAAGTGACAGTAGTAGTTCTGCTGCTTATGGAGCTGGAATTACATCCTCAACTAAAGATGTTTTGAAAATAGATGAAATAACTAAAACGTCCAAGGTTGAAAAAGATAAAACCACATTTAAAGGATTTGAATTTAATCTTGAAGGTTACGAATTATGAAAAAATCAGCTATAGTAGAGATTATGAATGAGTTTAACTGCTATTTGAATATGGCTAATCTTTTGTTTGAAGAAGAACCTGAAGCTCTAATTGGTGTGCTTGAAATTAAATCGTCAGTAGCTCCTCCTTCTCCTGGTATGTTCTTCTCTACTTATCTTAATCATATCCTTAATTTATTTTTTATTAATAAATATATATTATATAGTATTTATCAAAAAATATATATAGGAAATAGGGTAAGGATATATACAAAAGAAAAGGTAGGGACGAATTTAGATCCAATGCTAATATGTATAGAATACTTCAAAGGGAAGGGGGATGGAACGTATAACAACCAGAGATCATTCAAAAAAACATGTGAAGAGATGGGTTTACCCTTCATTTACTTCAGAAGGGTTTATGCTTCATTTAGCGCAAATAGGAAGGAATTTAGGCGAAAAATGGGATACATGGAGGTCGAACCTCCATCCCCCCAGGTAGCACCTCCAGGTGGCTAAAAAAAAGCGATTTTTGGGTATAAAAAAGGGCTAGTTAGAAACTGATTTAATAAAAAAGGTGAATAAAATGACAGATAAACAACAAGATTTGATATTCAAAATATCAGAAAGTCCCCAATTGAAAGCAAAATATCTAAAAAAATTTGATGAATTTTTTGAAGTTCCTATTACTCCTCCAGAGGGTAGTTCTATTCATGTAGGACTAGATAGCTCTGAGGATTTAGCTAAAATGATGAGTGATTATGTTGAGAGAAAAGAAAAACAAATTGAGTATCTCAAATTACTGATATGGTATATGCTTAAAAGAGGGCATCGAGGACCAGATGTATTTGATAAAGCTATAAGAGAAACTATGAAATCTATGGGTATGCGGGTAAAAATCAAGTAAAAAGGAGATTGAAATGGTAATAGATGAAGTATGTCCGAAATGTAAACATAAATTTGATAAGGTTTCTATTATAAAAGAAAATTTATCAAAACATGATTATCTAGTTAAAAAATTTAAAATAACCTTAACTTGTCTTGATTGTGATATAGATAATAGTTATGAATTGATAAACGATTATGAAGTTAGTTTCGTAAAATTAAAACAAAAGTAGAAAAGGTAAGACGTCTACCATAACATTCAGAACAAACAAATAATCACCATTTCAGTCGTGGTGGGGTTTTGTCCAAATTTACTCTCTTAAACTGAAAATGTTAATGTTGTTTAAATTCCTCCAAATTTAAGCAGACTCCCTAGATAGGTTTATTTGCATTCTCCTATCTAGGGTAGTTACCGATCTAACTTTATTTTTTTTTTGGAACAAAAAAAAATTATATTTCGAAAGGAATGTTGGTATGGAGAACAGAAAACGATTAGTATATTTTTTAGAGGAAAACCTACATTTAGCTACTAAAGATCCATTATATCATACAAAAACGTTCCTAAAAATACATGGAATACAACCAAAACCATTCTTCAAGTGGTTAATTGAAGAAGCAAGTCAATACAACTATAATGTAAATTCAGACAAAGGAGTGAAAAATCTACTACAATGATTTGTTCATATGGATGTAATCAACCTGGCATTATCAAATTTGATAATGGTAAATGGTGTTGTGCTGATCATTGGTCTAGATGTCCAGGAAGTAGAAAACGAATTAAAGAATATATGTTAAAAAGCTGCTACAACTCCGTCAAACAGCGCAGGGA
>Ga0307378_10013344_pt1 | contig 10401 bp, 8 predicted proteins | sample UN1MG_FD_202238 | JGI IMG/M metagenome (GOLD analysis project Ga0307378, IMG submission 202238) | Soil microbial communities from Risofladan, Vaasa, Finland - UN-1 | ecosystem: Environmental > Terrestrial > Soil > Coastal area > Acid sulfate soil | place: Finland: Risofladan, Vaasa | collected...
ATGGCGACGTAAGCCGGATCCGCCAGGGAGGATATCGTCGGGCTTTTCTCGGCCGGCAGGACCTTGAGGATCGATCCCAGGTTGTCCTTCTTGATGTTCATCTTCAGACCGACTTTGCTGCCGGCGTCGATCGCTGCATTGAGCAAGATTGAGATGTTCTCAATCTTCTCCCGCTTGAATTTGTCTTCCCATGCCTTCTTGTTTGCGATAAACCTCGTTGTCGAGCTTATCACGGTGTCTATGACTCGCAGGTTGTTTGCCCGCAGAGAGGTGCCGGTTTCAGTAAGCTCGACGATGGCATCCACGAGGCGTGCTTTGACCTCTGTCGCGCCCCAGCTAAACTCGACCCTTACCTCGACCTTCTTGCCCGCGAAGTAGGCCTTTGTCACGTTCACGAGCTCGGTTGCGATGATTCCGCCAGCTAAATCTTCGGCCCTCTTGGCCTTTGACTCATCGGGCACGGCCAACACCCATCGGGCGGGCTTGTTGGTCGCTTTGCTGTAGGCCAGCTCGCAGACCTCGGTCACATCTGAACTGTTTTCGGTTATCCAATCGTGGCCGGTGATGCCGGCATCGAGGACCCCGTCTTCCACGTATCTGCTCATCTCCTGGGCGCGGAGCATAATCAGCCGGATCTCTCCGTCGTCTATGCGAGGCAGGTAACTCCTTTCCGAGTCCAGGATATGAAACCCGGCTTTGCCAAAAAGCTGAATCGTCGCCTTTTGCAGACTGCCCGCCGGAATGCCTAATTTCAGTATCTGTTCTGTCATCGTTCCGTTTCTCGTCCAGGTAATGCGCCTGGCACGTGTGCTACTTCTTGGCCTTCTTCACGGTCCTGGTTTTTCCCTTCCTGCCGGCCCCGTGCGTTTCACTTTCCCGGCGCAGGAGGCCATAGAACTCGTATCCGTTCCTGGCCGGAATCTGCTTGGCCAAAAACCCTTCGATCTGCTCCCCATCGGCGTCCGGGTCCACCAGCTCATTGCTCTTGAGATAATCCACCATTGCTTCGGTAAGCGGTATCGCGTGTCCCCTCAGCGATGTAAGCATACAATAGTCAACCACAAAGCGGCTGATCCCGTCAATTTTCTCAAGCGCCTGACGGGCCGGGCGTTTGCCCATTTTTCTCAATCCTTCAAGGCTGAGTTTGTGATAGTCATTGAATATCCCGGTCAGAACCTTCGTGACGGTCGAGGCGACGGTTCTTGTTGCCGGCGTATCGCCGCCCAGGGCTTCGACGATTTCTTCCGTTCGCGATACTCGCAAGTCATTCCAGTCAACGAAGGAGTTGGTAAACGTTCTCGCAGCGGATTCGGCCTCCTTCTCAGTCAATTGAGCGCTCACGATACCGTGGACAATCGCGTCTATGATCGCCTCGTGGCTGACCTTTTGCACTTTCGCGTGTCTGTGGCTCAGCGTACGGCACAGATTCTGTATCTTCCCGGCGTATTCCTTACTGTTCTTCATATCAGCCCCTGGGGGACGATTCCGTAAATCCCTGCGCACGCAGATGCGCACGCGCCTTACGTCGTCCCTCCGCTCATCTGTTCTCTTCTTCGAAGTGCTGCTGTTCCATCTCCTTGACGGCCTTGTCGATCAGTTCCATCGTCTCCAGAGTCTTCTTGAATTTCTCATCCGTGTAAAAATGCAAAACCGGACAAAATTTGCTTTGAATTCGCCCGGCCAGCAAAGCCTGTATTCGACTCCTCGCATGTGTTATCGCCGCAAAGGTCTTGTTCTGACTCGCCTGGCCCCTGCCAAAAATACTGACATAAACGTTGGCGATGCGCAAATCAGGAGTCAGCTCCACCCTCGTGACGCTTACGAATCCCTCGATGCGAGGGTCGCTCAGACGATGAGCAATGGCGTCACTGACCGCCTCTTTCACAATGCGGGCCACTTTTTCCTGCCTTCGGGTTGCCATATGCCTCATGACTCAAGGGTCCTGGCCACTTTCACAATTTCATAGAACTCAAGCACATCATCGATTTTAACATCGTCAAATCCTGCTATCTTGACACCGCACTCCAACCCTGTCTTGACTTCGCGAGCATCGTCCTTGAAATGCTTGAGCGACTCGACACTCAAACCGTCTTTGAGCACGATATTGTCGCGTATGAGCCGTATCTTGGCATTCTTGGCCACATACCCGCTGTTGACATAACAGCCGGCGATCGTGCCGACGCGTGATATCTTGAATGTCGTTCTGACAACGGCCCGGCCAAGCGTGCTCTCCGTCTCTTCCGGCTCGAGCAACCCGACCATCGATTTCTGCAAGTCCTCCGTGATGCGGTAGATCACGTTGTACAGTCGTATTTCAACCCCCTCGGCTTCCGCAATTTTGGCCGCGTGTTCCTCGGGAACAACGTTGAAACCGATGATGATGGCATTTGACGCCTCAGCCAGCACGACGTCGCCTTCGGTAATCCCGCCCGGCGCTGCGTGCAGGATATTGATCTTCACCTCGCCCGTGCTCAGATCGGACAAATACTTTTTCAAGACATCGACCGAGCCCTGGACGTCGGCCCGAACAATAAGGTTCAAAGACACGGTCTTGCCCGCCTCTATCTGGCTGAACAAGTTGTCAAGCGTAACCTGAGTGCGTTCGGCCAGCGTTCGCTCTCTTCGTCGTGTTTGATTCTCCTCGGCGGCCGCCTTGGCTTTGTTGATATCATCCAGGCGATAAAACCGGTCGCCTGCCTGCGGAACGTCACTGAGACCCGTGATCTCCACGGGCATAGAACTCGTCGCGACCTTTACCGTCTTGCCGTAGCTGTCGCGGAGCATCTTCACTCTGCCGTAGGTTCCGCCGGCGAGCACGACATCGCCTTTCTTGAGCTGACCTTCCTTAACCAGCAGCGTTGCCACGGGGCCCCGCCGGGCCGACATCCTGGCCTCGACGACCCAGCCGGTGGCGGGGATCGTGTTGTCCGCCCGGAGTTCGAGAAGCTCGGCTACGTAATCGAGCGATTCAAGCAAGTCACTGACGCCCTCGCCGGTCGTCGCACTGGTCTTGACGACCTCCGTCTGGCCTCCCCATGAGGCCGGGGTCAGCCCCTGCTCGGAAAGTTGCGCATAAATTCGATTGGAGTCCCAGCCGGGCAAATCGACCTTGTTCAAGGCCACGATGATCGGGACGTTCGCGGCCTTGCTGTGGGCGATGGCTTCGACGGTCTGGGGCATCACCCCGTCGTCGGCGGCGACAACCAGCACGACAACGTCCGTCATGTTGGCCCCTCGCGCACGCATCGCCGTGAAGGCTTTGTGCCCCGGCGTGTCAAGAAATGTCACCTTCTTGTCGTCCCAGGTTACCTCGGACGCCCCGATGTGCTGCGTAATCCCGCCGGCTTCCCCGGCCGCCACCTGGGTCGAGCGGATCTTATCCAGCAGGCTCGTTTTGCCGTGGTCAACGTGCCCGAGCATGGCCGCCACCACCGCTCGCCTCTGAAGATTGTCTCGCGACCGCTGCTCGAATTCAGCCCTTATCTGCTCTTCCAACGTGCTCTTGCGCTCGATGACCAGCTCGGTCTCGAACTCCAGAGCGACCAGCTCTGCAACTTCGTTACTGATGACCTGATTCGCCGTGGCCATCACGCTGTGCTGCATCAGCTTGAAGATGATATCCGCCGATTTAACCGCCAGGGCGGCAGACAGATCTTTGACCACTATCGGCTCGGTCACAACGGCCCTTTGCGGCCGGGCAGGTGCGCCAACTCTCTGCTTCAACTTGGCGGCAATTTTACGTACCGGCCGGGCCCGCAGACCCTCGCCGCCGGCCGCATCGAGTCGGGCCCGCCGTTCTTCAATATCTCTTTGCCGCCATCTTCCACCGAGCTTGGCCTTCTTTGCTGCCTCCGAGTCCTGCTCTTCCCGCCTTCGCCCGTGCGTCTTGTCTCTGTGTCGACTTGGCGATTGTTTCTTGTCTTTGGAAGCAGCCCCCGCGCCATCCCCCTGGCCCTTCTGACTGTACATTAACGGTTCAGTGACGGGGGCATCGTACCTTGCTCTCTGTCTCGGTTTGGGCCGGTGCAGTGGTTCAGGCGCCTCCACTCGAACCAGTTGCGGGCCGCTCAGGCGAGCCGGTTCAGGTCTTTCCATGATCGGCCCTGCGGGCATGATCGGCTCTGGTTCGGGTTCCGGTTCGGGCTCTGGCACGACTTCGATCGGCGCTTCCTCGGGAGGACTCGGTGCTTCGGTCAATACCGCGGTCCCCGCCGCTACGTCGGCCTCTGGAGTTTCCGCCTGCTGCTGCCCTTCTTCGGATTCGGCCACAGCGACTGCCTTCTGGGCCGCTTCGGCCGGCTCGGGCTCCTCCTGCTGCTCCTCTATAGATTCTTCTTCCTGGACGGCGGCATCCGGCATTGCTTTCTTTTTCCTCTTGACCCGGACCTTCTCCAGGTCCACCTTCTCCGCGGTCTCAATCGTCGTTACATTCTCGCCTTCGGTGAACCATTCCCGAATTGTCGCCGTCAGCCCCGCCGATATGACCGACATGTGGTTTTTGACATCCAGGCCTTCGTCCTGGCACTTCTTCACAATGGAGGAACTTTTTACGCCGAGTTCCTTAGCTAAGATGTAAACTCTTGTCGTCGCCAAAAAAGATCTCCAGTCTCACCCTCGTTCAGTGCCGCCTATCCCGAACGAGATGTTTTCATGATTCCTTGTCCATTGTTTTTGTCTGTGGCGCCAGTTCTCCGGCCACCGCGTTTTGTTTCGACTTCTCAGCCTGCCGTTCCGATTCTGCGGCCGCTGCCTTCACCAGCCTGCCCGCGAGGTCCAAATCAATCTTCAACTCGTTAACCAACGGCTCAGTCCCCACCTCTTCCAGGTCCGCGATCGAAATGACGCCCAGCGCTATCAGCTTGTCAATCGCCGTTTCATCGGCGCCTTCAACCATCTTGACACAGCCGGCCAAGATCTCGATTCCCTGGTTGTATTCCTCGGGCGTCAGAATGTCGATGTCCCAGCCGGTCAGCCGGGCGGCCAGCCGAACATTCTGCCCGTGCTTGCCAATCGCCAGGCTTAACTGGTCCTCGTCCACAACCACCGTGGCCCGCCCAAGCTCAAAACACAGGGCAATTTCACTGACTTTCGCCGGCATCAGGGCGTTTGCGACAAGCACCTGCGACGACTCATTCCAGCGAACGATGTCTATTTTCTCTCCCCCGAGCTCATCCACGATATTTTTGATCCGGCTGCCCCGCACCCCCACACACGCCCCGACGGGATCCACCTTCTCGTCAAAAGACACCACCGCGACCTTGGTCCGATAGCCCGCCTCGCGGGCCAGCGCGCGTATTTCGATGATTTTCTCGTTGATCTCGGGTACCTCCAGCTCGAAGAGCCGCCGGATGAAATCGGTATGCGTGCGAGAGAGGATAATTTTGACCTGGTTCGAGGTCTCTTTCACGTCGAGAATGAGGCATCGAATTCTCTCGCTCACTCGGTGCGTCTGACCCATGATCTGCTCGCCTTTAGGCATAAAGCCTTCCGTCCAGCGATCGAGGGTGACAATCAGTGTTCCGCTTTCATACCGCACGACCGTACCGCTGATGATTTCGCCTTTTCGCTGGACGAACTCGGCAAAGATGCTGCTTCTCTCGTCAGCCCGTATTTTCTGGATGATCACCTGCTTTGCCGTCTGGGCAGGAATTCGACCAAGCTGTCTTATGTCAATTTCCACATCATCCTTGAACGCGCTGATCTGTCCGGTACTTCGATCTATGCTGACCTGGACATTGCTCTCCGGCTCACCAAAGTGCTTCCTCGCGGCCGAGATCATTGCTTCTTCCAGGTCCACGAATATCGATTCTTTGTCGATGTTTTTGTCGCGGGCAATATTTTCGACGATCCGTAGTAGTTCCTGATTCATCGTTTTTTCTTCCTGACTAATATCCTACAACCTGGCACAAGAAACCGGCGCCGAACAAAAAATGGAAACCCTTCAGGTTTCCACTTCAACCGGGAGCTTCCCAAACACGGACTCCCTTGCACGCCAAAAACGAACAGAGGTTATAGTTCACCTTTGCGCTACATCATCTGCCTCCGGCAAGGCATCCGGCTTATCAGATCTTTCTGAAAGCGCCGAGCCCAGCGACAAAACCTCACTCGTTTTCCGGTCGTGAAGCAGAAACAGCGACTGCCAAGCTACCGTATGCGCATAAGCGCAGCCGTGCACGTCCTTGGGTCGCCTACTTCGCACGGTTCGCCAATCCTGTCAAAAGCATTACAAACACCTCTTGGGTTTAAGACTCTGCTTCGGCAGTTGTTAATCCTTACAACTAAACTGCTTATAATAATCGTCAAATCCGTTAGGGGCAATAACTTTTTTGTCGTATTTGCACATTTTTTGGCCGTCCGGATGCAGAGAACTTGTTGAACGGCAAGAACACATAAAACGGCCTTTTTAGGCCAATAGTGCCGTTCTGCCGCCGACTACGCCGCCATCATCCGTGTGCCCTCATCTGGACGGATTTTCCAATCCTTCGGCTCCTGTTCGTTTTTTTTGTTTCTTGCTTCAACGCCCGGGGGTCTGGAGGGATCTGCCGGTTTAAGATGTTGGAACGAGATGGGCTGTAAGCTTCTGTTTTTGCACGGTTATTCTTTCAATACGCACTTTTCTGCCATCCACTTCGAAAAGGGGCTCGAACGGCTCGTCATTCAGCACCGATGCCGCGATTTTCCCATAAAACGACCTGGTATCCGCCGGCATCGAAGCAAGCCTCTGCGCGTACATCTTCCTGGCCATCATTTTGACCGGCCACGTAACATTCATAGCTCCGACCTTCACTTCCGCAACCAGCAAATGGGAGAGCCCTCGCTCGTCGATGCTCGGCTTGAGCACGATGGTAACGACAAACTCCGCGCCCTTGACATTTGCGGTCCCCATCAACACCACGGATTCCGGCACAAAAACCACCGCCGGCGCGTACAGCATGACGCCCTCGGACATTCTCGGCCAGCCCCAGCCGGCGACGATCTCGTTTATCCCCTTCTGTGTGATCGCCAGATCGAACGGCTCGCCGCGCTGGGCGCCATTATAGAACTGAGGCGACAATTCATGCGTCAAATAAGGACTGACCTGCCCGTCCTCGAGACCGATGGAGTCGCGGTCGGTCGGGTCGTAATGACCCGGCCTGTGCAACAACAAGGCAAAAACAATAACGGCCACCACGAGGTCAATAAACAACCAGCAGAACAGCTTCTTTATTCGCTTCTTCCTGCGAATTTTCAGATCTGCTTCATTATCCGGTATTTCTCTCTTGCCTGAAACCATTCGCGCGATTATAGTGGCTCCCACGTTGTGTAAAAAGATTTTTCCAAAGATAAGGAACCAAAAAGATGGCCAGTCATTTTGCTGACCGCCTCTGTGAGGCCGTGAAATCCAAGAGCACATCTCTCATCGTCGGTTTGGATCCCGTGTACGCCAGGCTTCCGGCGGCGATAAGAGAGCATCGGCAGATGAACGATGAGTTTGATGCCGCCGCCGCCGTCGATGCGATCTTCGATTTCTGCACCCAGACCATGCGAATTGTCGCCCCGATGGTCCCGGCGGTGAAAATAAATATCGCCTTTTTCGAGAAGTATCTCTGGGAGGGCCTGGAGACGTACTATTCCCTGATCACCGAGGCCGATGACTTGGGGCTGGAGATTATCGGGGACGTAAAGCGTGGTGACATCGGGCATACGGCGGAGGTTTACGCCTCCGCGCATCTCGAGAATCCTGAGTTGGCCGGCCTGGAAGACACGCTTGCGCCGGACGCCATCACCATCAACGGCTACATCGGAACCGATGGAATCGAGCCTTTTGCGGATATGGCCACCAGGCAGGGCAAGGGCATCTTCGTTCTGGTCCGGACCAGCAATCCTTCCGCCGCCGCAATTCAGGATTTTGCAGACGCCCAGGGCCAGAGAATGTACGAGAAGCTCGCCGAAATCATCGCTGAAGTCGGTGAAAAGGAAGGGCGAATCGGAGAGAGCGGCTACAGCAACGTCGGAATGGTCGTGGGCGGTACGGCCCCCGATGTGACAACCGCTCTGCGGAAGAAATATGGCAAGACGTGGTTCCTCGTGCCGGGCTACGGCTCGCAGGGTGCTTCGGCGGCCGAATGCGTGCGATTCTGCAAGCCCGACGGCACCGGGGCACTGATCAACGCCTCCCGGTCCATCGTCTATGCCTATGAAAAGCCGAAGTACAAAGACCAGTTCGGCAACGACTGGAAACGGTGCATCGAGCAGGCCGTCATCGACGCAAAGGTCGATCTGGCAAACGCCATGCAGACGTTGATATAGACAACTATGATACGTCTAATCGAAGAGAACCGCGAGGCGATCAGAGACCTGTGCACACAGTATCGAGTACACCGGCTCGAAGTGTTCGGCTCGGCTCTGACCGAAAAGAGTTTTCATTCCGAGACGAGTGATATAGACTTTCTGGTCGAGTTTCTGCCACTGAGACAGGGCGAGTACGCTGACACATATTTTGGCTTGCTCGAAGCTCTCGAAGAGCTTTTCGACAGACACGTTGTTCTGGTAATGCCAGGCGCTATAAAGAATCCCTACTTTCTTGAGTCTGTCAACAGGAACCGAATGGTGTTGTATGCGGCTTGAGGCCAAGAAACTGCTGGAGGACATCCGACAGGCTTGTTCGGGCGGAGGTTGACCGATACCGCGTTGCGGAGAGGATTATGTCGGTGAAAGAAGCCAGGGTTGTTTTCCACCTGTCCTTGTTCATCCTTGCAGCGGGTGTTCCGACAGGCGTCAGGCATATCAACACTCGCAGCAGCGTCTGCGCCAAAGAGCTTCGGAATGAGATCCCGCCGGACAGACCCCTTGTCGAAATAACATTGAAACTCGAAGGCAAAACTGTACCGGGCAAACCCAAGGTTGTTTCCGCCGAGAATACGTTTGACGCGTTGCACGAAAAAACAAGTGGAACGTCTTTGGCACTTGACCGTACGGGGACCAATACCTGGACGGGTCGCGGTGTTGAGGGTGAAAGGTACGTCATTGGATGGATCGCGGAGAAAGGCTGGTTTGCGAAAAGAAGTAAAATGTTCGGCTACTGCTCTGAGCCTTTCACGGCTCACCCGGGTCTGACCGTAGAGTTTTCTCCGGGTTTGCCCGCAACATTCGAGTACGACCTGCGCAATCCGCCCGAAGCGGTCAAGGCCGTTCCGGCGGAGGTGATCCTGCAGAGAGAGATCATCAAAGACAACAGACGGACTTTTCTTTCATGGGGAGGGCAGGAAGAAATAAAAAGGCCGGGCATTTTGAGAATAGCCGGGTTGGCCGCTGGTACATACCAGATATCCGCACGAACGTCCGACATACAGTTAAATGCACGGACGCCGGTCCTCTATGAAGACCGCGAAGTTGAAATAAAACCCGGTTTGGCTAATCGGTTTGATCCCAACTATCCGGAGATTGACTCGGCCGTCGAAGCCGGTGATGTCACCATCAGGGGAACGTTGTACGGACCCGACAAGAAACCTCTGGCAAACAAGACCGTACACGTCATTCCATTGGCAAGAAATGGATTTGACCTGAGCTTGTACTATCCTGCATCGACAACTGATTCGAACGGACGGTTCGAGTTCGTTGGAGTGCGTCCGAACAGATTAGTGTATGTATCTTCCGAGAACACAAGCATAAACCTAGGCAAACAGTCTCTTGTCGAGAACGCCTCGGTTTCAGTGGACATAGTGCTTGGTTTAAAGAAGCTGCCTGTTGCGGTGGGCAAGCCCTTGGAGGAGATTGTCATAGACTGGAAAGAGGGAGAGACAGGCAAATTCTCCGACCTGGCGGGGAAAATTGTGGTTCTGGACGTATGGGCAACTTGGTGTGCGCCTTGTATCAGAGCGCTTCCGGAGTTGAATTCTCTGGCCGCGAAGTTATCGGGTGAGAGCGACGTTGTCTTTGTGGCGCTGAGCGTCGATCACGATAAGGTCGTTTGGAAGAAGATGGTGGATGAGTCCGGCTGGAACAATTTCAAGCACGGAAGATTGGACCGAAAGAAAAATTCGTTTGTTTTCAATACGCCAATACCGTATTCGATGATTATCGATAAGAATGGGGTCGTCCGCGCCGAAGGCAACGGCCTCGACATCGGTCTTGAACTTGATAAATTGGCCAAAACTTCCGGCCAGTCCGGTGCTGGTGCACCCGAGCGATTGCCTGAAAACTGAAGCTTATGCGAGATTCCAGTCACAATTTCGCCGGCAAGAAAGTGCTGGTTATGGGCTTGGGGCGGTTTGGCGGGGGAGTGGATGTTGTCACATTCGCCCATGAAGCCGGCGGCAGGGTCATCGTCACGGATTTGGCTTCGGCCGAAAAACTCGGCGATTCGGTCAGCCGGCTTGCCGGGCTTGAGGGCGTTGAATTTCATCTCGGCTCGCACGACCC
>Ga0307378_10013345_pt1 | contig 10401 bp, 6 predicted proteins | sample UN1MG_FD_202238 | JGI IMG/M metagenome (GOLD analysis project Ga0307378, IMG submission 202238) | Soil microbial communities from Risofladan, Vaasa, Finland - UN-1 | ecosystem: Environmental > Terrestrial > Soil > Coastal area > Acid sulfate soil | place: Finland: Risofladan, Vaasa | collected...
CGGGCAAACAAAACCCCTTGCATTGCAAGGGGCTAAAGAGCCCCCCTGCAGAGCCGGGGGCTACGCCGAGGCGGGCGGGCCGATTGAAACTTGTGTGAAATCGCCTAATCGAAACTCCTCAATCATCCGGTTAATGTCGGCCACGGTGACAGCCTTAATCGCATCGACCTCTTCCTCGATAGTACGGTACTGGTGCAGGTACGTCCAGTTAAGGCCAAGGTCGCCAAGCCGGCCCATTGGCAACTCGTTTTTTATAACCAGCATACTGAGGATTTTGTTCCTGGCGGTGGTAAGCTCTTCGGGGGTGATGCCTTTTTGGCGCAAATGGCAGAAAATGGCTGAGACCGTCTCAATCGCCTTGTTTACGCTGTCTCGGGCACAACGGATATAGCTGCAAAAAGCGCCCGTTCCGTCCATACCCATAAAGTGCATAACGGCGGTTTCTGCCAAAGCCCTGTCAACCAGGCCCCAGAAGAAACGCGAACCCACATCATCGCCGACTATGGTTGCCAGGAGGAGGGCTGCGTACCTTCGGGCATCCTGGGCAGAAACGGCGGCACTGATAAGACATATATGCTCACAAGTGAGATTGGCTTTCCCCAGCCTTGCGTTTTTTTTGCCGCCGAGGTAATCGGCAATGTTTCTTTCGGCGTTTTGAGGCATCCATCGGCTGCACCGGTCGGCAACAAGGGCACTGGCCCGATGCCAGTCAAAATTTCCGGCAAAGGCAGCAACCATATTGTTGGGGGCGTATCTGGCGGCAAAATAGCTTCTCATTTGCTCAGCGGTGAGCGCCTGTATGCTTTGCTCTGTGCCGAGAACACTGTTGCCGCAAGGGTGGCCCTGGAAGTACAGGTTCCTGCAGCGGTCAATGACGTCAAAGCTGGGGGTGTCCCTGTACATTGCGATTTCCTCGGCGATGACTTTTTTCTCGAGGTTGAAGTCGTCGGTTCGCAGGGCAGGGCGCATCAGCTCTATCCATAAATTCGTGACTTCAAGCAGATACTCGGGCATAACCGCAGCAAAAAAGACGGTCATTTCCTCGCTTGTGTATGCGTTGAACTGAGCACCGGTGCCGTCAAAGGCTTCGTTTACCTGTATGGCGCTGAGCGTGGGCGTGCCCTTGAAGAGCATATGCTCGAGAAAATGGGAAACGCCGCTAATGGGTTCGGTTTCGTCGCGTGCGCCGGTTTTGATAAAAAAGCCGACGGCAGCGGATTTGGCGAAGCTGTTTTGCTCGCCGATGACCGACAAGCCGTTCGATAATACCGTTTTTTTAAACTCCATATCGTCTTATACCGTTACCTGCCTGGGTCCTATCGTTACAGCCGTAAAATCCGTGAATTGCCTTTCCCTGAGAAAAGCGAGGATGGAATCGACGGTCGTTTGTTCTATTTTTTCCTTGATTTCATCCAGGCTCCTTACCCTGCCGTAGATATAGTAATCGCCGGCAATGGCGGCAGCGCGGCTGCTTGATGATTCGCTCTGGAGAATAAGGGCCGACTTTAGGCCCACGCTGGCTCGCTGCAGCTCGGGGGCGCTGATACCGGCTGCAAGGCTGTTAAACTGCTCTTTTATGACATCAACGGTCTGCTGGGCGTTGTCCGGGGTAGTGCCGGCGTAGCACATTATACCGGCATAGTCCTTCAGGCCGTGGTACCGAGCTCCTATGGCATAGCACAGGGCGCGTTTTTCGCGAACTTCGGTGAATAACCGCGAGCTCATACCGCCGGAAAGAACCGTTACGGCCATCATGGCCTGATAGTAATGGCTGTGTCGCGGATTAACCGTTTCGGTCATCAGGCCTATATGGACCTGTGCACCTTCGTTATCGAGGTGTTTGTATTTTTCAGTCCTGCCCGTGACAACGACATCGGCAGCAGGCTGGGGCGGGCTGATGTCGAACAGATGTTCGAGCTGAGCGCAGACGGCGTGAAAATCATAGCGGCCAGCAACGGAAAAAATTGTCTGCGAAAGATTGAAATTGTTTTGGAGAATGCGTGCGGTTTTTTCAGCAGTTAAGGATTTGAGTTGTTCGATTTCGCCAATGGTGCTGCGGCCCCAGGGGTTCGGGTAGAATAGTTCCCTGACCTTTAGCATGACTTTTTGTCGGGGCTCGTCGTCCATTGCCAGGACGGCCTCGATTGCGAGTTGTCTGGACAACTCAAATTCGTCCTGGTGGAGAGCTGGGTGCATTATTATCTGGGCGTAGAGGTTTAATGCGTGGTGTAAATTACCGGCTTCCAATACGCCGCCAGCGCTTATATGGCAGGTTCCGGCCGAAACGGCGCGCTGCAGACCAAGACCGTCAAGAGCATCGCTTAGCTGTCTGCTGTTTTTATCGCCTGCACCTCTGAAGACCCAGTCAGCAATAACGTTTGCGGCGCCGCAGGATCCGTGCGGCAGTAAGGCTGCACCGGCAGGCAGGACAAAGTTGAAGGCGGCTGAACCGACGCCCTGCATCGGCTCACCGAGAATGACCATGCCGTTGTTCAGCACGTGTTTATCATATCTTTGTGTCATTACAATCGCTTCTGCGGGGGCAACAAAAAGGCGTTTCCGAGTGCTATGCTACGGCAACGGTATCCGGGGCAGGCTCATATTCCTCGAATCGGACGCTTATTTTTTTACTGACGCCCCTTGTCTGCATAGTGACACCATAGAGTACGTCGGCAAGGCTCATAGTTCGCTTTGCGTGGGTAATAACAATAAACTGGGTATCCTGCTGGAACTGCCTTATGAGCAGATTGAAACGCTCGTTATTGGCCTCGTCAAGTGCGGCGTCGATTTCATCGAGAAAACAGAACGGCGACGGTTTAGCCTTGAAGACGGCAAACAGCAGGGCAATGGCAGTCATAGCTTTTTCGCCGCCGCTGAGCAGGGATATGCTTCTTGTTTCCTTTCCGGGCGGCCTGGCGGTTATCTCTATGCCGGCGTCCAGTATGTCGTCGGAAACCTCGCTTGCGGGGGCTGCGGGGTCTTTGGCGGGGGGCGCGGTTTCAAGCGTTATGTCGGCCCTGCCGCCGCCGAACAATTTGCGGAAAATCTGCTGGAAGTGGACCCGTATCTGCTCGAAAGTTGTCTCGAATTTCTCCCTGCTGATTTTGTTGAGACGAATTATTAACTGCTGAAGCTGCCCCCTGCTGCTGTTGAGGTCTTCAACCTGCTTGGTCAGAAACTCGCTGCGATTTTCGAGAACTTCCTGTTCGGCGATGGCGTCTATATTGACATTGCCGAGCCGTTCAATCCTGCCGCGCAATTCGGCAATTTCGGCACGGACTTTTTCCCAGTCAACCTGCTTATGCTCGTAGCGCTGATACTCGCTGTAAAGGTCAACCTGCATCTGTTCCTGTACTCTTTCGGCCAAGGACTGCCGTTTTACCTCTAATTGCCCCAGCTCTATTCTCAACAGGTTGATACTTTCCTCGATTTGGTCCTGCTGGGTGAGCTTTTGTCGGAGGATTTCCTCGGTACATTTTCGCTGCTGACAAAGCTGCTGCTGGTGTGACTGCAGGGTATTCCTATCCTGTTGAGTTCTGTCTTTCTCGACAAACAAATCCGAAACCGCGGTCTCGGCGCTGAGAATATCGCTTTGCGCCTGTGCCAATTGGCGGCTGGAACTGTCTATTTCGGTCTCGGCGGTGCGGCAGGCGGCGAGATTTTCGCTAACCTGGTTTTGAAGACTATCGACGGTCTGGATGACCGCCTGGCGGTGTTCGGTGAACTGGCCCACTGCAACCTTCAAGTCGGTTAGTTTATCGGCCTGGAACTGCTGCTGGCTCTTTTGGTGGGCGTACCTGGTTTCCAGCTCTTCTATGTGTGCGCATCGCTGACTGTTGACCACCTCGAGCTCCTGCAGCCTTTGCTTGGAATTATATTCCTTCTGGACGGACTGTTCTATCTGCTCTTGGAGCAGGGTGATTTCACCCGATATCAAGGGCTGTTCCTGTGTGAGGCGGTGTATGTTCTGCTCTATGACTGTAAGAGCGGAACCTGCCTGCATTTTTTCGGTATTGGCCTCATAGACAGCCGTGCGCAGGTCTTTGCACAATTTAACCAGGTGGGTTTTGGAAAGCTGTTTTTGGTCAATATCGGCTTCGATTTGTGCAATTTCGGATTCCACACTGGCAATCGTGTCCTGAAGCTGTCGCAGCCTGCTCTTGCGTGAAATCAGGCCTGTTGTTTTACCCAACGGCCCAAGCCGGATACTGTCACCAGCACAGACCACCTGACCTTCGAGGGTGACAAATCCATACTCCTTACCGAACTTCGGCGCCAAATCAGCGGCACAATCAAGGGTATCGACCAGAAGTGTCTTACCGAGCAATTTCCAGACAAGCGGTGCGTATCTGCTGTCGGACCTGACAAACTCAGCGACCCTGCCGCTGACACCATCAAATCCGGTAAAATCGCTGTTGTCGGCAAAAGGTTCTATGTTATCGGCGCAAATAAAATTCACGCGTCCGTCGAGGGCGTCGATAGTGCGGCGGTCCGCGAGCAGGCGGCTGGTACAGTTGACGACGATGCTGTCGGTTTTTCCTTCAAGGGCGGCCTCAACAGCGTTTGCGTATTTAACATCGGCCACGATGATGTCGGCGAGTATGCCTTCGATATAATCGAACCTGTCCCAGTCAACGGAGCGCCTTTGAAGGAGGCCTTTAACGGCGTTGTTTAGCCCTTCGCGCCTGGTTTCCATATCACTGAGTATTGTCATCTCTCCGGTGAGTGCGCTGCGTGTTTCCCTGCTGTGGGTAAGGCGGCGGCTGGCCTGTGCAATCTGCAGGTCTGTTTCGTCTGTTTGGCTGCGTTTGGCCGAGAGACTTTCCTGCAGTTCGCCGAGGACTTTTTCAATGTCGGCGAGGCGTGCCTTATGCCCGGCCTTGTCGGTGAGCAGAGTCTCCAGTTCGGCCTGTGCGTTTTGGGCCCTTCCGGTGAGTCGCTGCTTCTGGGTAGATAAATTGCTGCGGTAAACGCTGATACTCTGGATTTCGTTGTGCAGTTGAGCTGTTGACCGTACTATGTCGATAATACCCGACTTCTCATCCTGGAGGTCGGCCTGCAGACTGCTGCATTCGGCGTTTATGAGCTGGATGGTTTTCTCAAGCTGCGCTGCCTGGCAGGTTTTTTCCAGCAGTTGCTTTTCACATTCTGCGAGCTCGGCCTTATATTGCGCCAAATCGCGTTGGAAAACCTTTTTTTGCGCGTTCAGTTTTTCCATCCGCGCGCTGGTATCGGTCTTATGCTGATGTATCTCATTGAACCTCGAACGCAGGAACTCGATACGCTGAAGGTGCTGGTCAATCCTGCTTTTCACAGAGACAAGACAGTTCTCGATGCGGTTAAGCCGGGCGTCTATTTCAAGTACCTGCTCACCGAGTTTGGCGACCTCGGCACTGTCGGCTGCGGCCTGGGCGGCAACAGCGGCAAATTTCTCGTTGGCTTCGTCGAGCGCCGTCTTCTTTTGCTGGACGGCGCAATTTATTTCGTTGAATTCCGCAAGGGAGTAATTCAACTGAACCTGCTTGAGCTGCTCGGTGTACTGGAGGTAGTTCCTGGCTTTACCGGCCTGCAGTTTAACGCTGCGAAGCCGTTTTGTGACCTCGCCCAATATATCCGCAAGGCGCAGCAGGTTCTGGTGGGTCTGTTCGAGCTTGCGAAGCGCCTGTTTTTTATGAGCCTTGTATTTACTTACGCCGGCGGCCTCTTCGAAAATCACCCTTCTATCGGTCTTCGAAGCGTTCAGGAGATGTTCGACCTGTCCCTGCTCGATAATGGAGTAAGCCCTTGTGCCCACACCGGTGTCCATAAAGAGTTCGCGGATGTCTCTTAACCGGCAGATTTTGTTGTTTATGCGGTATTCGCTTTCGCCGCTGCCGAATATTCTGCGTGATATCTGCACGTGGTCAGTTTCGACCGGCATCTGGCGGGCGGAGTTACTGATAAAAAGCTCTACTTCGGCGCTGCCGAGGGGCTTTCTGCTGGAGCTTCCGCTGAATATGACATCGGCCATCTGGTCGCTTCGAAGGCTCTTGACGCTTTGCTCACCGAGGACCCATTTGACGGCATCTACGACGTTGCTTTTTCCGCAGCCATTAGGCCCGACAATCGCCGTTACAGGCCATTCAAAGCTGAATTCGGTTTTGTCGGCGAAGCTTTTGAAGCCGTTAAGAACGATTTTTTCAAGTCTCATATTTCGTATCTCGTATTTCGTATTTTGTATCTGGTGTATGGCATCTCGATTTACGAGTAGCGCTTTACGATTTATTATCGGCCGAAGGTTTGTTATTTCTTGACAATTGGCCCGATTTTCGGCAAGGGCCCGGCGCGAAACTCCGCTGCAACGGCAGCCTTTTCACTTAACTGCATCAAAAGCTCGATGGTATCCGAGTAAGACACGTTCAAACCCGCCCTGCCTCGGTCTGTTTGTTTCATGGGTTCCCGGCACAGTGTTCGGACAATATCGGCAAGGTCAAAGGAGCTTTTAAGCTCAATAATCACCTGCGGACGTGTGGGGTGTTTTCTTATTATGGAAACGTATTCTGTGCCCGCAGCGGCATTTATGGTTATATTACCGTCGGCGGACTGCACAAAAATACCGTCTCGGCAGTAAATTGGAGCGCCGAACAGGACTATCCTGGGCTGACCGCTTCGCGAGACATATATTCCCTTGTGCGGGGTCTGGACGATTTGCTCGATATAAAAACTGTCGGCGATAAGGTCGCCGGAAACGGTAATATCGTCGAGTTTTCTTAATTGCTCGTATGCTGCAATCCTGATGTCGAAATCTTCGTCTCGCAGGAGCCTGCGGACAATGGCAGCAGCGTCATTACGTGCGGCGCCGGCAGTAATGGCCTCGATGGCCTCAAGACGATATGCTGAATTGGTATCGAAAGCCATCTGGCGAAGGACTTTGAGGCCGTCGAAACTGCCCATATTGAGCGCGCAGCGGCCCGCGCGTAAACGGACCTCCTCGTTTGACGAATTCAGGAGTGCCGAAAGCTTGCCCAGGCAGGCATTACCTATGGCCTCCAGGACTATTTCGCTGTGGTACTTTTCCTCTGCGACGGCAAGTCTTCGCACAAAGTTATTGATTCTCGTTTGGGTAATCTGCGGGCTCTCATTAAGGTAGGTTGCCGCCGCAACGGCCACAAAGCGTTTCCTGTATCTTTGATAGCGTGCAGGCACCTCGAGTACGATTTGGCTTGCGGATACGGCTTTGGCGGTATCCCTGCCGAATTTTTCGTTCAGGCGGTTACTGACAAAACTGGCGGTTTGGTAGTCTGGCTGACGGATTGCGAGATTTACCTTGAATTCGCTGAGTACCGTGCCGCCGGCGAGGATATAGCCGGTTTTTTTGTTGGTCTGACGGCCAATTTTGTCTATGAAGACGGGTCCGGCTGCTACAGCCAGGACCCTCATAGTGGTGCTGAGTCCGCCGGCGACTTTAAGCTCGACGCCATAAAGCCAGCCGTTTTCCAAAGATGTGGTTTGTGTTCCTGCAAGGGCGGTTACGACAATATCGAAGGTGTCGTTTTTGGAAGCCGTGGTCGGCATCATGGCCTCGACGACAACGACCGCGGTATCGTAGCTGTCGATAAAGGCGTTTATGTCCATTTTTCTGTCGGGCAGCTCCTTGAGTATGTATTGTTCCAGATAGGCGCGGATTTCGGGGGGACATTCCACCGAACCGGTGCCCGGCAGGCCGGCAACCACACCGTAGCCTTTAACCGGTATGTATTCCGGGAAAAATGCCTCTACGAGCGAACCTATCGTGGTTCCGAGGTCGGCGTCGGTTACTAATTCCTTTTGTGGTTGAGGTTTGTGCAGCGGCTTTTGACACCCGCTGGTGAGCATAAATACCGCTGCAATAATACCGAGCAAACATTTTTGTCTGCAACTGTCATTGCGATACATAAAATCAACCGCTCATAAAGATATGAGAAACTTTCAAAAGAAGTTATCCTACGCCATTGGCTGGGCCTGGTCAACGGAATTTAAGCTGCGTTATTCACCGATAACCTGGCAGAGGACGTTTCTTGTCCTGGGTCTGGTATCGAAATCCACAAGCACGACCTGCTGCCAGGTTCCAAGGGTCATCTTCGCCTGGACAACCGGTACAGTCAAAGAGGGCCCGAGCAGCGAAGCCCGGACGTGAGAATGTCCGTTGTCGTCATGCCAGGTTTGCTCGTGTTCGTACCTGCCGTTCTGCGGGGCAATCTTTTCGAACGCAGCAGCTATATCGTAATTGACCAGGCCCGGTTCGTATTCGGTAGTAGTTACCCCTGCTGTGGAGCCTATGTTAAAAACTATCACCGCGCCCGAAACAATCCCGGACTGGGCCACAACATCAGCGACCTGTTCGGTGATGTCGATAATATCGCAGTTGCCCTTTGTCCGCACCTTAATAGTTCCGGTTTTAATCATCGCGGTATGATAAACGGCTGATGCGCATTGTGCAAGACAGGAGGTGTTTTTTGAGATTGTGCCGGCGGGAACGGTTCAGTTCTGAGAAAACGGCGTATCTGCGTGTTCGCTGGCCTGTGCCTGCCAGGTAAAAGTCTCGAATGTTCTTTTGTCCGAAGTAATCGTAATTTCACCAGCGGCGTAGTATTCGGTATCCAGCCAGCCAGTCACGTAAATATATCCTTTGACGCTGCGGACCCTGCTTGTTCTTGAGTTGGTCTCCAGTATCAGGAATGTGCCCTTTGCTATTAAGAAAAGCTTTGAGTGGTCCGGGCCCTGCTTGTCGCTGTATATCTTCGAGGAGTCGATATTGCCCCTGAACCTGCAAGCCATTACCTGGCGGTGGAGATCGGCTGTGGGTCTGTATTCGCCGCTGTAGGTACCTTCTATTCTGCCGTCGGGCGCAAGGCCGAGCATAATTTCACCACGGTCGGCGTCTGCGTGCACAGCCGGGGCGGTAAACACCAAAAGCGTGTCGATATTCGGCTGCTGCGGGACAGGAGGCTGGATTGGGCGGGCAGGCGTGACCAGGCGCGATTCCTGATTCCAGGGGAGATTGGGGTCGCCGCGGTTCAAGAGGGCCGACGGGTCCAACCAGATAACGGCGCCTATGACCATTATCACCAGAAGCATCAGCAGGAGAGCATATCCGCTGAGACGGCTTTTGGCGGCACGCGGAGGCGACAAATTTTCATAATCATCTTGCATTTTTTTGCGTAACTATGGTATAATAAAGGGAAAGACAGCCGCTTGACAATATAAAATCCGGCGGAACCGGGTCATACAGGCGGCTTAAAGATGGAACCCCAGCCCGGTACTACCGGCATCTTCGAAAAGCACATTTCAGCGACTGCCTCCGGTCGGCACTTTTGAGGCCAGGCTACGCACAAGGGCGTTGTTGCGGCGTAGCGCAGTGTAGAAGTAGGACAAAAACGCTTAAATTTCATAAAACACTGAATGCGAGGTGTTAAAATGTTACCGATAAAAAACTTTCGCAAAGCTGTGGTGCTGGTACTTTCGGCTGCGATTTTTGCCGGTAGTGAACCAGCGGCAGCGGCACGTTCAAAGACAGGGTGGGGCAAATCGGGGTCGGCAAGGCGTTCCGGCAGCAGATTCGAGGGGGGCGGCCGGCACGACCGGCCCGCAACTTTGGATGGCCGACAACCGTCCGGCTCCGGTGCAGTGACACGCCATCGCAGCCGGTTTCAAAGCGGCCGTAAAGCAACGACCGGCGCTATGTCAATGGCCACTGGCAGACCTGGACGCAGCAGGGGGAAATTCGAATATCGGAAGCCCGCTCCAAGCCGGCCGAGAACCACTTACCGGCCATACGTAGGCAGATACCATCAGAGGTATCCGAGCCGGTACCCTCGACTTTATGGCCACAGGGGCGGTTTTTTCTTTTATTTCAGCCTGCCATACGCGGGGTACTACTATGACCGTTATCCTTATTACTACGGGCCGACTTACTACCAGTATTACTACGGGTACCGGGATGGTAACAGCAGATACGAATATCCGACCTCAAAGTCTTACCGGCAAGGTGATGATATTGACGCAGGCAGTCAGGACAAGCAACTGGAAGCGGTGGCGGAGGCGTTCAGGCAGGGTGATTACGGGCAGGCCGTGCAGTTGGTGAAGGAAGCCCTTCAGGATGACCCTGAAAATCCTGTGCTGGCGTTTGCTTACGTACAGAGTCTTTTCGCAAATTCACAGTACCAGGCGGCAGCAGAGGCGTTGCGGGCGGCCGTGGGTAAGGTCGATACTGACAGCGAAGGCGTATTTTATTTACTCGGCCTGTATCCGGACAAAGACACGCTGCCGGAACAGATTGAGCGGTTGGCCGGTGCTGCCGATGAGCAGCCTGAGAATTCGGATTTACAATTGCTGCTGGGCTATGAGCTGCTGGGGACAGGGCAGCACGACCGGGCGCTGGAG
>Ga0307378_10013346_pt1 | contig 10401 bp, 11 predicted proteins | sample UN1MG_FD_202238 | JGI IMG/M metagenome (GOLD analysis project Ga0307378, IMG submission 202238) | Soil microbial communities from Risofladan, Vaasa, Finland - UN-1 | ecosystem: Environmental > Terrestrial > Soil > Coastal area > Acid sulfate soil | place: Finland: Risofladan, Vaasa | collected...
ATTTTCTGAAGAAAGACGGCCAGTTCCTCAACCAGAAGGTCGACAAGAAGGTTTGGCTGCTATGGATGGAGGGCAGGGTGCACGGAGATTACGGGGCGATCGAGACCCCGATCGGCTACATACCCAAGTACGAAGATCTGCAAGCCCTGTTTCGTGAAGTCTTCAACCGGGAGTATTCGCCGGGAGAGTACGAGGAGCAGTTCTCGATTCGGATCGACAAGTTCCTCGAGAAGATAGACAGAATGGATAAGATCTACGCAGAGGAACAAGATGTGCCGGCGAGCTTCAGCGGCTGTTTGGAAACCCTGAAGACTCGGTTGGTTGAAGCTAGAAGTGAGTATGGCTGCGGAGTGGTTTCACCAACGACGTTCGCCGGCTAGGCGTACTGGTTGATTTCGAGTTCACGGATCTGTCTGAGCAGCACCGCTCCCCGGTCGGTTTTCTCCAAGGCATTGGTCCAGGCCTTGCGGAGATCGCTGTTCTCCCGTCCGCCGATTTTATTCAAGTTCACCAGAGTATCGTAGCGATCACCGGGTTGCCCCTTCAAGATACCGTACAGGAGGGCTTTGAGATTCTCAATCTGATCGATAAGGGCATCTACCAGGGCTCTGGCTTGCCCGTCAGCCCGGGCCAGGATGTCCAGAATGCGCTTCTGCCGAAGTCTTTCCCCGAGGGCTTGTCCCTTGACTCCCTGGATCGCTGCCCGAAGTTCCCCCTGCGGTCCCAGCGTTGATTCGAGCTCTTCGATTTTCTTATCCGCCTCGGCTAGAAGGAGAAAGGCATCGGTGTAGGCGTGGCGGTTCTCCTCTTTGTAGAACTCAGCATTCAGGTAGATCAGCTTCAGGGCTCTGGAGAGAGGGGCGAAGATATGTTTCAAGAAGCACTTGATGAAGCACAGCGAAAATTCATGACGGACCGAAGTATTCCTACCGAATTTATCCGCCCTGTAATTTATCAAACCCGGCAGCGATTTGACGCTGAGAAACTCCAAGCTTTCCGAGAGCAGAGCCTCGCGTCTTCGGGAATGATAGAAATCCAGGTAACGACGATGCACCCACTGCCGCCAGAAGTCTCTGTAGAAGGAAAACCAGTCTGGGATCGACCGGCGTGCCGAGGGGTAGTATTCCGGGTCCTGAGTGACCAGGCGCAGGATCGTAGGAAGAGGAACTCGTTCGTGAAATTTGCGAATGCCCTCCAGGGCGGAGTGAACACCGGACATGTCGATCATCAATCGATCTTCCAGATCAAAATCCCGCTCGTCCAAGCGCTCTTGATGCAGAAAGAGAAACAGGTCGAAGAGGGCTTGAGCGGATGGCGGGAACCGTACGGGTTCGAGAGTTTCTGCCAGTTCTTTCAACGGCTTATTCAGATCCGCAAAGTCCACGCTCAGGTCATCCTTTCCACGGAAAGGAGACAACAGAGCTTCGAAGGGATGGAGACTGAAAGCATACAGAGAGAAAAACGCCCGGGCGTCCCGGGCAAGCTCCCGAATACTTGATTCCGGGATCGTTTCGATCAACTCATCGAAGCGTTGCAGCATGAGTGCCCGTACCTGTTTTTCCTCATCAAGGTTGCTGTTCTCCCAGAGAACTTGTGGGTTCGTCTCTTCATTCAAACGTTCCTGGAAATCCTTGAACTCGCCACGAGCCAGAAACGCGATGAACTCCCTTCGACTGTCACCCAGTACTTCCTGCAACGGTCCATGGAGGATACGAGCATGTCCTTTGAGCGCACGAAGTTCTTCATACATGCCTGCCTGAAACCGGGACGCGGAACCGTGTATCAAGCCAGGATAGTTACGCTCGATCTCAAGGGTTCGACGTTTTAAGTAATGCTCGCTAAGCAGGGTCGCCCTGTCTTTGTGTGCGAACAGGGACTTGAAAAAAAGAAATATCCGATCAAATAAGTTGAGATCCGCAAGCTCGTCTTCGAGCACGAAGACTGCAAGCCTTTCTTCCTCCGGGTTCAACGGTTGTGAATAAACGGGTACGGAGCTCTGAATCCGCACCAGGAGCGCTCTTCGCTCTTGGTTGTTCAGTTCTTTGACCAATTGATCGAACACAACGGGATCATCCATATCGATATTCACTATTCTAGTACCACATTGGTGCCAGGTCAATCCGGCTATGGTATTGACTAGTAGATTGTAGGTGAGGGTATCATTACATCACCTTAATCGGGTTGATGGAAGATGCGACATCATAAAATCGAAGAGTGGGAGAGCAAGCTCAAGAGAGTGTTTGACCGAGTCGACGACTATCTCGAGGAGAAGTACGGCCGCAAATACCCTCTGCACCCGGCACGACCGGCCCGGGGAACAACCTCCAGCAAAGCCCAGGACGGGCTGTTCAACCTGGGAGCCAGTTTTAGCGCCGGATACGGGTCGATGCGCGGCCCCGGCTACGTAGTGGAGGTTCGCATGGTCACCCTTACTCGGGTACCCCATTACATCCGCAGCCAGATCGAAGATGAGGTTATGGAACGCTTGCGGGAGGAGTTGCCTGAAGAGTTCCCCGATCGGGAGTTGAAGATCGAGCGGGACGGCCGGGTGTACAAGATCTACGGTGATCTGCATCTATAAAAAGTCAATGAGTCAGAATGACCGAAGAGGCAATTTGACCCATCCGGGAATGCAACCTATGCCCACCCATTGGAAAAGTGGAAAATCAGCCGTTCTGGTTCTAATTTTCTAGTTTTCCAATGGTACGGAGACCTATTTCAGGATTTTACGTTAACGGTGTACCCGCTGTTGTCTGCCTACATGGGTCTTGAAATAAACAAACCCTTTTTCTATTATAGGTGTTTGCTGACTGAGGCAAAATCTTCCCATCCCCTGCGAGCGTGTGTGCCGTGTGCTGTGAAGGGGGTGCCAATGATAAACCGGAGGACAAGAAGTGAACTATTTTCTGACAGAAGAACAGCAGATGATCAAAGAACTGGCCGCCAAGATTGCCAAGGAGAAGGTAGAGCCGGTCGCTTTGGAGTACGATGAGAAGGGTACCTTCCCCTGGGATGTAGTGGAAGTGCTGGCTAAATCGGATCTGTTCAGGGTGTTCATCCCGGAGGAATACGACGGTTTGGGCGGCGGCATTATGGAAATGTCCATCGTGGTGGAAGAGTTGTCCAAAGCCTGCGGTGGTATCGCCCTGGCCTATGCCGCGTCCGGTCTGGGCACCATCCCCATCATCCTGTTCGGAAGCGATGAGCAAAAGAAGAAATACCTGCCCCGGTTGGCGACCGGGGAGATACTGGCAGCCTTCGCTCTGACCGAGCCGGATGCAGGTAGTGACGCCGCAGCGGTAAAGACCAAGGCAGTGCCCGATGGAGACAACTATGTGCTCAACGGCACCAAGCAGTGGATCACCAATGGCGGAGAAGCGTTTATCTACACCGTGATTGCCCTGACCGATCCGACCCGGGGCCCGCGGGGCGCCTCGGCAATTCTGGTTGAGAAGGATACCCCGGGATTTGAGTTCGGCAAAAAAGAGGACAAGATGGGGATCCGGGCCTCCGTCACGAGGGAGTTGATCTTCAGCGACTGCAAGGTTCCCAAAACGAACCTGCTCGGGCGGGAGGGCGGCGGTTTCCTGGTGGCTATGAAGACCTTCGACAAGACCCGACCCGGGGTAGCCTCCCAGGCTGTAGGAATTGCCCAGGGAGCTCTGGACAAGGCGGTGGCCTACTCCCGGGAACGGAAACAATTCGGCAAACCCATTTCTTCCTTTCAAGGAATACAGTTCATGCTGGCCGACATGGCCACCCAGGTGGAAGCGGCGCGGGCCTTGACCTACGCAGCAGCCAGAACGATCGATGCAGGTGCGCGGAATGTATCCAGAGTCTCCGCCATGGCAAAGGTATTTGCTTCGGATACGGCGATGAAGGTCACAACCGACGCGGTGCAGATCTACGGCGGCTACGGATACATGAAGGAGTATCCCATGGAGAAGATGATGCGGGATGCCAAGATCACCCAGATTTATGAAGGCACGAATCAGATCCAAAGAGAAGTCATCGCTCTCCAGCTCATAAAAGAGAGTCTGCAGAAGAAGGAGTAACCAGAGTTTTGAAGATCGTTGTCTGTATAAAACAGGTTCCGGATACGACCAACGTCCGCATCAATCCGGAGACCAACACCCTGATGCGCGAGGGTGTGGAGTCCATCATCAATCCCTTCGACATGTACGCCCTGGAGGAGGGAATTCGGCTGAAGGAGAAGCACGGCGGAACCGTGATCGCGCTGTCCATGGGACCACCCCAGGTGGAGAGTGCCCTACGGGAGGCCATCAGCCTGGGAGTGGACGAGGTGATTCTGCTTTCCGATCGGGCCTTTGCCGGGGCGGATACTCTGGCTACGGCCTACACCCTGGCTCGGGGAATCAAAAAAATCGGCAAGGTGGATGTCATCCTGATGGGTCGCCAGGCCATGGACGGTGATACCGGTCAGGTGGGTCCCGGAGTGGCGGAAAATCTTGGACTGCCCCACGTGACGGAGATCCGTAAAATAGAGACAATCGAGGATGACGGAACCATCATCGTCGAACGCCTTCTGGAGGACGGCTATGTCCGCCTGAAATCGAAGCTTCCCATCGTTCTGACGGCGGTGAAGGAGATCAACGAGCCCCGGCTGCCCTCCCTAAAGGGTAAAATAGCGGCAAAGAAGGCGGAGATTCCCTCCTGGAACCATGAAGACATCGAGCTCGACCTCCAGCGTATCGGGCTGACCGGCTCACCGACCCAGGTTATGAAGATCTTCACCCCCCCCAAACCCTCCGGCGGGAAGATTTTCGAAGGGGACGTGCATCAAGCTGTCTTCAATCTGCTGGCGGAGCTTCGCGGGGCGGGGATCCCGATAGGGCAGCAGAGAGAGGAAGGCCAAAGGCATGGCTGAACCGATTCGGATCATTGATGACAAATGCGTGGGCTGCGGCCTGTGTATCAAGGTTTGCGCCTACGATGGTGTATCTTTAGTCGATAAAAAGGCGGTGCTCAACGAGCGCTGTACCGTGTGCGGAGCTTGTGTCAGCGCGTGCAAATACGATGCGATCGTCATCGAGCGGCGTCCCTTCAAGGGTCAGGATATAGAGAACTACTCCGGTCTCTGTCTCTTTGCCGAGCATCGTCATGGAGAGCTGTCCTCGGTGGTGTATGAGATCATCGGAGCGGCTCGGGAACTAAAGATGAAGCTGGACAAGAAAATCAGCGCCATCCTGCTCGGCGGGAAGGTGAGGGAGATGGCCGACGAGTTGATTTCCTACGGCGTTGATGAGGTCTGGATGATGGAAGATCCTGCCATCGGAGATTTCAACGAGGATATTCAGGCGGACCTGGTTTCAAAGATCCTGCTCGATAAAAAGCCGGAGATCTTCCTGGGCGGCGGAACAATTATCGGCCGATCGCTGCTGCCCCGAGTGGCGGCCCGGATCCTGACCGGATTGACCGCCGACTGCACCGAGCTGTCCATCGACGGGGAGAACAAACTGCTCAAGCAGACCCGGCCCGCCTTCGGTGGAAACATCATGGCCACGATTCTGTGCAACAGCCACAGACCCCAGATGGCTACGGTACGGCATAAGGTGATGAAAGCCGCCGAACCGCTAGAGGGCCATGAGGGGCAGATTCTGGAATTGAGCTATCCCATCCTCAAGCCCCGTGTGGAGGTGCTCGAGTTTGTTCCCGAAGAGATGGATACGGTGAACCTGGCTGATGCAGATTTCATAGTATCCGGAGGCCGTGGCTTAAAGGATCCAAAGAACTTCGCCCTTATCGAAGAGCTGGCAAAAGCGATCGGCGGCGCTGTAGGATCCTCCCGTGCTGCTGTGGACGCCGGTTGGATCCCGTACTCCCATCAGGTTGGGCAGACGGGAAAAACCGTGAATCCGACGATATACGTGGCCTGCGGAATCAGTGGCGCCATCCAGCATCTGGCGGGGATGAAGAGTTCGGACATTATCGTGGCAATCAACAACGATCCCAGCGCTCCGATCTTCAGCGTTGCCCACTACGGGATCGTCGGTAGTCTCTTTGACGTCGTGCCGGAGATGGTAAAGCAGATCAAAGGTTAAGAACTTTTCAGATCAGAAGGCGGCCTATCTCTTTGAGCTCGGGCATCCTCTCGAACACGGGCCGCTCATTCGGATGATCCGCCTTGTCCTGTTCTACGGCCTTCACATACAGCTCGTTGATTAGATCGGAAAAAACACCGAGATTGGCGGGGAAGTTGTTGATCGCCATGTCGAGCAGGATCTTGTCTTCGTTGCCTTTCTGGCGGCTGAACACCGTTTCAGTTCCGTCGGACAGTAGGGCGCGCAGTCGGGGGGCAACATCGATCTTGGCTTGATGCACGAAGGTAGCGGCCGCATGGATCTGTTCGTACAGTTCTTTGTATGGATATCCCTGAATTTTATAGAAGTCCGTCTTCTCTGTGAGACGGGCGATGGCATCCCAGGTTCCCCGGGGAACTTTCATCAGTAAAATAGCCTTGCGGATGAAGCGGTTGTTCAGGTTTGAGCGGTAGTGATTACGGATCTTCTCAACGATCTTGAAGATCTCTTCGTTGCGTATTGACATGCCAACCTCCGGGCGACCTCAGTGTTCCTCTGGTACTCGAAACCACTATTATACTACAATATTTCCTTCAATCATGGTAGATGTAAATCGAAGATTGCAGGTTACGCGAGAACCGGGATATCCCCAACACCCTCTATCACATAATACGGTGAATAGGGAAAGCGAAGCAGATCCTCCGCCGTGGTCACACCGCTTAAGACCAATACCGGTTCGATTTCCGCTTCGATTCCGGAAATGATGTCGGTATCCATCCTGTCTCCGATGATGACAGTTTCCTCCCGCTGGCAGGCGAGTTTTTTCAGAGCCTGACGCATCATCAGTGGATTCGGTTTGCCCACGAAATAGGCCTTACGGTCGGTAGCCAGCTCTATCGGTGCGATCAGCGAGCCCGTAGAAGGGACGATCCCACCTTCTGAAGGACCGGTCAGATCCGGATTGGTGCCGATCAATCGGGCGCCGCCGAGAACGAGCTGAACGGCCCGTTCGATCCGTTCGAAGCTGTAGGTTCGGGTGTCCCCAACCACGACGTAGTCCGGGTTGACGTCATTCATGGAAAAGCCCGCCTGGTACAGGGCATTGGTCAGCCCGGCCTCGCCGATCACGTAGGCACTTCCATTGGGATGTTGGCTGGCCAGAAAACCCGCCGTTGCCAACGCACTGGTATAGAAATTCTCGATGGAAACCTCGATCTGCATCCGGGCCAGCTTTTGCTGAAGTTCCCGCGGCGAGCGCTCGCTGGAGTTGGTCAGAAAGAGGAAGCGTTTTTCATTTTCGTGCAGCCAGGCCACGAACTCCTTGGCACCGGGCAGCAGGCGGTTGCCGTGGTAGATCACTCCGTCCATGTCGCAGATGAAGCCGCGTTTGCTTCTGAGCCGAGCCAGTTTCTCGTTGCTACTCTTCACTACTGTTCTCTTCCCAGCGATTGTACATAATCACCTGGCTTTCCGGTTTTCTATCCCGGGGACTGTGTTCCAGTTCCCTGTGCTCGTCGCTTAAGTGCGACTCTTCTCCCGGGTAGCCGATGACTACGAGGGTGATCAGGATCATCTGCGGATCAATCCCGAAGGCCTCTTTCAAGGGAACCGGCTTGTACCCGGCGATGGGGTGGGCAATCAATCCTTCTCTGGTGGCCTGCAGGATCAGGTTTTCCACGGCCAATCCCGTGGAGAAGAAGGCGTAGTCTCGGCGGTCGCTGAGCCGGCAGTCGATCTCCGGCTTCGTACAAACCAGAACGATCACAGGGGCTTTCTGGGCCCAATAGTTCCCGCCAGCCAGGTTCTCTTTTACGACCTCGAGCTCCTTGTCTTGGTTTACAACCAGGAAGCGCCAGGGCTGGTTGTTGAAGCAGGATGGGGCGTAGGTGGCCGCGGTCATGATTCTATCAAGGACATCTTGAGGGACGGCTTTTTCATTAAGAGCTCGGCGAGCCCTTCGGGTTTCGATTTCTGCAAGAAAATTATTCATATCGATGTTTCACTCCTGTCACACTATAGCTGAAAAATCGGATCGCGAGTACCTGTGCCGCCACCCTGTGCCGCCGCGCCGCCTTGACAGGTTCGCCGCCGTTGTGGTATCGCTTGGAGCTACACAACATGGGCCGCTTCGGCGTTTTTCTGGGCAACAGACAGGGAAAGGTTGTCATATGGGCAGGATCACCTTCATTCTGGGGGGTGCTCGCAGCGGAAAGAGCAGTTTTGCTCAAAACTTGGCGACCCGGCTGTTTGCAGGTTCCGCCGGCGGGGTGACCTATCTGGCAACCGCGACGGCGGAGGATGAGGAGATGAAGCTCAGGATTGCCCGCCACCGGGACAACCGCCCTGCACAGTGGAAGACCATCGAAGAGCCGCGGCATGTGGCCGGTGCACTCTCCAGGGTTAATCCCGATGTGGTGATCGTCGACTGCCTGACTCTGCTTGTGACCAACATTATCCTGGAGCAGGGAGCAGATCAGCAGGATGGGTCGCCGGACCTGGAGAAGCTGGAGCAGATGGTGATGCGGGAAATCGATGATATCCTGGTTCAGTGCCGTCGAATCCTGGGGCAGGCCCTTCTGATCTCCAACGAAGTCGGCATGGCCGTGGTACCGCCGACTCCCCTCGGCAGGACCTTTCGGGATATTGCCGGACGGGTCAATCAGCGGGTGGCAGGGGAAGCGGAGGAAGTATTCTTCCTCCTGGCCGGGCTGGCCCAGAAACTGAAGTGAGATAGATCCATGGGGTTTTTTCTTGCCTTACGCTTTCTCTCGATCCTTCCGATCCCCGGTAAGGCCGAGGTAACAGAGAGACAGCTGGGCAGAGCCACCGCCTGGTATCCGGTGGTCGGGGTGCTCCTCGGGGTCCTGCTGTACGGCTGTGCCTATCTGTTCTCCCGCCTGTGGTCTCCTCTTTCCACGGCCTGTCTGTGCCTGGCCGTCTGGACCCTGTTCACACGGGGTCTGCACCTCGACGGGCTGGCAGACACCTTCGACGGCCTGGGGGGAGGTGCGCACAGAGACAAACGGCTGGCCATTATGAAGGACAGCCGCGTCGGGGTTTTCGGCGTCCTAGCCTTGTGTATCGTGCTGCTCGGGAAGTTCGCCTTTCTGACCGAGCTGGTTGGAGTGTTTCGGATACGGGAAATCATTCTAGTGCCCACGTTGGGACGCTGGTCTATGCTCCTGGCCATGTTCAGCTTCCCCTCTGCGGTGCCTGCGGGTCTGGGTTATCGGGTTAAACAGCACTGCCGCCTGCCCCAACTGATTTTCGGCACGGTTGTCGCAGTTGTCTGCGCTTGGCTCTGTCTCGGCGTGTGGGGCCTGGCTGTGCTCGCCGCCGTAGCCGTGATCAGCGCTGCGATGGGGCTGCTATTCTTGCGTAAGATCGGCGGTTGTACCGGGGACAGCTACGGTGCTCTCTGCGAGATTTCCGAGGTTGTCGCCCTGGCTGTACTCGCTGTTCTCGTTCAACTTCGGATGCCCATGATTGCGGTATGATCCTATCGGTACCCTCCTATGTGATTCCCGGAACCTACGGGGAAAACGTGGCGTTTCTGGCAGATCGGCGGGAGATCCAGGCGGTGGAGCTCCTGTTCTACTATTTCGATGACGACAGCCGAGATTTGTTTGTTCGCGAAAAATCCCTGATCGCCTCCTACCGGGAGCGCTTCACCTTCGCCGTGCACATGCCCGATTCTCTGATCCCTGAGCATGAACGGTTGATCGAGCTTACCCGAGATCTGGCCCAGCGATATATCCTGCATTCACCGCCGGGGGATCTCGGCGAGTTTCGAGATATAGTGGAGGGCTGGCAGGAGCGCTACGGACGGGTCTTTCTCGTCGAGAATCTCATTGCGAGGGACTTTTTGCCGGTTGCCGAAATGATGAGCTCCTTTCCCCTGTGCTGTGATACGGGACACCTGCTGAGAAGCGGATCGAGCGTCGAGGAATTTATAAAACGCTACGGCCCGCGTATCGAAGAGATACATCTGCACGGAGTACGGGACGGGGCGGACCACCAAGCCTTCGTCGCCGGAGAGCCCTGGTTCCAAGGGCTGGTTCCGTTCCTGAGAGCCTTCGAAGGTGTGGTGAACATCGAAGTCTTCTCCATCGGAGAGGTAAACACGATAGTCTCGGCTCTGGCCGAAGTCGGCGTTTTGCCGAAGAAGGGATTTTGAGATGGACTTCTACGAGAGCATCAGCGCCCACTACGATCTGATCTTCCCTGTAGATCCGGGCACCGTTGATTTTATCAGCGGCAGAACCAAGCCGCGGTCCCGGATTTTAGACATCGCCTGCGGTACCGGAGGCTACTCCCTGGCCTTAGCTGAGAAGGCACATCGATTGACGGGAATAGACCT
>Ga0307378_10013347_pt1 | contig 10401 bp, 21 predicted proteins | sample UN1MG_FD_202238 | JGI IMG/M metagenome (GOLD analysis project Ga0307378, IMG submission 202238) | Soil microbial communities from Risofladan, Vaasa, Finland - UN-1 | ecosystem: Environmental > Terrestrial > Soil > Coastal area > Acid sulfate soil | place: Finland: Risofladan, Vaasa | collected...
TAAGAGATCGTTGAAATTTGACGGTATAAACACCCTTAAAAACGGCATCTGTGTGGTGCTTTTAAACTAAATAATAAGGAGAAGTAAAATGGTTAAATTATCATCAGGTGGGAATTACTTAAAAGTAGAGAATGTTTCAGAAGGTGATCTAGTTGTATTTAAAGATGAAGGTGAATGGGTAGAAAGCACTAAATATACTTACGATGATGGAAACCCTAAGTCTGCTTTCGTTATAAAGGTAGATCACAAAGGAAGTGAGTATAATTTAAGGTTAGGTAAATTTTCAAGGGATGAAATTATCCCTGTATACGGTGACGATACCAAAGATTGGGTTGGTAAAGAAGCTAAGATACACATAGAAAACTACCGATCTTTGAATAAGAAAGGTATTATATTATCACCAATAGGTGGTGCTAAAAAAGAAGATAATATAGACTGGACGGAATAATGGAACTACAAGTTATATCTCAACAAATGACTAAACGTATCAAGGCACTTACGGATAGTAGGTCTACCCTTAAAGACCTTGCTATCACTAAAGCCAACGCTATTACGGAATATGAGAAGAAGGTTGCTATTACTATCATTAAACTTAGAAACGGGATGGAAGCAGAACTGGAGGGCGAGGTTATCTCTAACCCTCCCGTTACTGTGATAGATAAGGTTTCTAAAGGCATGTGTTGGAAAGAAAAACTAGCCATGGAGCAAGCAATAGCTATGTATCATTCAGAAACAATATGCATGAACGCTCTTTCCGTTGAAATAAACGGGTTCCAGTCATTAAATAAATATGTAACGGAAGTATAGAAATAATGAACCAAAATAACGAATACTTAGCAATAGCAGAACGTAAACTAATGTCAGAAACTATGATAGGGTTTATGCAAAGAAGATACCCATATTTAACCTATTCTAAAATGGTTAAAACTGTAGGGTTTTGTAGATACTACTTAGCCAAAGAAGAAGGTAGGGAAATGTTTAGTAGGGTTAAATATTCAGAATAAGGAGAAATAAAAATGAATAAAGCAATATTACACGGTGAAGTATTGATTCACAGAATTAAAGAATTACCAGATTCAGCAAGTAAGCTAAACCTATCATGTGATTATCACATCATAGCACCAAGTGAAACTACAGGTAATCATCACGTAGTCGATGTTAAGGAAGGTGTAGAGTTTTACACTAAAGACGGTGTTCTTTACCTTAAAAACGAAACAGAGACAAGTGTAAGGTGTTTAATTAAAGAAAGGCATGATGCTATCACGTTAGAGCCTGGTATATGGGAAATAGATAAACAACAAGAATACGACTACCTAACTCAAGAAAAACGTGCAGTAGCAGACTAAGGTGGAGTTGATGATAGATAAACTAACGAAGGAACAAGAAGAACAATTTGAAGTTTATGTAGATAAATGGCTAAAGATAGGTTTATGCACTGATAAATTTACAAGGGAAGAAGCAGAACCTATTGTTAACGATTTGTATAAACATATCTTAAAAAAGGATAAAGTACCATTGATTATAATGGATAGCCCTTTATCTGCGTGGTTGGCAGCGTGTTTACTGAATAATGATATGTCACAAGTTATGTCACAAGTTGGGTCACAAGTTATGTCACAAGTTAGGTCAGAAGTTATGTCACAAGTTGAGTCACAAGTTAGGTCACAAGTTGGGTCACAAGTTATGTCACAAGTTAGGTCAGAAGTTATGTCACAAGTTGAGTCACAAGTTAGGTCACAAGTTAAGTCACAAGTTTGGTCACAAGTTAGGTCACAAGTTGAGTCACAAGTTTGGTCACAAGTTGAGGTGCAAGTTTGGTCACAAGTTGATTCACAAGTTGGGTCACAAGTTATGTCACAAGTTAGGTCACAAGTTTGGTCACAAGTTGAGTCACAAGTTAAGTCACAAGTTGAGTCACAAGTTGAGTCACAAGTTGGGTCGTATATTCATCCCCACCTAGATGGACATTTATGGGCTGCATATTTATCGTTTTATGATTATTTTTCGGAAATAGTAAAAATTAAGTTATGCGATAATTTAAACATAATTAAAAGAACACTAATATTAGGTAATATCTACCCATTATATAATGTATGTATTATTTCACAGAAACCTATTGAAATAAATATGGTAGATGGATTATTGCACGCAGAAGGTAAGCCATCGATTAAGTATGTAGATGGATTTAGTGTGTGGTCACTTAACGGTGTTAAAGTACCACAATACCTTGCAGAGACACCAGAGTCAGAATTAGATATAGAGTTCTTCAAGAAAGAGAAAAATGCAGATGTTAAGGCAGAGTTTATAAGAAAATACGGTATTGATAGAATGTCTAACATGGGTAAGTCGATAGACTCATTTAAAAACTATAATGATAACACATGGTGGGTAAAATCTGAGTATGAACTTATTGATATGTCTCCTATATTCGAGTCAATAAATTACGCTCCACACTTAAAAATGAAGAACCAAACTACAGGTACATATCACATGGAAGGTGTTATCCCAGAATGTAGAGACCTACCTTCAGCTATTAAGTTTAGGTTCGGTGAAAGAGAATTAGTTATACAGGATATTAAATGAAATATTCAGGGTGGGTATCGCCAAAGAAATGTATTAGCTGGGCGTTTCATTTTTATAAAGATGAAAGTGAGATATATATTCGCTTATTTGGATTTTGCTGGAAACATTTATGGAGCGGAAGAATAAAGAAAGGAAGACATTTGTGAAAGATTTTATATGTACTATGGTTGGGTGTATTACATCAATTCTTGTTTATATATGGCTATCAGGGGGTATAAAGTGAAGGAATCGAATATCCAGTCGATTCTTGCGAAGAAGCATAACTTGTTGGGGGTTTTTGAAGTTAAGTTATCAAAGACTAAATCCATTAGATACGACGCTGTTAAACCTCACCAAGTTAAAGGATTATTATCGGCTAAGAAGAAAGGTTTATACCACAAGCTATCCGACTTTCCTATGTTTGCGGGTAGTAAAACTAGGTTCAATAGGGAAAAACCTTTTGACTTCTTCTATTTAAAAGATACACCTGCCTACGTTGTTATTTGTTTTTATGAACCAAGGGTTAAAAAGATATGTTACTACATTGATATAGAAGATTGGATATTTGCTAGTGATATGAGCGATAAAAAAAGTATAACGGAAGAAGAAGTTGAACAAATTTGTTCACATATATTGCCACTATGAAAACATTTGATAAACAACTTAGAGAAGATATGTTCGAAGCGGTTGGCTATCGTTGTTCTATTAGCCCTACCCTTCAAGCAGATCAATGCCACCACATTAAACCTAACACTAAAATAAATAATAAACGGTGGCCTTTATACCTACAAAGCCCTATGAACCTTATGCCTATAAACCATGATATTCATATGAGCGAACCACTACCAACACCACCCAGTGATAGGGTATTAGATATATATGAAAAGTGGCTTCAGGAACTAAAGTGAATATATCATACACAAAAACACCATGGATTAAACCTTTTAGTGAATCTTATATCTATAAGATAAGATATTTCATAGCAAGATATGAAGGGAATATGAAGAATGGAAATAAAGTGCGTACTAATGTTTATGAACCTATTATAATTTCCAAAGAAGAAATGAAAGATACTAACATTAAACAATTAAAGAAAATGGTTTCATTTAAAAATAAACTTGCAAAGAAAGCTTTCGCAAACAGGATAAATAATTATTTATCTGGAAACAAAAGGATAGGGATGCCAGGATATAAAGGTTATTTCTATTTTATTAATGCTGAAGAAATTACATAGGGGTTAAGAAATGAAGATTAATTACAAATTCATAGAAAGCAACGAAGATGATAGTTTAAATGAACACCTTGATAACAAACACGACAACGATAAAATGTTCTGCCCTTCATATAGAATATTAGATATATATGAACAATGGCTATTAAAACTAAAAGGAGAAAGAAAATGAAACCTTATGAGAAGTTTAAATCCAAAGATATTGACTTAATTACTTACTTACAATTTAAGGGTTTTCTCCCAGAACGCAATCCTATTCAAGATACATCTGGTACACGCTGGGCTGTATTTGAAAAGTCTCAGAGCCTCGATAAAGAAATTTTATCATTCTTATCAGGAAACCCTGAAGCTCAACTACTAGATCAATTCCGAAAAACTAGAAGTTTTCTATTAGACTCACAAGTAGTAAAGGAGTGATAAATGAAGATTAATGATAAGTTCATAGAAAGCAACGAAGATGATAGTTTAAATGAATGCTCTAACGATAAAATGTTCTGCCCTTCATGTGGTGAACTAATAAGAAAGATATCTTCAGATGAATTTGAATGTGATAATTGTGATGCTATCTTTAGGATCGTAGACGAATGATACTAATTATATTTAACGGTAGTTCTAATTGTTTAAAAGCATACGAAGAATATGCCGTACGTGGTGTAGACTTCCAATGCTTACAATTCTATAGCGATGTTATCCCTAAGAAAGAAAGTAAATATTCTAGGATAAGCCATGTATATATCAAAGACCTAGGCAAGACCAAAGCTAAGTCCAAGGTTAATAAACAAAACTTACAAATGATAATGGCTTCTATTGGTTTCGCTAAAGGTGTTGAAACGGATACCATAATAGTATGTGAACCACCGACGGAAGAAATGACTAACATAGGATTAACAAATAATATTAACGTAGTTTACCCTTTTATAGATAATGAAAAACTGTAGTAATTGTAACAAAGAGTTTGAAGAATTAGTATTTAACCCTTTTAAAAACACACCCTACGATTATAATAAATGTGCGGAATGTAACCTTGATATAATATTTAAAGACGCCATAAAGGATTAGCTTTGATCATGATTAAAGAAGAAGGTGATAGGTACGACGGTGAGTATTCAGTAAAAAACCCATACATGGAAATATTAGGGCGTGCTATTAGATTAGCCGTAGACGACTTCGCAAATAAACCAATAATAAACGGTAAAACTAGCCCTCACTTCGACTCAGCTTGTTTCTACCTATTCTCACCCGAAGGTTTAAAAGACTTTATACCTGCTTGTGGTATGAACGAAGTTATAGAAATAGACCCCATAAGGGAATACGCTATTAACTTAATTAAGGTACATAGAAAATTTAAGATAGAATTAGCTAGTTCTATTTCTAAAAAAGACTATACACACCTAATTAAGAGGGGAGATAGTTAGTGCAAAGAAAATATGGTGTACATATAGCAAGCAAAAGAGAAAGAAAGGAAAAGATGTGGAGATTTATTGTTAAACATCCTAACGGTATAATGGTATGTGAATCACGTTGGTATAAGAATGAAACATATTGTAGGAAAGTAGGGGAAGAACTATATCAATGTTTGAAGCATGGATGGAAGAACCTTGACAAATAAATAATATATGGTATGCTTAAAGGGTGAATAGCGAAGTTAGTATATCCAATATAAATCTAGGCCCCTGATACGAGACTCTTCCTTCTGGCTTTGTCTATTCACACGTAGAAGGGGTCTTTTTTGTGAGGTTGATATGAAGAAATGTCTTAATTGTGGTAATAATCTTTTACCAAGTAGAACAATACCATCTAGGTTAAAGAAAGGTAAAGGTAAATACTGTAGCAAGTCTTGTTCTAATAAAAAAAATGCCAAAAAAGGACATAAAAACCATTATTGGAAAGGTGGCGTGTGTAAAACAGAAGGACTATATACAAGAGTATATTCTCCTGATCATCCTTCAGTAAATAAATTTCCATATGTACAAGAACACAGATTGGTAGTAGAAAAAGAAACAGGTGAATATCTTCCAAAAGAAAGTTCTGTACACCACATAAATGAAATAAAAGATGATAATAGACCAGAAAACCTTATGGCATTTACTAGTGAATCAGCACACCAAAGATTTCATAACAATAAAGATAATGTTAAACCAGAAGAAATAATATTTGATGGGAGGTGTTTATAATGGAATGGTTCATATTCGGGGTAGTTATTATATTTGCAATAAATATACTAATCCCTCCCAGTTAATTTACCTATAACACTACCTACTACAACACCTTGACCTACAAGCTCTGTGCCTCTTTTTATTACTTTAGCACCAGTTTGTAGTCTGTTATAGTCATCTAGTTCAATAATGGCTCTCTTCATATTCCTTTGTATAGATCCACCAGCCTTTTTTAGTACATCAAGAGAATCTAATACAACTGGATCTCTTTTACCAAATGCCTGAGCTAACTTTTTTCCACCTACAGCTTTTCTAGTAGTTGGGTCGACTATCTTCTTCTTTAAAAATTTAGTAGCACCAGCCATTTCAGAGAAAGCATCGTCAGCTTCTAATATCTTTTTTCCTTGTTTTCCAAGTCCTTTATTTGTAAGTGTATCTTGAATCAATGACTTAAAGCCTGCATACGCTCTTTCAACCTTAGAACTATCAATTGTTTCAGCAACACCTTTCTCTGTCTTACCGAAAGCGGAAGCTCTAAATCTACCTAATATTGATTTAATCTTTCTTGTTGTTTGTATGTTAGCAGTTGATACTATGTCTTCTATATTAGCACCAAGCTGTTCTTCAATTTCTTTTACAATTGCCTTTGGCATTTTAACAACAGAATCTAATAATTTATTAGAATTAACTTTAAGAGTATTAACAGGGGCATAAACCTCATCCAACCCTTTCCCAAGCTTAAGTAATGCGTCATCTGAAGCTTTTACTATGTTCTGTCCAGTACGTGTTACCCCTTTTAGGCCTAATTTAGCAAACTGACTAGATGCCCTTATAGACTTAGATATTAATTCTAATGGCGTAACAAAAGTAGCTATAAGTCCAAGTGTAGCTGCTGCTGGAGCTGGGAAACCACCAGTCTGTAATATGTCTCCAAATTCTCCTAGCTTGGCACCTTTTATTCCAGATGTGGCTTCATCTAATAAAAATTTTGGGTCTATTACTCCTGCTTGTACAGCTAGACCTACATTAGCCATTGATGCTTCAACTCTTCTTAAAGGTTGAGATATAAGATCAAGTGCGGCTAGTGTCTTTGTCCCTATGCCAGTATCTTCAGATGTTAAATTATCTAAGCTTTTATTTACATCAAGAATCCCTCTAGTAGATATTAGTTTGTTAGCATTAAATATATCAGATTTTATTGCTTCTTTAACGACTTTAGATTTTTGTTTCTGGTCTCCAGTTAAGGTGTCTTTAATAAAAACAACCTTCCTCGGGACTTTTTTATTCTGTTTTGGTTTCTGAACTTGTTGCTGTTCTTTTCCTATTAAAGAAGATATAACTTGGGATACGTCTTGATTTGGTGATTGCTGTTTACCAGATAAAGATTGAACATCAGGCTGGGATTGCGATGATTGTTGTTGATCTTGTCCTTCATTTATAAATTTAACAGCCATTTTAATTCCTTTTTATATTATTGAAATATTGCTGGTTGTCCTTTTACTGTAACTCTAGTACCAACTGGAAACTCAAAATTTTCTGCTTCTTCTAGTGAATCAAAATCAACTCTTTCTATAAAATTAAGAGCAACATTACGTAATGTTTCAGATGCAGAATTAGAAAATAAGTTAATTTGTCGGTCAACGTTAGGCCTTTCGCCTCTTTTATCTTTCTTGTCATATATTTCTACAAGCTGTTTAGATAGTAATTGCGTGTTTTCTTCACTAGGATTACCTAATGTGTTTGCTAATGTGTCTGAATAAACAGATCTATCTTGGTCTGTAACACGTCCTCCTTCAACGGCTCTAGCCATGCCATTGGCTCTCTTCTTTAGGTCTCTAAGAAAAGATGACGTCTTAGGTAAAAGATCAATCTTCTCAGCACCAGCACCAACTAATCTACTTACCAGACCTTGTGGGCCTACTTGCAATGCTTCTTCACCTATGACATTAACAATTTCTTGTTCAGATAATTCAAAGTCTTTAACAAAATTGGTTATATCTTTTAAACCTGTCTTAACAGACTCTGATCTCTGAAACTCAGCCTTTGACTTAAGAGTTGCTTGTTCTCTCTGTTCTATCCCCCTAGTAGTTAGATTTCCTGATATATCTCTCTCTAACACTTCTCCTTGTGGGTTTAATGCACCAAGCTTCTGTATTAAATCTAATCCTGTCTCAATTGTCTCAAATTGTTGTTTAGGTCTTCCAGCTTGTGCTGCTTGTTGTTGTTGTTGTATCTGTAACAATTTAGCAGCTTGACCAAAAGATAAACCTGTTGTTTGTTCTTGCCTTTTAAGCTTACCTGTCTTTAATAAAGAATTTATAAGACCTGCTTTACGACCAGTTGGTATAGGTATTCTTTGCAATTCTTGTATTTGGTTAAGGACATCTTCAGGTGTGGTTTGTTGTCCACCAACAGATTTCATTAAATCAGATAGTATTTGTTGAGGATTTTGTCCTTGCTGTAGCCTTGAGGCTGTCTGGTCAGAAACCTGCTTAGACAGAGATTTCTTAAAAGCATCCGTTGTAACTTGTTCTAAGCTTCCTTGTTCTATATCTTGTGTATTTGTATCTGCCATAATTTTCTCCTAGAATTTATTATATTATCCTGTCGGTAGTGTTCCTGGAACTGGTGGCTCTGTAAAGAAGAAATTACCTACGCCTTCTCCAAATTTTTGTCCAGCAGATCTCTGGAATTGCTGGAAAAATGGATTAGGACTTGTTACTGTTTGAGAACCTGATGTAGACCTTAACCCAGCAAGACTAGATGATAACTGCTGTGATTGCTGTGCTAGAGGGCTTTGTATAGATGCTTGTCCGCCAACAGCTAAGTTTAATAACTGCTGAAGATTCTGTAGATTAAATTGTTCTACATTTGTCCGAATATCCGCAGCTGTTTCTGTTTCTAGTTCAGCACGTACTCCAGAATCGAAAAGTCCACTTTTTTGCAGACCAGTTCTTACGTCACCAAGACTTTCCTGAACCAATCTTGAAGTAGTTCCCTCTCCAATACCAAAAGGTAACCCTGCTAAAGTTCCAGGTAGATCACCACCTGTAAGTAGATTATTTATTAAATTTAACCCACTCTGTTGAGCTTGTATTTGCCCAGATTGAGAAGCACGTGTCCTTTCAAGGAGTAACTCATTAAGTTCTTTCTCCTGACTAGTCGGCTCGACTGTTTGTGAGGTTTGACTTGTAGTTTTTTCTCGAGACATGTTCTACTCCTTTTATGTACTTAAAATATTTTATTATTGGAACCAACTTCTCTGGTCTATCAGGATACTTTTCCCTACCTAGTAGTACATATAAACTCTTTTGTGTAGTCTTATGATGAAACAAATCACTAATCATATGTTTAAGTACCCCTAAGTTCCTGAATCTAGGATGTACCCAAGTACCACCTATTGCTACTATTTCACCGTTATCTACTAGTTTATAATTTTCGTCAATGATATTCCATGTTATGTATGCGTATATGTAGCCTTGATTGTTTTTGTATTCTAGTATCAAGAAGTAGCTGCCTTTTGTACGTAAAATCTTCCTGTTATAGTATGTGAACCAGAAAGTCTTAAAAATTGTATGCTTGTAGGTGTGGCCCCATCAAATGTTGCAACACCTGTACACCTAATAAAAGAAGGTGCAGTAGTAACAATGTCACTTGTACATGAAATAATCCATTCTACTTGTGTATCACTATTTCTTGCTGTAATGTTAGCTTCTAATTTAAAATTACCATTAGTAGAAAAACCAAGGTTATCAACAGTTACTCCATCAAGTACTTTAATTTCATTTTGACCACCTTCAGAATCTGTAAGTGTAGTGGCAGCACTTGAACTAGTTGAATAATCTTGGCTAAACATTCGGTCATATTGGTTTCCAACTGAATCATTATTTATTCTAATACAAGGACTAGTAAAAACAGAACCACTTACCGTACCTTCCCATATAATCTTATATAAATCACCAGAAGATATTGTCTGTGTTATAGAAGAACTTGAAACTGCACTAAATGTGGAACTTTGCACAAATGTCCATGCAGCACCACTAGCTGTAGCCCATTGTGGGTTAGCAGCTGCACCTTGTGTCTGTAAGAAATCACCACTTGTTCCTGGTGTTAGTCTTACTAAACTTGTACCGTTATCATAAAGTATATCACCTTGGTTAGTAGTTCCTACTTTAAGTGTGCTTACATGCCCTGTTCCTTGCGTTGTTGCACCTATATTAGTACCGTCTATTGTTCCACCATTAATATCAATAGTAGTTACCGTACCACCGTCACTAAACGTAGCACCTGAGAAGTCATTAGCTGTACCCGTAAGAGTAAGGTCACCTGAAATAGCGATATTTTGTGCAATAGATGCTAGGTTTAGTTTAGCGTTAGCAATAGCAGCAGAAGCGCTAATGTTAGCATTTGTTATATTTCCATTATAATCGTCGTATATAGTATTAAAGTTAG
>Ga0307378_10013352_pt1 | contig 10398 bp, 4 predicted proteins | sample UN1MG_FD_202238 | JGI IMG/M metagenome (GOLD analysis project Ga0307378, IMG submission 202238) | Soil microbial communities from Risofladan, Vaasa, Finland - UN-1 | ecosystem: Environmental > Terrestrial > Soil > Coastal area > Acid sulfate soil | place: Finland: Risofladan, Vaasa | collected...
TGTCCGGGCATTCGGGAACGCCATCGAGGAATTCCGCAAACGGATGGCACAAATCTCCAGGCTTGAGTGGGTCCGGTTCTCCCGTATCGGTTGAGCCATCGGTCCCAGTGTCGCCCGTGGATCCTGTGTCGCCCGTGGAGCCGTCTGAGGTCGATCCAGTGTCGTCCGTTGATCCATCACTCGTGGCAGTCGCGGTTCCCGTCCCGTCGCTTGTGGCGCCTCCTGTGGAACCGTCGTCGGTCCCATCAAGGCCGCTGAGATCCGGGTCGAATCCGGGCGCACAACCCAAGAAGGCCGCTGCGCAAATGACGCAAAGAATTGGTCTTTTCATAGAAAGTCTCCGGTGACTACACAAGGGCCGGTGGAATTCTACACGAGCTTCTTGCTCTGAGCGGGATCACACGGCGAAAAGCGCCTCTGACGAGCTTCTAGCGGTTTCCTCGGTTTTTCGCCAATGGGCCTCCCTGTGTAGGGGGCCTCTTTGGCTGACCGCCGGATCTAACGCAACCATGGCTCGTACTCCAAAAAACACCCAAGGACAGGACTTCATTGTTCTCTCTACGGATGAGATCCGTGGAGAAGACCCAACGGCCGGTGCCGGCCTTGATCTCAACATGCGCGGAGGTGCCGCTGCGGTTGCCAGTGCAGCGGCCGGCGGAGATGTCCTCGTCACAGGTGGCGGTGGTGACGGAGCCGGGGTTGGTGGAAATGTGACATTGAGCCCCGGGGCCGGTGGAACTCCTGGGGGCGTCATTATCCACTATGCAACTTGGCCCGCTGCGGATGCTGCTGGGGTTCTGACTTCAAATGGCGCAGGGGTTTTGTCGTGGGGTTCGGGATCCGTCGAAACTCTGCAAACGGCCTACGTGGCCGGCAACACCATTGTCACATCGGGTCCTGAAGGCAGCTTTGACGTATCCGGCACCGAAGCCATTTCGTTGGATGCTTCGGCTGCATCCAACTTCACGGTTGCCGGTGCAGTTCTAACTCTCGCCACAACTACGAGCGGGAACATTCGCATCTCTAGTGCGGATGGTACGACGGCCGGCGCTATCCTGGTCGAGACAGGTGACGGAACTGGGGTTGGTAACGACGGTGCCGATTTCCTACTAACCACAGGGGACGGCTCCGCAGGTACGGCCACCGCAGGCGGTGATGCTGGGGATGTCACCGGGCAAACCGGCGCTGGTGGTACTGGCGATGGGGCGCTTGCTGGCGGGGCTGGCGGTGATTACCAATGGGCTACCGGAGCAGGCGGCCTTGGTGGTGCCACCGGAAGTGGTGGAGCAGCCGGAGGTTTCGTATGGACTGGAGCGGTTGGAGGTAACGCAGGAGGTGCGAACGGCGGCGGTGGTGTCGGTAGCGGTTTCAGTTTCACGACGGGAGATGGTGGTAACGGCCTCGGTATTGGAGCAGGAGGTGCGGCGGGCACTTTCACAGTCACAACTGGGACCAGCGGCACCGGTGCCTCGCTCACCGATGGCGGCGATGTCACGTTCACCACGGGAAGTGGCGCGAGCACAGGGGGTGCGTTTTTCGCTAACACGGGAGCAGCAACCGGCGCGGCAGGTATTGGTGGCGAAATCTCCCTGACAGCCGGCAACAACGCGGTTGTTGCAGCCTCCGGCAAAGGCGGCGATGTCACCATCACGGCCGGCGATACGACGGATGGGGGAAGCACCGGAGACGGTGGAAGCATCATCCTCAACCCGGGAACCGCGAGTGGCTCGGGTACTGACGGTACGGTCACGGTCAACGGCAAGCTGACCGTCACGGGAGCGATTGATCCAACTGCGGTTGCGTTCACGGAGCAATCGTCGGTTCCGATTGGCCCGGTAGCCGGGGAAGGCACTGTTTGGGTCCGAGACGACGCCGTTCAGACGTTGATGTTCACGGATGACGCCGGTGATGATTTTGAGGTCATCGGCGGTGGTGCAACGCGGATGCAAGAGATCCCGTTGTTGGTGGCGACGGTCAACATGGATCCTGGCCCGGATGCCACGACGAACCCCTCTCCGGCTGGAGGTCTTCCTGGCGTTGGTGCCTCCCCCGGGACCCGCGGGGAAAACCTCAACTCCCGCATTCAGTACCTTGAGTTTGGCAAAAGCACCGAAAACAGCATCGGGTTCAACTGGAACATCGTGCTCCCAACCACGTACTCGGGGAACGGACTCACAGTGGAGTTCTGGGTTTCCAGTGACAGCGTGGGGTCGGCATCAGGTGCGGGCAGTTTCGCAGGAACTTTTGAACGTCACGATGTTCCCTTCGACATTGACGCGGTAGTTTCTTACGCCGCCACCCAAGCCGCTACTGGGACGACCATCTCCGGGACTCCTTGGACGACGGTGATGGGAACAATCACGTTCACCAATGCTCAGATCGACGGGCTTTTAGCGGGCGAATCTGGGCGCTTCGCCCTCCTACGACTTCAAAGTGACGCTTACGCAGGCGAAGTCCGATTCACGACGGGTAGGATCTACGAGACTCCGTAGATCTTCGGGATTGACTCATGGCGAAGACTCCTTGGCGTAGAAAAACGGTCCCACTGGAAGTGGATGCCGGTGTCGTCCACACCGAAGCGGGCACCGTTCCAACCGCACCAATTCCTGGTGAGGGCACGTATTGGGTTCGTTCGGATTCTCCCAACGTCCCGATGTTCACGGACGATGCGGGAACGGACTTTGTACTAAACAGTTCGGGCGGAGGATCCAGTGCGGGTCTTCCTGGCAACATCTACGAAAACCTCCAGTTCTACGTCGATCCGGCTGACCGGAACAGCTTTCCTGCCGAGGGTGGGACGGTCGCTACGGATCTTGAAGGGAATGGGACTGCCGGAACTCTCTCGGCCGCTGCGGTCTTCGACAACGGAGCTTGGACTTTTGACGGTGCAAGTGGTGATGATGTCCGGTTCACGAAGGGCGCTACGCTCGACAACATCTTTGCTGGTGGCGGCACCATCATCACGATTCTGCGGCCCTACTCGTCGGGTCAAGGAACCCTTGGACGTGCCATTGATACAACGGAGAGCACCAGCACGACGGGTTACTACCTGTCTGCCCATGATGAATTGAGTCAGGCTGTTCGGATCAGGTTCAACCGGAACTGGACGACAACTCCCGGGACCTGGACTACCGACAACATCACGGACGCTTTCGGCACCAGCAATCGACCTCTTCGCGTTGGTGATTGGGCCGTGGTGGCTGTCTCCTACGACGACACCACAACACCTCCCGTCATTTACCTGAACGGGACGGTGCTGGCCGTTACGGAGACCTCTACGCCGTCAGTCGATGGAGGCTCTGATGCCGGTAACGACATCTATGTTGGAAACCGTAGCGATGGCACCTTCACATGGAATGGTCAAATCGGCACGACCCTCATGTTCGACCGTATTCTTACGGCGGATGAGGTCCAGCAGGTCACAAACGCTTTCTACGCCAGGCGCGGCATCGGAATCCGGGGCTACGACAGTCCCCCCGGGACGGGCAACGCTCAAGGACAGACGATCCTTATCCGGGCTGGTGACGCCATCCAGAGCGGTACGGGCAGCGATGGTGGCGACATCATCCTCCAAGCAGGAAACCTAGACTCTCCAGGCGACGGCCAAGCCGGTCGGATCGTCATCCGTTCTGGCGACATGAACGCCGGGACGACTGGAACGCAGCAGAGCAACATCCTGATTGAGTCCGGCGACCATTTAAGTGGTGGCGGCAACGTAACTCTTCGCGTCGGTACGCCAAGCACGGCAAGTTCTGCCGGGGCTCTCCTGCTCCACGCAGGGGACACGACCGGCACTCCCGGTGCTACGTTGATCCGCGGTGGAGGCCGAGGGTCCGCCGGGATCAGCGGAGCCATTGTAGCCCGCGGTGGTGACGGTAGTGACTACGTTGGTGGCGCCGGCAATCGTGCGGGTGGCCCCGCAACTTTCCGTGGTGGTGATGGCGCAGGGTTCAGTGCAGCGGGTGGCCTCGCCACGTTCCGGGGTGGTGACGCCTCGGGCAACTCGTCCGGTGGTGACGCTATTCTTCGGTCTGGTACCTCGCCAGATTTCAATGGCGGCGATGTGGAGATCACCGCTTCCGACGCGGGGTCGTTCGGTGTAGGCGGAAACATTACCGTTACGGCTGGAGACACGACCAGTAACCAAGTGGGCGGAGGGATCTCTTTCACCACGGGGTCCTCCCCCGGCAACTTCACGGATTTCCATGCAGGCGACTTTGAGATCACCACTGGAAACGCCACAGGTGGTGCAACTCAGCCGAACTCCGGCGCCGGCAGCTTCTATTTCACTGGAGGAACCTCCAACGCCACGGTGACAACGAGCCCTGGTGGCGAGTTTGAGGTAACTGGCGGAGCGGGCACTGCGAACTCGGTGAATTCGCGGGGCGGCGCTGTCAGTCTCACGGGCGGTGCCGTAACAGGTGCTTCGGCTGCAACGGCCGGAGGGGTGACTCTCACAGGTGGGGCCGCGACAACTGGAACGGGAGGCACCGTCAGCCTTCAACCGGGGACTGGCACCGTCGCAGACGGTTCCCTCATCCTCAAGTATTCGACGTATCCCCCAGTGGAAGGGGCTGCCTCGACTGTTCTGACTACGGATGGCGCTGGCACTCTTTCTTGGGCGGCCGGGGGTGGTTCGGCTGTGGCGGGGCGAGAGGGCATCCTCTACAACGGCAACACGTTCTACATGGACGCGGGGGACCGTAGCTCTTACGACGGCTCAGGCTCTACCGTCACGGACCTGATCAACTCCACGGAGGGCACCCTCAACGGCGTCCAGATCGTTGATGGTCACTTCAACTTCAACGTCGCCACCGACGACATCAACTTCGGGACCGTCGTTGCTTCCGAAACCGAGAACATCTTTGGCGCTACCGGGAGTGTGGGCGGCACCCTCAGTGTTTGGGTGCGTCCCGAGAGTGATGGGTTCGGGGCCGGTGGGATCATCGCCACGACGGCCGATGACCTGACAACCGAAGGTTGGACCCTTCGTGTTGATTCACAGTCGGGCACCGTTGTCGATCTCACCTTTGGCCGTGGCGCCGCCACATCCCCTGGAGTTTGGATGTCCACAGGGGCCCTGGAAGTGGGCCAGTGGAATCACATCGTTATCGTCTACAGCGACGCTGTGCTTAGCAACGATCCGACGATCTACGTCAACACGCTCTCTGTAACCCTCGATGTGGATACGAACCCGACGGGCGCTGTCGGGAGCGACGCTGGCAACGATCTGTTCATTGGTGGAAACACCGGTGGGACGGAGGCTTGGGAAGGAGACCTTGATGTCGTCATTTTCTATGACCGTCAACTTTCCGCTGAAGAAGTCGGGCAGCTTTACCGTGTGCAGCAGGATCGGTTTCGTCCGAGCCTGATCGGCGTCGATGCCTCGGTTGCGACTTCCGATGCCGTAGATGTTGAGATCAAAGCCGGAGACGGCGGGGCTACTGCCGGAGACGGAGGCGGCCTTTCCATCAACCTGGGAAATGCTCTTGCGGGCGTCGGTGACGGTGGTGGGATTTTGTATTCCGGCGGCGACGGGTCCACCACTGGCAATGGCGGGGGTGTCTTGGCCGCGTTCGGTGATGGTGGAGCGTCGGGAGCCGGCGGATCGGCCACCTGGATCATGGGCGACGGCGGCGCCACTACCGGCGTTGGAGGTTCGTGGAATGTCACGACTGGCGATGCGGTGGCGTCGGGTCAAGGCGGTGGCGGCTACAACATCACCCTCGGCGCGTCCGTGGACACCACGGGAGTTTCTTTCGTCGCTACCGCAGGTACGACCAACGCCGGTATCGGAGGCTCGTTCCTGTTCACGGCCCCAGAGGGAACAACCGGCGGCGGTTTCTACCGATTCACCGCTGGCAACGCTACGTCGAGTGGGAACGGAGGGGTCTTTGAGGTCATTCCGGGATCGGGAATCGACGACGACGGATACCTGGAGATCGATCCAGCGTGGACCGGGGACGGCTCCCACTACATTCAGCTTTCGGCCTCGGGCGCGAACACTGCTAACGCCACGCAGATCTTCACCGGGGACCGCGATCCCAACACCCTCGTCTCCGGGCTTCCAGGGTCCTTGTATATACGAGGGGACAGCACGGACTCGACGCTGTACGTCAACAAGACGAGCGGCACGGCAGCGGGCACCGATTGGAGCCAAGTTGGTGTAGGGATTTCTGCATGGCAGGAGGTCAACACCCAGACGACGGGCACAGGGGCAGGGAGCGAGACCTTCACCCTGGCAACGCCGCTGGCTGTAGTCCCGGTTGATTCGCAGAACTTTGTCCATGTCCGCATCATTGGTGAGGACACGACGGTCCCAGGGACGCACACCTTCTTTACCCAAGAACTGAGAACGTACTATCGGGCGGCCGGGGCTCTTACCCTTTGGTCAAATGAGCTTGTTGGCACCGAGCAAAACCGGGGCTTCGGGGCCGAGATCACTTCGGTGGATCTCACCATCAGCGGCAACGCTGTCATCGTCGAACTCACGATGGCGTCGAGCACCAGGACCATCGACTGGTGTATTCAGTTCCTCACCAAAGACTCCGTGGGAGCCGCATCCTCTGGGACGGCATCGACCACCGGGCAAGTCCTTACTTTCGACAATCGTGGTGCGCCAATCTCCACGGGCAGCATCGCGGGTGCTGGGAGCGCCGATTTTGAGACGAACGTCAGCGCCTCCTACGGCGAGATGAAGTTTCTGCGGGTGTCGGCTACCGCTGGCGCTAGTACCGACGTGAATATCATCGGGTATCGGGACTCCGCGCGAACGGTAGCTGGCGAGATTTACCGCTCCGACACCAAGGACCCCACCACCCAGTTCACGGATCGAGTCCCCGCCACTCTGGTTGGTAACGACGGCACTGCGTTGGAATCGAACACGGTTTACTGGACCATCGAGAACGACGCCGGGACGGCAGTGACTCTCGATTTTGAATTGGTGTTCTGGTCGGACGGCACCGTCGCCACGGCTTCAGGGGCCCTCGACTTCAGCGGGACCAAGGTTGGAGCTTACACGGCAATCGTTGGTGAGCACGTCAAGTATGACGCAACCGCTGGTCCCTTCACGCTCGATTTCCCTGCTTCGGCCTCGCCTAACGCCCAGGTGGCTTTCAAGAATGTGACAACCGACGGCACGACCGTCATCACATACGACGGCAACGGCAATGACATCGAAGACCCCGGAAGTCCCGGCAGCGTGGGCGCCACGGCGGCTGTAGCGGTTGCCGGGGTCAGCGTCATCTATCAATTCGATGGCACCCAATGGTGGATTATCTGAGGTAAGCCATGACGTTCATTCCATCAACAGGCGGCGGCACTACTTTTCCTCGCGGACTTCCCCACCAAGATTCGATCATCTTCTATGTGGATGCGTCGGACTCTAGCTCGTACACGAGCGGAACAACTGCCACCGACGTTGCGGGGAACGGCACCAACGGCACCCTTGAGTCTACGACCACGGTGACCAACGGAGCCTTCCAGATCACTGGTGCGGGCCTGGGGGTCAGCTTCGACAAAAACGCCACCCTGAACAACCTATTCACAGGTGGCGGGACGGTGATGACGTTCGTCCAGGTGGACTCCGAGGGAGGCGGCAACGAGGGCCGTCTTGTCTCCACGGAGGACGCCAGTGAGACGGTCGGATGGGGGTTTTACACACTGTTTGGAACCAGTGGAGACTACGACCTCATCGTCTTTCAACGAAACGCGTCGGGGTCCAACGGGTCCTGGCAAACGCAGCACGGCATCCCGCGTGGTGACTCCATCGCCACTGGTGGGGGCTTCGGGTACGCCAGCGTGGCAATCTCCTACGACGACGCGTTGCTGGGAAACGATCCCGACATCTACATCAACGGGATCATAGACAACAATCAGGTGGACACGAATCCCACCGGCACCGTAGGTGACGACACTGGCGAGCAGATCATCATTGGAAACTTGGCGGGCGGCGCCAAGAACATGGACGGGCAGTCCCAGATCACGATTGCTTGGAGCCGTAAGTTGCTGGCCGAAGAGATCCTCCAGGTTCACAACCTGTTTGCCCCTCGGGTCACTAGGGAGGGTTCCGGGCCCGGGACCGTAGGATTCCAACCGTCGTCGGGTGTCGGGCAGGGACCGAACGTGCTTCGGAATACTGGGGTTCAGCCGCCGTCGATTTCGGACACGTCGGCCTCGTGCGTGAATCTTCAGTCCCAAGCCAATACCACCACGCAAGGGATTTTGGGTAACTGTAACGACAGTGCGATCCTGTCAGGCCGTAACAACGCCATGACAACGGTTAACGACAGCGTTATCTGTGGTGGGAGTGACCAAGTGATGACCGGCGGGTCCTCCTTCATCGGAGGTGGTGGCAGTAACACCATGACGGGGGGTACGTCAGGTATTGCCTCTGGGTCCAGTCACTCCTGTGGCGGATCTAACAACTTCATCGGGGGCGGTTTCCAAAATACCATCTCGGCTGGATTCTACTCCTCAGTCTCAGGTGGACGCGGAAATTCGACTGCGGATGATTACTGCTTCGTCGGTGGCGGTCGGGCAAATACCATCGGCATAGCTTCGGAATACACCAGTATTCTGGGGGGTCAGAATCACGACATTGCCGCATCCGGTTTTGGTGCCAGTTATTCTTGGATTGATGGCGGTTTCGATTGCGAGATCAACGATGCAGCCGCGTTCATGTGGTTTGGCAATGCCGCCGGGCGTAAAAGTAACTGCAACCACGACGGGGCCTCGATCTGGTCCGACTCAACCGATCAGGTTGAGTCTACCGACAGGGACAATCAGCACAAACGCGTGTACGTGGGCGGCTTCACGGAACGGACCACCGTTGGATTCGGGGGCGGTACTGCGGACCCGGGTGAAGCACTTGAACGGTTCACCGGTCACGCGACCACAACCGATGCAACGCCGAACATCACCGTGCTCGGCACGTTGGACACGGATTTGCACACGATGGTGTTCGACGTGTTCATCCATAGCTCGCGCGACACGGCGACACATTTCATCATCGACAAGTTTGTGGTGACTGCGTACCGCGTGGCGGGAACGGTAACGGTCAACAGCGAGTCGATTATGACGGTTATCGATCCTGGAACTGACTCGGGCAGTTTCACTTTTGCTTTCGCCGCTTCGGGGGACGACATTCGGCTGACCATCACGGGCCCGGTGGAAAACTGGCAGCACAGTTTCCATTACACACGCCAAGAGGGCGGACTCACCGCCTAGGTCTGACCTATGCAGTACGAAATTCTACCGACCGAGACTCCGACCTACTGGAACATCCGCGTTTACGGGGGCAACAACCTGTGCGGAAAACTGCGGTTGGACACCACCACCAAGGACGCACTTGTCGCAAAGTTTGTCGAGCTTGGCTGGACGGAAAGGACATAACCGATGACACTTCCAACGCTAGTCAAAAACTACCATCTCGTGTCGAACCAGACCATCACGGGGGATGCAAACCTCGATGCGGGCGGCCCTTCCGGTGCTTGCAACTCGACCCGTGACCGTCGCGCTCTCATGCTTGCACTCAAGGACCAACTCATCGCAGCGGGGACGAGTAACATTGGGCCCGGTGGCTTCGGAGCCGTGACCGCTTGGACGGTCACGCAGTCTTGTGGAGGCAACAACGGCGGCTCGTTGGTGGCGAATTCTTCGGACAACTGGGTGTTGAACACCGACCTCGTGTTCAACACGAGCGGGAACGCCCACGCCTGGACGGTCCTGCAACAAACCGGCATTGCCGCTACTTTCCAGGTCTGTATTGATCTCCAGCAGTCCTCAAACTCTGAAGATGGCGCAGAGATCGAGGTCTGGGTTTCTCAGAGTGCAGGGTTTACGGGGGGCACGACGACTGCTCGACCGACTGCGACGGACCAATTGATGCTGGTGTCCCCTGCACTTTTCAATGGTTGGGCCGGGGCGAACACGCTCACGGCACGTACCTGGAAATGGAATATGTGGCGTGCGGAGGATGGCTCCGTCACGTACATCTGCTATTTCCTCGCAGATGTTCCTCTGTGTCTCTGGATTTTCGCCAAGCCCGAGAGTCCGGCGACGGGTTGGAGCGGAACGCAGTTTGTCGCAGCCGTTCGGTCAAACGGAACAAGCGATACGGGCAACGCGATGACCTACGAGCTTTGGTACGACGTTCCGAGTCTCAAAACTTACCGTGCTGACCGGATCTCGACCGCCAACCCCTACAACCAGACACTCATCTACATGACGGCGGACACGTTTGGGTTAGGTCCCTTCGGACAAGAATTGACGGTCGCCAACGATGTCACGGGTGAGTATGCCATCGGGAAGATCGGACTCGCTTCGGTAGAGCCTGGATTCATCGGTCGTTGGGGCACCATGTACGATCTCTATTGGGGCCAAACGGTTCTTGGAAAC
>Ga0307378_10013353_pt1 | contig 10398 bp, 9 predicted proteins | sample UN1MG_FD_202238 | JGI IMG/M metagenome (GOLD analysis project Ga0307378, IMG submission 202238) | Soil microbial communities from Risofladan, Vaasa, Finland - UN-1 | ecosystem: Environmental > Terrestrial > Soil > Coastal area > Acid sulfate soil | place: Finland: Risofladan, Vaasa | collected...
TGGTGGCAGTAGATGTTCACAAAGAACTGGATCGAGTGCATGCAATGCTGGAGGCGGAGGGAATCGAGGCGAGTCTGCACTACGGCGATGTTCGAAGCTTGCCCTTCCAGGATGCAGAGTTTGATGCAGTGGTCTGCGTCAGTGTGCTGGAACATCTGGTGGACCTCGATGCGGCTGTCGGCGAAATTTGCAGGGTCCTGCGGCCGCAGGGGGTGGCTGTCACAGGATTCCCGGTAAGGAATAGCATCACAAGCGCTTTCTATCGGCTCGTCGGTTTTGATCCTGTCAAGATCCATCCCTCCAGCCACCGGGACATTCTCGCCGCTATCCGGGCCGGTCTACAGATGGATGAGTCTGTTCTATTTCCACGCTTCTTGCCTTTGGACCTTTCCATGTATGTTGCTTGCAGGTGCCACGCTCCCAAACACTGTTTTCAACAGGGGGTCAATCCACCCTCATGATCTCCTGCATCTGGTTGCACCGTCTCCAGCAAGTGGTCTGTTGCACCATAGCTTCGCACCTCTGTTTTGGAACGCCTGTCTACGGATTCAGCCTTAGCAGAACGGCTGGGCCCAGGTCCGGAAAGCTCACAATCGAGACGAGATAGCTGGGGATACCGCGAAGTTGCATCTGTCCACTCTCGGAACCGGCCAGGCAATAGGAAGGGTATTGATGCCAGATACGAGTACGAGGGGTTTCGCGATGCTCCTTGACTGTTCAGAGCTACCCGTTCCCGTCAGACCGGCAAGTCCTGTGAACATGGCTTGGTCTGGTGCAGGGGGGAGCAGGAGCATATCGAGGGAGTCCAAGCGTGAACAGGCTGGATGATCCACGAAGGAAGATGAGTGGGGTTCTGGCCTCTAAGCGAGGAGGTCAAGCGGTCGTCACGGGCCTGCTTCTGGCTATCTTCATGCTAGGCATAGGCTTGCGCCTGTACGAACTCGATGCTGATAGTATGTGGCTGGATGAAATCATCACTGCCAGGCGGGCACACCTGGACCTCTTGTCTGCCGTGACCTATGACGAAAACTACACACATCCCCCACTGGTTGACGTAGTCACGTGGTTCTTCATTAACTTGTCAGGCGACAGTGACTTTGTGATTCGCCTCCAGGCCGTGCTCTTCGGTTCGCTCTCCATCGCGTTGGCATACAAAATGGGCGAGATACTCTGGACGAGAAAGGAGGGGATCATTGCGGCTTTCCTCCTGGCCGCCAATGCCTATCATATCCACTATTCCCAGGAGGCCAGGTCCTATGCCCTGATGGTATTCCTCGCCCTGTTCTCCCTTGTCTTCCTGACCAAGGCCTTACAGAAGAATAAGAGAAGATACTGGGTCGGGTTCATCATTTGCACCAGCCTGAGTCTCTACAATCACTATTTCGCGTTCCTTTTCCTGCCTGCCGCAGGTATCTATGCGGCTGTTGTAATCGCACAGAACTGGTTATCTCACCGGGAAGAGAAGGCTCGTGTCTTGGAGGGCCGTGCATCCCGCGGGCTCTCCGTCCCGGCCAGGCAGGCACTGATATTATGCGTTAGTTTGGCTGTGGTCTGCTTGTCGTATATCCCCTGGCTGCCAACCTTGCAGGCTCACACTGTCTGGTTCACGGGATACCAAGGGGGAGCTGCGGCCAGAGCAGGCAGTCTTGAGTCGTCTTTGAGCTTCTTGCACACTACGCTCACTGAGTATAGTGGTCTCACCGACGTTGGACTGCTCCTCTGGCTGGGTATTCTTGCCTTGGGTCTGGCAACCTCCGACCGCAGAGTAATCGCATTGATGGCGTCTTGTGTGGGGGCTCCTTTCCTGTTCCTTGCTGTCGTGCAGAGTGGTTACCCCAGCAAGCCGAGGTATGTCCTATTCATACTCCCTCTTTGTCTCCTCGTGATCGCGAGAGGGATAGCCTCCGGTTCCCGTTTGATTGGTGCACATCTCCTTGGCTCCAAGGGTGACCGCCAATGGCCGCTGCCCATCATAACCGCGCTGGCCGTGCTCGCCTTTGCATCGTTGAGCGTCGTCGCAGTAGGGGACTACTATCTTTCACAGAGGGAGGATTGGCGCGGGGCAGCAGCATTCCTGCAAGAGAGTATGGCAGCAAGCGACGTCATCATCGCGGATGGCCAAGAGTATGGTCGAGGTGGTGACGCGGATCGCACAGTGACGGGGCTACGGTACTATTTCTCGCTGTGGGATGAGGATGTCGCCGTCCTTTATGCACGCCAGGGCCTCGCACTCCGGATGCGCCAGGAGACCCATGCTGAAGCTCAAGTATGGGGGGTGCTGTGGCATTCCGCCGGCCTAGCCAACCTGGACCGAGTTGATGAGGAGATCCAGATTGTGGAGTTCCCATGGGTGGCGATAGTGAAGTTGACCAACCCCAGCGGCGATAGGCAGGAGGATGCCATCTCCATCCTGAAAGCACTCAGGATCATCCAGCCCAGCGAAATAGCTCGTTTCGATCTGTACCTGGCCCTGGCGGATATCCGTCGAGAGCAGGGCAAGACCGCCCAAGCGGCGGCCGATCTCGCACAAGCAGAGTCGGTGATGCCCGAAGACCACCAGGCCTACATAGATCTAGGCAATGCCTATCGTGATCTTATGGAACCCTACAAGGCTCTTGCCGTGTATCAGCAGGGTCTGGAAACAGGGCACCACAGCGCGCAATTGTATCTTCTGCTGGGCGAAACCTATCTGATGACCGGAAGCATCAGAGATTCCGTCACGGCCTTCGAGCGGGCTCTCGAGATCGATCCGACCAACGAGGAGGCACAACGCACCCTCCAGTTGCTCTCCGGTTCCCCGGGCACAGACATCCCATATCCGCTTAATCTATATCTGGGCTGGCAAGTGGCGCTCCTCGGCTACGACCTGAGGCCAGATAGTGTGGTCCCCGGGGGCACAATAGAGGTGATCGTCTGGTGGCAAGCTCTGCAAGAGATGAACAGAGACTACAGCACGTTCATTCACGTCGTAGGACCGGAGGACGACATCCTGGTTCAAGAGGACAGGCTGCTGGAGCACAACCAGCTCTCCACCTCCCAGTGGCGACCTGGACAACTGGTGAAGGATGAACATGCACTACGAATCCCCGCCGATGCGGAACCCGGCCAGTACACAGTCATAGTGGGCGTATACTATTGGGAGACTGGAGAACGTCTCCCAGTGTGGGACCTGCAGGGGCGAAGAATCGATGGCGATGCGGTCTCGCTTACAACGCTGGCCGCGGAGGACTGAAGCCACTAGCTAGGAGAGAGCATCAACTCCAGTCACCGCGTGACGCCCCCCGGGCTGAGCACGCCGCGAGAGTTGACGTCCACGACTGGCGACCGCTTGGGCGCTTGCCAGTCTGGGACGAGAATGGTCAGAGAGTACGCGACGACAGAATCATCCCGGAACCCGTGACCTTTAGCAGCTGTGATCAGCCAGCGGGAAGCAACCTTCCCTCTGCGGTCAGACCATGGCCGTGCAGGTCGCCTTCAAAGGGCAGGGCGATGCTCGCAGCACAACTCCCGAGGCAATCACCCAAAAGGGGTATTGACTTGCTACACCACACCGCACTATAATGGGTACAGGTGAGGACCAAAGGAGTACCCATAGCGTGATATCCTGTCCCGAAAGGAGATATGGACGATGAAACTGAAAGTGCTTGGAGCGATAGCCGCAGCACTGGCTGTGCTGGCCATCTCCTCCGTCGCCCTTGCTATATATCCGGGCCAATCCATCGGTCAGGGTAGCAGCGACATCTGGGTCATGAACCTCGACGAGACCTTGGACGCCGACGTGGTAGCGAGCTACATTAACCAGGATGGAGTCGCAGAGTCCAGCGTGGGCGGAGCTATCGCACCCCTGGGCAACGCTAGGTTCCCCGCCTCGAGTTCCGGCTTGGCCGACGGCTGGCTGGGCTCGATGGTTCTCTTCTCCAACCGTGAGCTGGCCTCTGTGGCGGAGTTGCATTGGCAGAACGTTCCCACAGGCGATGGATGGAGCGGTGCTGCCTATATAGGCTACTCAGAGGGCGCCAACGAGATCTTCCTCTCGGGTCTGGCCAAGACCAGCTCCCACAGATCCATCATAACCATCCAGTGCGTTGACACCGTTGATTGTGAAGTCTCTATGACGTACCGCGGTGTGGACGGCATCATCGTGCCGGGCAGCCCCTTCACGGAGATAATCGAGGCCGATTCGCAGGAGACCTATGACCTGCACGATCCCACTGTGAACCCCAATATCCCGACCGGCTTGCCCACCAGCTGGTTTGGCGCGATGAGGGCCACGTCCGATCAGAAGATCGCTGGCGTAATCACGACACACTGGGTCTTTGGCTATGCGGTGGCCAGCAACGGCCTCGTCCCCGGCACGGACACAACCATCTACTTCACTTCGCTCAACAGAAGGAACTTCACTGGCGACTGGAAGGGCCAGTCGGACTGGTCAGGGTTCACCGTCCAGAACCTGAATGACTTTTCAATCGACGTCTACAACTCTCTCTATGGGACTTCCGGCGGGCCCGCGCTGCTCGTTTTTAGCGACACCATACCCGCATACGCCTCTCACAACTACAATCTCCGATACGGGAACGATGTCGATGCTTCCACCTTCGACGTGCTGGGCAACACATTCCTCGGCACCGCGACGGTCACCTCTACCGACCCCATTGTTGGCGCCGCCTCAGGTGTACGTTATCCTAGTCAGGGCATGGGCGGTGCATACCTGGGCGTGCCCGGCGGCACCGACCGCCTCGTGTTCCCAGTGGCGTACCGAGTGAAGAACGGCAGCACTTGGCTGAATGAGTCGGCGCTGGCTGTGCAGAACGTGAACAGCACGAGCGAGGTAACCGTTACGGTCAGCCTCATGCACTCCAACGGCACGGTTGGAGTGCAGTTCGATGACACCATACCAGCCGCCTCCGTCCACGCCTACAACACCAGGTATGGTGGCGATACACCCTTGGGAGCCGCAACGTTTGATCCTCTGGGCGATTCTTGGGCGGGAACAATCATCGTCACAACCGAAAACCCTACCGATGAAGTCACAGGTGTACTCACAAATCAGACGGCCGGCTCAGGCTACGTCTACATGGCGGTGTACAACGCTGTGATGACACCATAACCCCTGATACGCAACTGACAGTCAAGCGCACAGAAAGTTAGAGAGGCTTCCTACTGCTGATTCGTTTGGAGGCCTCTCTTCATGACCTCTCAGCCCCACCGGCCGTTCGACGTCCAGACTGACGATGTCGGCATACGACTGGCCAGCCCTCTCTTTCTCTGGTCGACTCCGCGCACAAATCCACAAGTGGGAAATGACTCTGCGCCGGTCTGCGAACATACGTGGGCTGTCGGACCGCTTCCGCACTCGCTACTGCACACACAGCCAGCTGATGGGATCCTCACGTTCATCGCGTGCGGGCCGCTTCTGCTCGCTGTGAAGCTTCCCGACCCACCCGAGGCGGCAATGCCAACCCCGGGCTCAAGCACTTGGTGCCAAGTCGCCGCGGCTCTCGGGAGCCTCCTTAGCTCCGACCACACGAAAGGCTTCGCCCTGACGTGGCGAATTGGCGGTAGCGCATCTTCCTTGGCTGCGTTATAATCCTCCATGATCGCAGACGTGGAAAGAAGAGCCATGGCTACCACCGCGTCAGGGCCGCGTCAATCCTTAGCCCGCCGGGACGACCTTGTGCGCACTACCAAGCGACTACCTGGACGCGCCCCCATGTGATTGGGCCACGTTGCCGGCCGCCGCCCGGTAAAGCGGGCCTTCTATTGATGTGAATCCCATCCGCGCGGTTCGGTCAACCCGCTGCGGTGTTGCAGGGTCACTTCTTCCGGTGAGCGAAAGACAGGCAACCTGAACCGCCACCCCGGCCAGGTCCAGGGGGCCACTTCGCTGTGCTCAGCGAGTGCTCGGTTCCTATGGGCAAGAAACTGGCTGTAGTCCAATCGAACTACGTACCTTGGAAGGGGTACTTCGACTTGATGAATCTCGTGGACGAGTTCATCCTTTTTGATGATATGCAGTACACGAGAAGAGACTGGAGAAACAGAAACAAGATCAAGACCCCCAACGGTCCAATGTGGCTCACGATACCGGTGCAGGTCAAGGGGAAGTACTTGCAGAAGATCAAAGAAACCGTCATCAGTGATCGAGATTGGAATCGCAAGCACTGGAAGACCATCGTTCACCATTACTCCAGGGCAAAGTACTTCCAGGAGTGCAAGGAGTTCTTCGAGGAGCTATACTTGGGCTCGACGCAAACCTATCTGAGCCAAATCAACTACCGGTTCCTCACTGCGATCTGCCAGTTACTCGGTATAGACACGAAGCTCTCCTGGTCCATGGATTACCGTCTCGTAGAGGGCAAGACGGAGAGGCTAGTTGATCTATGCAGGCAGGCTGGTGCGACGGAGTACGTCTCGGGGCCAACTGCGAAAGGCTACATTGACGAGGAACCCTTCGAGGATGCGGGCATAGCAGTACACTACATGGACTACTCGGGATACCCGGAGTATGACCAGCTCTATCCGCCCTTCGAGCACCATGTCAGCATAGTAGATCTCATCTTCAACGCAGGGCCGGATGCACCAAAGTATATGAAGAGCTTCTGAGATGGATCTTTCGATTGTCACTACACTGTACTCTTCCGCCCCCTATCTCGAGGAGTTCTACCGCCGGATGTGCATTGAGGCTCAGCGTATCACAGGCGACTATGAACTCATTCTCGTCAACGATGGCTCCACGGACGACTCCCTAGAGATTGCCTTATCTCTATACGAGAAGGACGCGAGGGTCACAGTCGTCGATCTCTCCCGCAACTTCGGGCATCACAAGGCGATCATCACAGGACTGGGCCACGCCAAGGGGCACCTGGTATTCCTCATTGATTGTGATCTGGAGGAGGAGCCAGAGCTCCTTGGGGTGTTCCACGAAGAACTCCAACGGTCTGGCGCAGATGTGGTCTATGGCGTCCAGCAGGCTCGGAAGGGTGGCTTCTTCGAGCGTTTGACAGGTAGTCTCTTCTATAGGATGCTCAACCTCTTCTCATCGTACCCGGTGCCGCCGAACGCCATAGCCGCAAGGCTCATGACGAAGAGATACGTAGAGAATCTAGTCCAACATAGAGACCGCGAAGTGTTCCTGGCCGGCCTGTGGGCCATCACCGGGTTCGAGCAAGTGCCCGTCACCGTGGAAAAGAGGCACAAAGGGACTTCCACCTACGGTTTGGGGCGGAAGCTCTCCGTAGTCGTCAACTCCATCACTTCCTTCAGCACCAAGCCTCTCGTCTTCATCTTCTATCTTGGATGCGTCATTGTTCTTGTTGCATCACTCGCGGCCTTGTACCTCATAGTGAGGGCACTCTTCTTCGGTAGCTATCTTGCCGGCTGGCCCTCGCTGATAGTGTCGGTGTGGTTGCTTGGCGGTCTTACAGTCTTCTGCATGGGCATCATCGGCATCTATCTATCGAAGATATTCATGGAAACCAAGCAAAGGCCCTACACCATCATCAGGCGAATCTACGATAGGGCGGATCAGGCGTGAGCTTCAACGGGATCTTGGATAACGTGAGGCACTACTATACCGAGAAGCTTCGGACGCACGGTGCTACCCCAGAGGGAGTGGATTGGAACTCGCTTGAGAGCCAGGAGCTGAGATTCAAGCAGTTGCTGAGGATCTCCGATCGTACGCAGGCCTTCTCCATTAATGACTACGGCTGTGGGTACGGCGCCCTGATTGAGTACCTGACCGATAGAGGGTATAGCCTCCAATACCGAGGGTTCGACATATCAGAGGAAATGATTGCTAAGGCAAGGGAGTTGCACAACGGTCTCGATCACTGTGAGTTCGTGGCTGATGATTCTGTCCTGACCTCGGCCGACTACACCATTGCCAGTGGCATCTTCAATGTGAAGTTGCAGGCAAGCGACGAAGAATGGGAAGCCTACATCTTGTCCACCCTGACCAGAATCGCAGAGGTCAGCAACAAGGCTTTCGCCTTCAATGTATTGACCAAATACTCAGACCCGGAGTATATGCGCTCTGATCTCTACTACGCAGATCCGCTCTACCTGTTCGATCACTGCAAGAGGAAGTTCTCCAGATTCGTGGCGTTGCTGCACGACTACCCGTTGTATGAGTTCACCATCTTGGTGAGGTTGTAGAGAGGAGTCTCGTGGCAAAGTTGGTCATTTTCGGTGCCGGCGACATCGCGCGACTGGCTTACCACTACTTCACCCATGACAGTCCACACGAGGTGGTAGCCTTTGTGGTGGACAGGGAGTACCGTGACGGCGACTCTCTCCTCGGCCTTCCGCTGCTGGATTTCGACAGGGTGGCCCAGTGGTACCCGCCAACAACGCATGGCATGTTCGTGGCTCTTAGCTACGCCAGTATGAACAGAATCCGGGCCCAGAAGTACTACGAGGCGAAGGAACTAGGGTACGAGTTGACTAGCTATGTCAGCAGCAAATGCTCCTATCTCTCCGACAACCTTCCCGGCGACAACTGCTTCATTCTAGAAGACAATACGATCCAGCCCTTCGTCACCATCGGCAACAATGTGACTCTGTGGAGCGGGAATCATATAGGGCACGACTCGGTCATCGAGGACCACTGCTTCATATCGTCCCACGTTGTTGTGTCAGGACACGTGCACGTTCACCCCTACTGCTTCATTGGTGTCAACGCTACGCTTCGTGACTCGCTGACCATTGCAGCTGAGAGTCTCATCGGGGCGGGGGCAGTGATCACCAAGGACACCGTGGAAAAGGGAGTGTATGTCCCCAAAGCGGCGGAACTGTACGGCAAACGCAGTGATGAAATCCAACTCTAGGGCCGGTGACTCAGAGTCACTCGGGGAACCGCGCTTTGGCAGCGAGTCTGGCCGCGAGTTGTCTGCCTTCTCCGAAATAGGAGGTTTTGTGAGCGCCACATGAGGTGGGTGAAGAAGGGCTTGATCTTCCAGCCGCCCCGGAATCTTAGCTGGATGACGACTCACGCTGCGGTGCCTTGTGCTCGAAAACTGGATGGTAATCTCTACCGCGTGTACTTCGGCGGTCGTGACGAGCACAATCGGTCTCAAGTTGGCTACTTCGAGATATGCTTGGATCAACCCTATGAGACCAGGTCCATCTCGCGAGAACCGGTACTGTATCTTGGCGAACTCGGCACCTTCGACGACAGAGGGGTGATGCCCTCCTGGACTGTTGATCACGATGGAAGGACGTATCTCTACTACATCGGATGGAATCTCGGCGTCACAGTTCCGTTCTACAACTCCGTCGGCCTCGCGACAAGTGAAGACGGTGGGAAGACCTTCCATAGATTCTCACAAGGTCCCATCCTCGGCAGAGACCCTCATGATCCGTTCTTCACCGGAAGCTGCTGTGTCCTGGTTGAGGGTGCACTGTGGAGGATGTGGTATCTGAGTTGCTCCCGTTGGGAGAAAACGGATAGCAGGCCAAAGCACTACTACCACATCAGATACGCCGAATCCAGGGATGGAATAGACTGGGACAGGACCGGAACGGCATGCATAGACTTCAAATCCAGCGAAGAGTACGCGATTTCTCGGCCCTGTGTCATAAACGACGCTGACACATACAAGATGTGGTATTCGCACAGGGGCGAGAGCTACAGAATCGGTTATGCTGAATCCGAGGATGGAATACGCTGGAAAAGAAGGGATGAAGAAGCCGGGATTGACGTCTCCACATCAGGATGGGATTCGGAGATGATAGAATACCCCTTCGTCTTCGATCACAAAGGAGAGAGATACATGCTCTACAACGGTAATGGATATGGGAAGACAGGTATAGGACTGGCCGTGCTGTCCGAAGGCTAGACAGGATGCAATGGATACGGAGGCGCGCCGGAAAGCAGTGGAGCACTTATACATCGCTGGCACCATACTGTTGACCGTATACGGTCAGCTCGTCCTCAAATGGCAAGTATCGAAGGCGGGCGAAATACCACCTGGCACGACGGACAAGTTGGCCTATCTGTTCCGACTTCTAGGCAACCCCTGGGTCCTCAGCGGTCTGGTCGCTGCCTTCCTGGCCTTTCTCTGCTGGGCTGCGGCACTGAGCAAGTTCCAGCTAAGCTACGCATACCCGTTCATGAGTCTGGCCTTTGCGTTGGTACTGCTGATGAGCGCGATTCTCTTCCGCGAATCCCTCACCCTGCCGAAGTTGCTGGGTTTGCTGCTGATCGCACTGGGGATTACGGTCGCGAGTCGCAGATGAGAACCCATATTCCCGACGTGGCACGCCTTGCCGTCGCAGAAGACAACGCCCACGGGCTGTTCGGCGAATACGCACGACCCTGTCTGGGGACCCCTGGATGCCTCGCCTCGCAGACCTTCCGCGCGACCAAGAAGTTGAAATGTGGCGGGAGAGGCGCCTTGG
>Ga0307378_10013354_pt1 | contig 10398 bp, 3 predicted proteins | sample UN1MG_FD_202238 | JGI IMG/M metagenome (GOLD analysis project Ga0307378, IMG submission 202238) | Soil microbial communities from Risofladan, Vaasa, Finland - UN-1 | ecosystem: Environmental > Terrestrial > Soil > Coastal area > Acid sulfate soil | place: Finland: Risofladan, Vaasa | collected...
ATGTCCAGCAACAGAAAATTTATGTGTAATGCTTTGGCGAGTATCCGGCAACCGGCGTCTGAACGGCCTGGCCGGAGGGAGCGCCTCGGCAGAAACTTTGGCTTTGTTATCCTTATGTTTTTGGGTAGAAACCGGCTGGAGCTTCTTCGAGCCGTCGCGATAGATTGCGATGGCCTTTAATCCGAGTTTCCAGCCTTCCATATAAGCAGCGGCAATATCTTCTCTCGTGCTTTCTTTAGGCATATTTATGGTTTTGCTTATAGCGCCGGATATGAACGGCTGAACCGCAGCCATCATTTTCAGATGCGCCATATAATGAATGCATCTTTTGCCGCTGCGTGGCTTAAAAGCACAGTCAAAAACGTGCAAATGATCGGAATTGAGCTCTTTAGTGCCCTCGATCGTCTCGTTCTGGTCGATATAGTCGCAGATGGATTTGATCTCATCGGCGCTATAGCCGAGCTTTTCAAGGGCCATCGGCACGGTTTTGGTAACAAGCTTGAGCATTCCGCCGCCGGCCAGGAGTTTGTACTTAACCAGCGCAATGTCCGGCTCGATTCCCGTTGTATCACAATCCATCATGAAACCGATCGTTCCCGTAGGCGCAAGGACGGTTACCTGGGCGTTGCGAAAGCCCACCCTCGTTCCGGCGTCGAGGGCCTGGTCCCAGGCGTCCTTGGCGGCATTACGCAGATAGTCCGGGCAATGAGATTCCGGAAGATCACGGGCATGCTGACGATGCGTGTTTATAACCTTCAGCATCGAAGCTTTGTTTTTCTCAAATTGATCAAAAGGTTCTTTTATCGAGGCTATCTCGGCACTTGCCGAATAAGCAGTGCCTGTCATAATGGCGCTGATAGCACCGGCCATCGACCGTGCCTGATCGGAATCATAAGGAAGCGCCAGACTCATCATCAGAGAGCCGAGATTGGCATAGCCAAGGCCGAGAGCACGGAACAGATGACTGTTTACTGCAATTGCCTTGTCCGGATAGCTTCCGTTATCAACCAGAATCTCCTGGGCAATAATGAACAGCCGAATCGCTTTTTTGAAGCCATCGATATCGATTGAGCCGTCTTCTTTACGGAACTTTATAAGATTCAAAGAAGCCAGATTACAGGCCGAATCGTCCACGAACATATATTCGCTGCATGGATTCGAAGCATTAATCGGCCCGGAGTTCGGACATGTATGCCAGCGGTTGACCGTACTGTGGTACTGAAGACCCGGATCGCCGCATATCCTTGTGCCCTCGGCAATCAAATCCATCAACTCGCGTGCCGAATGCTCGTCCATTTTCTCGCCGGTCGTTACAGCATGGGTTGTCCATGTGGCATCTTTCTCCACCGCCTGCATGAATTCGTCGGTCACGCGGACGGAAAGATTGGAATTCTGAAACATGACGCTGCTGTACGCTTCGTTGTTGTAGTCCCCGTCGTAACCGGCCTCGATAAGCGTCCAGGCCTTTTTCTCTTCCTCGGTCTTGCAGGTAATGAATTCCTTAATATCGGGATGGTCAACCTTGAGTGATTGCATTTTTGCGGCCCGGCGTGTTTTCCCGCCCGATTTAATTACCGCCGCGATCTGATCGTAAACCCTCATAAAACTCAAGGGTCCTGACGGTTTGCCGCCGCCGGAAAGCTTCTCTTTGCTGCTTCTCAGTGTTGATAAGTCGGTTCCGGTTCCTGAGCCGTGCTTGAACAGCATCGCTTCGCTGGTCGCAAGGCGCATGATATCTTCCATCGAGTCCTTGACCGACTGGATAAAACAGGCGGAAGACTGCGGATATTCGTAGCTGTTTTCACAGGCGACGGCCTCTTTACTCTCCGGGTCCCAATGGAAATTATGCTTTCCGCCGGAAACACCATAGACGTCTAAAAGACCCACGTTGAACCACACGGGAGAATTAAATGACCCGTATTGATTCACGCAGAGCCATGTCAATTCGTTGTAGAATATCTCGGCATCTTCATCAGTGCTGAAATAACCGTCTTTTCTGCCTCTGTCGGCGATAGTTTTGCAAACGCGATGGACAAGCTGCTTGACGGAATTTTCCCGCCGGCCGGATTCTCCGTCACCGTAAAAGTATTTGCTGGCAACAACTTTTGTCGCTAATTGACTCCAGCATGTCGGCACTTCGATGTTGTCCTGCTCGAAGATTGCCTGGCCGTCATCGCCTGTGATTTTGGCCGACCGTGTTTCCCATTCAAGCTCGTCGAATGGATGAGTGCCCGGCGTCGAAAAGAAGCTTTCTACCTTTAATCCCATAGTTTCGGAGGCTCCTATGGTCGTTTCCGGTTCTGTTTGCTTAGCTCTGAAAGGATTTTCAGGGTCAAATTGGTTCGACATTTATACGCCTCCGTGCGAAAAAAAAGGGCCACAATATATAGAGTAATATCCGGGAGCTACGCAAGATATAGTGGTAAAACCCGTTAAACAAGTATCGGCAGATTAATCGGAATTTGATAATGTGTAAAGACGAAAATCTGAAATTTTTGGTACGATTTCTTTCGTCTTGTTCTTAGTCCTTGCAGTTACTGAATCTACGAAGAAAAAAAAATTTTCATCTCCACGAAATCACCGGGCCCGAAACGAAGTTTATAATTTTGTTGCTTCGAGCCAGTGCTGTGCTATCCATGCATGCGCCCAAACGTAAGGATGAACCATGTCATCGGAGAATTTTCCCGGCGGCACTTCCTTGATTTTCTTATCGATTAACTCCTGCAAAGGAACCAGCACGGCATCGAATTCTGCTGCTAACGCACGAACGGCGTGAATATATTGCTGTAAAGACTTGTACGCCGGATTTGCTTTATCATCGCAGAACATGAAAGGCTCTATCAGTATCAACCGGCAATTATATTTTTCTTTTACGAGCGAAAGTAACCGTTTGTATGTTAGTTGATATTCATCGAGCAGAACCGCCGTATTCAGCGCGCCGGTATATTGACGAAAGACATCGTTGATTCCGATAAGAACGCTCAGGATGTCCGGCTTGTGACTGAGGCAGTCTCTTTTCCATCGATAATTCAAATCGCGAATCGTATTACCGCTGATACCAGTATTGATAATGTCGAGATTGTATTCGGGATACTTGGCTAAAAGCCGGTATGCAACAAAATGCACATAGCCATATCCGAAAGGTCTATAAGTCGGCTCAAGCCTGCCGGCGTCCGTGATGCTGTCGCCGATAAATACGATCGATACATTTGGTTTCAGTTCAATCTTCGTTTGCATACTTCATCCTCACTTAATACGGTTAATTTTCGCAGGAATGTAGATTTTATCGGCAGGTAATCAATGGGCAAGTTTTTTATTCGCAACCATCGGCAAAAGAGAATACCTGGATTATGCCGGCAGGTTCTTTTAGAGGGATTGGTTCGATGGCTTGACACATATTATCTTTTCACTTTTCAATTTACTGTCATTTAAACCCGTTAGAAACAGCAAGCTGTCCAACGGGCTCAAACTGTTTAGATGCGGCTTGATATATGGCGGGCTACGGCTAAAATAGGGCGATGGCCAAAGAAAAGGGACAAGATAAATACTCGATGATTCGGGAGAAGATCAGGGATTTTCCCGCCGGGCCGGGTTTGTACTTTATGAAAGGCCCGGCTGATAAGGTCCTTTACATCGGCAAGGCCAAGAATCTCCGTTCGCGTGCTGCCAGCTACTTTCAGCCGGGCAGCGATTTAATCGCTTCACGCGGGCCGAAGATTGTTGAAATGATCGGCAAGGTTACAACCGTTGATTTTCTCGAGAGCCCGAACGAAGTTGATGCCGTTTTACAGGAAGCCCGCCTGATTAAAGATATTCGTCCGCCCTATAATACAGAGCTTATCGATGATAAGACGTTTCCTTATCTGCAAATCACAACCGGCGAAGATTTTCCCGGCGTCTATATCACCAGGAAACCCAAGCATCGCGGCATCAGATTGTTCGGGCCTTTTACCAGCGCTAAGGACCTTCGAGCGGTTCTGGTTGTGCTGCAGAAGATATTCAAATTTCGTACATGCAAGCTGAGCCTGGATGAAAAAGACAGCAAACGTAAATTCTTCCGGCCATGTCTTCTGTACAGCATTAAGCAATGCACCGCCCCGTGTTCAGCTAAGATAGATAAGCATGAATACAAAAAGATCATTACCGACCTGATAAAATTTCTTCGCTCGAAGCGTTCAATAATTCTTCGCCGGTTAAGAACGCAAATGGAACAAGCCTCCGGGGCGTTCGAATACGAGAAGGCCGCTATGTATCGCGACCGTATAAGACTCATCGAAAGGCTCGATCAACGCGGCACGCCCGACGAGCACGTCCAGCCGGAAGTCTTTGCAACCGATCCGGCCGAGGCGCTCGTGAAGCTGCGGGAACTGCTGCAAACAACCGAGCCCGTGCGGATTATCGAGGGCATTGACGTGGCCAATATCGGCGGTGCCGAGGCGGTCGGATCCTTAGTTAAGTTCATCGACGGCAAACCCTTCAAAAGCGGCTACCGGCGATTCAAAATAAAGACCGTCAAGGGCATCGACGACTACGCGATGATCGCCGAAGTGATAAAACGCAGATACAAATACGCCCTTCGCGGCGAAGAACTCTGGCCCGACCTCGTCCTGATCGACGGCGGCTTAGGCCATTTGAGGGCCGCCGAAAAGGCGTTCGCGGAAATGAACGCGCCTGCCGTAAGAATCGCCTCGATTGCAAAGCGTGAAGAAGAGATTTACCTGCAGGACAGAAGCAAGCCGCTAAAGCTGCCTTCAAACTCGCCCGCCCGCAAGCTGCTGCAATACGTCCGTGATGAGGCCCACCGCTTCGCCCAGCATTACTATCACATCCTGCGGAGCAAAAAACTGCTGGGCGACAAGCCCTGAGAAGAATCAGGAGCATTGCCTGCTTGCCTAACGGCTGAATGACATACCAGCCTGGGGCGTGCCGCCATAGGCGCCCATATTGATGCGGTCTCCGTTTGGCGGTAGTTCGCCGGAGAAGTCCGAATCGGGATTACCAGTATCAATACACGGGCTAGTAAGCACATCCAGCAGCCAGCTCTGACTGCCGGCGTGCCATCGGCCTGCCTGCGAGCGCAGGTGGTAATCACCCGAGACCCAGTAATCATCGCTCACATCGTCAAGAGTTCCGTTGAGGTTCCAGAATCCGGGCTCGGCGAAACAGGGAGCCGCGTCAATATTGCCCTGGCCCGGCCAGCCGCCCTGGATGTCAGTATAAGTGATTGTCTCGGCATTGCTGTCTATCTGAACCGCATCGGTGCCGGCGTTGTTGTAATAGATGATGGAATTCATAACTATCGGCCTGGAGTCGGAAATGCCGAAGCCGGTATTGGCGACAATCGTGCAGTTGGTGATTGCGGGGATGCCGCCTGAGACGCCGGACTGGAGATTGCCGGCGATAACGCAGTTGCCGATTACGGGGCGATTGTAGATGGTCATCCGCCCGCTCTGCCTGGCCTGCATTTCTATGCCGGAGCCGGCATTGGAGTTAATTTCACAATTTGTGATTGTCGGATTACTGCCTTCGCGCAGCTCGATTCCGTTGCCCCCGTTATTTTCGATACGGCAGCCGGTGATTGCAGGCGAAGTGTCCGAGCAGAAGATAGCCGCTCCCGGGCCGGAAATGGTAAAACCGGCAAGCACACAGCCTTCATTCTCGCCGGTTGCGAAAGTAACTACCGGGCCGGCACCGCTTACATTGCCTGCAAGCACGGTGCTTGCCACGATTGCGGGATTGCCGGGGTCAATCGAGCTAAGCGTTAGGTTCTTACCGCCAAAATTGATGTTTTCGTAATAAACGCCTTCACTGATTACGATTTTGTCGCCTGGTTCTGCTTCGCTGATGGCGTGTCGTATATGGTCGTATTTAGTACCGCTCGTTGTGTTCTCGATCGGCCCGTCCGCGGTAGCGAAAGATGGAACCACCAGCTCGATACCATCGCCGGTTCCCAGATTGCGGGAGTACTTCTTATCGACGGGATTGTTCCAGTGCTCATGGACGCCCAGGCTCGCCAGCGGCGTTCCATCTCCTTCCGGATCGTATACCGTCCCGGAAGGCGGATTATCCGCCTGGGCCGCCTCGTGCAGGTAATTCTCCGGATTCCCGGTCACCTCGGTGCAGCGAGGCTCGTTTCGCATGAAATCAAGTCCGACCGAATCGATGGCTACCGGGTCCTGCGAGGCGAGCATGCTGGAGCACCAGTCGTCGCCGAACGATTCCCACTTGATTACACTGCCGCTCTGATGCAAAGCGGGGTATAGTCCGTCGATGAAGTACAGCAGGGTTTTGCCGGATAGATGCCGATGGCCGTTCAGGTTGACCAGGCAGTTGTAGGTGTTCATGCTATTGCTTCGGCCGCCGTGGTTGTGCAAGGGTTCAGGCGTCCAGCCGCCTCCGGACGGGAAATAGACCGACCCGAAGTGGTTCTTGGCCGATAGAGTGATGCCGTAAAGCGTATGAGGCCTGAGCAGGGCCATATTAATCAGGTAGTCGGCTCCGGTAACGCATCGGGGCAGATATGCGGTTCCGGCCCTCGTATAGAGCGGGTTGGCGGTGTCGTGGCTTGCCGCAATGCGCCCGTTCCGCGCCAGATTTGTTTTGACCACGAAGTTTATATTCTGGAAATCGGGATCGGGATCGCTTCGGATTTTGTCGTAAATCGGATTGCCGATATATCTTGAGGCGTCGTAAATCGTAATCGCCGAGCCGGGCACACCGGCGACGTTTACGAGCTGCTTTAGGAGCGAGTAAATCACGTGAGGGCTCGGAGTGCCTTGACCTGCCGACCAGTTTCCGCCGCTGCTGTTCTCCTGGTTCATATTGATTTTGATGGCGATTTTCTCCACAGGCCGGTAGCCGACGTCTCCAAAGCCCCTGGTTTGGTTAAAGTGCCTGAAAAGCGCATTCCATGCCTGCCCGTCGCTCGATTCGGCCGTCAGTGTCTGGATGGTTTTGGAAACCATGTAATCAACCGCCTCCTGATTGGTGTTATCATCGTCCCACCACGCACCCGTACGGCCGTCCCAGCTTGTTGCGGCTGGCTCGCGGACCCAAACGACACGTCCGGGATTGATTCCTTTAGCCACACCCATAGGGCTGTTCGCCGGCTCGGTTGGCGTAAATGCCGCTTGTGCGGGGGTCCGGCCTGTAATGCTCACAGACAACCATATTGTCATCACACTGATGACGACACATATCCCCGCGACGATATACCGGGATTGGTTAAGGAAACTCTTTGCCTTGCGAAATGCCAGAGCCGAGCCGATCATTCCCGCAATCCAAATTACAAAACCGCTCGCAAACGGTACCGCAAAACGCTGGCAGGGATACGTCGCCCGGGAGGGCTTCGGTATCACGCGGATTAAAAACCAGATCAGCGAGAAAAGCCCCATGATGGGAAAAACCCACATTAACCACCGATATTTCCTACTGCTCTTAAGAGGTCTGCCTGTTTTCGGGCACATTCGGGGCATTCGAGCGGAGTGCCCGCCGCTTCGTGTATTTTGAGAAACCGGTGAAACGGATTTTGATTTTCCGAAGAGCATATTCACGCCTCCACAAATTTCGGCCTTGCAGCCTCCTATGATATGTTTATTTCATTATTGCTCATTATACTATCATCTGCCTCTATATGCAATCCCTTGCTCGGACGGATGGTTCTGAATCACTTGGTATGGCGGCAGCATGATGCGCGATTTAAAAACAATCGGAGCCCGTACCGAATCAATCAGTACAGGCCCCGAACAGGTGCAAAATCATTTAGCTCAATTAAGAGCTATCGTAGCATGCTCATTACGGAGCAGGTGCAAATACAGCCGAACCGCCATTGGCCACGTCGTTCAACAGGATACGTGTACCATCCATAAAGATTTCGTGCAGTTCGAGATTAGCTCCGCCGCCGCCTTCCAACCAGCGGGCTCTCAGGTTATAGTAACCATCTGCTTCGACCTTATAGAGGAAGTCCACATTCGAGGCGCCCTTCCACTCACCGGTCCTGGCGACTTCGACTCCGCCGATCTCGATAATCGTGCCATCGTCGCTGTTGGCGCCGATGTAGTGCAGGCCAGCGGTCAACTGGATGCACCCGAGAATCTCGGTTGCGAAGTTGTCATCGTCATCGCCCGCGGCCGGGTCTTGTGCCGGAACCTCCAGCGGATCGATACCCGGGAATGACGCATCAGGATAGCCATTGGCTTCGCTGAACGCGCCATTGCTCGTATCACGCAGGTTGACAAACTCATCTATGCGAGTCCCTTCGGAGCCTGGCATGGCGGGAAGGCCCATCCACGTACCGGTATCGAGCAACTCGTTCATGGCGTTATAACCCCAACCATCCGACACGAGCGGCTTGAGCGAACGGATACTGAACCCGGAGATATCGCTTGTCGGCGCTCCAAGGTCTGCGCTGGCCGGAACGGTTACAAGACCGAGGTCGCCAACCAGGCTTGGATTCAACTCAAAGGTTATATCCGTAGCACGTGCTTGCACTAAGTGGCTATTATCGTGCGAAGTAACACATATACCGACCAACAGCTCATCAGGCAGATCATCGGCAAGTACGACTTCCATCGATTCCCAACCATCGCCAAAGTCGGCCAGAGATTGGATCCATGTAAGACCTTCGGCCGTTATTCGCTGGATACCCAACCTCACCGGTGCATCGGTACCAGGTGTTATGCCAGCATTGTCGCCACCTTTGACATAGCGGTGCTGGGGAGTAATAAGGTTCTCATCTCTTCTTGTAACCATCGAGTGCGAGATGTCATTGCCGGCAGTGCCTGCCCGCAACATCACACCCATCTTGGCCCACTCATTGCTGGCAACTACCCACTCGAAACTGGCCGAGATAAGTACATCACCACTGACTCTGTTCCATGCAAAGTGGAACTGGTCACTCGTACCAACAATGTCTGCTCCGCCGCCCATGACCCGGTACTGCTCGGCCAGCGTGTCATTTTTCCAGACATAGCCTTCGTACGTCGTCCTGCCGAGACCTGCCGGTCCACCGATATCCTGGGTGTACTCGAAGATGCCCACAGGAGTTGTGGTCGTAAAGCTCTGCAGAGTGCCGGGGAGTACATTTCCGTTTTTATCTACCGCATCGACCTGCCAGTAGTAAGTCGTACCGTACTCGAGGGTACCGGGATCAAAGCTGGTGCTTTCTGTGATGCCTAACAGTTCGATTGGAAGCTCGGTACCAAAGTACACATCGTGAGAAGCAGCACCGATTCCCGCCGTCCAGCTAAGATCGTCATCTATGCCAACAGATATGGCACCATCTTCCGGAGCCGGTATCCAGTCAGTCGAGTTGGGGATTCTGCCGCCTGTGAGATACCAGTTGTTAATCCATTCACTCATAACTTCGCCGCGCGGGTCATCGTCTTGACTAGCTGTCTGGTAGAAAATGCCTAAGCGACCACCCGTAACCGTATTAACAACGATAACGGGGTCAGCTCTTGTTCCGGCAGCGTTTCCAGCAAGAATCAATTCCGTTTCCCAATCGCCTTCAAGGGCATTAAGATGGAATGGGCGGTCCGTTTGGAGATCCTGTAAAGATGGCGCGACCGCATGACCTTCGGCTGTCATAGCAACAGAAGTATTGTCGTCCCACATGTCAATGGCGCCATTGAAAATGTCCATCATATTCTGTAATCCACCTGCGGCGTTATTGTTTCCGGCATTATTGACGTAGAACATGTAATCGCCGGTGTTGATGATGAAATTACCATCATCCAGGAATGCTTCGGCTAATGAGCCATCAGGCTCTGCATTACCACCTGCATAAAGAAGGTCTGGGAACTGACCGTTAAGAATTAAAAGGTCTGCAACACCATTACCTGTGTGGGTATATACCCAACCTAAAAGGCATACCTGGTCATCTGCTGTGAATACTTCAACAGAAGCTCCCGATACGTTGTCAACAACTTCCTGCATTTCGCGGTCAGCCGCATCTTGCGAATACCAGCCTGCTTGTGTTGAAATTGCTATGTCGCCAGGATAGAATCCGGGAATTATTGACTCCATAGTGGCGCCGATGACGTAGAAGTTATTGCTATTGGGAATCGTACCAAAGACATAGGTTCCAGCGGGCAGCTCAGCCGCAAAGACACTTAACGCGCGGTCTGTGGTATCATTCTCGTGGACATAGATGTCTATGAAGGTGTCGACAAATGTTTCAGCAATAGCTGTTGTCACACTGTCTACCGTCTCCTGCATTGAGAAACGGTTGTCGACAGTCACCCACACTGTTGCAGCCTCGGAAAGGGTAACCTCGTATGTGACATCTTTGCCCTTGTCGGAGTTGAACGTGCGGATGTACTTAGAGCCATCAAGCTCTCGGGGAATGCCGGACCATGGATAGGTACGGTCGGAAAAGACCAAGTTACCGCTCTGCAG
>Ga0307378_10013356_pt1 | contig 10397 bp, 11 predicted proteins | sample UN1MG_FD_202238 | JGI IMG/M metagenome (GOLD analysis project Ga0307378, IMG submission 202238) | Soil microbial communities from Risofladan, Vaasa, Finland - UN-1 | ecosystem: Environmental > Terrestrial > Soil > Coastal area > Acid sulfate soil | place: Finland: Risofladan, Vaasa | collected...
CCATGTTGGAGATAGAGTAGGATTAGCTCTTAAAGGAAATATTTCACCTGAAGATGTTAGTCGTAGCAATATAATTGCGAGTCAAGGTAAATTTGTAAATGAAAAGAAAATAAATGCAAACGTCCACGTTAATAAATTTTATGTTCCTAACGGAGGCGCTGTAAAACCTTCTGATGGTGTTCAATATTTTGGAATGGTAGACCTTAAAGTATCTCCATTAAAATTTGAATCGGGAGAAGAAATTAAACCAGGGGCATCAGGAAATGTGGTAATTCAATTTGATAAAAGACTATACCATGATGGGACTGGTCTTAAAGGGATAATTACAGAGCTTAATAAATTTAATGGTAAATTAAGAATCATAGGACATTTTCAACAAATATTATGAAAAAGTAAACTATTCCTATCAATAAAGCTAGTTTTTGATATATTATTTAATTTTATTTGAAGTAATGCAATAAATCTATACTCACGCAGAGTATTTCATCAATTAACTTTCCTTTGTGGTTTTTTTATTTGAATCATCAAATTAGACTTATTATTTGTTGCAATCAATCGAATCAAACGAATTTATCTTGTTGAAAGCTTCTTCTTGCTTGTTTCTTTGTTCTGATTTAACTGACCTATTTACTTGTGATAAATATTTCATTGCGTTATTTTTTCCTATATTTATATTCTCAATTAATTCTTCTTTACTGAGTCCACCAGAAATGACTAAGGCTGTTTGAAAGGATTGGGCTGGTTCTAAAGTTTTAAATTTGATTTGTAAAGCGGATAAAATTTCTCCAGTTTTTCCATGAAGTGTATTTGAGAGATTTAATTTATCAATATTGATGTCAAAATCTTTAGTTAGACAAGTTTCATAGTTCGTTGATTTTGAGATGGGAGAAAATCCACCATGAAGCCCCGTGTCATCATATTGATACAATATATCGTTTTGTTCATCATAGCCAGAATCATCATTATCGAAACCGTCTAACCCATTGATATCAAAGTCAAACACAAAATACATTGAAAATTCTGTTAAATTATAGTCAGATATATTTTTCAGCGTGAAGAACGTGTTAATGTAAGGGATTTTTGGTTTATTGAAGATATCGATATATAATCTAATCAAAGAATGTTCCTTCTTAATTTCCTGTTTGTCTATTTTGTTTTCATTCATTAATTTTTTCAAATATTCCTTAATGTCAAAATCAAGCGTAATTCTGTTAATAAAAGTGCCTATTCGAGTGTTAACCATCTTGTATATAGGCGTAGGTTCGATGTTCTTTAGAATTATTGGAATAGTCCCGATTTTTTTACCAATTAATTTAAAACTAAACCAAGGTCCTGCCATTTCTTGTTCTGTTAAATAGAGAATATACTTGCCCATATATGTTAATTCCTTAATTGAGAAGCCCATCAAGTATCCAGCAGTATTTCAAGTTGCTAAGATTTCGTTGAAACTAACCTTTAATACTATTTTTAAACAACCTCCTTAAATTAATATTTTATAAATTAATATCAAATGATGATGTTTGATTATACAATTAATGAAAACCTAAAAAAATATTTGGGTTTATTTTCAAAAACTAAAAGTTCTAAACCTTCTCAATGAATCGGTAAGCTAAATACAAGAATGCTTCGTTGACATTTTCTCCACTTTTTGCGCTTGTCAGAATATAATGGAATCCATGGCGTTTCGCTATTTCCTTGATCTCCACTTCGGTGGCAATAAGTTCATCTGTTAAATCTGATTTGTTTGCTACGATTACCATGGGAATGTTTGAAGGTACAGATTTTTTAATGTCATCAAACCAATTATCAATGCTTACGAGATTATTTGGTCTAGTGCGATCAACCACAATAAAAGCACCGGTAGCTCCTTCATAAAATCTTTTTCTATATGGAGTCATTGTAAAGTTCTGAGCTCCTACGTCCCATATTACAAAATTTAAGGTTGTTTCGTCTCCCATAACAATGGTTTTTTTAGAAATGGACACGCCTAACGTTGAGATGTAATCGTCTACAAAATTGTTTTCGACAAATCGTTTTATGAGTGAGGTTTTTCCTACTTGATAGTCACCAGTTAATATTATTTTCGAAGTGAATGTTCCTTTTGGCAATTTACCCCCTCGAGTTTTCGATAAAACCTTAATTATTTCAGGAATCTCTATGGAGATACTATCATGACCTTCTAAAAGCAACTCTATTTTTCCCGCAATGTGCTCTGAAAACACTCTCAGTTCAATGTCTGGTGTATTTGGGTCTGCTATTGTAGTTAAAATGGAATGGGGACCCATACTACAATAGGCAAACTTCTTATCTGCCATGGATGTAATATTGAAGAAGTTATTTTGTGTTTGGTATTCAGCTTTAATCCTATCAATGTAGATATCTAAAAAAGCAGAGATAACTCCTATCACCGAATCTGCATTTTGTTCATCCTTCATTTTGCTCTCAGATGCGATGATAAATCCATCTCGATCACATATAGCAACCGCAGCTGCTCCATCAACATTGAACATGTAATTCTCAAGTATTTTTTTTAAAAGATCGATATTCGGGAGATTTTCCACTTAAAACCCTCTTATTTTATATGGTTTAAATCAAATTATACTTAAAATAATATAAAAAGTACTATTAGAAAAATGTTAGGATCGGTTTATTTGAATCCTCTCATTATCCCCATAATATACATGTTTTTATCAAAAATATCAATGTCTTAAATAACATGGAAATAAATGATAAAAAACAAGAAGAAAATATAGCGAAGATATTAACCAGAATGACTTCTCTTTTCAAACAAGTTGGTTTGGATGATTTATTAGAAAAGAGTGATAATATTTTAAAAAATTATCATAAATCTAAAATGAATTTAGATGAAATGTGATATTAATATCTAAATAATATCTGAAATACCATTCAGATGTCTTAAAAATCGCATCTTCATAATACTCTCTTTTAAATTATCTTAAATTTACGATTCTATTATGATTGAAGAATTAAAATTACCAACTGTAGAAGATAATAAAATCGAAGAAATTCTTACAAGGGCTGTATCATTATTTAGAAGAACCGGACTCTCTGATTTAGCAGAGAAATGGGATAAAATATTAAGAACATATACAAATAAGAAATTAGCAGAGTTCTAAATGATTAGTTTTTAAAATCTTCTAAAATATAAATCCCATTCTCCTCTGAAATATTATACAAATCAAACACGAGGGAATTAAGTTGTTTCTCTAATTCTATTATAAAATTTGGAGCCATTAACATCTTTTTTACTAAATCCACTATTTCTAATGAAATCTTTTTTTCAAACTCAGTTTGGGGAACTTTAATTGGTAAATTCCTTATTTTTTGAATCAGAATTCGTGGAAAAAGTTTCTTGTAAGATCCAAAAGACTTGTTATAATAATAAGAAAGCAATCGTGAATTTATTAGACCAAGTAAATAATAGTTATTGAATTCTTCCAAATCCGACTTCATAATTTTCAAATTATAGAACGATTGTGATGTATATGAATTAGAACCATAGGTGGCACATATTAATTTATTCTGGTTTAATTGTCTAATAATAATTCGATCATTATATATTTCTTTGTCTTTATAATTAATTCCGTTCTTATTTACGTTAATATATTTAATTTCATTAATTTGGTATCGATTCATGCTATATAGAAATCGTCGATATTCCTCTTCTCCTTTAAGGGGAATTTCTTCATAAATAATTGTTTCTAAAGTTTCAATATTTATGAGATTATTACAATCTGGGCAAAATAATTCTCTTTTAGGAAGAGGTAAATATTTCTGACAATGATGACAATATACTATTTTCCCCTCTTTTCCAAGTTCAACACCTCTACTTAAAATTATCTCAAAACGATTATCAATGATTAGGTCTCCTAGTTTTGGGAAATTTTCATTCAAATGTTCTAAAATCTTCACATCAGTAGAAGTAAGGTATACCAGAAATTTATAGTCGAATTTTTTAATCAATTTTTGATTCAGTTCTTTATTACATTGATGTTCCTCATCATTAATTTTGATGATATTATCCATTCTTTTGTCAGGATCATTTTCTTTTTCGAGTATCAATAAAACATTAGAAACAACTGGATCTTCAAATTGAGGTCCTACTACGCTTATCTCTTTAATATTAGAGTGTTCATATATAAACTTCCGTATGACTTTTCGATTAGAAAGTGCTAATATTGAATCCGGGATAATATAACCAAATGAACCATGGTTTCTTAATATTTTTAGACCTATTTCAATGAAAATTTGATAGTAATCATATTGCCCGATATTTGTTTCTAAATTACTGTTTTCTATCATTTGTTTATGCTGATAACTTATATCTCTAATAAATAAATATGGTGGATTTCCAACTACAAAATCATATACTTCTTCATTAGAAAGACTTAAAGCATTAACGTTCTTAATATTAAAATAATCGTATTGATATTCTGGCTCTTCTTGATAGATAACTTTAATTAAATCAAATACAGAAAGAAATAAATTCAATTGACAGAGGATACAAGCAATCGGATTTAAATCTATTCCACATATGTTTTTTCTAATCTTATTTATAATTTTTTTAGCAATTTCTGTAGAAGTAGTATCTATTTCTAAAGATTCGTAATATAAAAAGAGGGAATTTTTTAAAGTTTTTACCGATTCAATTAAAAAACTCCCTACTCCGCAACTAATGTCAATTAATTTTTTATTTCGAATTATTTTCTGAGAAGTGTACCCAATACTTTCTAATATGTGATTAACAACGATTTTAGGTGTATAAAATTCCCCAGAATTTTTTCGATATTCGAAATCCACAGTTTTTTCATAAATATGTCCAATTAAATCAATGTCATTTGAAATTAAATCCTCAAATTCTGTGTTCATTATTTTCCTGAACACCTCTATGAGGAAATTCTCTTGTTTTTCATCAAGAGATTTAATACCATATAAATCTTTTAATTCTGCTAATAAATTTTTTTCCCCGATAAATTTACTAAACGTAACCATGTTAAATAAATAAAATCTAAATATTAATCGATTTATAAATTATTAACTATATAGATGCTTTATAATTGATCTTATCAAGTGTTATAATAATGGAGATTACTAAAAAAGAAATTATAAATCTAAAAGAGCGAAAACCTATTGATGAAGTCTGTTTCAAGCCTATTGGTTTGATACACACTCCTTTCAAAACGTTAAAAGGTATTCCAATTCAATCAAGTATGTCAGAAATAGAAGGAACTATTGAAATTTTCCCGGAATATAAAGATGGTTTATATGAATTAGATGGATTTTCTCATATATATTGCCTGTATTTTTTCGATCTGGTAAAACTACCAGTTCCTCTTCAATCTAAACCATTTTTAATTGATGAAAAAAAGGGAGTATTTGCAACTAGAACCCCCTTTCGCCCTAATCGGTTAGGTCTTTCGATTCTACAAATTTTATCTCAAGATGATAACAAGATTCAAGTTAGAAATATTGATATTTTAGATAAAACGTATATCTTAGATATTAAGCCATATGTCCCTGAATTTGATTGTCGAAAAGTTCAAAGAATTGGATGGCTACAAGATAATATAAAACGAAAAGTAAGTTAAATGAAATGCTTAATATCCCTTTCAATTTCAAAGATCTATACTTTTTCAAACTAGTATTTAAATGAAGTTGTCTAATATCTTTATTGTAAAAGAATATTCAATATAAAATCTCTAAAATTGATCTCGTAGAATGAATGCATTCATATATATTGCTGTTTGCTTAGTATTATTTCCATTAAGTATAATTATAGCAATCATAGAAAGAAAGAAATACAAACCTGAAAAAAGTTTTCTATTTACGATCCTTTTGTGGTACATTCTCCAAGCCAGTTACTTTATTTTTTTCAGTATAGCCACATTCAATATAATTCATGAGGAAACAGCTCTAATTTTTTGGTACTTATCGATATTTTTCCAAATTGCCTCGATAACATTATGGACTTCGTTTTACATCTTAGAATTACATAAAAATAGTAAAATCAAGATATGGACCATTTTGATGTTTATATTTATTAGCGGCATTATTATTGGATTTCTATATGATTCTCCCTCATTTAACCTGTCAATAATCGATCAAAATATCAATTATTCCTTCATAAATCCTCTATTGTTAGTATTTATAGTATTCTTTAATTTCAGTATAGCAATAGTTTTGATGATATCTCAAATTAAAGGTTATTCAAATTTTCATGATAAAAAATTAGGGCAATTATATAACGTGTTCACTATCATATTTTGCACTAGTATAATATTATATTCGATATTTTTAATAACTCAAAACATTTGGATAAAACACGTACATCTTATCATTTATTTATTTAACATTTCATTTTTAGTTTATATTTTGGTAAAAAAACCCTCTCTTTTTGAGGTTTTTACCAATGAACTCTATGATTTTATTGTATTTCACAAATCAGGAATTTTACTCTATTCCTATAATTTTGAAACGAGACAAGAGGTTGAGGAATCATTGTTAAAAGGTAGCATTTTAATTGGAATTAATCATATTCTTTCTAGTTTTTCAAACTTAGAAAATCAGGTTAGTGTAATTAAAATGAGCGATCAGGATATAATATTTAATTTTGACAATGAGCTAGGGTATGCTACTTTACTAATAGCAAAACATAAAAATTCAATCCTAGAAAATGCTGTGAATGAATTTAATTTGAATTTTGCTAAGGATAACTTAGATAACTTAACCAACATTAAAGGTTTAATTGATGTCTCTAAATTTAGGAACACGTTTGAACTGATCCAAGTATATTTCAAAGCCTTTCTATTATAACATTTATTCCAATTTTTTTATACTAATTAAACAAATTCTTATAAACTACCATTTCTTCTATATTTAGAGAGGAAACTCAATAATATTTCGAAATTCGAATATATTATCAATTGAGAATATAGAATATAGAGCGATTATGGATAATATAACTTCAATCTCGTTAATAATAGGGTATTTCATAATAGCTGGTTTTACTTGTTATACTATATTCCATATCATCAAAAATCGTAAGGATTTTGGTACGGATTTGATAGCATATTTGAATTCTGCTACAATCTTAAGTGGAAATCTAATTTATTCGACTTTCTTCATTTTTTCAATAATATTCCACTTTTCTGAAGATATAAATATAACTTTATGGAAAATATCAATAATTTTTGGACTTATATCGCTCATAATTACTACATTTATTTATTCTTTCTTTAGAGAATATCGAAAGATTCAAATTATACCTTTTACATTCATCATTTTACTTTTCGGTTTAAATATTGGAGCACTTCTTAGAGAAAATTCTGTTCAATTGAATGCACTCCTATTGGATCCCATCCCATTTATTAATCCAGATATTTCACTAATAAATTTTCAATTTGATTTATTTACAGGATCTATAATTATTATAACCGAGATCTCTTTAATTTTCTATTTATCTTATATTTCTTTGACAATATTAAGGGATACTAAAAGTTTGGATGATAGTTTACCTTTATTTTTGAATACTATAATATCAGCTTTTCCTATTATCATGTATATTTTCTATATACTTATGCAAAGACCCTTATTGAGAGAATTACACATAATTTTATTATGGGTAGCAAGTTGCGCCATGGATATTATGCTTATTAAAAAACCAGAGATATTTTTTGTCTTAACAAATAAAATCTTTTCAATAAATATATATCATAAGTCGGGAATTCTTTTGTATTCTTACAATTTCGGTGAACCCAACAACCAAAGAATAGAATCCACCATTTGGGGTAACATTTTAATTGGATTAAATCATATTCTGGGGGAATTTATTGATGTAAAAGACAAAATTGATGTTATTAAAACCAAAAATTCGGATGTAGTGGTTAAATATGAAATCGAGGCAGGCTATGCCCTAGTTGTAATAACAAACAAAAAAAATAAAATTATTGAGAATTTAATGGATCCTTTTTCTGAAGAATTTAAAAATAATTATAAAAAAGAACTGAATGATATTCAAGATCTAAATAGAATTATTGATGTATCTGATTTTATTGATACTGAAGAAATTATACAACACCATTTCCAACTATATTTGTAATTAAGCATATGTATTTAGCATATAAAATATAAATCCAATTGATAATTTCATTTATAATAACTTAACTTTAAAATGTGTTATACTTTGGCGTTAAATTTTTGTCCCAAATGTGGAAGTAAGTTAGATAATAATTCTACTGCTTGTGGAGAATGTGGGTTGGATTTAGTAAGTAGAATCGAAAAAACTAAACAAAGTTCTTCTCAAGAGATTTCAATTGATATGTATGCTGACTTCCTCCAAAGATCTTTAGCATGGTTTATTGATATCATGGTTGTATTGATCATTGTAATACCTCTGTCTATTTATGTTAATTTTGATTTATTTTATGTTTTTACTAACATTTATCTCTTTACTATAGGCTTCTTTTATTTTTGGCTTTTTGAAACTTTAAACAAAGGTCAAACATTAGGGAGATTGGTAGTTAAAATTAGAGCCGTTGATGAAAAAACATTAAAACCAGCAAAACCGACAAGTTATTTTATCAACAACGTGACTAAAGCAACACCTTTTTTGCTATTTGATCTTCTAATGGGGGTTATTGCTAATATTAATTCTACTGGAACCGTTAAAAAAAGGTTAAGAATCGTTCAAAATATTACTGAAATTGCCATAATCCGAGTTTAGAACCGTAGCAGCCGCGCAAAACCTGGTGACGTATGAAAAGTGAAATAAAAATTATTCTCTTTCGTGGAAAATCAAATAACCAATTCTCTTTACATCCATTTTCAGAATCTAAATAGGTTTTTTATTTTTTTAATATTATTAAATTACTAAATCTCTAACATGTAAACCTTTTTTAATGTAGATTGTCATTTCTTGCATAACAGTGAATATAATGCATATGAGAGGATGAAAAAAATCGTGAAACAAATTGAAATTCAAGATGAGGAGTGGGCTAAGGATTGGAAAATCATTGTATCAATTTTCGAAAAAATAGATGAGTTAGAGAAATTATTTTCGAAATTGGATGTGCCATATTTACGAGAAATTCAACAAAAAGTCCTCATTCTTAATCTTGAAAAATATGGATGGTCATTACAAAATTACATTATTGAGAAGTACTCGCGAGCTTAAATCGTAATCTCCTTCGAATTCAGAAGTGCTTTTTAAGCATTCTTCTTCTTTAAAATCAATAAGATTATATTTAAAAGGTACAAAATCTAATCTACTAATTATTATCATAAAATAGTAATTTAATGAGAGAGTAAGGAATTAAAAATGACTGAACAATTTAGTAAAGGTCAAAAATGGAGTTTCGGTATGGGAAGTTTTGCTCAGTGGTTCATTAACAGTGCTTTCAATTTATGGGTATTTTCATTTTATTTTTCGGCTGTAAAACTGCCTGTTAGTTACATAATGTTGGCATACATTATATGGACGGCCTGGAACGCTATTAACGATCCTTTGATTGGATATTTTTCAGATCGAACGAATTCACGCTGGGGGCGTAGAAAACCATATATCTTATTTGGTACAGTCCCAGTTCTAATATTGGAGATAATAATTTGGCTTCCTCAACCAGGGAATAATCTTTTTAATTTCATTTATCTTTTGATCATGTTATTGTGTTACGATACGTTTTACACCATGATTGCATTGCCAGCAGATTCTCTCTTTCCGGAATTATATACCTCTGTGAAAGAACGAGCTCAAGTGAATACAATAAAACAAATTTTGGCAACTGTTGGATTAATAGCAGCAGCATTGGTTCCTGGCATATTCATTGGTGAAATTGATGAAATTGATGGATATCTAATGAATGGTATAGTCACAACGATTATCGTTGGAATTTCCTTGGTGATTTTTCTAAAGTGGGGCGTGTTAGAACGAGAAGAATTTAAGCTGGATTATAAAAAGCAATATGGATACATTGAATCATTGAAATACACTTTCAAAAGTAAAGGATTCGCACTATATACTATAATGTTCTTTTTGTATGAATATATATTGCTTCTTTTAGGAACAATTGTCCCTCTATTTGGTCAACACGTGTTAAAAACTTCCTCCACAATGGAAACATCCATAATAATGGGTATAATGTATATAGTTGGGATTGCCACGGTATTTGTATGGAAAAAGTTAGATGTGAAAATTGGCAGTAAAACGGGCTACACAATTGCAATGATTTCGTATGTTATTGCTACTATTCCTATGATTTTTGTTGAGACTTATATGAATGGCGTTATTACAGCAGTTTTTATGGGATTTGGATTTGGTGGGATGTTGTATTATGTATACTTAATTATTGCGGATGTTGTAGATGCCGATGAATTGAAAA
>Ga0307378_10013357_pt1 | contig 10397 bp, 14 predicted proteins | sample UN1MG_FD_202238 | JGI IMG/M metagenome (GOLD analysis project Ga0307378, IMG submission 202238) | Soil microbial communities from Risofladan, Vaasa, Finland - UN-1 | ecosystem: Environmental > Terrestrial > Soil > Coastal area > Acid sulfate soil | place: Finland: Risofladan, Vaasa | collected...
TTCCGGGTGGTTGAAGGTGAAGGTTCCCATTAGGCTGCTCCAATCCCGGAGATGAGTTCAAACACGATCCACTTCCCTGTGGTCGTGTCGGTAGCCCCAATCGGCTCCATCTGTGAGTTGAGGACCTGATGGACCAGTGCTTGCATGTCCACGCCCGCAACACCCGCCGTTGAGAGGATTTCCCAGTTCGCGGTCAACGTCGTTGCGTTGGAACCGTGTACTTGGAAGGACTCCCCAACAATCGTTCCCGGCGGAATTGCTGCGGTATCCGCTGCGGAGACATAGTTGTCCGTGATGAACAACGTCCCCATGTTGATTGGGTAATAACTGATGAGGTCACCCGTCGTTCGGGCGAACCCATCCGTTCGTGTGGTGTCACCGTCCATTGCGGCGACTCCAGCAAGCTGGCTGCTTTCCATGTCCCCCACGATGACGACACTGTCATCAATGGGCAGTTCGGCGACCTCTCCATCGTTGTTGATGAAGACCATCTCGCCTTCTCGGAACGTCTCCGCTGCGTTCAGTCGTCCATAACGGACGACAGGCCCACCGGAGCCAGTAATGAACGGCATGAAATCTCTTGCCGGCATTTGGTTCTCCTTTATTTTCAGTCCATGTTTTCGGTTCTTACAATGCCGGAATCAGGGAGTGAAACTTCGACAGTGTCGCGGTCGTGGTTGAATTGTGTCTGATGACCGCGCATTGCGAAGCGGGTGGGCCCTCTTCCTTGGTACCTCTCACTTTCTACGTCAGAGGCTTGCCTCACGAACGACTCCTCAGGACCCGCTCGTAGCATTCTGGCGTTCTTGTCAACATTCTCCTGACGGCGTTTCGCCATCCTTTCTGCGGGAATCTTGACCAGAACGAGTTCATTGAAGATGTTGGAGGTGTCGAGGGGACTGGCTTGCATCCCCTCCATCTTGTTGAAGGCGGCAAACTCGGGGTCGTCAGCTTGGACAACCTTGCCACCAATCTGGTGAATCTGGAGGCTGTCTGCCGGGCTCGACCCGGTGCGGCTGGGGTTCATCATCCACTGGTACTCCCAGCCGGGCTGGGCGTTGTAGAGATTGAGACCAGCATACACACCAACGTGACACCCCACAACTTGTTCCTCAACTCCGATGTGAGGGTTGCGGTTACCATCGCTGTCGAGTCGCTCACACCATTCTCGGTCCGTTCCGCCACCTAGTCCGGGCATTATTGTTTACTCCCTGCGGCCTTCATCTTTGCCTGATGGGCGCGGTATTCTTCGATGCTGTTTCCGTAGTCGGTTCGTTCGAGGAACGTCTTGGCGTCCTCGGTGCCCCCGATGGCTCGCTGACGCTCCTCAACGTACCCCTTGACGCTCTCGGTGATTTCCAGAGCGCCGCTTTCTTGACGACGGATTCCACCGGTCATGTTGGTGCGTTGGGTGACGTCTTGCACAATGCTGTCAGAGAGTTCTTTCTTCTGAGCCGCCATCTGCTCTGAGGTCAGTTTGGTCGAAGAGTTGCGGAACTCAATCAGTTCGTTGATGAGCTGACCCTTCAGACCGTTGACCTCGCGGGTGATGGTGTTCCTGTCTGCGAGGGCTGTGGCGTTGTTGGTGCGGTAGGAGTCGATGATGGTGTTCATCGGCTTGTCGAACAACTTGGCCCACGCTCCTGGCCCGAACTCGGCATCCACGGTCTGGGCTTCGAGCCCCACGAAGGCAGAGGTGCCGGAGTTCATCAGGTTCCCGATCAGGGGTGCGAGGCTGCCCAGTTGGGCCTGAATGCCCCGGGCGACCTTGGCCTCCACAGCCTTCTCGGGGTCCGTACTGAACTGGGTGAGGAAGTCCTCATCGTTGGTCGGGACCAGAGCCGGGGCGTAATTGCGCTGCTGCGAGTTCATGGCGTTTGAGGCCAGCCTGGCGGTCGCCTCGCTGAGTTCGTTGATCTTTTCCAGCAGAGGGGCCTGGGCTTGGACAATCAACTCGGCCGCTCCCTGCATGGTGAGACCCATTTCTGGGTTGGGGTCGCCCCCATTCGCCGCCGGATCGGGCCTGACTATTCCGGGATCTCCACCACTGCCGCCCCCATCGGGGAACAGCGGATCGTCTATGGCACAGAAGCCAATGCTCTGAAGCCTGTCCTGAAGTGCGCGTTTCATCGTTTAAACGCTCCCTTTTCAAAGTGCCCCACGGGGGGCATCTGTCAACCTTGGTGGATGCCCCGAGGGGATCCGTCGTCCTGGGCCGAACCGTTCGGGCCCTCCGGGCCGGTCTCTTGACCTCCCGTGCTGTCGAACTCCATGTACTGCTCCTCCCCCTTGTCGGCGGGATCGAGCGGGGTTTCTACCATCGCCCGGAGATCCTCCACTCCTTGGGAGATGAAGGATTTGAGCCATTTCGCAATTGTGCGGTGGGACTCGCGGGTCTCTGGGTCATCCGAGTCCACCGAGGCTTCCAAATGGGCTTGGCGCTCCGCCTGGAACCATACCTCCAGGTCCTCCCATCCCTGGCTGCCCAGGACCCATAGCGCCGCCTGCAATTTCTTGGGCTCGGTTAGAAGCCTCTCGTAGGTCACCGCCATTGTTGCCTGCATTTTGGGCGAGACTGAGGACGTATCGTTCGAGGTCATCGACATCTCCAGCTTCGAGAAACTTCAGGTGGGACTTTGTTCCGGCCTGAATGCCTTCCAGCACGGCTTTCTTGACCATTGGACCTACCTGAGGGTTCTCGATCATTTGGATGCCTTGTACGACGGCAATCCAGTAGTTTGTGTTCATTTGGCTCACGAGGATGGCGCGTTTCATTTCTGCGTCGGGCGTGTTGCTGCCGGACATTGCTGCGACGTCGAAAGCAAGTGTCCCCGTCATGGGATCAGTGGGGAACAGGAATGTTTCGACGCGCTTGGCGTCGGCATCGCCCAACACTCTTTGGAGTTTACCGTCCGAATTGGTTTCAAATTGTTGGTACAGGGAGGCAATTGCCTCTCCGATCCGGCTGTACTGGGTACGAATGAGTTCTCGCGTGGTGCCCTGCATGATCTCCGACTGGTCCAAGAGGGCCAGTGTGGAGGCTGCGGGACTGGGATGTCCGCCCTGTCGGGTATCACGACCCATTGCGGGATCGGACATACCGGTCTGTCGTTCGGCGATGGTGTTGACGACGGTCATAATCCGCATGTCGTCGAACGTGGATTGAGGCCCCAGAGTGAACGGCTCGACGCTGTTCATGTCCGGGTCGTAGATCATGGTGCTGGGGTCCAAGGGGCGGTTCAAGTAGTCCTTCCGCTTGGTCTTGGCCCAAACAGCATTGGATCGAGTTCTGGCGTCGTGTGCTTGGTTCAGGCTGGTCGTCATCGACCGCTGCATGTGTTCGAGCTTCTTGGCGATACCAGCCGAGTGGCCGCGCCCGCTTCGCTTCCGGTAGAAGATGTCGAAGAACGGCTTGTACGGGAAGTAGTAGGGCTCCGCGATGAGACGGATGATCTTGCGGCTCTTGCGGTCGAGGGTGACTACGATGGGCGGGCTGGGTGTGTCCTCCCGCTCCTGGCCGGGCTTGGGAACCTTGTCGCCCTTGAAGCCGAGGGCATCGAGCATGGGCCACTCCAAGTGGACCTCTCGGATGTCGTGGTCAGCGTGGGCCGATCTGAGGTTTTCCTGCCGATTGTCTTCTTTGTCCTTGGCGTCACGGACTCGTTGGCTGGGGGACTGACCCGCACCCCCCTGCCCCTGGATGGCGAGGATGGCGTCCATGAAATAGGTTTCGGGGTCAAGTGCCGCTTTATTGCGTAGGTGCGACCAGGGCGTACACAATTCCCGGACGACCATCGGGGCATCTTGGATCAGGTGGTTGGTGTCCCAGAGGATCTGCTCGCGAGGGATATGCTCAGGGAAAGCTCCCCGTGCGTAGCGGACCTGTTGGGCTTGGAGTTTCCGGCCTGCCCGACCCCCGGTGTATGCCCAGCGGATGTCTTGGCGCCAGTTCAGCGCCATCACGGATGATCCGACGACAGCCATCTCTAGCATTTGGTCGTAGGCGGGCAGGCGGATACTGAAGTCGTTGTTGTTCGCGGCCCAGTTGAGCCAGCGACCCACATCCTTCACTTGCTTGTCCTGATCCTCTCGTTCCGTGGAGACAGCCCACACTCGGTCGCGCTGCGCGAAGATGGCCGCGTAGGCGCGGTTCACGAAGGTGTCCACCATGATCTGGATGAGTGGGACCACGATGTTGCTGGCTCCACGGAACGGGAAGTTCTTTGGACCGGGACTGGCTGGGGTGGCCTCGTACCATTTCCAATGGGTCTCAATGTCCCTGAAAAGAAGGGAGTAGTTGGACTCGATGTCGTCGATGGCCTGGGAGATTTCAATTCCCAGACCCTCTCGGACGTCATCATCGACAGGAATGGCTTGGCCGGGCGTAATCACAGCGAGGCTCCTCTACGGCGTGCGTAGGCAACCACTGGCCGGAACAGCCAGTAAGCGACCGGGTGGGTGCGGAGGAAGAGAGCGAAGGTCTCCCCGTGTTGGGCATACACTTTTGTGAGTACGGGGTGGCGGAGGACCCAATTTCTACAACAGAACCAGTCGAACGAACCGCGAGGGTAGTATTCGGCGGCAACCCAACAGAAGAGGGCGAGAAGACTTCCAATGCCCTCGGCTGCGGCTGCCCCTTCCGCTGCGGCAGCGGCTCCCCCTGCTGCGGCTGCTGCGCCTTCTGCGGCGGCTGCCCCAGCGGCTGCGCCCCCTGCCGCTTCTGCTACGGGCATGGCCGCCCCCATCGCCCCAGCGGTGCCCGTGGTTCCGGCTGTTGCACTCCCCAGCGACGATCCGGTAGCTGCCTTCATCATGCTACCTGAGGTGAGAGGAGCCGTAGACACAGCAGCGGGGGTGGAAGAGGTGATCTCAGCCGACTTGGCCATAGAAGGCGCATTACCACCCTTGTACGCGGTGGGCTTTTCTGTGCCCTTAATTGGTTTCCGGGACCCTGTGGTCTCAGGTCCTTCGGCCGCAAGAGAATCAATAGCGGCTCTTTGTCCCTCGGACGGCATCTGGCCTGACACATCTTTGGGATCATCCTGGAAGAAGTCCTTCACGGACTTGGTGATGAAATCGGCCGCTTGTTTTTTCGCCTTCTTGGCAAGATCGCCCTGCCCTGCACTGGGTCTGCCAGCCATTTCGGCTTCACCACGACTCTCTTGGGTGGTGTCTGTACTGCGGAGGGAGACGTCACTTGCCCGCCCCATCCCTGCGAGTTCTTCAAGACTTCGGCTTCGGGCCATTTGACGTCCCTCCGGTGAAGATCTCTTCTTCTGGCTCATCCTCGTGTAGGTGCGGGTTGATGAAGACACCCGTCATCTCTTCGACGGTCTTGTCGCAGATGCACAAACGAGCACCAGAGTCATGGGGCTGTCCGGGGATCCGCTTGCCACGAGCGAGGAGTTTCATGTCCACCCGACCCTTCTCACCTTCAATGGTGTAGATGACGGTTCGCTCCACTTCGGTCCAGCCTTCGTCCTGAGCCCTGCGGAGGTTCTGGACACAACACTGGAGATACTCGAACCCCGGCAGACCACGGAACTGCGGAAGCAGTTCGCGGAGACTGGGAACGTGATCGAAGACAAACTGCTGGGCTTTGTAGGGCTGACCCGGTGTAGTCTTCGCGACTTGTCCAGGTAGGTTGAGGTTCATGCTCATTTCTTCTTTCCTCCGAGAGGTTTGCCACCGCGATCAGTCGCGGTCGGCGTGGGGGCCTTCACATGGATCGACTTGGGGATGACGGCTGGTTCGGCCTGCTTAGGCGTCGTCTTGACCGGTTCCGGCTTGGGTTCCCGAACGGGCTCTGTCTTGATGGGTTCCGGTGTGACGATTGGCTCTACGCCTGACCGCTCACCTGTACCCGAGGACTGTAGAGTTCTCTCGTTCCGGGTGGCGACGGAGCGTTGTCCGCCTCCTGTGTTGGGCGGGGCCGCGATGGATGACCTTCCCGCTCCGCCACTGGCATCACTGGGCAGAGGCTCCATGACTTCGAGAACCACCATCGTCCCCTTCTCGTTCAGAGAGAAGTCCGGGACTTCACCGATGATCTTGAACCTGCCACTCAAGATTCGAGTGGAGGCACCCCGGTGGGTGTCGATGATGTAGTGAGCGTCCGGGTTGTAATTCTTGCCGAGGTGTTGGGCCAGAATCTCGGGTGTGTACTGCATGATTCCTCCTAGTTCATCAGGTCCGTGACAACCAAGAGGATGTCACTTTCAGGGGGTGCGTTGACCGGATAACCCGGCAACGAGCGGATCTGGTCGATGACACCCAGAACCTCCGGGTCATCATCGGTAAGTTCGTCGATGTGGTTCATCAGTTCCTCGAACCGGAACTTCGTGGCATTTGTTAGGCGCCATTCGATCCAGATGGTCATGGTGATAGGGTAAGAAGCTGTCATCATTTCCACCAAGTGACTTTGTCTCGTTCTTTGAAACTCTCCGTGTGGACACGGCCCTCCTTGACACGGCGAGCGTTGCGACCACCAAGAACGATCATGGAGTTGGCAGCTTCGGGGCTGCCGGTGCGCTCGAACTCAGCGGCGGCATCATCATGCCGAGCCACTTCTCTCGCGTGGTCTTCTATCGTCACCTTCTGACCGGCTTCGCGCATGAAGTCGCCAAACGGTGTCTCCCTGCCCATTGCCTTCGCAGTTTTCGCAATGCCCTGCGCGACCGTCTTCTTGTCGTCCTTGACGGCTTGTTGGCGGCGGCTGGCTGATTTGGCCATTACTTCTTCCTCCGCGCTTCCTGTCGTGCCTCGCGCCTGCGGATCTCTTGGGTGACCTTATCTTTGTCGTCCCGCGCATTGTGGACGACACCACCCTGATGGGTTTGGTAAGCACCGGGTTTGGACGGGTTCGTGTCTGCCCCCGCCGGTCCCTTGTTGCGCCACCACCCAGTTGCGTTGTCGCCATGAACATCTTTTTGTGTCGAGACTCGGCGAAGCATTTCGTCATTCGACTCTCCAGTGTTCCGACCGTTGTCATTCACACTGGGGTAGAGATCAGTTCCCGTTAGGGGGGCTCGCTCCGGCATCTCTTTCCGGCTTCTACTCTGAGCCATTAGTCAGTCCTCTCTTCGTCTTCTCGTTTACCGATGGGGGTCTGGCTGGCCAAAAACTTCCCCATCGGAGAATCCCCAGCGCGCCCTAAGGCCCAGCTATGCGCTTTTGAAGCAGCAACACCTTCTTCCGCAGTATCGTATTCGACGTAATCCCCACGCTTGAGTGTTTCGGCGTAGGCGCGTTCATCCGTCAAACGCTCCAATCCTGGCCCGCGAGCGCGAATGGTGGGATACAGCCCTTCTTTACCGTTGGGCAGTTGGTCTACACGGCTGCGCGTAGACTCGTTGGCTTTAGTGCGAAGCTCGGGATGCTCTAAACCTCGCTTCTGCCAATCCTTCATACTTCGGCTTTTCGGCATTACATCACATCCCCATAGCCGGTAAGCCCGCGACTTTGTTCCCGGACCCTGTCGATGTACCAGTCCGAGATGGCCTCTTCGGGCGTGGAGGGGCGTTGGCAAACTGCGTCCGTATAACTTTGGGCGTCACTGACATCTTTGAAGGTTGCGTGCGGGAACTCTGTTAGTTCTTCGATGGCTTCCGCAGTACCCTCGCGGTTGTAGTACCAGAAACCATTCTGGTGGAAGGGTGCGAGGTCAGCTCGGATGCGTTGATCCTTTTGACGTCCTCCTGGCTCCAGGTACAGGATGTCGGGGAGATAACTGTCCCAACTCTTTTCTGAGACCATCCCGATGAGGGGGCCGTAGAGATGGAAGGCATTGACCGCTTCGATGCCGATGGAATCCACTTGCCACTTCTGGCAGAGTTCAAGGATCCGGTGACAGACATCTGTTTCATTGAGGTCACTCCGCTCCGACTCCAGGCAGTAGCGTCGTCCCCAGGGATCTTTTCCTACGACAACGATTCCGTGTCGGCAGTAGGTTTCCTTCTTCCGCTCACTCTCCTTACCGGGGATGGGGTCGAAGATGACCGCCTTCTCCATCCAGTTCAGGGGGATGAGGCGAGGGGGCCCATCTGTGGGGACCGGAGCTTCCTGGTCGAAGATGTCGGGGTCGTAGTATTTCGGGTCGATGGCGAAGACGGGCTCGTTGCCCGAGTAGACGAGTTTGCCGAAGCGGAACCATGCGTCGTCGAAGTCCAAGGTTCGGCCTGCCTTGGGAATGCACATGTACTGTGCCCAGAAGACGAACGGATCAGTCTTGAGCATCTGTTTGGCTTTCTGGGTGCTGATCTTTTGCGGGAAGATCGACTTGCCGCTTACGCTGGGCGCTCCATGCTCATCTTCCAGAAGGTGGCGTTTAAGTACCTTGTACTCGCCGCTCCACTTCTTGAGCATGTGCGCGTAAACGTCGGCGTAGGCCCAGGGTGTGTGGACGACCAGTTCCATTCCATTTTCAGCGGGTCGCTCAAGCGGACGAGAGTGGTCAATCCAGTTGATAGCGTCTTGCATAAGAGCCACAGAGTCACTGGTCTTCTCCCCAATGATGTCGTCCAGGATCTTGTGGGTGTAGTGCTTGCCGGTGACCGCGCCCCCGATCCCACGCGGTTCGATGGACAGCTCGGGGATTCCGATTGTCGGACGGTTGAACTTGAGACCTGTGCCGCCCCATTTCAATCCACGGGGGCGCGTAACTCCTTTGTCCCGGTCCCAGAAGCCAATGCCCTGAGGGATCATGTCCCTCCAGATGAGTTGGAACAGGATGGAGGATTCGACCACTTCGGCGATAGCAGCGGTCCACGATTGGGCGTTCTCTTCCTTCTCGTTGAACAGACCGATGGTTGCGTCGGGGTTCTTGGCGAGGGTCCACAGGGAGAGGGCTCGGGTCGCCATGCTGGTCTTGAAGCACTCCCGAGGAATGCAGACCATGAGGCGGCGCCAGGAGTCGGTGACCTTGCCGTGTTCCTCGGTGGGTGGTTCCCAGATGGTCCCGGCCTTGGTGGTTTCGCTCATCCCCCACTTGCCGAGGAAGCGGGAGATGGGGAGGTGGATGTTCGTGGTGAGATCCTTGTAGCCGAAGATCTGGGTGGAGAAGAGGTAGAGCCCGACCTCTTGGTCCTCAAAGGCACACCTCAACAGATTGATCTGTTGCGATGTGAGATCTCTCGCGTTCCCGTGGGACCTGTCCATATCCATCAGGACGTCAATACCAGGACTTACGGTGTCAATTCGGGGCATTGGGTGGGCTCACTTGCCGCCTGAGCCGCCTCCACCACCGAAGCCACCGCCGCCTCCGCCGCCGAACTGCTGATCGCCTCCACCAAACATGCTGCTCCAGAAGTCAGAGAATTGGTTGCGTTGGCGCAACCGACCCCATCGTTGGTCGGCCTCTTGGGTTTGGTTGGCGGGTGAACCCAAGATGTCCCCGAAACCAGCAAGCGGGGCTCCCGGATCGGCACCGCCCTCTAAACCAGGGCCACCCATTTGGGGTCCTGCGCCTTGCCCACCACCACTCGGATTGCTTCCCATCAGTCTCTCTCCTCTAGGGTTTCGGTTAGGAGGTCCCTGAGGGGATCGTTCCGCTCAGCGTCAATAATGGCCTCGCCCCCCGATACCTCATGTTGTGAGGGGGGTATCGGTAGGGCGTCTGAACCCAACAGGATGTGGGCGTTTGGATCCTGATTGCTGAGAGCGTCCCGGAGTCCCACGAGGGACTGAGCGACTGCGGTCATGGTGTTGGTGACTTGGGTCTGGATGTGAGGTGCGTTGACGGTGAGGTTGATGTCCCCGCCCGCGCCGCCCTTGCGGTTGGGGTCTGGGTTCATGCGGTCCACGAGCCGCCAACTGTTCTCGGACCTGACTCGGATGTCGCTGGCCTCTAGTGAGGCTTCGATACCGTCGTAGGCTTTGTCGAGCATGGCGCCGAGCCGAAACTCGCCTTCGGTGGCTTGCTGGGTTCGTTCCGCCATGTACTTGTCGTGGAAGCGGAGGAAGGTTTTGTTCCGCCGCTCCTGTAAGAGGCGATTCACATAATCGGCCGAGAGACCGGTGGTGACCGCCATTCGGTCCGGGGGGATGCCCAGAACCGCCATCTTCGCGAGGGACTCCAGTTGGTAGTCCTTTGCCCGCTCGCGCTGGTTGGTCGGCTCGATGTCGGATGCCATCGTTTAAACACACTCCCCTGGGGTAATTCCAAAGTGCCCCAAGAAGGCGCGATGTCAACTCTGGTCTGCCCCGCTGGGTTCGCCGGGGTTCGCCGGGGGCTGGGGGGGAGACGCAAATTTGTGTAACCCTCTCACGACTCTCTCCCGTGATAGGTCAGGGTCTTCAGCGCTGAAAAGGCTGTGGGGGTTTCTCGAAAAGCCCCCACAATCGACAATTGGATCCAGTTATCCACTCCCCCCCTCCCCCTCCCCGATCCCCCTAACCCA
>Ga0307378_10013358_pt1 | contig 10397 bp, 9 predicted proteins | sample UN1MG_FD_202238 | JGI IMG/M metagenome (GOLD analysis project Ga0307378, IMG submission 202238) | Soil microbial communities from Risofladan, Vaasa, Finland - UN-1 | ecosystem: Environmental > Terrestrial > Soil > Coastal area > Acid sulfate soil | place: Finland: Risofladan, Vaasa | collected...
CCATGTCTGAAGCTTATCGCTATCCTCCAGCCAAGACATTCCAATATCAACCCTGTAAAACATATCCTGAATCATAATATTCTTAATCCTATTATAAGCCTGACTCCTAGCTTCCAGAATGGTCGAGCCACAGCCGGTTATAACCAGCAAACAACCAGAAGTTCCTGCTATCCTCCAAACGCCGTTTTGTAATTTTACATCCTCGATGTGGATGCCGTCAAAATTTTCTTTTTTAAACAAAATAGGCAAATCTCTAAAAGTGTTTATAATATCTTCGTCTTTATGGACAAAATAAGTGGGCACTAAAATTCTTACTCCTATCTGGAATCCTTTTTTGGTTTTTAATTCAAAAGATTCACCCGAAACAAGCTTATAAAGCATTTCGCCCATAGACATAGAAATTCCTTCCTGTTGAATTGTTATTGTGGGATAACCGAACCTGCTGGTCCATTCAAGAGGATAAATTCCCTTTCCGTTAACAATGCAATTTATATCAATGTACCCGATATAACCTGACTCTGCTAAAGCGTCTTTCATTTTCCCTAAAGTTGAATTGAATAAAACATTTGGATGCGACCAAAACATCAAAGTGCCCATTTCGCCGGCAAACGGCCCGAGATTTCCTGGAAAGACCCGCTTATGCTCAAAATTAATGTTAATAGGATAAATAAAATCCTTGCCGTTAAAAAACGCGCCAACACCAATTTCCACACCATTAACAAATTTCTGGAGCTGAAATGTCGGCGCCTTTTTTTTCCAAACATCTTTATTCTGCTCCATAATTTCCAAAATGTCCTTGCCGTCTTCCTCTTGACCTAAAAATAAAAGACCCTTACCCGCTGACGGCGTATTGCCGCTCGGCTTAAAAACATACCTGTCGGGATTTTGCTTTACAAAATTTATTGCTTCATCATAATCGGAAAAATCATAATGCGGCAAAACATTAACGCCGTATTTTTTTAATTCCAATTGCCCGAATTCCCTATCCATTTCTAATTGATCCGTATATTTGGATCCACCAATAACCAACTTTCCGTTTTTCCTTAATTTTTCAGCAATTGACCCGAATTCGACATCGTCAAAAATAACAACATCAGCCCAATCAACTTGGTCTTCCCATTTATCAATTTTATCAATAAATCCTTCGTAAACATCAATGTCTTGTTTCTCTTTTATATAAGCCTTGATTTCGTGGCCTTCTTTTTTCAGAGTCCACGCCAAATCGCCGCTTAAACTTTCCAAAGAAACAAATAAAAATTTCTTTGGCGCAAAATCTTTTTTAATTTCTCCGTTATTAAAATTATTCATAATTATTTTAATAATAATTTAAAAAAAATTATTTAGCAATCAACCAGCGATATTTTTTAAACTGGTCTTTGTGGATTTTATAATTTTTATAATTTAATTTTTTCAAAAGTTTTTCTAACTCCTTTTTTTGTAGATGGTCAAACTCCATATAGATTTTTCCTTGCCTACCCTGCCTACCGGATAAGCAGGCGGCAGGCAGGCCGCCCCCTTTGAGATATTTCCGCGCATCTTTCAAGAATTTTCTGATTAATAATAACCCGTCTTCCCCGCCGAACAACGCCTTGTGCGGTTCAAAATCTAAAACTGATTTTTGAACCAGATGCTTATTTTTTAATGCTACATACGGAGGATTAGCAAAAATATAATCAAATATTCCTGTCACGTTTTTAAAAATATCTGACTGAATAACCTTATACCTGCGTGAATTTATTTTATTGATTTTTAAATTCAGTTTGATTTGCCTGATAAACTTTTTGTCAATCTCGGCAAAAATCATTTGCGAATTTTTAGTGTGTTTCAAGATTGAAATCCCAATACATCCGGAGCCGGAAAAAATATCCAAAATGCTTAAACTTTCCCTCGACTTCGCTCGGGACAAGTTGATATCTTGAATTGCTTCTTTGACCCAAAATTCTGTTTCTTTTCTTGGAATAAACGGGCGAAACCTTAGATCAATCTTGCAACCAAGAAAATTTTTATAACCTTTTTTATATTCAATTGATTCCATAATTTTTCCCGATAATATAAGTTTCCCGGCTTTCTTTGCGCGAGGCCTTTGGCTTATAGATTTTGGCAAACTCGAAGCTCTTTTTTATTTTCTGGAAAAAATTGCTAGTTCCCTCGCCTTCTAAAATCTTGCAGACAAAATTTCCCCCTGCTTTTAAATTATTCTTCACAATCTCCAGCACCCCTTCGCAACACTCTAATGAATTTTCCGCATCAATAAAATGTTCTCCGGAAGTATGGGGCGCAACATCAGAAACAACAACGTCAAAAGTTTTATCAATATTAAAATCGATTATATCCGATTTAATAAATTCTGCGTTTTCAGAAAGTTTAATTTTTAAATTTATAATATCTATCCCAATAGCTTTGCCTTTGCCACCAACTTTTTCCGCAATATACAAAAGCCAAGAACCGGGAGCGCAGCCCAAATCCAAAACATAATCCCCTATTTTGAAAATTTTAAATTTTTCATCAATTTCCTGAAGTTTATAAACTGACCGGGCAGGATAATTTTCCTCCCGGGCTTTCCGCGTATAATATTCATCTTTTAAATTTTTACGATACATTATTATTTTCAATCCCTTTTCTTGCGTATTTAGAAATTAAGTGGCTTATAAAAAGAAAAATTATAATCCCAATAAGTAAAGCTGCTTCCCCGTATTTGAGATATTTTTTAAACAAATCAAGATATACGGAAGAAAAATATGCAATTCCACCAATTAAAGAAACCCAAGCAATCGAGGAAACAATAATGGTTTTCAAATAAGACATAAGCGGAATCTTTAATGCCCCGGCGCGCATTAATACGCCGTGATAAATTAAAGTAAATCTCATTATGAAAAGTGTGCTTCCTGTGTTGTTTTGTAATCTTCTATCTAATGCCCCCGATATTTTACCAATCCATTTTTTGGCAAATTTGGATTTTTTTTCAAGGTGTCCTCCAAGAAAATACCAAAAAAAATCGCTGAAGATTATTCCTGCCAATACAACCACAATTAAGACGTTCAAGTTTAAATATTCAATATGCGCTAAATAAATAGAGGCAAATAAAAATGCTTCCCCCTCTATTATCATTCCGATAAAAATCAGAATATAAATCCACAAACCGAGAGATATAAAATAATGCAAAAAAAGCGATTCCATTAGATTTTTTTCTTCTTACCAAAATTCAGTTTTAAAGTAATAATTTTATCCGATGAGAAAATTTTGGTTGCGATAACCACGAAAACCATAAAGACAATAAACTGATAAATTATTCCATAAACAATCGGCAGATAATTCCCTAAAATTATATTTTGGGAAGCCAGAAAAGGATGAGAGAATGGAATAATGTAAATTATATATTTTAATATCGGCGAAATTGTGTTTATGTCTAAAAGCAGAACAAGAAAATACGGCAGAAGAACCATTATCATCAAAGGAGTAATGGTTGCCTGGACGCTTTTTATGTTTTCGGATAAAACTCCTAAAATCATCGCAATAGCCAAACCGACCAAAATACCCATAAACAAAGACGCTCCCAGAAGCAGATAACCTAGAGGCGTAATAATTATACCCAAAGAACTGAAAATGCTCATCAATCCGTCACCCATTGAGACCGTTCCTCCGCTTATCCTGTTTATATAAGAATTCATCCCTATCATATATACTCCAGCAAGCAAAAGCGCCACAAGCCCAGCTGCAATCAACTTTGCAAAAACAATTGTTTTTCTACTCACGGGAGAACTCAAAAGAATTTCAAAAGTTTTATTTTCTTTTTCTCCGGCCACTGCCATGGCCACCATTTGCGAGGCCAGGATAATTACCAAGAATAAAATTATCGGTATAAAAGTCGTTTGTTTTCGGATATAACCCGAAACTGCCGACAATGAAATATTAGCCGTTTTGTCTCCTATGACTACGAATTCATTTACTTTTACCGGGTTTTTCAAAATTTCCGGATCAATACCAGTTTTCTTTTTTGAAATCCAATCATTGCTGTAATAAGTGCTAATTATATTTACTGCCCTGTCCAGGCCGGAGTACTTCACATCAGAAGATATTGAAAAATTTTCCGCAATCTTATGAATAGTTATAGAATGAGGCCTGAAATTGTTTATATCATTTTCAAAATTGCTTGTAATGACCAATACTGAAGAGATTCTATTTTCCCTTGCCCTATCTAATACTTCAGCAATGTCTATTCCGATTAGAACCTCTGTTTTGAAATTTGATGCTTTGAGAATTTCTGATATTTTATCGCCGACTCGGACAGTGTCCTGATTTAAAATCAAAATCTGCTGAGGCGCGGCAAATTTGGCGGTTTCCTTGGATATTATATTCCCGATTAAAGAAAACATTATTATTACCACAACCATCGGCAAAATCATCTGAAGCGTAATCAGTTCTTTTATTTCCTTTTTTAATAAAACCAAAAATTTAGCCATACTTATAATGCGATTTTTATAAATACTTCTTCAAGATTCTGCGCCTGATTCTGTTCTTTTAATTCCTGCGGCGTGCCGATGGCTTTTATCTCGCCTTTATTTATCAAAGCCACTCTGTGCGATAAATATTCAATTTCCAACATATTGTGACTGGAAAGCAAAACTGACATTCCTTCACTCGCCAGTTTTTTGATAATATTCCTGATTTCAAACGCATTGATTACGTCTAATCCCGATGTGGGTTCATCCAAAATTGCAAATTTCGGCCTGGACATAACCGTTCTTGCAAGCAATAATTTTCTGGTCATGCCCTTACTGTAAGTTTTGATTTTTCTTTTCAACCATTCTTTCAATCCACTGATTTCTTCAGCAAATTTTAAATATTCTTTTTGTTTGAATTTGTCGTCAGTATAAATCGCGGCCATAAATTTAAGATAATCGTTGCCGCTCAAATTTTTGTATGCTCCCGCTTCTTCGGGCAAATAACTAATAAACTTTCTTATTTTGTCCGCATTTCCGGAAATATTTTCACCTTCAATAACAACTTCTCCGCTGGTCAGATTTAGGATTGTTGCCACAATTTTCAAAATCGTTGACTTGCCCGCTCCATTCGGCCCAACCAAGGCAAAAATTTCGCCCTTACCAATTTCAAAACTCACGCCATTTACAGCCCGAATTTCTTTATAATCTTTAACCAAATTTTTAACTTCCAATGCTTTCATATTTATTCCAATGCTTTTAGGATTTTTTCTTTGAGGCCCTGCGGATCGAATTTGGCATATTGATAAACCTCGGACGGCGGACCTGATTTAAGGAATTTATTAATGCCGATTATTTTATTTTCATAATCTTTTGGCAAGACAAATGCATTCAAAAATCCAGGCCAGCCATTATGCAATGTTATCACTCTCTGTCTGTCTTCATCGGAAAATATTGCATTGGCTTTTTCCGGATTCGTCTGCCTTAATTCTTCAAATAATTCCGGCGAGGTAACAGCCAAAATTTTAACATCATTATCTACTTCTATGTCCGGCAAAATCTCCAGGACATTTGCCAAAATCTGTCCTCCTGAAATCGCCAGAACAATTTTCTTTTTTCCATTTTCGGAATAATTCTTGAATATATATGCGCCATTAATCGCTTCTCGAGCTGGCGGTACTCCATTTTCACGCTTGAATACAAGAGTATTTGGCCTCATTACTGACAAAGCAATGGGCTCGCCCTTCTCTAATGCATAAAACAGCATTTCAATAGTTTCATTGGCGTCCAATGGCTTGTAAACCTTGATTCCGGGATAAGCCATAAATAGCGACATCCAAAATAATCCATGATGAGTCGGACCGTCTTCGCCTGTTTCTGGACCGTCATGCGCAGCCAACATAATAAAGAATCCCTTAAATTTCTGGTTAACTTCCTCGTACACAGCATTATTTATCAATGCCATTCTTACTGGATTGCTCATAATCGATGTAAATACTCCATAAGTTGCAAAAACGCTCATTGCCTGGAATCCTCCTGGCAAAACATCCTGAGTCAATGCCGCAGACATCATTGCCATGTTCTGTTCGGCAATTCCAAACCTGATTCCCCTGCCCAGTGGATTTTCTTTGTTGATAATTCCGTAAACATTTTCCGCAGCGCTGGTTAAAATTGATTTTGCCAAATCTCCTGAACCGAGATAAAAAAAGGCTGTCTGAGACATCAACCATTTAAAAAACGCTTCTGTTGCTTTTCTTGTAGCTACTTTCATTTCTCCGCCAGAGGCGGATCCGCCTTGGGCGGAAAAAATTAATTCTGATGGTAATGTATCCGGCCTTTTCACTGATTTGTAATCAGTAATCGGACGATTCCCGAGCACTTTTTTCATTTGTTCTAAGAGTTCCTGTTCTGTCTTTTGTTTCTTGGCACCAATTTCTAATCGTCCAGCGAAATAATCAACATATTCATTGGTTAATTTCAAAAGCACAGTTTCAATATCTTTTATTTGTTCACCTTCAATACCCGGAACATCAAATCCCAGTTTTTTCATTACCTGCACATATTCCTCATGCGGTAATGGCATACCGTGAGAATCAGCAGTGTCTTCCAATCTCCCATATTCTTTGCCTTTAATTGTATGACTGATAATCACTGTTGCTTTTTTATTGTCAAAACCCTGAAATGCTTTTTTGTAGGCATAAATTAATTCTGTAACATTGTGCCCGTCAACCTCAATAATATTCCAGCCAGAACCAAACCAATGATTTAAATATGGAGAATTAATTACTTCAGTAATTGGCCCATCAATTCCAAATCTATTTGAATCTAAACTGACAATTAAATTATCCATGCCTAATGCTTGGATTAAATTTCGCGCTTCATAACTCATTCCCTCTTCGGTTTCCGCATCTCCGGCCAAAACAAAAACTTTTGTATCTAATCCGTTCGATTTTTGCAGAGTTGCTAGACCAAGTGCAGCGGACAAGCCATGCCCGGATGCGCCAGTAGACATATCTGACAAAGGATAATTCGCTTCAACGTGCCCACTCGGTCCCCCGCAATGCCTGAAACGCACCAAGCAACTCGGATAAAACGCATCCAGTTTTTTAATATCAAACTCCCCTCCTTTTCTTTTTAATGATTCGTAAATTAAAGACAATATTGAATGGAACAACGGCGTGCAGTGGCCTGCTGCCCAGACAATCCTGTCCCTGGCCGGACTATTCGGATCCAGTGGATCAAAAACAAAGTCGCCCGATAAGAGTAAAGACAAAATCTGTTCTACTTTTGAAGAAGAACCTCCAGGATGCCCTGATTTTATGCTGTCAATTGCGCAAAAAGCCAGCGCTCTGATAATTTTTGCCAAATGCGCGGTTTTTTCCAAATCAATTCCTTCAATTGGCTTCAGATTCAAATTCTGCAGATTAATATAATATCCACCTTCTGCTAAATATTTAAACCTTTTTGGTTCTTTTTTCATCAAAACATCTAATCCTTTCTTGTCCAGAATATTATAATCCATTTTTTTATTATTATTTTTGCTTTTAATCACTATTTTTTTGATAACCATAAATTAAAACAAGATAATTAATATTTATCACTCTTTAATCATAACAAAATTTAAAATAAATAAAAATAACCCGATGTACATCGGACTATTTTTATTTCAAGCGTTACTTTTTATTTCAATCACATCGCCGTCTTTTACAATGTATCCCTTACCCTCTGTGCGGATTAATCCTTTTTCGCGCGCGCCGATAAATCCATGCGCATTCAATAAATCTTTCCAGTCAATAACTTCAGCCTTAATAAAGCATCTTTCAAAATCAGTATGGATTGCTCCGCCTGCTTGTGGCGCAATGCTGCCACCTTTTATGGTCCAGGCGCGGGTTTCATCTTCGCCTGTTGTGAGAAAAGTTATCAAATTCAATAATTTATAAGCTTCTTTAATTAATTCATCTAATTTGGATAATTCCGGCAACCCCAACGCTTTCCTGTCATCAATGGTTAAATCCCCTGCTCCAAATTCGCTTAAAATATCAATTATAATATACGGCCAATTTTTTTCTTTAAAACCCTGAATTATTTCCACAGGAATCTCTTCTTTAATACCATTGAGTAGATATAATCTTTTTTTCATAGTCAGAAGCTGACAGCTTTGCAATATCCTTTCTTCATCTTCATTCCATTCCACTTCACTTAAAACCGCTCCTGTTTTTAATAATTCTTTGGCTTTTTTCATTGCTTCCTGTTCTTTTTTTGCTTCCTTGCTTCCTGCTCTTATTTCACGCTCCAGACCTTCTAATCGTTTTCCTGCTGTCTCCAAATCTTTAAGAGCCATTTCTGTGTCTAAAATTTCTTTATCTTCTATCGGGTCGATTTTATTCCTAGGATTAATGATTTTTTCATTTTTAAAACAGCGTAGAACATAAACAATGGCATCAACTTCTCTGATGTTTGCCAGAAATTTATTGCCCAATCCTTCGCCTTTGCTTGCGCCTTTGACCAGGCCCGCAATATCAACAAACTGAACTGTAGTATAAATTTTTTTCTTTGAATGGTTTAAATCAGCCAGTTTATCAACTCGCTCGTCAGGCACGGCAACAACACCAATATTCGGGTCAATGGTGCAAAAAGGATAATTTGCGCAATCTACTTGTTTTTTGGTAATTGCCTGGAATAAAGTCGATTTTCCCACATTCGGCAATCCCACAATTCCGATTGATAATGACATATTATTTTAAATACTTTTTGTTTTTTAATTTTTCCGGCAGATAGTCCTGTTTTTCTTTGTAATTAAAGTCCGGAGAGTATTTATAATTTTTGCCGTAATTCAAATCCTTCATTAATTTAGTCGGCGCATTGCGAATGTGAAAAGGCACTGGTAAATTTCCATATTCTTTAACATCATTCATTGCCTTTCCGTAAGCAACATACAATTCATTGGACTTTTTGCACTTTGCCATATAAACAACTGCCTGTGCAAGAATCACACCGCATTCCGGCATACCGATATAATGGCAAGCATTATAAGCGCTTACTGCCTGCTCTAAAGCGCGCGAATTTTCCAATCCAATATCCTCTGAAGCAAACCTAATTACTCTACGCGCAACATACAAAGGATCCTCCCCTGCTTCCAGCATTCTTGTTAGCCAGTAAAGCGCAGCATTCGCATCCGATCCACGCATTGATTTATGCAAAGCAGAAATAATATTGTAATGTTCATCCCCATTTTTATCGTAAAGCAAATACGATTTCTGAAAAGCTTCTTTGATATTTTCTAAAGTAATATTTTTTGACAAAGACGAAGCGTATTCCAATGCATTTAAAGCGGTTCGCGCATCGCCATTGCTCATCTGCGCCAGAACTTCAATCACCTTCTTGTCTATTTTAAGTTTTAAATACCCCAGCCCCCTTTCCTTATCTTTAATTGTTTTATTAATAATTTTAATTAAATGTTCTTTTGTTAATTGCTTTAAAACAAAAACCCGGCAACGGGATAATAAAGAGCCGACAACTTCAAAGCTGGGATTTTCCGTTGTTGCGCCGATTAAAACAATTAATCCCTTTTCAACATCAGGCAATAAAGCATCCTGCTGTTTTTTATTCCAGCGGTGGATTTCATCAATAAATAAAATAGTTTTTTTGCCGAACCTTTGATTTTGCTTTGCGATTTCCACGATTTCTTTCAATTCTTTCAAACCGGTATCAACAGCGCTAATTTTTTTAAAATCAGATTTTGTTTTTTTGGCAACAATATAAGCCAGAGTTGTTTTTCCACTTCCTGGAGGTCCCCAAAAAATAATTGAAGGCAATTGGTCAAGTTCAATTGCCTTTTTCAGTAATTTATCTTTACCAAGAATTTCTTCCTGCCCGAGAAAGTCCTCCAGTTTTTCCGGCCTCATTCTGTCGGCCAATGGATTCAAAAAATTTTTCATACTCTAATATTAGCTTAAAATTGGTTAATAATCAATCAAAAATCGACCAGATAGATATCGGGTCGATTTTTGGAAATCTTCTCTATTCTTTTACGCCTTGTTAACGTTTGTAGCATTAGGTCCTTTCGGGCTTTCAGCTATGTCAAACGTTACTTTGTCGCCTTCCTTAAGTTCGTCAAATTTGGCGTTCTTAAGTTCGTTTGAATGAAAAAAGAGATCTTTTTCGGCTCCTTCATAAGTGATGAAGCCAAACCCACGGTCTGTGAGTCTTTTGATCGTTCCTTCCATAAATATAGATTAACGAATTAAATTCTCAAACTTAGATTACTGCAGTATTTAAACTCGACTATGTTTCACTTTCAGCTCTAGCTTGGACAAATATATATTATCATAGAACAATTGTCGTGTCAAGGATTTGTACTGTGAATTCAATCTACAAGTGCAACACTTGGTATATTAATACTAATATTAAACTTGTTTAATTCTTTTGAAAATACTTCTAAAGGAGTTAACCATCCAA
>Ga0307378_10013360_pt1 | contig 10396 bp, 7 predicted proteins | sample UN1MG_FD_202238 | JGI IMG/M metagenome (GOLD analysis project Ga0307378, IMG submission 202238) | Soil microbial communities from Risofladan, Vaasa, Finland - UN-1 | ecosystem: Environmental > Terrestrial > Soil > Coastal area > Acid sulfate soil | place: Finland: Risofladan, Vaasa | collected...
TGCGCCTGATCATTCGGAAAACCGAGGGCTTCAATCTTTATCGAAGACATACATCAACTGAATGTTGTTGTTACAGGAGAACTCTCTACTTCCAATAAGATTATAATCCGCGCCCTCGAACAATCCCAGGAATCCATCTCCACTGGACTCCTTAAGATGGGAGAGGAGAAGTTTCCCTCCTTTCAACAGCACGGTGTCCACCGTGTCGCGAGCACGGTCCAAATGTTCCTTCACGTAGTACAAGACACCCGTGATAATCACTAGATCGAAGGGCTCGACCGCTCTGAAATCGAGGAGGTTTGCCACCTCAAAGTCGATTTTATCCCCGTAAGATTCTATTGCGCGCGCGATAGCCGTCGGCGACGAATCAATCCCCATTGTGTAATCGGCGAGATCCTTGATCAGGTGAGTGATGAATCCTTCCGCGCATCCGATGTCCAGCATGCGACAGAAGCGCCGGTTATCGAGAATGTCCCGGATGTGCCGCGCGCGGGCGACGTGGTCGGGATTTTGCTTATAACCCCAGGGATCCTCGACCGCGGCGAAGAATTCTTCCATCGCTTCGGGGCTCGTGTCCCGTGGCTGGAACTCTTTCGTTCCCCTCAGCTTGTTTGTTTCCCTATCCATCTGGTCTCTTCCCCGCTGCTGCAGATAACGCTACTGGTGAGTCCGGCAGTCCGAACTACTAATTATATCGGTCGCCCGGCGGGCTCTCTTTACACGAGCGATTGCTTAACTCCGTAAATATATTAGTATAAAGGCATTAAAACATCATTCGAGGCCTTAAGAATAGCGCAGCACGGCTCGATAAAGTTATAGGGAGAAGCAAAGGCAACTTGCACGCCCCGTCAACCGAGGCAGCTTCAGTCTCGGACGAAAGGATAGACTGAGTGCTGACACTTCTGGAACTTACTAACGTCTGCAACCTTCGCTGCGTTGGTTGCGGGACCTGGCAAAACCTGCATAGAAAAAAGGGATTCTTCGATCTGGCCTTGCTGGATCAGATTTTCCCGTCGCAATACATCCACAAAGTCCCTCTTTTTTGGTACGGCGAATCGTATATGCACAAGCAGATGTACGAGTGCGTCAGTGAGATCAAGAAGCGCGACAAGGGCGCGGAGGTTTACGCCAGCACGAACGGCATGTTCCTCGACGAGCGCGGCGTCGAGAAGTCGTTGGAATGCGGTTTCGACGAGATCTTCATCGCCATCGACGGCACCACCGCCGACGTATACGAGAGCTACCGCGTGGGCGGTGATTTCGACAAGGTGGTGGATGGCTCCCGGCGTCTGATCGAGAGAAAGAAAAAGCTGGGCCTCAGCGCACCGATAATCACCTGGCAGTTCATCGCCTTCAAGTCCAATGAGCACCAGATCGAGGAAGCGATTTCGATGGCTCGCGAGATCGGCTTCGACCGGTTCCTGCTGAAAACCACCGCCAATGAAGCTCTCGGCTCCGCAAAATTCAAACGAGTAGTCAAGGGTGACGAGCAGGTCTACGGCGACACGCTTGTTTTCAACCGCATCGCTCTCGATCCGGCACTCGATCAGAAACGCAAATCGACGCACGAGAAATGGCAGGACGTCGTACGCGCGGCCGATCTCGACACCGATAAGGTTAAACTGGGTCCGCCCTGCTACGGTCCCGCCATCCTCTGGGACGGAGTGGTGATCCAATGCTGCTGGGACGCGCACGCGGAGAGCTACCTCGGCGACATCAAGGAGGAGCGGTTCGACAACATCATCGAGGGAGTCCACTACAAACACTTCCTCCGCACTCTGCACAACGGCCGCAACGCCGTGTGCAACAGCCGCCACTGCTCCGCCCGTCCGGTCGTAGTCGACGACGGCTACAAACTTCCGGAAGAATACTCTAAGTATGAATCACGCCACGGCGAGCACAAGACGAACCTGATAGCCGCCCTGGGCCGAAAGAACGATGAACTGATCAACATGGGAAAGGACATGCGCGCGCAGGAACGGATGCTCAGCCGACTGAACATCGCAGAGATGCGAACCTTTTCCATCGGAGAGGACGGGACGATATCCGACAATATCGAAGGCATCCAATACCCAAACGACAAGGCTCTCACGGGATATCTCGACCGCGCGATGGAGAATGACAAGTTCTGGCTGATAAAGGGCTGGGCGGCGGATGTTGGAAACGGGATACCGGCTGAAAAGGTGCTGATATTTGCCGGCGGGCTCTGTTTAAACACCTCCTCGCCACACAAACACCGCCGCGATGTGGTCGATCACTTCGGAAACGAGAAGCTGGGCGTCTGCGGATTCGAAATTGAGATTCCCAGCTGGTTGACGCCGGACCTGGATAAAGTGGAAATAAGAGCTTTCGCTTTGGGCAAGGACGGCCGCGTCGGCGAACTGGCCTACGCTCCGGCTTTTTCCCAAGATATCGCCGAATTCAGAAAGAAAGATTAACTAGCCAAAATGGTCTTCTACCGCTGATGGATAATTCAAACTTTCACTACAGCTTCGATTATGCGCTGTTTTTCCCTGATCCTGCGGGAAATGGAGGCGCCGTCAGGCTCTACGGATGGGCATATTACTTAGATATTGAGGGCAGGCCGGCAAAGCCGGAGTCGATAGAATTAAAACTGGACGGCAACGTCTCTTCATATCCGATTGATTTCGCGCGCGAGTATGAGAGCCCGGGAAAGCGCCTCCCGATCGAAGGCTGCGGTTTCGACGTAATCCATCAAGTCAATCAGCCATTGGAAGACCTGAATCCTACGTTAAGATTCAGTCTCGCCGGGAGCGCACACCAGCCTATTGAAGGTCTGAGAATCATCGACAGCCGCGATTTCCTCAAGCAAAGCGCCGCGCTGCAGAGCCTGGATGAACTCTCCGGGCAAAAGATCGAGAACCTCTTTCTCAACGAGGCCGAAAGGCTGAATCACGCAGTGGAGTTGACTTCGAAGCCGGTATTCCTGCACATCGATCCGGCCTTCGGCTGCCAGCTCGACTGCCCCCACTGCCACGGCCGCGACGCGCGCAAGGCGGGCTTCCACCTGCCGAACATGACTACCGCCATCTTCGATCGAATCATGGAAGATTACGGCGATACGCTGATAGTTGCTTTCCTCTACAACTGGGGAGAACCCCTGCTGAACAAACACTTCATCGCTTTCACCCGCCGGTTGAAGGAAAAGCGCTGCGTAGTCAGGACATCGACTAATTTCAGCTTGCAGCTTTCCGATCAATTCATCGACGATTTAGTCACGTCCGGCCTCGACGAAATCACCTTCTCCATCGACGGAGCGACACAGGAAACCTACGAGAAATACCGTAAGGACGGTGATCTCAACCTGATCCTGAAAAACATCGAGCGGCTTGTGATGGCGAAAAAGCGTCATGGTTCGCGAACGCCCTTCCTGCGCTGGCAGTACCTGCGTTTCCCTTGGAATCAGAATGAAATCGACATCGCAAGAAAGCGTGCCGGCAACCTCGGCGTTGATGCCTATTCCGTTCACCCCGGCGGCATTTTCAACTATAACTACATGAAAGAAGATTTCGCCCTGCGGGAGAATATGATCGCCGAACGCACTGAGGAAATCCACCGCAGGTATCGTGATCTGGAGAAACAGCAGATGGCAAGGGGGCGTTACTTCGGCTGCGATCACCTCTACCGCGGCCTGACCATCTTTTCGGACGGCAGTATCAAGCCTTGCTGCAAGGTTTTCCTGCCCAAAGATTCCTCGGGATCGATAAAATCGCCACCGGCGGGAGGGGCTTCGAACTCGCCGCTACACCTCTCGGGGCGCGGGAATTTTCGCGATCTCTCAACCTTTCCAGTCTCCGGTTACGAGCCGTGCATCAACTGCGCTTTCATGTCGCCCGGGCATGTGCATATCGGCCTCGATTTCCACCAGTTCCTCGTGCTGGCCGAGCAAGGCCATGGAGTCATGAATGAATTGAGAGCACTGAATACAAGTGTTTGATTTCGATTCTGTCAATGCGGCAGCCCAGCCCTTCCTTTCGCCAAATGAATAATCTGCTTATAATCGTTCTGCTTTCGTTCTAATTACTTAATCCAGTAGGGTAACCTGTTATTGCTGTGATGAAGATCAGGATCGTTACCGAGAAGCAGTGTTGGATACTTCACCGCATGGCGATGGAGATTCAAAACCGCCTGCGCAACGTCAGAATCAACGAGGACTGGCCCGACGCCGACATCCATTACTACATCAACTACGGCTACTTCCGGCAGCGGATGCCCAACGGCCTGATCTTGGCCAACTTCACCCACTACGATCCTGATCACCTCGCCGAAGAGTTTAAGAGGGCGGCATCAGAGGCCGATCATTGCATCGCCATCTCCAACCAGACGGCCGACAGGCTGCGCGAACTCGGCGTCCCCGACGAGCGGATCTCCGTTGTTCTCATCGGTGCGGATGTGCAGTTCCGCCCGAAAATGACGTTGGGGATCGTCGGCAGAGTCTACCCGGGCGGCCGCAAGGGCGACAAACTGGTGCAGGCACTGTTAAATGACGCAGAATTGATGGAGGGACTGCAAATTGTCGCCACCTCCGACAACTGGGGCGTCCCCATCTGGAACTTCGATTCACCGGCCGATTTCTACCGCTCGATCGACTACCTGCTCGTGCCCGCGCTGATCGAGGGTGGGCCGGTTCCCTTCATGGAGGCCCTAGCCTGTGGAACGCTCGCCATCGCTCCTCCCGTCGGTGTCATCCCCGATTTTCCCCACATCGAGTACCCCACCGGCGACTTCGAGGCACTCCGCCAGCGCTTGACCGCATTGAAAATCGAACATCTGGCAAGAAAGGGAGAGCTGGCCGGGCACGTGGTGCCCTACGACTGGGCACACTGGGCCTCCGAGCACGAGAGAATATTCAAACAACTTCTGCGAAAACGGTCTCCGTGACAAACCCGAAACGCGACAGCCGGACTGAGTGATGAAAAAAGGCGGTAAACGAGGCAGACCCGAGGCGGAAGAAACCGAGTGCCTGCGGCAGCGCTTATCTGAACTGGAAGAGCAGCTCGAGAATGCGGAAGATCTATACGCCGAGCTGCTGGGACGCTTTGAAAGCGAGATAGGCCGGCGGAAATCTCAACTGATCGAAATCACTCAGCGCGAAAAAGAACTGCACCGCCTCGACCTGCAGCTCAGACAGCAGCGCTTCATCCGGGAGCTGATGAATTACCGCGATTTCTACGACCGGCTCAATAGCGCGATGATCGGGGAATTGCCGGGTAGCCGCTACATCGATCTGCTCTGCGGCAAGCAGGCCGACGCCGTCGTCCAGGTGCCAAGAGAGACAAAATGGCGGATCGCCGGGCCGTGTTCCGTCCAAACCGAGCATGGTTTAGGCAATTCTGTTGTTTTCCAATTCCAACGTGAAACCGAATGCAAGTATCTATGGCTAAGGATCCGCGCCTCGATTCCGACGCTCCTGGAAGCTTTTTTCTCGACGGAAGAAGGCTTTCAGCAGGAGACATCGGAATACCTGCCGATCGATTACGTTAGCGTCGCCGACTATTTCATCCCGTTGCCGGCATCCTCATGCGATGGTGTAAAACTTCTATCGGGCAATCCGGATTGCGAAATCGAGTTGCACAAAGCTGCCTTGATTTCTCTCCCCGGGGAGCCGATCACCACCATGAGCCGGAGGATCATTCGCCTGGCCAATTGGCTGTCGCCCGAGAACGATGAGAAAATCTCGGACAACCTCCGCAGCCGATCTTTCATGAATCAATACGTCCCAATAACGCTCTTCAGCTATGACGGAGCGAGCCTGATACTGCATGGCGGCCAAATCCCGATGTGCGAGAAGTTGCTGCTTTTAAGGATCAAAGCGGAAGACGGCCGGAGCTTCTTCATCCACTGGGACCAGGAAAATGAGCCGTCTGAAGAATTCTCTGGAGATTTGCGGACGGAAGTGGATCTCAATGGTTCCGATCGCTACTTCGACTATTGCGTTCCCATGCCGTTCTCCCGGCTGAACGGCATCAGGCTGGCTTTCCCGGACTCGAGGGGGCGGATCAAACTCGAGCTGGCGGAGCTCTGGCAATTCCCCGGGCACGGTCTTTCTGATGAACCAATGACCACCCTGCCCATAGTCGTCTCCGGTGACGCACTCCTGTCCTGGATCTCGCCGTGGGAATCGGAACAAGGCTTATCTTTCTTGGAGGACGACTGGATTCTCGCCCAGCCTTACACATTCCACCCGGAAAAATCGGGCATCAGGAGGCTCATCTCGCCCCCCCTCGACATCAAGGGAGAAGCCTTCATGGTCGGCGTAACCCTTTCCCATCAGTATGATACCAGGATCAGATTGTCGGCCGACTACGGGAACGGCTTCGCCCCGACAGCCGAACCGGAGGCCGTTATACCTCCGGGGATGAATAGAGAGGCTGCGCTGTTGCTGGACGGCGGGAATCTTCGGCAATTGCGTTGGGAATTCGATATGGGTGTGTCCGATGCCCCCCTGAAGATTCAGCGCATTCTCGTCGCCAGGTCCCTCGCCAGGGGCCAGCGCTTTAATTTCATACCCCGTTGTATGCACTGGAAACTGTTTCAACCGCTGCTAAAGCAATTGCTCGAGGAATTCGATGACGCTGAATTCGTTGCAACCGAAACCAATTCAGATAACTTTGAGCTCTTTCCCGACAACGTAGCGGTGATCCCCTACTCGGCAACTCGCTATATCGGCTCTGAACTGACGGATTACCTCAAGTCCAAGATCGAGATATCCGGCTGTGTCCGGATGATCATTCCTGTCATGAATCCGGAGGGCAAAGGCTACGAGGAATTCTTCAGCTTCGCGCGTGAAGCAAAAATTCCCGAAGTCTTGATTGTGGAATCCGACGGCAGGATCAGCCCGGCTCCGCTTTAGACCTCGGGCCGAGGGCCAGCTATCTGCTTCATGCTTTTTTCAACAGATCTTCGCGAACCCCTTGCGCCTGTAACAATTGATGAAGCGGCGAGGGGCAGGTCACGCGGCAATTCAGTCTGATGCACTCCTCGGCAAGCAACCGAACCTCGGCGGGCGTATCTTCAGGCTTCAGTGAATCGTACGGCGGTTCGAGAAAGTAGTCGAAACCGAGGAGCAGGAATTCGCGGACTCCCGAGTCGCATAAAGCGCGGAATGCCACAAAGCCGTTTGTCGGCAACTCGCCGTCCAGCCGGGAAATCATCTCCTCCATTCCGGCGCGCGGGAAAAACGAGAATCGCTTTTCTGCAAGCTTGGCAGCGAAGCCTATTAGCGGGTACTCCCTGACTGCCGGCGACATGTCGCCGGCAAAGAGAATTGCTTCGGTCTTGCCGTAGATTTCTCTCAAATCGCTATCAACCATGGCGTAGCCGTTCGTCACCCACAAGTCGCAGCCCGTGCCCGTGCTGTGTTCGAGTTCTGTGCCGGAGAACTTGTTGATACGACAGATGATATCGTAATCCGCCAGGCGGTTCTTCCAAAGTGTCTTGCGAGCGCTCGGCCCGCCGGCGATGATCGCAGCGCTCTCTGCTTTGATCGCAGCCGTGAACTCGCTGTACGGCTGACAAGTTGTTCCGGTTCCAGCAAGCAGATCCTCGAAATCTTCGCTGTGCTTGAAGTGTCCGGCCAGAATCCAATAGCTTTCTTGGTAACCGCCCGTGGGGATAGGATGGACAAGTTTTCGCAGCTTGGTCCCCTCCTCTTCCAAACGAATCCGGAGATTCCGGTTGCTCGACTGCCAGCGATTCAGGCTGCCGACGATTTCGTTGACCGGCAATTCGGGTGCAGACTCCGGTACCGGACCGGACATGGCCTCCGCATAGATTTTTTCCAACTGCGGGAGGTTTTTCTCGATGTCATGCCGGCCGACTACCAATTCCCTGTTGGCCTCCCCCATGCGGCTGTCGTAACCGGCCAGCAATTCCATAATTCCTTCGAAATTCGGTTTCCTTCCGAAACGCCTGCCGGACAGGTTGCACTTGCGCGATTCCTGGTAGACCTCCGGCGTCATCAGACCGTCGCAACCGTGCCGGTCGTAAATCAGGGCGGCCCGGCCGCATGCCATCGCCTCGAGCACTCCCCTGCCGATGCTGACAACCAGGTCGGCCTCATTGATCAGCTCTTCGGTGTTCCACGCCGCGTTGTACATGCCCCCGACAAACCGGCATGTGCAGCCAAGCAAATCGCATGCTCTCTTTATCATGTTGCGCTGGTTGATCGGATAGTTGTTGCTAATGACAAGGACGTGTTTCAGCCGGTCGTTGGGCGGGCTGAGAGGGCGGAATCGTTGGCAATCGATCGGATTTCTGAAGATCTTCACGTCCTTCAGACCCCGCTGCTTCGACCAGATTTGCTCGATCTCCTCGCTGACCGTGACCCAGCCACCGATCCCCAAGTCTAGCGTCGGGGGCTGCTCCAGCGGATGGAACACGCCGTGCCCCATGAAGATCATCGGCGTTTCAGGAAAATGGTGCCTCGCCAACATGGCCATCACGTTATGCTGGGCGTGGATTATATCGAAAGCGCAGCCTTTCAGTTCTTCGAAATCGTCGCAGACTTCGAAGCCCTCGTCCTCGAGGATTCCCGACATGGGGCCCTTCTGTGCCGTCGCCAACACGACCTCGTGCCCGGCCCGCCTCAGCGCGTGCGCGACCGTCCAGGTGAATGTTTCGGTGCCCGCGTAATCGGAGAGATGGTGATTGGTGAATAGAATTTTCATTGCGATGCCTTATTCTCCCGCATCCTCGATCCATTCCTCGGAGGTTTCGTACCCGCTCGAGATCAATTGCCGCCCAGCGATGTCATTGAATTTCTTGCGATCCTCGGCACTGAAGCGCTTCCATTCTCCGCTGATGCCTTTGCGAAAAACTCCCTTGAACCACGCCTTCGCGCCGCCGCGGTTCTCCTCATGGATTGCTGCCGCTTCTCCCCTCTCGACCGGTAATCCGGCAAACTCAAAAAGTCTGATTATGCTGTCAATCGGCTCCCGCAAGAGGTCTTTGTACCTCACAGTTATCCATCTCTCGGGCGGTAGCTTCTCCTCCATTTTCTTTGCCAACTCTACTGAATCGGACCACAGCTTTGCCGCCTCCTCAAGGGTTCCCGGCGCCCAGTCCCTGCCCCACCCTTTATGCGCCTCCAGCATCGAAACGCAGACGTCGCGACCGTCGCGCAAAACGTTAATGAACCTGGACTCCGGGAAGAAGTGAGCGATCTCGTGAGCGCGCCAGAGATGAGTGGGGGTCTTCTCGACAATCACTTTCGCCCCGGATTTCTCAGCTAACCTTACAAGCGCATGAGCACCCACACTGAAGGCCATTTCCTTGGCCTCGCGCTGCGAATAGATGGCGCCGAGCGATTTGTGTATCGCGTCGAAATCCTTACCGATGAACAGCTTGCTCTCCCTGGAGCCGTGCTCTGATGTGTCTTTCAGCCCAAGAGTTTCGGGCGTTGCGATCGCCACATCGTCGTGGCTCTCCAGGATCCCAAGCACCCAGGTGGTGCCTGAGCGGGGGCAGCCGACGACGAACACCAGCCGCGCTTCGGGCTGCGGCACCGAGCCGAATACGCGTACTGTATTGAAGACATCGCGCTCATTCATAGCGTCTTCCCAAGAAACTGTGAATATCGAAACTAAATCATCATACTAAGCTAATAACCGAAGTTCCACGTTGTTGTTGGAAGACCGAGTGCGCCGTGTTGAGAAGACAGCTTGTAAAGCTCACTATGAGTCACTAACATTGGCGGCTGAACAATTTGAACAGAAAGAAACATGATTGAAGAAAAGCCGGAATTCACTCCAGAGTTTATCAAAGATAAAATTGCATCGGTCCCCTTCTGGCTCCATCGGATCGAGATTGCGCCCGGTATATTCACTCCCGGCCTCAGCGACACCATCCTTAAGATGACAAAGATCGGGCTGCCGGACGACCTGACCGGCAAGAGGGTGCTCGATGTCGGGCCCGCCGAGGGCGCCTACAGTTTCGAATGCGAGCGCCGAGGGGCGGAGGTTGTCGCCGTCGGGCCGATAGAGGCAAACCGCGGTTTCGAGGTGGCTCGCGAGCTTCTAGGCTCGAAAGTGCCCTACATGCGCAGATCGGTCTATGAACTGAAAGTCTCGGATCTGGGCAAATTCGACATCGTGCTGTTCATGGGCGTTCTCTATCACCTGCGCCACCCGCTGCTCGCGCTCGACTGTCTGCACGAAATGTTCGAGGAGCAGCTGATCCTCGAGACGCACGTCTGCGACCGCGGATACGTCGACTCCGAGGGCAAGCCGCGCGCCCTCGACGAATTCTCGCCCGAGCTGGAAAAGACGAGCATGGCACAGTTTTTCCCGGCCTCAGAGCTCAACAACGACAGTTCCAACTGGTGGGGATTCAACGAATACGGCCTGCGCCGCGCGCTGGAAACCAGCGGCTACCG
>Ga0307378_10013361_pt1 | contig 10396 bp, 7 predicted proteins | sample UN1MG_FD_202238 | JGI IMG/M metagenome (GOLD analysis project Ga0307378, IMG submission 202238) | Soil microbial communities from Risofladan, Vaasa, Finland - UN-1 | ecosystem: Environmental > Terrestrial > Soil > Coastal area > Acid sulfate soil | place: Finland: Risofladan, Vaasa | collected...
AAAAGAAAGAAGAATTAGATTACGAGATTGACGGAATGGTGATCAAAGTTAATTCCTTGAGAATGAGAGAAGAATTGGGATCAACTACCCGGAGTCCCCGCTGGGCTGCTGCTTATAAGTTTCCTGCCCAACAATTGACCACGAAAGTTCAGGATATTATTGTTCAGGTAGGGAGGACAGGAGCACTAACTCCGGTGGCTATACTTGATCCGGTTAGGATATCCGGTTCTGTGGTGCAGAGAGCAACTCTGCATAACGAAGATGAAATTAGAAGAAAAGATATTAGAATTGGGGATACTGTCTTAATTCAAAAAGCCGGAGAAGTTATTCCGGAAGTAGTAAAAGTAATAAAAGAAAAGAGGACTGGTAAGGAAACGGAATTCATTATACCCACTAAATGTCCGGTATGTGGGGCAAAGGTATTCAGACCGGAAGGTGAAGCGGTCACTCGATGCAATAGCCTTGCTTGCCCAGCCCAAATAAAAGAAAGAATTAGACATTTTGCCTCTCGAGATGCTATGGACATCGAGGGGCTAGGTCCTGCTATAATTGATCAATTAGTAGAAAAAGGTTTGATTAAAGATATCTCAAATCTATACTTTTTAAAAAGAGATAATTTAACCTCTCTCGAGCGGATGGCGGAGAAATCTACAGAAAATTTATTAGCTGCTATCGAAAGGAGCAAGAGAAAATCTTTAGCCAACTTAATCTACGGTTTAGGGATACGTTATGCGGGAGCACATACTTCAGAAATTATTACCAAATACTACTCTACCTTAGATAAATTTAGAGAAACTAACTTAGAAGGATTAATCGAGATTAATGAAATTGGTCCCAGGATTGCAGAAAGTATAATCCTTTTCTTTAAAGAAAGGGAAAATTTAGATATAATTGAAAGATTAAGAAGTGCTGGTTTGAATTTTGGTCAAGAAGAAGAAAAAATGAGGGAAGAAAAAGGAGCTCGGATATTAGCAGGAAAGCAATTCGTCTTAACCGGCACATTAAAGGATTTTTCCCGTACCCAAGCTAAAGAAATAATTAATAAATTAGGAGGCCGAGTCACTGGTAGTGTAAGCAAAAAAACAGATTATGTGGTTATCGGTGAAGACCCGGGATCGAAATTTCAAAATGCCCTAGAATTAGGTGTAACCATAATTAATGAAGAAGAATTTAAAAAAATAACAGGTATAGCGTAGAGCGTACAGCGTTTAGCGTATAGTATAACAAACAGAATATCTACTATGTATTTTCGATGTTCTGGTATCTAATCTATTCGAATTGAAACAGGTTTGATAAATCAAAACCATACTTATTACCAATCAATATTTGTTAGATAGTTGAAAGTTTATATAGTTAATTAGTTAACTGGTTTGTACTGATTTATTAACTAACTAAACGGTAACCAACTAACTATATAACCAAATGTATACGCTCTACGCTAAACGCTATACGCTAGTTTGTACGAGATACAATTTACGAGATACGAATAAAACATGGAGGTTATTATGACTGAAAAAATAATTACTAAAAAAGAAGTAGAGTATGTTGCTAAGCTTGCTAAATTAGAATTTAACGAAGAAGAAAAAGAAGAATTTACTTCTCAGTTAAATTCAATTTTAGATTATTTCAAAAAATTAAATGAGCTTGATACTGAAAAAGTTGAACCCACTGCTTACGTTATTTCCATGCCTACTCTGCTGAATAATGATGAGGTTAAACCTTCTTTACTCCAGAAAGAAGTCCTTCACAATAGTAAATATATTAAAAAAGACTATTTTAAAGTTCCTAAAATAATGTAATCTAAATTTTAATTAAAGCAAGAGGAGAAAAGATAGATGGCTTTGAACCAATTAACTGCTCATGAAATCGTCAGCTTAATTAAAAAAAAGAAAGTTACTGCTTATGAAGTTATGCAAGATATTTTTAGTCAGATAGATAAGGTAGATAATTTGACCAAAGCCTTTCTATTTGTTAATCGGGAAGAAGCCTTGAGACAAGCTAAAGAAATTGACACAAAAGTAAAAAATGGAGAGGAACTACCTGCTTTAGCCGGTGTAGCAGTCGCTATAAAGGATATTATAGCTACTAAAGGAATAGAGACTACTTGTGGTTCTAAAATATTAAAAGGTTTTATCCCGCCATATAATGCTACGGTAATTAATAGATTAAAGGAATCAGGAGCTATAATAATAGGTAAAACCAATATGGATGAGTTTGCTATGGGTTCGTCTACTGAAAATTCTGCTTTTGGTCCTACTCATAACCCCTGGGATTTAGAAAGAGTGCCCGGTGGGTCCAGCGGTGGTTCAACTGCCGCAGTGGCAGCAGATGAAGCTTTTATTGCTTTAGGTACAGATACTGGAGGCTCTATACGTCAACCTGCATCTCTCTGTGGAATGGTGGGGTTAAAACCCACTTATGGAAGGGTTTCCAGATACGGTTTGGTTGCTTATGCCTCATCTTTAGATCAGATAGGCCCAATAACCAAAAATGTGACCGATTGTGCTCTAGTAATGAAAGTTATAAGTGGGCATGACAATATGGATTCCACTTCCGTAAATTTAGAAGTTCCTGATTATCTAAAATCTTGTCAAAAAGGAATAGGGGATTTAAAAATTGGTGTTCCTAAGGAGTATTTCATCAAAGGAATAGACTCAGAAGTAAAGAGTGCTCTGGATAGAGCTTTGAAAATATTTGCAAAATTAGGTGCAAGTATCGAAGAAGTATCATTGCCCCATACGGAATATTCTCTGCCCGCTTATTACTTGATTGCTACCGCAGAAGCAAGTTCAAACTTAGCGCGATATGATGGAGTACAATATGGTTATAGAACAGAAGAGTATGAAGATCTGGCCTCTATGTATCAGAAGACCAGAAGTGAAGGTTTCGGAAGTGAAGTAAAAAGAAGAATTATGCTGGGCACATATGCCTTGAGTTCAGGTTATTATGATGCTTATTACTTGAAAGCCCAAAAGGTTCGCACTCTAATAAAAGAAGATTTTGATAAAGCCTTTAGTAAATACGATATCCTTATTACTCCTACTTCTCCTACCCCTGCTTTTAAGTTGAATGAAAAGGTATCGGATCCTTTAACTATGTATCTATCTGATATTTATACCATCCCTATAAATTTAGCCGGCATACCTGCAATTTCTTTAAATTGCGGATATAGCGCAAACAATCTGCCTATAGGTTTACAAATTATCGGTAAGCATTTTAGTGAAGAAACTATACTTCGAGCAGCTTTTAATTTTGAAGAAAATAATGATCTAGAAAAGAAGAGACCATCGATAAAGCCGGCAAAACATATGGAGGCAGCAAAATGAAAGAAGAAGTAGTAATTGGTTTAGAAATTCATATCCAATTAATGACTAAAGCAAAAATGTTCTGTCAGTGCAGTACTGATTATATCGGTAAAAAGCCCAATACCAATACCTGCCCAGTATGTTTAGGTTTGCCCGGTTCGCTTCCCGTACTTAATAAAAAAGTATTAGAATTTGCCATAAGAACTTCGGTGGCTTTAAATTGTAAAATTAATCAGGTAAGCAGATTTCACCGAAAAAACTATTTTTATCCCGATTTGCCCAAAGCTTATCAGATTTCTCAATATGATACTCCTTTGGGGATAAATGGATATATGGAGATTTCCCTATCTGAAAGTAAAGAAAAGCGCAAGATTGGGATTACCCGGGTTCACATAGAGGAGGACGCCGGTAAACTAGTTCATGAAGGGGATATTGCTTCCTCTTCTTACTCTTTGGTAGATTATAATCGTTGTGGAATTCCTCTGGCAGAGATTGTAACTGAACCCGATCTTTGTTCTCCCGAAGAAGCTCAAATATTCTTGGTGAAATTAAGGAGCATAGTCCAGCATTTGGAAGTATGTGACGGAAATATGGAGGAAGGCTCGATACGTTGCGACGCCAATGTTTCGCTAAAAGATGCAAAAACTGGTAATTTGGGCACTAAGGTAGAAATAAAGAATATGAATTCTTTTAAAGCGGTTAAGAAAGCCTTGCAATTTGAGATTGATCGCCAAAAGAGGCTTTTAGCTGAGGGAAAAAAGATAATTCAGGAAACCAGGCACTGGAATGAATCAAAGAATATTACCATCTCAATGCGAAGTAAAGAAGAGGCGCATGACTATCGTTATTTCCCTGAACCGGATCTCCTACCTCTTAAGATAGATTTAAAGATAACTGATGAGATAAGAAAAAGCCTTCCTGAATTGCCCGAAGCAAGAAGAAAGCGGTTTATTAAAGATTATAAGATTCCCGAATATGATGCCGAGATATTAACTTCGAGTAAAGTATTGGGTGATTATTATGAAAAGGCTGCTTCCTCATATTCCAATAAAAAAGTATTAAGTAATTGGATTATGGGAGAATTGATACGATATTTAAATGAAGAAAAAATAGAAATAGAAGATTCTCCCGTTTCTCCGGAAAAATTAGTTGGAATGTTGAAATTAATGGATGAGGGACTAATTAGTGGTAAGATGGCTAAAGACGTCTTTGAAAAAATGTTTAAGACCGGAAAAGATGCCTCTCAAATTGTGAAAGAAAGTGGAATTGTTCAGATTACCGATGAAGATAAATTGTTTGAAGTGGTAGATAAAGTGATCAAGGAAAACCCTGGTTCAGTAAATGATTTTAATAAAGGAAGAGAAAAGGCATTAAACTATTTAGTAGGTCAGGTTATGCGCTATACCAAAGGAAGAGCAAAACCAGATTTCGTTTTTAAAGCCATTAAACAGAGGATAAAAGAATAAGACGATTATATGAAATTACCCAAAATGCTAAGTCATTATACTAAGTTACCCAAAAGTATCTATATATTATTCTTTGCCCGAATGGTAAACTCTATGGGGGCTTTTGTCTAACCCTTTTTAACTATATATTTAACTAAAACTCTATCACTGGATGAAGGGGAAGCTGGTTATATAGTAATGCTTGCCATCACAGCCCATCTCCCTGGCTTAATAGTGGGAGGAAGATTAGCTGACTGGTTAGGAAGAAAGAAAATCCTTCTTTTATTTCAGGGTCTGGCAGCAATTTGTCTTATACCTTGCGCATTTTTAAATAATTCATTTTTGATTCCCCGTTTATTGATTTTATCTGCGTTTTTTCTGGGGGGTGCGCAACCCGCCAGTACTGCCATGACCGCAGATTTAACTAATCCGAGTAACCGAAAGGCTGCCTTTTCTCTTTTGTATTTAGGTGGTAATATCGGTTTTGCAGTGGGACCATTAATTGCGGGATTTCTGTATAATAATTATTTAATGTGGATATTTTTAGGAGATGCTGCCACTACATTTGCTTCTTTAACCTTGGTCTATCTATTTGTTAAAGAGACTCTTCCCTCAAAAGAAAAGATAGAAGAGAGTTTTAAACTGGAAAATAATTATGAAAGAGCTGAAAAGGGTAATTTGTGGCAAGTTTTATGGAAAAGACCCAGACTTTTATTATTTACCCTGATATCCTTAATTTATAGTTTTGTTTATGCTCAGACGACTTTTAGTATTCCCATTCAGGTTGTTGAGATATTTGGAGATAATGGCCCTAAGATGTTTGGTGTAATTATGACCACTAATGCTCTTGTAGTATCTTGTCTGACCATAATTATAATAAGCCTTACCCATAAAATAAAACCAGTGCTTAATGTAACTTTAGCCGGAGTATTATACGCTATAGGATTTGGCATGATATTCTTTGCAATAGATTTATTCTGGTTATTGTTGTCCACAGTAATTTGGAGCATGGGAGAAATATTAGTCACTACCAATACAAATGTTTACATTGCAAATCATACTCCGATGTCTCATCGGGGGAGATTTAATGCGGTTATACCGGTTATAATGGGAGCAGGATTCGCCCTGGGGCCATTAATTAGCGGAGATTATATAAGAAAATATGGAATTAATAATATTTGGCCAGTAATATGTTTTTTAAGTATAGTAGCAGCAGTATTAATGTATTTCCTATATTTTAGTGAAAAGAATAGGGAGTAGTGTTAATTTATTAACTTATAAGTTTTTTCATAATAATTTCTAATATACTTTTTATTTTAATCATTTTATCATCTTTTTTTAAAGAGGTTAAAAAATCTATCTTGATAATGTTCGAATAATCCCCAGTTATCCAGTTCTTCTTTTAATTTAATTGGTTCAAGTTCCCCCTTTTTTACTAATTCAAATAATCTTTCTATTCCTTCTCGGGCTGTCATCGGAATACCATGTCTATCCTTAGTTATGAAAGCTTGGCCGATCTGATTTATACCTAAAAATCCTCTATTTGTAAAATCAGGAATCTGAGCCGAATACACACTTCTAACCATCATATCTAAAATAAACTTAGAAAGGGATACATCCCAGAGACCAGCTACACCTTTAATAACAGCACAAAGAGAATCTCCTTTTTTGTCAATTTCATTATTGATATTTTCTGCTACGGTTAACAAAGGACTCGAAACGAAATTCATCTCGTCAAGTTCCTTGTTAACTTTAAATTTATAAAGAATTCCTGCTAAATCAGGATATTGGCTGGCCAAGGTTTCAAATGCGTTTTTAGCTTCTTTGCTAAACCCCTCTATCCTAAACATATAAGTAGGAGTAAGTAATTTTGGCTGATACCAACTGACCTTTCCTTCCCTTACTACAGTTTCTAAATTTTCCTTGGTAAATTCAGAATATACCGGTTCGGTTAGCACATAATAATGAATTACCGAAGAACCAAAGGTGGATATTAACTGTTTGGGTCTTCTCAATATTTCAGTATGTTCAAAGGCGTACCTTATTCTTTCATCCATATTGATTTCTACTCCTACTTGATTTAACAAAAAAATTAAATCTTTTTCCAAAAATAATTTTTAAATAATTTATAGCTAATACGAAATTATTCTGCCTTTTGTATTTTGTCTTTCTCTTTTTCTTTCTTAGCTCGATACTCGATACTATATACTTGATGCCGTAATTAATCCATATGACAAAAAAAGTTTTTTAATATATAATAATACCACTAATATTTTACTACAAAAAGAGGGACTATGTCACGTTTTAAATTAGATTGATAAAGAATTATTTATAATTTACATAGCTATATTAAATTAAAAAAGAGAGAAGGGGATTGTTATTCGCAAAATTATTATCGGAGTTATGGGAGGAGGAGAAATAGTTAATACTGGTGACTATGAAAATGCTCATTGCTTAGGCAGTCTAATTGCTAAGGAGGGGTGGATTTTGTTAAATGGAGGAAGGGCTTCTGGAATTATGGAAGCCTCAGCTCGAGGCGCAAAAGAGAATGGTGGGTTAACAATTGGTATTTTACCAGGTACTGACTCTGATTGGGCTTCCGAATATATTGACATTCCTGTATTGACCGGAGCAGGTCTTGCTCGAAATTACGTCAATGTTTTGACCAGCAAAGTGGTAGTTGCTCTTCCCGGAAAAACCGGAACTATTTCGGAAATTGCTTTGGCTTTGAATATTGGGAAAAAAGTGATTTCATTAAATTTTGACTTAGGTCCTTTGTTTAAAAAATACGAAGAAGATGAACAATTAATCTACGCTAAAAAACCGCAAGAAGTAATAAATTTAATTAAAAAAATATTAAAAAGTAATTTTAATAAGGAAGTTGAGAAATATGGCTAAGATACTAATGAAAGTAGATGGTGCCTGCTATCCCAACCCGGGGAATATGGCAATTGGAATAGTAATTTATAAAGATGGAGAATTATTTAAAAAAATAAGTGAAGCTATTGGTTATGGAACCAATAATATTGCTGAATATAAAGCTTTAATTAGAGGATTAGAAGAAGTAACAAAAATAAATCCGGAGAGAATAGATGTATATTGTGATAGCCAACTGGTAGTTAAGCAATTAAATAAAATATATAAAGTAAAAGATAAAGGAATAATTCCATTATTTAATCGGGTTGAAGAAATCGTTCAGACTATTTCTGGTAAAATATATTTTATCTGGGATAGAAGAGATAATAACTTTGTGGCAGATGGTTTGGCTAAAAGAGCTCTGGCTGAAGAAGAAATAGAGAAAAGGGAAAAGGCGGCTAAAGAGTTAAAAGTAGAAAGAAAAGATGATTGTTTTTTGGTAACTAGTTCAAAATCAGGAAAACCTTATAAGGTTGATATAAATATCCCTCAGTGTGAATGTATAGATTTTTTAAGAAGAGCTAGAAAATTAAAACTCGAATGCAAGCATATAATGGCAGTACGAACTTTTTTACAAGAAGTTGAAAGAAAAAGAGAGACCAAAAATAGGCCAAAGATGAAAGTTTTAGTACTAAGCAAGATGGTAACACCGCAACTGTGGGAGAAAGCTTTTGATGAGTTAAATAAAAAAGCAAAACTCGATATAGAGTTTATTATCCCTGAAACAGATGAAAGAGAAAATATTAAAAAATATCTCAAAGTAGTTGAAGTAGTAATAGGAGGGTCTTTTAGTAAAGAAGATCTTGAAAAAGCTAAAAAATTAAAATTAATTCAGATCCCCTTTGCCGGAGTGGATAAATTAGATTTTAGCTTGTATAAAAATTACCCAAATATATTTATTTGCAATATCCATGCTAATAAAAATGCAGTTGCTGAACATGCTTTTGCTCTTATCTTGGCTTTGGCAAAAAATATTGTTTTCAATGATAGAGATTTAAGATTGGGTAGGTGGCATGGGTTTTCTGTTAAAGAACCTACCGTTCAACTTCAGGGGAAAAGTTTAGGAATAGTAGGTTTGGGTTCAATTGGATGGGAGATTGCTAAAATTGGTCATGCCTTAGACATGAAAGTGTTTGCTTTAAAAAGGAAGATAGAAGAGAAGGATTTAAAAAAGAAAAATATTTTGGAATTTTTGGGAGAGAAAGAAGATTTAGAAAAAGTGATTAACGAATCAGATTTTATTGTTGTAGTCGTTCCCCTTACTAAGGAAACCAGTGGATTGATTGGAGAAAAAGAATTAAAGCTAATGAGAGGGAAGTATTTGATTAATATTTCTCGTGGAGCTGTAATAGACGAGGAAGCTTTGTTCAAATCTTTAAAAGAGCATCATCTTGCGGGAGCAGCAATAGATACCTGGTATCAATATCCCTCTTTGGAACAAAGAGAAGTGTTACCCAGTAAATATGATTTTGATAAATTAGAAAATGTAGTGATGAGTCCCCATACAGCAGGATATACTGATAGAGCATTAGAGGAAAATATAAAGTCTGTTTTTGATAATATAGTAAAGATTTATTACGAGGAAGAACCGGAAAGTAGAATAGATCCTGAATTAGAATACTAAATTAGCGTAGAGCGTACAGCGTTTAGCGTATAGTAATTGTCGTTAGTGGCAGGGGAAAACTCTATGTCTGCCCATAATGTTATATAAAAACAATAAGGGGTGGATAAATCCACCCCTTATATTCTCTACGCTAAACGCTGTACGCAATATTAATTTATTAAGCTTCTGGTTTTTTACTATTATTTTCTTAACTAGCCAACCAGGTAACTAACTAACACTAACCAACTAACTAATTCTTAACGAGATACGAGATACTATCTTATTCTGACTTCTGTCTTCTGAATTCTGGCTTCCTCTTTCCTAACTATACGCTAAACGCTGTACGCTATACGCTATCTTGCTATCCGCTTGTTTTACTAAACACTAAACGCTATACACTCCACGCTATTTCAGGGTTTACTCAAGTATTTCAAAAAATCAGAATCAGTAGAAAGCAAGACAGTAGTTTTGTCTTTAAAAGTTTTCCTATAAGCCTCTAAAGTTCTGTAAAATTTATAGAATTCAGGATCTTGATTAAAACTCTCAGCATAGATTTTGATAGACTCTGCTTCTCCTTCACCTTTTAAAGTTTGAGCAGTTTTATAAGCTTCGGCTAAAATAGCTGTTTTTTCTCTTTCGGTTTCTGCAATAATTTTAGCTGATTCCTCTTGACCTTCTGCTCGATATTGCTTAGCGATTCGTTCTCGTTCTGCTTTCATTCTATCAAAGATATATTTTTCATTTTCTGGAGGTAAATCTACCCGTTTAATCCTTACATCTACAATTTCTATTCCATAGATATTGGCTTTTTCATTACTTATCTCGGTGACTCTTTTCATAATACCTTCTCTTCTTTCCGAAACTATTTCGCTCATGTCAAACAATCCTAAATCAACCCTTAATTCGGAATAAATGATATCATCCAATCTTGCCTGGGCACCATTTAAATCTCGAACAGTTTGTAAGAATTTTAAAGGATCGACAATTTTCCAACGAGCATAATTATCCACAATTAGAGTCTTTTTGTCTTTAGTAATAATTTCAGTCGGGACCGCATCGTAAACTAACAGTCGGTCTTCAAAAAGTACTACATTTTGAATGAATGGAAGTTTCCAGTTTAAACCAGG
>Ga0307378_10013362_pt1 | contig 10396 bp, 6 predicted proteins | sample UN1MG_FD_202238 | JGI IMG/M metagenome (GOLD analysis project Ga0307378, IMG submission 202238) | Soil microbial communities from Risofladan, Vaasa, Finland - UN-1 | ecosystem: Environmental > Terrestrial > Soil > Coastal area > Acid sulfate soil | place: Finland: Risofladan, Vaasa | collected...
ATGGGGATGCTTGCGTCTGCGCCTTCCGGCTCGAACACGGCTGAGTTGTCGTGGCGGCGTAATGTGCCGTGGATGAAATTCATTCCGGGGCTGCCCACGAAACCGGCAACGAACAGGTCGAGCGGGTCGTTGTAGACCTCCGCAGGCGACCCGGCCTGGCGGATCAGGCCGTCGCGCATGACGACGACGCGGTCGGCGAGGCCCATCGCTTCCTCCTGGTCGTGCGTTACGTATATGGTGGCGACCTTCATTTCCTGCTGGCGGCGCCGGATGAATTCGCGCAGCTCGAGGCGCTGGTCGGCGTCGAGAGTACCAAGCGGCTCGTCCATCAGGTAGATTCTCGGCTGGCGCACGACGGCCCTCGCGAGCGACACGCGCTGCTGATCTCCGCCGCTGAGCTGGCGGGGGTAGCGTCTCAGCAGCGGTTCTATGCCCATCGCCCGGGCGACTTCGGCCACACGGCTGTTGCGTTCGCGCCGCGGCACGCCGATGGACTCGAGCGGGAAGGCGATGTTGGCGCGGACGTTCAGGTGCGGATAGAGCGCGTAGAACTGGAACACGAAGCCGACGTCGCGCTGCGAAGGCCGCAGGCGTGTGACGTCGGCTCCGCCCATCATGAGTCTGCCGATGCTTGGCAGCTCGAGGCCGGCGACCATCCTCAGCGTGGTGGTTTTCCCGCAGCCGGATGGGCCCAGCAGCACTATGAATTCGCCTTCGCCGACGGACAGGTCGATGCCCCTGACGGCTTCGGTGCCGTCGGGGAAGGTTTTCCCAATGCCCTGCATATCGAGAAAACTCATGCGTCGCCCCCCGTGCCAACGTGCGTGGCAACGATGTGCAGCAGCGTGGAGCAAGCCACGACCAGAAAGCCCGTCCTGAACCCATCCGGCCACCATGGCTGGAGGATAAGCCCGACGCCTGCGGCTATGCCCGCTGGTGCTGCATACAGGAGGGCCTTGATCATGATGCATTCCCGGCTATTGCTTGATTGTGCCGAAGGTTACTCCGCGCAGCAGGTGCTTGCGCACGAGCGTGGTGAACACGGCCACCGGAATCACGAAAAGCAGCGCGCCGGCGGCGAGCTGCGGCCAGGGCACACCGTCGGTGGTGCCCCGCAGGCCGGCGAAGAACACGGGCACGGTGACCGCTTCGGAGTTGTTGAGCGTGACGGCGAATCCGTACTCGTTGAGCGCGGAGATGAGGCAGAAAACAGCGGTCACGGCCATTCCGGTGGAGGCGTGGGGCAGGATGATCCGCCGGAACGTTGCCAGCCGGGAATAGCCGTCGACCAGCGCCGCCTCCTCGTATGCCCGCGGGATGTCGTCGATGAAGCCTTTCATCAGCCACACCGCGAGCGACAGGTTGAACGCGGTGTACAGCACGATCAGGCCCATGTGCGTGTTTTCGAGGCTGAACTGCCTGTACATCATCAGCACAGGCATCACCACGGCCATCGGCGGCAGAAACCGCGTGGAGAGGATGAAAAACAGCCAATCCCTCGAACCGGCAATTCGGAAGCGGCTGAAGCCATAGGCGCACGATGTGCCCAGACCCACGGCCGCAAGAGTGCTGATCAGGCCGATCACGAGGCTGTTGGCCAGAAAACGAAAGAAGGTTTCGTTCTTGTTGGTGTACGGCCGGGCCAGTTGCCGGTAACCTTCCACTGTCGGCTCGAACAGCACGGTTTCGCGGAGGTTCATGGTGGATTCATCGCCGGCGAATGGGAGGAATTTCGCCGGGGTGGTGATGGCGGCCGGCTTGGTCTTGAACGAAGTTGCGACCATCCATGCCAACGGCATGACAGCAACGCAGAAGTACAGGATTATCACGATCCAACGGATGATCTTCATGTTTACGGAGCAGCCGCAGTTTTTAGCGAGATGTTCGACAGCCTGCTGATTGCTACGGCGAACATTGTAATGGAGCGCCGTGTGGTTTTTCAAGTGGAAAGGGGCACGGAGGATCGGCGGGTGCTGCAACTTTTCATAGCTTCGCGCCGGTTCTGCATCTTCATTATCCAACTCCTTACAAGCCCGTCAGGGCGAAAGACTTTAGCCCACGGCGTGAGCCGTGGGAGCAAGTCGCCCCTTCATCATGAGCCCCCGCAGGGCGGCGACAGAGTTCCCGGATCGGCGGCGCAAACGGCCCGCCCATACCCGCCGCACATCTGCATCGCCAATACACAGCGCCCATTCCGGGCGTCGGTGAAAATCGGCCCTTGACATTCCGGCCCGGCCCGATACACTTAGGTAGCAGGGGAAAGCGTCCGAAACCCGCCCGGCGCGTGGGTGCCGGGCCATTCACAAAGGAGGTGCCGAAATGTCTGCAGCACGTAGCGCAAACACCCGCCTGTCCATCCCAGCCGCCGCACTCGTCCTGGTCGCAGCCAATTTCATCGCCCTGAAGGGCGCGGCCGCCGAGGCGCCATTGGTGGTCGATCTTGCCACTGGTAAGATCGCGAATACACAGCCCGCCGCCCCGGCCGGCGACGACGCCGACGTCGTGATGGAAGTTGTCGAGATCTTGTTCAAGGCCGCCGAGAAGGAAGAAGTTCGCGAGCCTGTGCTATTCCCCGTGTTTCGTGAGCGGAAAGAAGACGCCAGCGCCGCCTGGCTGCTCAAGTTGATCGAACGCGTCTGCTTCCAGAATAATGACGGCCCGGCGGTTGCGCAGCCGACCGAGTTGGACATCATCGGGACAATTTTCGAGCAGCAAGAGAAGGCCCGGAAAGTCGATCCATGGGCGCCGAAGGTCGAAATGATCAGCAAGGGCGTGCGGCAGTTGATTTCGCTCATCGCGCTCCTGATTCCTGAGGCCGAGTGACGAGCGGAAGCTGACAGACCAGCGAGCCTTCTTGAAGGCGTGGCATTGCCCCAACGAATTGTGCCAGAGGGGAGCCCGCCGAAATGCCGGGCCGATCCAGGCAGCTCCTGCCGCACAACGTATTCCTGTTTCATTGAACATCCGCCGGCCGGCAATGCATCGATCGATGCGCCGTGCCGGCGTTTTCACCATTGCAGCGGACACACAGCCCGCACACGGGAAAAACCCAGCCTGCCACGCCACCTGCGATTCCGTTTCCGTCCGCTATGGCGGCGGCGGAAATGATGCGGCCCGCAAACGCAGCGAGGGGCATTTCGCAGGCGGAGCGCCCTTGTTTCTGGGGGCGTTGTCGTGTACAATTGATGTGTTCGGCCACAAGACGTGTGTCAAGGCCGAATTGCCTGCGTTGCTCCTTGAATAGAAATTTTGAAGATGCGGGCGGGCAACGGGGGCCCGCCCCTACCATTGTGAAGGGAACTTTACTCGATGAGCCTTGAGAAGTTTTTCAGCCCCTCGTCGATAGCGGTGGTTGGTGCCTCGCGAGAGAAGGGGAAGGTGGGCTACGAGATTCTCGCCAATCTGGTTTCGGGCGGTTTTGAGGGGGAAATCTATCCGGTTAATCCCAAGGCGGAAGAAATTGAGGGGCTTCGCTGCTATAAGTCCATCGATGAGATTCCCGCGTCCGTCGATCTTGCCGTTATCGTCATACCTGCGAAATATGTGCCGTCGGTTGTGGAGCAGTGCGGCCGCAAGGGCGTGAAGGCGGCGATCATCATTTCGGCCGGCTTCAAGGAAGTGGGACCCGAGGGCGCGGAGCTTGAGAAACGTGTGGTGCAGGGTGCGAGGGCCGGCGGCGTGCGGATCATCGGTCCCAACTGCCTGGGCGTGATGGTTCCCGGGCACAAGATGAACGCCAGCTTCGGCGGCAGGCTGCCGGCGGTGGGCACCATCGGTTATGTTTCCCAGTCGGGCGCGCTGCTGGCCGCCATCCTCGATATGGCCAACGCGAGCAGGGTGGGCTTCAGCAAGCTGATCAGCATCGGCAACAAGGCGGACGTCGACGAGCTCGACGTGATTTCCACGCTGGGTGAGGATCCGTCGACGGCGGTGATTGCTGGTTACCTCGAGAGCATCACGAACGGCGATGAGTTCGTGCGGCGGGCGGCGCATATATCGAGGGCGAAGCCGATCCTGCTGATGAAATCGGGCGGGACGGGCGCCGGGGCGAAGGCGGCGTCGTCGCATACCGGCAGCCTTGCGGGTCTCGAGACGGCATACGAGTGCGCCTTCGAGCGGTCGGGCATCGTGCGCTGCCCGAGCATTCAGGCCCAGTTCGACTACGCCCAGGCGTTCGCATATCAGCCGCTGCCGGCCGGGCAGCGCGTGGCGGTTATTACCAACGCGGGCGGCCCGGGTATCATGGCCGCCGACGCCGTCGAACGCGAATCACTCACCTTTGCCGCGCTCAGCGACGCTACAAAAGAGGCGCTCGCCGCGAACCTGCCGGCTGCCGCAAACGTGAACAACCCCGTCGACGTGCTCGGCGACGCCCTGGCGGACCGCTATGAGTTTGCGTTGCGCACGGTGCTGGCCGATGACAACGTAGACATTGCGATGGTGCTGCTGACGCCTCAGATTATGACGCAAGCGAAGGAGACGGCCGAGGCCGTCGTGCGGGTGTCGAACGAATTTCCGGAGAAAACCGTGCTGGCGTGTTTTATGGGGGCCGAGGAGGTGCAGGAGGGGATCGACGTGCTGCGCGAAGGGCAGGTGCCGCAGTATGTTTCGCCGGAAAGCGCCGTCGCCACCATTCGCGCCATGATAAACTACTCGCGCTGGCGCTCGCAGCCCAAGCGGGTGGTCAAGCTTTTCCCGGTGAACCGCCGCCGCGTGGAGAAGATAATCAACCGCCACCTGCGCCGCAAGCAGTTTGAGGTGGGCGAGTTGGAGTCGAAGGAGATTCTCGAGGCATACGGCTTCACCACTCCGCCGGGCGCGCTTGCAACGACGGCCGAGCAGGCGGTGAGCATCGCCAACCAGCTCGGGTATCCGGTGGTGCTGAAGATATGGTCGCCCGACATCCTCCACAAGTCGGACGTGGGCGGCGTCAAGGTCGGCATCGACACTCCGCAGGAAGTTGAGGATGCATTCGACCTGATGATGCTGCGGGTTCCGAAGAAGCGGCCGGAGGCCGACATTATGGGCGTGCTCGTGCAGGAGATGTGCAAGAAAGGCCAGGAGGTGATCCTGGGAATGAAGCGCGACCCGCAGTTCGGCCCGATGATGATGTTCGGCATGGGCGGCATCTACGTGGAGGTGCTGAAGGACGTGGCTTTCTACCTGGCCCCGCTGACGGCACAGGAAGCCAGGCAGATGCTGCAGGAGACAAAGACCTACGGGCTGCTGAAAGGCGCACGAGGGCAGGAGGGGATAGACATCGATTCCGTTGCCGAGGGCCTGCAGCGGCTGTCGCAGCTTGTGACCGAATTCCCCGAGATTCAGGAGATGGACATCAACCCCTACGTGGTCGGCCCGGTGGGCGTGCGGCCGATCGCAGTAGATGCTCGAATAACCGTGGCCGGCAATGCCGGCCAGAGCAGGTGAACAGGCGAGCAGGTGACGGAAAGCCGGTGGCCGGCAACGCCGGCCAGAGCAGGCGCCCGGAAACCGCTCACGGCGCGAGAACGACTCAAGTGCCAAACTCGCCTGCGGTCTCCTGATCTCCTGGTCACCTGATCATTAGCGGCAACGCCGGCCGAGGAAATATCTGAAGAAGGATGACAATGACACAGTTCGACTGGAAAGAAAAATACCGCGAACGGATCGCCTCCGCGCCCGATGCGCTCAAGGTGGTGAAACCGGGGCATCATATTTTCATAGGCACCGGCTGCGCGCAGCCTCAGCACCTCGTGCATGCGCTGATGGAGCTTTCCGCACATATTTCCGATGCAAACATCATGCACCTGCTGACGATGGGCGTGGCCCCTTACGCCGACGAGAGATTCCGCGAAAAGTTCAAGATGAACAGCTTCTTCATCGCCGACAACGTGCGCGACGCCCTCCAGCGCGGAGTGGGCGACTACACGCCGATATTCCTGTCGGAAATACCGCGCGAGTTCGAGAGCGGGCGCCTGCCGATCGACGTTGCGCTCATCAGCATCTCAGAGCCCGACAGCAACGGCCTGTGCAGCCTCGGCGTGTCGGTGGATATCGTCAGCGCCGCCGCAACCAACGCCCATTACGTGATCGCACAGGTCAACCGGAACATGCCGCGAACCCTGGGCAACAGCTTCCTGCATGTGAATTCAATCGATTATCTCGTGCCGTACGACGAGCCGATCATCGAGCTGCCGCCGCCCACACCCCGCGAAACCGTCCGCCACATAGCCCGGCATATCGCACGCCTCGTGGAAGACGGCAGCACCATCGAGTTCGGGATCGGCCAGATTCCCCAGGCCGTGGCCGAATACCTGCGCGACAAGAAGGACCTCGGCATACACACCGAAATGTTCAGCGACTGGATCATAGACATGGTCGAGTCGGGCGCGGTCACCTGCGCCAAAAAAAGCATCAACCGCAACAAGATCGTCGCAAGCTTCTGCATGGGCACCCGCGCGTTGTACGATTACGTAGACAACAACCCCTTCTTCGAGTTCCACCCCTCCGAATATGTCAACGATCCGTTTGTTATCGCCCAGCACGACAAAATGGTGGCCATCAACGTGGGCCTCGAGATCGACCTGACCGGGCAGGTTGTGGCCGATTCGCTCGGCTACCGCTTCTACAGCGGCATAGGCGGGCAGGTCGACTTCAACCGCGGCGCCGCACGCAGCAAGAACGGCAAGGCGATCATCGCAATGCCCTCAACCGCACTCGACGACACCGTCTCGCGCATCGTGCCGCACCTGACAGAAGGCTCCGGCGTGGTCACCACCCGCGGCGACGTCCACTACGTGGTAACCGAATACGGCGTAGCCTACCTGCACGGCAAGAGCATCAAGGAACGCGTGATGGCCCTCATCCACATCGCCCATCCGAAATTCCGCAGCGAGCTGATGCAGGCCGCCAAGGCACAGAAATACCTGTACGAAGACCAGATCGACCTCGCGTGGGAGAAGGTCGATTATCCCGCCGAGCTTGAACGATACGAAACGCTCACCGACGGCACCGAAATATTCTTCCGGCCCGTCAAGCCCACCGACGAACCGGCCCTCAAGGAAATGCTGTACTCGCTCAGCGACCAGTCGGTGCAGTTGCGATTCTTCAGCAGCACGAAAACATTCCCGCACAAGGATGTGCAGCAGCTTACCACTATCGATTACGTGCAGGACCTCTCCATAGTCGGCATAGTGCCCGGCTCGGGCGGCGAGGAAGACATCGTGGCAATCGCGCAGTACTTCCTCGACCCCAAGACGTCCGCCGCCGAGGTGGCATTCATAGTGCAAGACGAATGGCAGGACCGCGGAATGGGCAGTTTCCTGATGCGCTACATCGCAGAGATCGCCCGGCAGCGCGGAGTCAGGCGGTTCGATGCCAAGGTCATGCCGCGCAACAAGGCGATGCTCAGCGTATTCCACAACAGCGGCTACAAGACCAAGACCGTATTCGACGGCGACGCCTACAGCGTGACCATCGAACTGGAAAAAACGCAAACCTGAGGGCTTCACGCAAACATCACCAGACACTTCAGAGCCGGTTTCCACAACGGAGTCCGGCCCGCTTTCTTTCGTCGCAAGTACTTCAGTGCAAAGACCTTCCGCTCGAGCAGCCCGTAGAGGCGCCGGTGCACCGGGCGCCGCCGCGCAAAAAAATGAGAAAAAAATCGGATTTTGTACTTGACAAGAGTCCGACTGTGTGTTATTATTGCACGGCATAATGGTCAACTATGGCCATATCACCATGCTCAAGACATCTGGGTTCGGGCAACTTGAAGCTTGAGGGCGCAATCAACTGTTGATTTCAGGGTTGGATCGCAGGCGAGGCTGAGAACAGATTTCCGCTGATGCAGGCGGGAAACAGCCCCTCGGAAATTCTTCTAAGCATCACATCCAGGCACAAACCACGAGGGGAAGGTTCGGCTGAAACAGCGGGCCCAATGAAGTCGGTTCGCCGGAGGTTGCTTGTGTACCCCAAGCAGCCGGCACAGGGCGTTGTAACACTGTGAAACAAAGCTTCAGGTAGTGTGGCCGAAGGTATGTCCGCCACACACAGCACTGCAGCCGGAGAAGGTTCGGCTGCACCGCAGGGAGGTTGCGCTCCCCGCACAGCAGCATCGGTGCGCCCGGCGGCCCGCGCCCGAGAAGGCATGCTGCGGCAACCCAAACCAGCGGGCGCTGCACAATTCCGCAAGATCGATGAAAGAAAGGAGGACACTGGGGCACAAGATAACCGTCGTAATCCCTGGCCGATATGATTGATCGTACGAGAACTTTTTGGAGACCTCACGATGAAACGTTCGATATTTCTCGGATTTGCGGTAGCTGTTATCCTTTCCTCCGCACTTGCTCACGCCGACGGCGTGCTCTCGCTGGTTGTTGTCGAACCTGATGACGGCTTCGTCAGCTTCAACGAATGGGTGGTGGTCGAACTGCGCCTTTCGGATATGTCCGAGCCTGTGTCGGGCTGCCAGGTGGTGCTGGGTTATGACCCCAGCCTCCTGACATGCATGGACGTGGTTCCCGGCAACCTCTACGGCCAACCGCCGTGGAACTTCCTCATCACGGGATGGTGGTTCGACGGCCAAGTCAACGCCGCCTTCGGATACGACACGCACCTCTCAGAATGTGGCATGCCTGCTCCAGGCGAGTATCAGCTAGTCGCTACACTCTACTTCGGCGTGACAAATGCCACCGTCACCGACGACACGACCATCTGGTTCCGGGATCCTGATGGGGCCTTCGAAACCATGCTCAGCCGTTGCGACGATTGGACGGAAATCCCCGATCTGGAGCTTGTCGGCACCGACCCTGATGACATCTTCATCGACAACATCAAGCCCAGCATCGAGATTACATCCATAACGCAGGACGGCGTCGACCTGAAGGGCACAGGCAAGTGCGCCGGCGTAGGCGACGTCATTGTGGTGGTGGAAGCCAGCGATGATCACAGCGGCCTTGACGGAGACCCCGTCTTGGTGGCCAAAGATTCGGCCAACAATCCGATCACGGTCAACGGCCCCACGCAAGACCCTACCGGCACTTTTGTCTACATAATCCCCATTGATCCACCCACCGCGACATGCCTGGCTACCCTCACCGCCAGCGTATTCGACAATGCCGGCAACGGCAAGTCCACAACAAGCGGTTTCGAGGTGGACGTCACCAAGCCGAGCGTCGAGATCGTCTCGATCACTCAGAATGGCGTGGACCTGGCGGCCCCCGACACATACGCCGGCAAGGGCAGTGTCATAGTGGTTGTGGAAGCCAGCGACGCCAAGTGCGGCCTCGATGGTGATCCCATACTGGTTGCGACAGATTCCGCAGGCAATCCGATAACGGTCACCGGCCCTGCGGCCGGCACCTTCACCTACACGCTCACTATAGACGACACCACGGCGACCTGCCTGGCGGAAGTTACTGCTACCGCCTGCGACAAAGCCGTCGTGCCGAACTGCGCGTCAGATACGAAGAACTTCGACATCGACGTGACGCCGCCTAGCATCAGCATCGTATCGATCACTCAGAATGGCGTGGACCTCACAGCTCCCGACACATACGCCGGCAAGGGCGAAGTTGTAGTGGTTGTAAACGCCAGCGACGACAAGAGCGGCCTGAACGCATTGACCTTCGAAGCCAAGGATTCGGCGGGCAATGATATACCCTACACGGAAGGCCCTGCCGGAACCTTCACGCTGACAATCAGCGACACCACGGCCACCTGCCTGGCAACCGTCACCGCCAGCGTCTGCGACAAGGCCGTAGTGCCCAACTGCTCGTCAGATACGAAGAATTTCGATATCGACGTGAAGCCGCCTGTGATCAGCATCGCATCGATCACGCAGAACGGCGTGGACCTTACAGCCCCCGACACATACGCCGGTGTAGGCAGCGTTATCGTGCTTGTAAACACCAGCGACGACAAGAGCGGCCCTGGCTCGATAGCCTTCGAAGCCAAGGATTCGGCGGGCAATGATATACCGTACGTAGAAAATCCCGCCGGAACGTTCACGCTGACGATAAGCAACACCACGGCCACCTGCCTGGCAACCGTCACCGCCAGCGTCTGCGACAAGGCCGTAGTGCCCAACTGCTCGTCAGATACGAAGAACTTCGACATCGACGTGACGCCGCCTGTGATCAGCATCGCATCGATCACCCAGAACGGCGTCGATCTGACAGCCCCCGACACATATGCCGGCAAGGGCAGCGTTGTCGTGGTTGTAAACGCCAGCGACGCCAAGAGCGGCCTCGATGGTGATCCCATACTGGTTGCGACAGATTCCGCAGGCAATCCGATAACGGTTACCGGCCCTGCGGAAGCCCCGGCCGGCACCTTCACCTTCACGCTGACGATAAGCGACACCACGGCCACCTGCCTGGCAACCGTCACCGCCGGTGTCTGCGACAAGGCCGTC
>Ga0307378_10013363_pt1 | contig 10396 bp, 4 predicted proteins | sample UN1MG_FD_202238 | JGI IMG/M metagenome (GOLD analysis project Ga0307378, IMG submission 202238) | Soil microbial communities from Risofladan, Vaasa, Finland - UN-1 | ecosystem: Environmental > Terrestrial > Soil > Coastal area > Acid sulfate soil | place: Finland: Risofladan, Vaasa | collected...
AGTTGGGGGCATGGCGCGTCTAACCTCGCGGAAGGGCCGGATGTGCGGCTTCGGCCGAGGTGCCGGTGCGGCCGGGGGCAGTAACGGGGTGACTCCATGACGGGACGACTGACGCTGATCGCAGCGGTGCTTTGTACGACGGCGGCAATCGCCCTGGGCGATCCACCGCGGGACACGACGGTACGCGCTACCGGGATCGGGCGCCCGCCGGCCCACATGACCGGTGCCCGGGCGAAGCTGATGGCACGCCGGGCGGCCGAGGTCGTCGCGGTGCGGAACCTGGCGGCCTCACTTCGCGGGCAGCCAGTCCCCGCAGGGCAGGCCGGCGTGGCTCGTAGCCGGCTGGACGGCGTCGTGCGAGGGTTCCGGTACCTGCCGGCGCGCGAGCTGCCCGACGGCACGATCGAGGTCACGGTCGAGCTGAAAGCGCCAGGGAGTGCATGCTCGAGGTCGGCGGCCGGCCAGGCGTCCATGGAAAGTCCGAGCACACCACCGCCCTATCGCGCCGAGACCCGGGCGATGGAGGTTCAGGCGGAGATGGATCGTGCGCGGGCGCAACTGGAAGCGCAGGCCGCCCGCCTGATGAGCGTCATCAGCGAACTCGAGCAGCAGATCGAGGCATTGCGAGCAGAGTTGGTTGAGGTCCGGGCGGCTTTGGCTGACCTGAGGTGAAGGCCGCGCGGGCTGAAGCCCGCGGCTCGGAGCGGCAGGGTTCACATCAATCCCACATCTCGGTGTCGTCAGTAGCCTCGGGCAAATCGGGGCCGAACTCGTCGAGCCACTCCTGCGTCTCGCCCCTGGAGGGCTCGTTGGGCTTCTCGGGTGGGGCGGGGGCGTGTGGCTCGGTCGGCTGAGGAACGCTGCAGAGCTCGATGAGGAACGGCCCGGCGTCGATGCACTTGCAGCGTCGATAGCGGGCGGTGTGCTGGATGGCCCGGTCGGTGGTGACGATGGTGAGTCGGCCCGGCGCCTTGGCCCGTGCGATGAGGTCCTCGATCACGGCGTCGGCGGTGCGCGATTCGCTGAACCGGACCGTGAGATTGGGCTGCTCGATCTGGCGGGCGAGGTCGCCGCGAGGGGTCGGCCCATCGAAGACGATGGTGACGTCAGCCACGGCCCGGTCACGTGCCCACTGAGCCACCATGCGGCAGAGGACGTCCCGGCCGATGGACCGCATGGGGCCGTCGGTCGGGGCCGTGTGCAGAACGTTGTTGCCGTCAATGAGGTAGGGCACCGGGATGCCATCCTTGTGATCGCCGCAGGCCCGCGTCCGCCGTCGACGCGATGATACCACTACGGCCACCGGACCGGGACCGGGCGCTCGGGAAACGGGGACGGGGCGGTCGGCTGCCGGCGTCGGTCCGCCGGAAGGGTTCTGGCGAGGCGGCAGGCGGCGCGGATAATGACGGCATGGCCGCCAGGGTCCGTGACGAGATCGAACGTCTCCGGCAGGAGATACGGGAGCACGATCACCGTTATTACGTGCTGGCCGATCCGGTGGTCTCCGACCGCGAGTACGACCGGTTACTCGAACGGCTGGGGGAGCTGGAGGCCGAGCATCCGGAGTTGGTCACGCCCGATTCACCGACTCAGCGGGTGGCCGGCGCGCCGATCGCGGGATTCGAGCACGTCACGCACGTGGTGCCCATGCTCAGCGTGGACAACACGTACGACGAGACGCAACTCCGCGAGTTCGACGAGCGAGTGGCCAAGGGGCTGGGCGGTGAAGAGTACGGCTACCTGGTGGACCCCAAGATCGACGGTGTGGCGGTGGCCCTGACGTACGAGGACGGGCTGCTGACGCTGGCGGCCACTCGCGGGGACGGGGCGATGGGGGACGACATCACGCAGAACGCGCGGACGATCCGGTCGGTTCCGCTGCGGCTGACGGGCGACGACGTGCCGCGACTGGTGGAGGTTCGCGGGGAGGTGTGCTGGCCGAGGGAGGCCTTCGAGCGGTTCAACGCCCAGCGTGAGGCGGCCGGCGAGGCCCGGTTCAAGAACCCGCGGAACGGGGTGGCCGGCACGCTCAAGCAGCTCGACCCGCGCAGCGTGGCCGACCGGGGCTTGCAGTTTGTGGCCCATGGGTTCGGGCGGGTCGAACCGTTGAGGGTGGAGACGGCGGGCGAGCTGTTCGATCAGTTGGGGTCGTGGGGGTTGCCGGTGAGCCCGTACCGGGTCCGGGCGGCGGACATCGGCGCGGTGGTCGAGCAATGCCAGGTGTGGGCCACGCGTCGTCACGAGTTGCCGTACGAGACTGACGGGCTGGTGGTGAAGCTGGACTCGCTGGCCCAGCGTGACGCCCTAGGGACCACGGCCCGGCACCCGCGGTGGTGCATCGCGTACAAGTTCGCGGCGGAACAGGCTCGAAGCAGAGTGCTGCGGGTGGATTTCCAGGTGGGCAAGCTGGGCACGATCACGCCGCGGGCAGTGATGGAGCCGGTCCTGTTGGCCGGGACGACGGTGCAGCACGCCACGCTGCACAACTTCGACCAGGTGGATCGGCTGGACGTGCGGATCGGCGACACGGTGGTGATCGAGAAGGCGGGCGAGATCATCCCGCAGGTGGTCCGGGTGGTTATCGAGGAGCGACCGCGGGGTGCAAGACAGATCATGCGGCCCAAGCGGTGCCCGGTGTGTGAGGAGCCGGTCGAGCAGGACGAGGGCGGGGTGTATATCCGCTGCCTGAACCCGTCGTGCCCGGCACAGATCAAGGAGCGGTTGATCCACTTCTGCGCCCGCAACCAGATGGACATCGACGGGGCCGGGCAAGTGCTGATCGAGCAGTTGGTGGACAAGGGCATGGTGGACGACTACGCCGACCTGTACCACCTGGGCGAGCGGCGCGAGGAGCTTATCGCCCTGGATCGCATGGGCGAGAAGAGCGTGGACAACCTGCTGGCGGGTATCGAGGCCAGCAAGACGCGCCCGTTGTCGCGCCTGCTGGCGGCCTTGAACATTCGCCTCGTCGGGCTGGCCACGGCCGAGGTGCTGGCAGAGCATTTCGGAGGTATCGAGGAGATTGCCGCCGCGAGCGAAGAGGCGCTGACCGAGGTCGAGGGGGTGGGGCCGGAGGTGGCAGCACAGATTCGCCGGTTCTTTGGAAGTCCACACGGCGCCGACATGGTGCGGCGACTGGAAGAGGCCGGCGTGACGCCACCGCGTCCCCGGAAGGCCAAGCGGATCGACTCGCCGCTGGCCGGGATGACGGTGGTGGTGACCGGGACGCTGGAGTCGATGTCGCGGCAAGAAGCGCAGGAGTTGATCCGGCAGCTCGGCGGGAAGGCGGCCGGCTCGGTGAGTCGGAAGACCGACCTGGTGGTCTTCGGGGAGTCGGCCGGGTCAAAGCTGACCAAGGCTCGCGAACTCGGGGTGGAGGCGATCGACGAAGAGGCGTTCCTGCGCCGGATCGGGCGGAGATAGCTGCGCTCACTCAGCCCGCCGGCGCTCCCGGGGGCTCCAAGGGGCCGCAGGTCTGATGCCTTTTACAGTCTGTTCATGCCGATTCGGGGGCGCCGCGGGTCGGCGTGTCCGGCACGACACGGTCCTCGCGAACTGAAGTTCGCGGCTCGTCATTCGGCAGAGCCATCCTGGAACTGGAATGATTGGCACAAGAGAAGCCGCGCCTCGGGGAAGGTTCCCCGGGGCGCGGCTTTGTTTGCCTCTTGGGCGGCTCAGGCCTCACCCAGGCCCGAGTTACGCACTGAGCTGAATCGATCGTGTCGCGGACGACCCTTTCCGGGTTCGTGAGGCCGAGCTACCGAGCGCCAGCGGTGCCGACGTTGCCGGCTCGGGGGTGACCCCGATGCGTCCGAAGCTGCGGGTCAGATCCGCGGAGAACTCCTCCAAGAAGGTCCTGAACTCGCGTCATCGCGAGGTGTCGATCGCAGAGCTTCACGACACCTCGCGAGACGCTCCGCCGGGGCCTTTGGGCCGCGACGGATCAGAGATTACATGTCACCTCCCTGCGGCTGCTGGGCGCCGTCTTCGATCGGGGTGTTGGACCCACCGGACAGCCCCGGGCGCGGCGACGGCTGGAACAACTGCCGGTACTGCGCCTTGATGGTCACCTGATTGCTGACGACGGGGATCTGCAAGGTCGTTTGACCGACGTTGTAGATGGCACCGTCGATCCGCCAGCAGACGAACGGGTTGCCGTTGGCTACCGGCGGGGCGTTCAGGGTGATCACCGTGGTCTGGGGGTAGGTGCGGGAGTAGCTGGCGAATCCGCCGGCATCCAACTGCTCATCGAGCGGCTGGATGTCCACCCAGACACCGCCGAAGTTCGACTCGACGTTGACCATTCCCGGCGGCGAGCCCGGAGGCACGAGCCGGACGCAGTCGGAGGCGAAGAACTCGGTGCCGTCGGTCAACATGCCGGTGACGACCAGCTCGACCAGAGAGCCGGGCAGGAGGTCGCCCATCTGGAGGGCACTGACGACTTGATCGGTCCTGAACTTCATCTGCAGGTCCATGACGCCGTCGCCGCCCAGTTCGGCACACTCGCACCCCTCGCCCTCGAACGGCGTGGCGACATCCTCGTAGACCGAGTGCGGTCCCGGCGGGCCCTCGTTCTGGGCCGCCATGCCGCCGATGCCGTCAGCGCGCATGATGCGAACGGTGGAGAGGTCGACCAAGGTGACGTCGACGGTGTCCGAACTCATGAGGGCAACCGGCAGGACGCCGTGGCTGCCGCGGTTGAAGGAGTTCGGGCAGGAGCCCGGCTTGATGTCGAGGAAGGCGGGCTGCGGACAGGGGTTGATCGCCTCACCGAAGCCCTTTACGGCCACATCATCCACCTCGTAGTACCAGTCCCAACCGTCGCCGTAGTAGCGGAACTCGATCTGGGCCATGTTGCCGACGTACGCACTGAGATCCAGGACGACAGACTCGCCCGGTCCGTATGCGCTGTGGTCCTCCATCCAGGTCAGCAGGTTGGTCCAGTTGGCACCACCGTCGATGGTGATGTTGACCTCAGCCGCCTCGACAGAGCTCATGAAGTTGTAAGCGGCCATGTACTCGAGCGTGCCGCCATCGGGCACCATGAACTCCGGCGTGATCAGCGAGGTGTCGTAGGGATACAACCAGGCATCATCCGCGTCGGCGACCATGCAGGTCCCGTCCCCACCGGCGTAGTTGGTCCTGCCGGTGGTGGTGTTCAACTCCCAGTGCCATCCGGCGCCGGCGTTGTCGGTGATGGTCCAGCCGGCGGGAATACCGGCATTGAAGTCCTCGAACAGGACCTCAACGAACGCTTGCCCGCAGTCGGTGCCGTCACCGAGGAAGGACCGGCCGACATTGCCCACGTCACAGCAGGTCAGGGTGGTGACGATGCAACCGCCGTCGTAGAGGCAGCAGGCACCGACCAGCTCCGGACAGTTGTAGGTGGCACACTCGGTGCCGCTACCGCCGAAGATGCCGCCGGCGTCGGCGCAGGCATCGGACTCCATGTCCGCGCAGGAGCCGTCGCCCAAACAGCAGGCGCCCGGTCCACCACCGGGGACGAAGAAGTGGCCGCCCAGGCAGACGTCGTAAGCGCCCGTATAGCCAGGGCTGTAGGTGCTGATGACGAGCCAGTAGACGGTAGCGGGCTGCAAGTAGATGCCGTCGGAATCGAAGAAGGCACTGAGCATTCCGTCACCGCCGTCGTCGTCGTAGGCAATCGCGTTGTCCAGCGGGTTGGCCGGGTCGAACGGGTTGCAGTACAGGGTCATGATGGTGTCGCTGAGGTCCGTCCCGACATCCAGCACCTCCGCCACCAGGTTCTCGGCGACGCTGGTCATGATCGGGATGGCGTTGTAGTACTGGCCGTCACTGTACCCGTCGTACATGAGGGCGTTGCAGTTGGGATCGGGGGTGTACGCACCGTAGACCTTGTTCCAGACGGGCGAGCCGGCGTTGAGGTCGCCGAGCACGTGCTCGTTGCAATCGTCTCTGGCCCGATCCTCTTCGACAATGAGCCCACCGCAATTGGTGTCGTCGCCCTGATAGGAGCCGCCCAGGTCGTCGCACTCGCCCACGGTAACGACGTCGCAGGAGGCGTCGGGCAGACAGCAGGCGCCCATGGGCAGGCAGGCCACCTCGACCTCGCAATCGGTGCCCAGATCGGCGACGGTCAGCTCGAAGGCGCCGGTGGCGGTGCTGTAGCCGTGCACCAGGATGAGGTAGTTGGCGCCCGGCTGCGAGCACCACTCGACCGCCGACTGCAAGCCACAGAAGTCGTCGTTGCCGTCCACGCAGACCGTGTCCACGCAGTCCGGACAGTAGACGGTCAGCTTGGTGTCATAGGAGGTGGCGCCGTTGCAGAGGTCGGCGGTCATGGTGTTGCCGGTACCGGTCACGGAGTACCAGACGCCCGAGGTGGGGGTGTAGGCCGTGCCGCACGTCGGGAAGCTAGCATCGGTCGTGGCGTTCTGGGTGGTACCCGGGGTCACACCGAGCCCGATGGGGATGGCGTCCTCGCAGAAGTCGTTAGGCGGCGGGACGCTCTCGATGACGTCGATGGTCACGCTGTAGGCCAGATCCACGCCACCGTCGTCCACGGCGTAGACGGGCAGGTAGATGGTGGTCGGACCCGGAACATCGTTCCACATCATGTGCGGATTGGAGAAGCCGTCGCCGCAGGCCACGAAGGCATAGCTGGTGGCGATGTTGTAGGCCGCACAATCCAGGCAGTAGTCGTAGGTGACGATGCCGATCGTCCAGATGTCGGCCTGGGTGCCGCAGTAGTCCACGTACAGGTCGTTGACGGCATAGGGCAGGTCGATGGCCCACCAGGTGGCGTTCCAGTCGAGGACGCCGGGGCAGTCGACCTCGGCGCAGGCGTTGTCGCCGGTGACGGTCTGCGGATAGGGTCCGGCGACCGGTGTCGCCGTGCCGCAGTCATCGTTGGCCGGCTGGTTGCCCTCGCAGGGGTCGGCGCCGCAGTAACCCGTCGCGGTGCAACCGACCGGCGTGGTGCCACCGGTGCCGTCGGCACAGAGCAGGGTTCCGTTGACGTCGTAGATGTAGTACTCGTTCTCGGAACTCCAGGAACCCGCCGTGTAGACGGTGGTGATGACGGAGCCGGTGTCGGCCTGGAAGTAGTAGGTCACCGGGCCGGCGCCGGACGCGAGCGTGTAGTTGCCGACCAAACCGCCGTCGACGTACAGGGCCACGGAACCGCCGTTCCAACCATCGCCGTAGCTATCGATCAGGACGATGGAGTGCTCACATCCGGGGGTGCAGGGGTTCGGCGTGCAGTCGGTGCCCTCGCCCTGCCAGTTGAAGCCGATCGCGCCGCAGTCCGCCTCGGTCTTGTTGGGGAAGCAGTCGTAGGGCTCGACCGGGTTGCAGCAGGCACCGGCGGGCTCGACGATGGCGCAGGGCGGATCCAGGTCGGCACAGAGGGTGTCGGCCGCGAACCGTCCGTCGCAATCGGCCATGGAGACGTCGTCGGTGCAGATGCCGGTGCTCTCGTCACAGCAGGCGCCCGTCGCGGCCACACCGGTGAGGCACAGGCTGAGGTCGTAGGCATAGGCCTCGACCACACCGTTGTTGTTGAAGTAGGACGACCCGTCGCCGGTGCCCGAGCTTTGCCACAGGAACCAGCAGGTGGCGTCACCGCCACCCTGGATCGAGACCCAGCCGTCGGTGATGGCGCAGCAACTGGGCAGGGTCACCTCGAACAACATCAGCGGGAACTGGTAGGTGGAGTGATACAGCAGCCCGGTGTCCGTGATGGTCGGGTAGAGGATGTAGTTGCAGACCTCCGCACCCGGGGCACCACCGGCATCCTGGGAGAAGATGATCTGGAACTCGGGGTTGCTGTCGATGCACGGCGCCCAGTCGGCGCTGAGGTAGATCATGAAGCCCCACCAGTGGACGTCGCAGACGGGACCGGTCAGGCCGGAGAAGCTCTCGGCCCGGAGCAGGTTGGCCGCGCTGACGTCGAATTCGCTGGTGCCGGCCGACCAGCCATCAGCCGGTCCGTGCACGTTCTGTCCGAAGAGCGTGTTGGCCGGACACTCCGGTGGCGGCGGCGGGGGGGGGACGTCGATGATATCGAGGTAGTAGTTCCCCGAGTTGGTGCCGTAGCCGTCAACGACGATGTAGTAGTCGTGACCGCCGGTCAGGGTCAGGCCCGCGATCTCGGAGACGTAGCTCTGGCCGGCGCCCGAGACACAGGCATCGTCGTTGCAGGCGTAGAAGCTGCCCGCAGGGCAGACGTCCTCGTAGACGTACAGCTTCGAGTCGTAGTTCGTCATGCCGGGACAGAGCGTGAGGTCCACGGTAACGTCGGCGGCGGGGCTGAAGACGTAGACGACGTCCGGCGCGGTCGATCCGGTGTAGGTGCAGACCTCGTCATAGTCGTTGGTGTACCCCGTGGTCGTGCCGCTGACGTTGATGGGCAGGGCGCCGGTGATATCGACGGCCCCTGCGCAGGTGTCGCCACCCTGGCGCAGTCCGCCGAGCGGACTGCTGTAGGGCGTGAGGGTGGTCGCTGAAGGCGGTGGGACCGCTCTGGCCGGAGCCGTCGTGCGCCTTGCCGTCACGCCGTCCGAGGGATTGAGGACGACAACGTCAGCCGTCTTCTCCTGCAGGTAAACCCTAAGTGATACGCCGGGATCCGGGGGGAGAGCCACCTCGGTGGTTATCGAGCCGCCCTCTTCCTTGCTGATGAAGAGCTGTACCTTCCGGTCAGTGGGCAAGGTCTCGATGGTCCAGATTCCGTCCCCGGTGGGCACCGCTTTGAACACCTCGGCTCTGCTGTCGAGATGAGCGAGGCGCGCTGTGGACAGCAGGGTGCCCTGCCCGTCCACAATGGTGACCTCGATCTTGCGAGGCGAGTCGCCCTGGTCGGCGATCGCCGAGACAGCAGTGCCGAGGATACACAGACACGCCACGGCCACGAGCCATGTCGTGCCTACCGTCAGTTTGTCTCTTACCATTAGTCTTCTCCTCCAACTAGGCCAAGAGCCATAAACAGGCTTTGAAAGAACCAACAAACGATCTATCTCCACTCAACTCACCTCTGTAGGAATTCTCGGGCCATGCCGGCCGAGCGCGCCCCGGGCAACCGTTCCCCATGGACGCCTCGAACGGCGCATCACAGCACACGGGGGTGAACCGCGCAGGACCCCCCGCCTTAACGGCCTTGGCCATCCCCAGCCATTTAGGTGAGATTATCTTCTCCTCCGATTCTGACTTGCCCTATTGCGCGGACCCAGGAAGCGGCGTTATCCGCTCCGTGCCTTCGCGGCAGGACGCCGGAGACATCCGATCCCGCGGAGTTCCGTATCCGCGTATCCACCCTCCAGCCGAGATGGGTCATGCGGAGCAGGAACCTGCGTTCTCAGAAGCACCGTGAAGCGGGCGGCGCAGAACGCAGTGGTTCCCTCCCAGCCCAATCGGTACACAGGTAGGTGCCGGCTGCCAGGTACGGCAACCGGGAAGACGAAGCACAGGGGCAACCGCAGGCAGCGGTGCCCGGGTGAGGTCCTTCCTCCTACCTACATAGGCCAGTTTACCGCAAGCCACAGGCCGGTAACAAGTCCTTAAGTTGCGAAAGCACAAGGAATTCGTGCCCAAAGTAGGGCATTGAAGTGGAAAGAGGCGGTTCGCTTTAGAATGTCGATTTTCCGTTTACACTATGACGACTGATTCCCTCCGGTAAATTGATGCTGAACTAGATAACCTAAGGAACGATAGGTCCTTTTGTCCCACTAAAGGCACGTTTGATCGGCCGCCTTGTGGTGGGTGCGCATGCGTTGTGAAGGCAGTAGAATCGCTATTCGGACGAGGCGCGGGAGATTGGCGTGAGCGTGAGCAACACAGAGCGTGGCGTGATCTTCGATTTCGATGGCGTACTGGTCCATACCGACCATTTGCACTACCGGGCATGGCAGAAGCTGGCCGAGGCGGAGGGACTCCCGTTCAACCGGCAGATCAGCGAGCGTCTTCGCGGCCTGGGGCGCATGGCCAGCCTCGAGATTCTGCTGGGCCCTACTGACCGTACGTTCAGCCACCAGGAGAAGCTCGCCCTGGCTGACCGCAAGAACACCGCTTATCTCGAGCTGGCCGAGTCACTGACCCGCGAGGACGTTCTGCCGGGCGTGTGGCCGCTGTTGACCGAGCTGACCCGGCGCGGCGTCAAGGTGGCGGTGGCGTCGTCCAGCCGGAACACACGTGCGGCAATGGAGCGGGTGGGGTTGGCCGGACGGTTCGACGTGGTGGTGGATGGGAACGATGTGCGGCAGACCAAGCCCGACCCGGAAGTGTTTCTGCTGGCCGCCCGGCGCATGGGTCTGCCGATCGAGCAATGCGTGGTGATCGAGGACGCGCCGGCCGGCATCGAGGCGGCTCGGCGGGCGGGAAGGGCGGTCCTGGGCGTGGGGACTCGTGAGACGCTCGGCGC